>Ga0210059_1000610_pt1 | contig 47222 bp, 28 predicted proteins | sample Ectturendosymbi2_FD_188042 | JGI IMG/M metagenome (GOLD analysis project Ga0210059, IMG submission 188042) | Ecteinascidia turbinata endosymbiont from Florida, USA - Sample 2 (SPAdes) (version 2) | ecosystem: Host-associated > Tunicates > Ascidians > Unclassified | place: Key West, Florida...
CTGTATTTTCAGCCTTTCAGTAGCTGTACATCAGTCTTCCAGTAACTGCACAATCTAGCAGTTGTTCGGTAGTTTTATACTTTAGTTTCCAGCTTGTCCTTCAAGTTCGGTTGTTGTGACTTTAAGTTCTTTTACATGTAGAGAACAATGTAATTGTTCTGCTACAGTCGTTAGTGACAAATTCAAAATCATCCTCAGTAGATATGCAATGATTAAAAAAAAGAGATCTGTTCACACCGTCTTTTGGACACAACAAATGACATGATAACAATGACAACCAGTGTGAAGAAAGAATGTGCCCCCAAAGTGTGACAAGAAAGATAACCCACAGGTTTGGCTACATCATGTCGCCATCAGCTAACTTTATCAATGAAAGAAAAAAGCTTAAATACGAAGGCAATGATTACCCACAAAAGACCCACCACAGTTGGAATAAAAGTAACAAACTAAAAGCACCTTGCTTTGAGCAAGCCAAAAACACAAACCGAAGGTTCGTCAGAGCCCTGCAAGCCCTGTGCACTTTTTGGGAAGTTGCTATGGAAGACACAGCCTATCAATGGTCGCAACTGTTTCACAAATCCTGAAAAAAATAAACGTTTCCCGCTGAATCAAAGCTTGACACGTGCAAATAGGCTATGGTATTTACAGTACATGGCGACTTGTGATATGCAATCATCAGTACGTTGGATGACAGATGCCTTCACGTGGTCCCCCCTGTTGCGGCTATTCGTGAAATGCTTACCAAGTCTGTCACCACGAGAGCAACCACTGCCCATATCCCATGTGGCTCTCGGAAGAACAATATTCCATGCTGGGACAAAGAGTGCGAGACCCTCTACGTTCCTACAGCCACTTCGTCCCTACTATCTTGGCTATAACAGAAGAAGCATGAGCGATGGGAGGAAGCTATTAATTCCATCGACTTCTCGCACTCTAGCCGCAAGGCGTGGAGCACCATCAACAAACATACTAGCAAGTCTGGACGGTCCTCTCGCCTGTGCCCCGCCTCGGGAAACTCATCGCCTCGCAACTCTTGAAGAACGGGGCACACAGGACAGGGGACCGCGAGGTCACCAGGCTCGTCAACAACGAGCTGTCCGACCTATGGAATATTCCAACACCTGAGGTTACAGTATCTCCGAACCCTTTAGGCCGGAGGAGCTTGCTCCTGCCCTCAGACGCCTGAAGCCAGTAAAGTTACCGGGATTGGATTCCATCTCCCCTGAGTTTATACTCCACACCGGGTCGGCTCTCAAATCTTGCTTTCGCGACTTCCTCACTTCCTGCATGCGCCAACTCAAAATTCCAAAGATCTGGAGAAGAACACTACTAGTTGCGATCCCTAAGCAAGAAAACCCACTGGAGGACCCAAAGAGTTACCGTCCCACCTGTGGCGTATCTATACAAAGTGGCGCCCATGGCAAGGTTTAAATGTGCGCCCTTTCTATTATTTAACTATCAAATATAGGCACAATTTTTACGAAAGATTACCATGAAGAAATTTAATGTTATAAAAAAGAAAATATTTGGTTTTATTTTTGCTTTAAACTTTTCAGCATATAAAATATAAATTATGCATGAGGACCATAACGTGCTTCTATACTCATTTGTTTTTATTATGAAGGATGTAAAAACATTTGAACAATAACCTTATCATAATTTATAGGCCTACATAATGTTGCCTGATAAAATTGTATATCTTACAAAAAAAATCAAACAACATATTGCAACTGCAAACGACAATTTCTTTTATAACGAAACACATTCAATCTGAATTGTGCAATAAATTATTTAATGCAAGTCATATATCACTCTGTTCGAAAAACACAATTCCATCGAAACATTAATATATCCAACCTTTCCGCTTAAATTACACAAAAATGCTAATTTCAAAACAGCACTTTTTGTGCATTTATCGAAGCAAAATCGTTTATGATTTCATCAAAGGCAGCTTTCTCTCTTTCGTCCATTACTATACTCATCAAGGCTAGATCACACAACCTGCCCTGACTTATTGCTAGTCATTGAGGCCCGAGGTATTAAGGCCAGTTTTACTTTACTGAAAGACCGCTCGCTGCTTGCAATAAATATAGCTGCCATCGTCAACATTATTTGCAAAGCAATTCGAAGAACGTCAGGACTTCAGGACGCGATACTTTTAAATTGCACGATTGCAACTAGCATTTTGCAACCTAGAATCTTCTCGTATAATTGCTTGCCATCCACATCTGAACTGCATACACAGCTCCTAACTTGTCCCTCACAGTCGGGACAGTAACATAGGCCTTGGACATTAAACAGAAAGCCACATTTGGGCATAAAAAGCTAGCTTTAAACAAAACTAATAAATTTATTCTTTTATGAGTCAACATTTTTTGCCCGACAGGCACGGAAACGATACTAACTGCTGATTTTTTTAGGACTATCTCCACCTTAGTTTCCGGACTGGGACGTTGTATTCAGCCTGTTTGTCGGACACTAATGGCCATCGAAGAAGTTTCGTGAAGTCGGAGTGGGCCGCAGCAGTTTAAGTAATTTGTAAATCTGTCGGACCTCAACAATAGTTGTTTGCGTAACAGTCAAGATTCTCATAGCCACGGACTTAAACTCGTCTTATCCAGATTCTGACTAATATCGTCTTACCCTCTCTTCAACATCTACGAAACCCTGCCCTTTTGCTCCGAGCCCAAATACCTCGGAGTAACGTTGGACAGGTCGCTAAAGTATCGCCGACACCTTGAGTTACTTCGCAAGAAGCTGACATCACGCGTCGCGCTCCTGAGGTGGCTTCCTGGCTCCGGTTGGAGTGCTGGAGCAACAACTCTGCGAACAGCCATCCTAATTCTGGTGCATTCAACCGCCGAGTACTGCGCTCCTGTCTGGTGCCGCAGTGCTCATGCCCGCCTCATCGACCGCGCCATCAACGACACCTTGCGATTTGTGACTGGATGCCTGCGTCCTACACCGGCGAACAACCTTCCAATCTGCGCAGGCATCCAACCTGCTGAACTTCGTCGCAATGAAGCCACATTGTCTCTAGCGTGCCGTGCCATGGAGCCTGGAGACCTGCTCCACTCAGCGCTCACCTGTCCATCGAGTGCAGATGCATGGGACGGCTCATCAACTCGAGACACCCATTTGTACCCGTCGCACAACAACTCGTCAGTTCATCTGACAAAAACAACGTACGTGCGGCGGACTGGGCGGAGTACCAATGGAATGCGGAGTAGGCGGACAACTCCACAAGACTTCGCATTTTCATCCCCAACACCGGCACCCACCTCCCCGGAGTGACCCTTCCAAGAAGAGCCTGGGTCCGGCTTAACCGCCTGCGCACCGGTGTCGGGCGTTTCCGCTTCTTGGAGTATGGCCTCCTCTGCGGCCTGTGGGTGTGGCGCAGAAGAACAAACCGTCGACCATGTTGTCCTCCACTGTCCAATCCAGCGACCTCCTCATGGACTGTACGGCCTGACGGTTCTGGACGATGAGACAACCGAATAGCTGCTCAGCACCTGACAGGAGATCTAGTGCGGCCTAACAGTGGTTAGAAGAACTGGCTCAAAAGAAGAAGCACAATATGTTGGCAACTTGTGTGGTATGAAATCAAAAGTATGTTGGCGACTTGTGTGATATACAATCAACAGTAGCCTATATGTTGACAAAACAGTAAACAAATTTTCCAAGAGATGGTCAGCGCACAGAGGAGGTACTTGGAAGTTGGAGCAAAGTAGATGAGGGATGACTGACAGAGACTAAATTGTCTCATCGCAACATCATACTGTTTCATGGCATCCTTAATAAAACACCTATTTGCTGTATGACTCTTGTAATGTTGATTTTGCAGAACAACGCAATTTCGACTCCATGGATACCTGTGAAGATAAATGTCAAAATAAACACACAAAGCAATATTCAAAGCACGATCTCAGGGGTGGATATTAGAATTTAGGGGCCAGTGGCAAACTCTCAGAAGGGAGCCTAAAAACATTGCAAAATTTGTGATATTTCATCTGTTTGTGTACAACTACGTGGTCTTAAAAAGGTGCCCTTGGCCCCAATAGCGTAGCAAGCGGCCGAGCCCCGGGCAGCACCTTTTGAAGGGCGGCAATTTGTTGATATAAAAACATATTTTTAAAAGTACTTTTGACTCTTTTCAATGTTTGTGTTTAGAAGCCCTAGTCTTGTAGTCTGAAAAAGTAGGAAATGTGGTTGTGAAGTGAGAAAATTTATAAAACATGTAATTATTGTAAACTTGTTGTTGTACTATTTTCGGGGAGGGGGGAAGCAAAATGGTTCTAACTTGTTGTTGTACCTAAACTAGAGAGGGGGCAATTGCCCGGTTGCCCTACCCCTGGTTGCGAGCGGACCTAGTCTAAGTCAAGTCTAGTGTGCTGAAGTATCCCTTTGTTTGTCTTGAGATCAGAGCTTTTGTAAGTCACGATAGAGGCTGCAAGCCAGCGATTCTCAACCAGTGCCGGTTTCAAGCCTATTTGACCTGTATCGTAATGGGTCACGCACCTTGAGATGGCCCGTGCCAGTGGCGACAGAGGTAATGTTTGAAGCCTTTCATATATTCTAAAAACTACCACTGAAATGTGAAATGAACAGTGAAACATTATTTATATTACTGAGACTAGATAATTGAATTGTCCTCCACTGTCCAACCTGAGATTTGTCCTCCACTGTCCAACCTTATAACATGAGATTAAATACCGGTAATTACATTTATAATTGTTTACATTACTGAGATTAGATAATTAAATTTATTATTATAACCTACTATATGAAGTATACTGTATATAGGCTACTTTGTTTTGGTTAAAAGACGGCGATGCTACACAGCAGCGCCGGATTTAGATGGTGGGAGGTCTGGGGCACAGGCGTGGTAGAGGGCCCCATGTGTGGATACAGAATCTTTACGTAGGGGATGATCGATGAAGTCATTAGTATTCCTCCTCGGATCACTAATATTTATGTCGTAATCTTGAGACGTCACATAAGTTGACTCAACTGTAACACAACGTTTGGCTACTACATGATATTAGACAATTATTAGCGATTTCTGAAACTGTTACAAAACCGGTCACCAGAAGCATCGCGTCTTCTTTTTTGTGAAAATGTGCTTGAAAAAAGTTTTGAAATTTTTTTTCAAAAAGGTTTCTGGACGATCCAACGTTTTCATCATCTCCTCTAAACGCTAATCCTCGATCAGCAATAAATTTTATGACAGAAACCAAACGTTACAGAAGCGATTTCCAATATTGTTCGCATTGATTGACCTGACACGCAAGCTCCGTATCAATTCTTCCAAGTGGTTTACATCTACGACTAAATGTAATCGTGGTATCTACGTGTTTCGTTGATTGCTCGTGTCTCCTCAGCAGGCCTGTAGCCATGGGGCGCAGTTGGGGGCAATGACCCCCAATTTTTTTGTGCCCTCCCAAATTTGGTTGTGCCCAGAAATTTTTTATTAAAAATATGATAAGAACAAAAGTCTTGCCAACATAAAAATGTAGTTTTCCCCCCAATACTTAACACCTGGCTACAGGCCTGCTCCTCAGGCGCTGCAAGAGCATACTTCCAGTCGCAGAATCCCTTTCCAACAAGAAAATGCGCATATTTGGTCGTATCTGCGCACATCAGTCTGCAAGCGAAACAATAAACATAAATTTATGAAGAAGAAAAACAAAGCCAGCTCTATCAACTACTTTGCCGTTGTGGTTCAGGTGACAAATAAGATTAATGGTGTATTTCCGTTACGAGTTTATTTTCTGTGTTGTGAATGTCGTAGAACATCATGGTTTAAAATTAACTTTTCGTCGCAATGTCGAATAGCACCTGTTTCATAACTTTTCGTCGCAATGTCGAAGAGTACCTGTTTCATTTTTTAACCAGTTAGCACGCATTTTTGGTATATTGGCTAGGCAGAGACGGATATCTTTGCCTCCCGTGATAGCGGCAGCCTACTGTCGTAACGTGAAGTCAACCTTTGTTGCCATGTTATTGTCATACAATAAAGGCCAGTTTTAGAACTATCCGTTCCCAAGTTTGGTAACCTGCTTATGCAGGCAATGTAGCGGAAGCGGATTTAGTAAACTGCAAGCTCATCATTGTATGATATCAGAACAGTGAACCCAGTTCTTGTGCTGTGTGAGTGTCATAGAGGCAGATAAAACTGTCATTGCAAGAATTAAGTCAATTAAGCTGCTGACGTCAGGTTTTCTAAAAAATTTTTGGTTCTTAGTCCCAATTTCCAGCAGGCAAATGCCCATTTTGTCACAGGGGCATGCCAAACAGTGCAACAGCGTTCAAGCTATAACTGCTTTCACTTACCATAAAATAGTAAACGGGCAGTTGGAAGAAAATGAAGACATTTTAACATCAGGTTTTGAAGCAAATGGCTAAAAACCAGGGCTTTGGAGCCGGAACTCACATTTCGGGTTCCGGCTCCAGGCATCTAAAAATGTTGGCTCCGGCTCCCACTTCCAAAAGTTTTTGGTTCCGACTCTAGAATTAAAAACTAAAAACCACTGTTTTATTTGTGGAAATCGCATGCCCAAAAAAGTATGTCTGTTGAACGGGAATCCAAATTTCACCATCTGAATTTTTTGGCTCCGGCTCCAGCCATCCAAAATTGCTTGGGCTCCGGCTCCGGGTTCCACAGCCCTGCTAAAATATCGGATGGGGATTCTCAGTGGCGCACAAAAGCATGTAAATTGTTTTGAGCAAGATATCAAATATTTTTACGAGATATTTTTAGCTCGAGGCGGACATCCGTTTGTTTTCAGCATATTTGAAGCAAGATTTGACGGTTGGCATTTTGCTAGTTTTATAAAATCTATTTAATTACCTATTTGGCTTACACACATTCTCGACATGGCGGGGGTGAAAGAGGAATCACAAAAAATGCAAATAAATACTGACTGCTTTTTCAGGATTTTGATTGAAACTCTGCAACAGCGTTGAGTACATTAGTTATAAATGTAAACTTTTCAGTTACTACTGTGACCTATAAACTGAACACCTCCGTGGAGAATTGTCGAAATGCAGGTCACAAAATTGCTGACCTAGAATTTCTCACGGAGTATCACTGGCGTTAGCTATTTCCTAGGACCTAGGTGAATGTGTGGCATTTCAAATTATCAGTTTTTGACGAAATAATCAATAAACTTGCAGCAGAAAGGCAAGAAAACCTTGTCTTTGAAGTTGGATTACTAGTAAAGCAATACAGACTGACGTGTTTCAGCTGAATTGTTGTTATTAGGTGTGATGGAAGCAGCAAAAATTTTTGTCAGCTTTCTGGACTTCGCAGCAGAACTTTGAAGTTGCTTTACGTTTTTGAGCACCAGATTTCATCTTTACTCCAACTTCATATATTTATGTTGCACCAAATTGTATTTTGTTGTCAAAACTGCAACCTGTACTCCATAATCAACATTACAAAGTTCAGAAAAGATCACAAAGTAAAGAGATGAGATGCACACCAAAATGTTTGATTGATAACGTTAGTGCCAAGCTGCCATGTAGAACGTTCGCAATACTCAGAAAAAGTTAAAAAACGAGTGAATCCCATGTGGACGATTATCACACGACTCCTGATAATAACTGCATAATGTTTTAATCAACCAGCTGTTCTATAACTTTTTAGAGCATGAATAAAATCTGAGTTTGGTGAACATCTTGCGACTCAACCCTCAACCAGCGTATGTTTAACATGACGAAAATGTTGCTTGTATGGGTGATTTTTGGCAGTAGGTTGTTAAGCTCGTTTTCAGTGTCAGCATTCTACTCTCTTCTCAAGTACCTACACTAAACTACAAACAGACACAGATAAGCAGACAAGTTTGAAAAAATACAGCTAAGGTTTAGTTTTTGATTGCCTCTGCGCAACTTGTTTTCTGACCCTCTGCAAAATCATAACGCTTCTTTGGGTCGCGACCCATACTATAGGAACCACTGGGTTAAACGGATAAACCGGTTTTAATTTGTAGATTTGTAGCACCTAATTGCATGTTTCACTTGAAAGAGGCGTAAACTGCGCTTCAGACGGCATTGAAAGCCTCGGTACCGACTGGGATGGCCAGAAAAATAAGTTACCTCCTTCGGCCGAGAGCAAAAATCAACACTGCTAGTTCAACTTTCAGCGGTGAATCGCAGACAGCTTTGTTAATTAATTGGCTTAGCAAAACAAAAAAAAAGTTCAAGTGTCACCACACAACTTTCTCTGTATTCTAATCTCAAGGTCACTGTCTAATCTCAAGGAAAAATACACAACAGTTTTCAGACAAACTTATCACAACTGCATCACACCGTCCAAAGCAAGTAGAAGAATAATGGCCGCAAATGCGGGCAACGTTCCACAACTACGGACGATTATTACATCACACACAGGGGCATAACGAGGGGGCAAAATTACCCGGGCGCCGAATCACTATGGGTGACTGCGGGGGCGTATAAAGTCCCGATAATGTCACAAGTACTTTCTTTATTACAGTACATTTGCTTCTGAAAGACCTCAAAGTCAAACATGGGTGCGCCAAACTTGCTTTTGCCCTGGGTGTAGTAGCGGACACAGGCTAATTTGGTGGGGGGTATGCGATATCGATTTGCAATGAACCCAATGCTTTACAGGACCATATTGCGTATATCAATCACTTTCGCATAAGTACATTTACGAGGAAACAAGTCTAAGCTTGGTTTAGTTAGAAGAAGCACGAGTGATACAACTGATCAAACTTTAATACAGCACCGCTACGGAACCAACACGCAATGTGGAACATAACGATCTGATGACGTAGTCACCGTCGGCGCAGGTACATTGAGGACTAGAGACAAACAGTTCACGTGACGACATGGTACTTATTCTCATTGTAGGTTACGTTTGGTACAGCACAATTACTGGTGTCAGTAGCTAGCATAGTGTTGTTTGACTTGAATGTTGCAGCAAGTGAGGGTAGTCACTTCGATGAGGTTTAGATCGGTGCTCTTACAATGGGGAACCTTACAGTTTTTAATTGTCGTTTGGAATAGTCTGCAACGCTCATAGTAATTTGTGTACAAAATTTGTTATTGCAGGTAATTTTGATGAAATAAGAACAAGAAGCGGGTTAATTCTGCTTATTTGCAACCGAAATTAAGAGAACAGAAAGAAACAAACAATTCGTAATGAGTGAAAGCAGGAAAGTAACAAAAAGCGACAAAACGCTTCCAGGGGGGGAAGCGTCGACATTTTGTTTTTCATTTTCAAACTGCTGACGATCAGTGTTCCCTCAAAGATAATTTTGCACTGAACAAATATTTGTTTTAGCGAGCATGATTATTTTAGGGCTGAGTAAGTGGAGTTTTCAATGAATTGCAAACTTTGTGAATTATATAATAAATGTACAATCTTATCAAAATACGAACAAAATACACATTTAATCCAAATAGCTTCTTGTTTGGGTGCTTTTCCATTGCTTTGGAATGTTGCAAGTACGCGAGAATGAGATTTCACTGCGCAACAGTTCTGGTGGTCCTGAGTATTTGCGCACTCACAGGGAACATTGCTGACGATGCAATGGAAGTGGCCGTTAACAAATCGTTTTATCCTTTCTACACTACAAAGGAAATGCCCATGCTACGGTAACAATCACAAAAAACGCTGCGTTGGCAGCAGTAGCCAGGTATATTAGTGTTACGACAATTTACACAGTAGGCTATCTGCAGATTTTCAATGCAAGGCATTTCTTTTCAAGTAAGCATTGCCATGATTTGTAAAGAAAGAAGCATTTGGATTGCCATGGTTTTCGACGAAAAAACAAATTATGACTTTATTTTACTTAGCAAGCAGGGCCGCACCCAGCTGATATAATCAACTGAACTAACAACTGAACATGTTTTTGAAAATTTCGGGGGGATTGCCGGCTGCTCTCCCCTAATTGCGGTATCAGCCAGCAAGACTTGTCAGCATCACTTTGAAACAAGAGCTGCAAAAGTCTGGGATCTCGTCCAAAGCGATCAATGAAACCTTGCCACACACACCGGACAATTAAGTAGACCTGTATGTTTACACGACTACGGACGAACTTACTAAAATTGGAACACCACGCAGGTATTGCAAAATTGACCAGATGTATTATGAAAACTCGCCACAGAAAATATAGCTTTCCACTCAGTATTCACTCAGTTATCAGAACTAAACTTTAACAATTAAGACGTATTTCTACAAGCTTACATAGACGTATTCTAACAAGCCACGTAATTTTGTACTGCATGAAAAGAAGCCTGCATAAGTGTAGTTTGACACTTAAGCACATTGGTCACACTCGCACTAATAATGGATTTTTCAAACTTGTGGAAGCATTGCTACAGACTCACTCATCCTTTTTTCACAAGTACAAATGTACGTGGCTTACACCTGTCAGCATGTGACTGTCTCTCTGCATTACCTGCCAAGATGTGTGCGTTCAAGAGTCTCATGCAACAAAACGCCTGCTAACGTAATTTAAAGTGAACCTTTGCAGGTGTGCTGCCATGTTATTGTTACGCACTAAAAACCAACAGTAGAACAATCAGCTCGCGACTTTCGCAACCCGCCTCTGCAGGCAAAGGAAGGGACATCAGTGAACTGCAAGCCCATCACTGCATGACACTATCACTGTGAACCTGACTCTTGTGCAATGTGAGTTTCATACCAGCAAAAAAACTGTCATTGCAAGAATCAAATCAATCAATCGGAATTTAAGATGCCGAATTAAGGCTTTTCGATAAATTTTTGGTTCTTAATCCCAATTTCCAGGGGGATAACGGACATTCCCCCCTGCGAACGCCCATGCGATCATTGACTATTTTATATCAGGTTTCACAAACAAGGCCAGCTCATCTAATGAACCGAAGAAACGTTTTTGACTAATTGTAAGCACAAGTTAATTTTTAGTACAGTGGCGTAGCCAGCCCAGAAATTTGGGGGTTCACGCCGTAAACGTAGCCAGGGGTCGGCCTACAGGGTCATGCCACCCAAATTTTTGGAAAATAAACTCATTTTGTGCTTTGAAAGGCGGTATCCCAAACAAAATGGTGTTTTTCGCCGAGAATTAAACATTTTTGCCCCCCAAAAATCCCCCCACAAACTTTTGTGCTGGCTACGCTATTTTGTCACGTCGCCGATTTTTTATCATTCAGAATTTCGAACAACTTGCGCTTGCCCTGAAAAACAGAGTTTCCCTGAACTTTTTCACTCTATTGAAATGTTTTTTATCGTTAAGGATTTTTGAGCAATTTGCGCTTGCCCTGGAAAACGGAGTTTGCCCTGAAATTTTTCAATAAGTTTGATATAATTTTTACATTCAGGATTTTTGAGCAACTTGTGCCTGCCCTGAAAAACAGAGTTTGTCCTGATATTTTTTATTGCATTGAAATATATTTTATCTTTCAGGATTTTTGAGCAATTTGCGCTTGCCCTGAAAAATAGAGTGTGCCATGAATTCGCTGTATTGAAGAAACATTTTTTGTCCTTCAGGATTTTTGAGCAACTTGCGCTTGCCCTGAAAAACAGAGTGTGCCCTGAATTCAGTGTATTGAATATATATTTTTTATCATTCAAAATTTTGAACAACTTGCGATTGCCCTGAACACAGAGTTTGCCCTGAATTTTTTACTGCAATGAAATATTTTTTATCTTTCAGGACTTTTGAGCAACTTGCGCTTGCCTTGAAAACAGAGTTTGCCCTGATTTTTTTTCAAGCCAGGGGGGCGGTAGCCTCCCCCCCCGACCCTTCGACCCCGCCTCGTACGCCACTGTGCATAAGCGCAGCTTAGCCATTTACTCAGGCACATTGCTCACACTCACTCACAATCTCACACTTTAATGGATTTTTGAAACTTGTGGAAGCGGAAGTATTGTTACAGATTCACCCCTGCTTCCTTTCACGCAGTATAACAACACGTCTTACCATTTTCAGCAGTCACTGTCTCGCTGCATCACCTGCCGAAGTTGTTTGAGGTCATCAGTTGCATGCGGAAAAGCGCATTATCGTAACTTGAAGTGAACCTTTGAAGATTCGTTGGCATGTTAGTATTACGAAACTAAGAGAAACAGTAGAATAATGCGCTCGCAGGTTTCGCAACGGGAATCTGCAGGCGCAGGAGTAGACATGAGTGAACTGCAAGCTCATCACTACATCACACCAGAACACTGAAGCTGGCTTTTGTGCAGTGTGAGTGCCATACCGGTAAATGAAGTGTTATTGCAAGAATTAAAACGATTAATCGGAATGGCGATGTTGATTTCAGATTTTCTAACATTTTTGGTTCTTAGTCCCATTTTCAAGGGAAGAAAAAGCCGTTTTGCCCTTTTTGCGGACACCTATAAAAGTAGTGCACTGTATCTCTTGAAAAACAAAATTTCCTTGAAAAAATTTCAACCCTAGGCGGGGCGGGTGCACGTCGTCATTTACACCACTGGTAAACGGGTGAGCGCTGAGTGGAGCAGATGTCCAAGATCCATGGCATGGCGTGGCAGGGACAGTGTGGCTCCCTTGCGACAAAGCTCAGTAGGTTGGATGCCGCGAAGACAGGAAAATTGTCCAGTGTCCACTAGTGAAGGACGCAGGCATCCAGTCACAGTTTGCAAGGCGTGGTTGATGGCAGGATCAATGAGGCGAGTGTGAGTACTGAGGCACCAGGCAGGAGCGCAGCACACTGCTGTTGAATGGACCAGGGCTAAGGTGGCTGTTTGCAACGCTGTTGCCCCAGTACCACAGCCCGAGTCACCCACTCACCTCAAGAGTGCGACACATGGAGTCAGCTCTTTGCGAAGTGACTCGGCGTGACGGTGACAGTATTGCCACTGCTGATGTTTTAACATCAGACAGGGCCGGATTAACCATTGGGCAAACCGGGCCCGGGGCCTCGCGTTCATTTAATCCGGCCCTGACATCAGATCTAATGTTTTGAGAAAAATTTCTGATGTCTGATGTTTTGGTGAGAAATCGGAAGTTGACTGAACTGTTGCTTTTGTTTTCTACATTTCCTCTCCTTTCAGGTTGAAAAGAAGTTGGATTCATTGTGTTTAAGTTTCTTTCATCAATCTCTCATTTGGTTATCGTTCCTAACTGAAGAAGCTCCCGTCGCAACATTGGGTATATCAGTGTTGGGATATCAATATTGTGCAGAAAACAAACTGCGAGCCTCTGTTTCGCGATGTTCACATGCAGTTAAAAATGTACTTTTTCGTTCTTTTTGTACGTCCATATATGCATCACAATTATGGTGTAATTTAGGGTAGTCATGCATGCAGAGATTGCGTGTAGCCTGTAATTTTGGGTACAGAGCTCTATACAGCCTGCCCTGGAGAGCGAGTGTTAGTAGTCATCAGGTTTAATGTAACATTCCTACGTTTGAGGTCTTATCACGAAAATATATATACCTGTTTCTTGAAAGATGCAGAAAGTATAACAATGTATGGTTGCGTGCTTTGATACAGTCAGATTGTTTATATTCGTTCTTATTCTTAGAGCACTACAATCGCAGTTTACTTTGTGACTGAGTGCTCGGACATTTCAGTGTTTGTTCGTTTGAGGGTGTGTCATGCCACAACGCATTCATGCTTTACCTGGCCTCAACCAGTTTAGGAACTAGCGTCTTAGTCTGCAGTAGCGTTGTACCAAGTATCATGGGCATCGGAAGGATTTTTTCCAGGGGGTGCCACTAGGGGATTTTCCAAAATTTTTCTAGGGGGGGGCAAAAGTAGTGAAACTTGTTTTTTCCCACTGAAAACTAAGAAAACAACATTTTTTGCTAAAAGTTTCAAAATCCCAGGCGGGGCATTGGGCCCCCATGCCCCCCCTTCCGACGCCCATGCCAAGTATTGCGGATTAGCGAACAATAGTGTTAAGAAAGTATCTGTAACCCTGTGGTTCTGCCTCCAACGCTTGTAAACGTTCTGTTTTGTCTGTTATTTTCAACCTACGATGTGCAGACAGTGTGCGTTTGAACTATATGGACTTCATGTCTGACAACAAATTAAATTCATTCATTGGGAAGAACATTTTAGGTTACGCATGACCAACTTCTCGCTTTCGCAGATCGGTCATATCAGTGATACTTCGCTGTACAGTTTTTCGGAATTCGAATCGCGCTTTGTTAAGTAGCCTATCGGTAAAAGATTTTTAGCTCAAATGAAATTGTAACATAAAATCTGATGTTATCTGATGTTGAAATAGGCAACAATCTGATGGTGAAATAGGCAAAAAATCGTTGCCTGTTGTTGAAATAGGAAACAATTCTATTTGAACAAGGTTTTCTAAGTGTTATAGCCTAAGTGCATGGTGCGTTGTATAAATAAGTTTCTGGTTTAAATACTGGTGTCACCATTGTGGATCAAATGACACCAGTAGTGGACCCAACCCATCTTGTGAACATATACCTGTCTTCTGACTTCAGCGAATTTATTTTTCATGGCCCACTACATGAATGATCAGCTTCGTACTTTGCAATGCCTGGACAAAATAGCAAATGCAGCTCATGTGGTAAACTCAAAGAAACAGCACTAATAGAATACAGTTCCTGTGAGCAGTGGCTCTCCCATCCTGCTGGGCCGGGGTGTCAGCAGATGACGATGTTGTTGAGTTTGAATCAGCACCCTTTCACTTCAGTCAATGCTTGTCAACCGACAGGCAAATACAGTAACTCTCAAGACCCAACCCAATGTTTCCATTGTCATAGACAAACAGGATCAAGGAGAAAGACAATCCAATGTTCCGAATGTAACCGGCCCTTTCACCTTTCCTACGTGAAAATCTCAGGACAACATTACTTTCTGCTTCACACAAACACTTGCGGCCCTATCCTTAACCACAACATCTTCGACGAACCCCATCCACGAGCACTCTCCTGACTGATCACACTTCATTTGGCACCTATAGCGTATTCAATCCCTAAGACACGTCAATCGCCCTAACCACCGCATCCCCAAGGCGGCACGCCGCTCTTTTGCTTCAGGACTTAGCAAACTCATTAACAAAGCTATTTCTTCAAACTTATTAGGTCTACTCAACTGGAATCGCATAATATGCTTCCCCTATCAGTTCTCTCATAAATCCCCGGATCGAAGAGCTTTTCCTTGACCTCTTCCATCAAATCAAGAATCAACACATACCTAGCGTCGGATGGCTTTCCCGATCATGAACGTATGCTTCGAGACAATCAACCCCACCACCAACCAAACCCCACAGTGACCCAGCCAAAACATGAAAAGACTGGTAGGCCTAAACCAGAAACTATCCGACTTCAATATCAACGGCGCCGTTCAATCTTTATCTGGCAACAGCTCAGTCGTTAAACCCAATAAAGAATCTCTCAACACCCTTCAACAGAAACACCCCCGAGCCCCTGATGACCTTATGCTACTCTCACCCCCAGATACTAACACCGCACCAACAGGCTCGTAACCAGAGGGCCGCAAGGGGCGAGCGAACCCCCTTGGAAAGTTTTTCGCCACCCCTGAAAAAATGTGTTGGATATAGTTTACAAGTATTGGACATCAATGAAGTCACCGGGTCGATGCAGAAGTAAAGTTTTATAAATACAGATTTCCAATCTGGTTTAAAGAACTGTTTTAAAAACACTGATCTTCGAGAAGCTCAAAAACACCTCTCAGAAATCTACGGTACCCCTTCATGTGGGACTGCTATTATTCAAAAGCATCCCTCGTTCGCGGCAACTTCAGTCTAGATTCTGCCACTGATGTGCAACCTCGGCCCAGCCCTCTTCACTCTTGCCATCTATGATGCAACATCCAACGTCAAAGACAACCTAAACGTTTGGTATCTCAACGATGGATGTATTGATGTAGACCCTCAGACCGTGCTCAGCAACTCTACCACGATTAGGAATGGTCTATCTTCGATTGGCCTGGATTCTAAATGCGAGCTACTACTTATCTACCACACAAACACCAACAAGCCTCAAACAAGCAAGCTTTTTCAAGACCAATTCCCACCCCTCTCTATACCTGACCCCAACCATTGGCAGTTACTAGAATCCCCGTTGCATGAGGAATCTGCCCATCTACACTTAGGTTAAGGCTAAAGGCAAAATACAAAGTGATAGACGACATCACTGAAAATCTCGAGTTAATCGAACCACATCAAGCATTTTTCATCTTAAACAACTGCCTCTCAACCCCAAGACTCACATACTTGCTGCGTATTGCCCCATGCTTCAAATGCAAGGAGGAACTTGAGGCGTTCGACACCGCAATAAAAATCAACACAGAAAAAATGTGCATTGTGTGTTTTGGAAAAGTTGATAACAAGCATTCCTACTAATCTGACATGGAGGCCTTAGCCTCCGTTCCGCCGCGGACCTGTCTCTGCCATGTTTCCTAATAATCGTCTTTTAGATGCTTCCCTCTCTCGCACAGCCTCATAGGGAAGTAATCAACGCAACTGACGCCTGTTTCGCACTTCATGAATCATCACCACTACGAAAGAAAACACAATCAGCCTGTGACGACCTCGCCTGCAGAGCAGTGGTGCTACTCCTGGTGTTTTTCCACTAGATCTAGTGTTTTTGCATTTCATTTAGTGTTCTAGTGGTATTTCCTAGTTGTCTAGTGTTTTTTTACCGAGTGAGCTGAATGTAATTGACCACACAACACAATTTTGTGTTGTAACTGTAATTGAGACTTTTTGATTTTGTGCAATTGCATAAGCTAAAAATTCTACCTACATCTTAAATTACGCAAGAGCATATGATCTGTTTTGAGTTTAACCGCTACCAAGTCACTGTGGTCATCTGTTAAAAGTTTCAGTGACCCGTACAAGCAAACACAAGTGTTGCTGCTAGCTCTCATTTTCTTTCTCTGGTTTACAATGAGTTGTGCAATGTCTTTGTTTGCAACGCATTTTCTGGCCATTTTCCATGTGTATAATTTCGCCTTTTGCTTTTGCAGCTAACTTGCATTGAATTACTTCAGAAGAATAAATAATAGTATTTACTTTAGCAATAAAACTTAGTATTGTTAAGCCTTAGCATTGTATAGCCTAGTTAGAATTTGTTATAAGCATTACTGAGTAGGCTATTGTTCTGCCTGCATATTAGCCTTCTCTGTTGCACTTCAAGTCACGTTGAAAGATTCTAAGAAGAATAATTTTTTGCGTGTGCGAGTGTGTTTTATGGACCATCTGGTCTGAGATAAATAAATAGATACATGATGTTCATCAAACACCCACCTGTTGTTTAAGTAGGCTTACAACACCAATTTTCTATTAATCTGACAAATATGTCAGGTATTTGTTATCCAGTGTTTTTTGTGAGTGAATCTAGTTCTTTTTATCATGAAATCTAGTAGCCCATTTTCCGTCCGTCACTCTGTTTGATTTTTTGTGTGTATTTACTTTTTCGCATTTTCTGTGTGCATATTCTATGCTTTCCGGCATGAAGCACACTTTTTGTTTTTTTCTGTTTGCTTTGTTTTCTTTTGTACCTTTTATTTACTATTTTAAAATTTCTTTGTATTGCTAAAAATACTCTAACCACACCAAATTCTTTCACTTAAATACGATCCACTCATCAATGTACATAGGCATGCGTTTTCACCTGTACATTTTCTTCACGATATTCTGCGTTCATTCGTTTTTTTTCACGATGTCCTGCGTTCATTCGTTTTCTATTTGAATAAGAGCTGATGATGCCTACTTTGTAGGCGAATTATATGCTCTGTAAGATCTTAGTGTCTGATTCTGTGCTGAGAAAGGATTTCTTTCAATAGACAGTGTTCATTCGTTTTTTGTTTTCTTTTCATTATGCCGATTCGATCTCCAGCTGTTGTTTCTCGACACTTGTCAAAAAGCAATAAACGAGGTTGGTTGACCAGATGACCGCCACGGTCTTTCGCCAATCCTATATGACACAGCGCCCGTCTTTGTTTACACTGGTCAGCTATTGTGCCATTGTGTTTTTATTTGCTCTAATTTTCGCTAATGATTGGTTTACTGCATGCGATGGCTTTTATGGCGCTTCTGCTTGTTGGCTGAGTCATATGAAATCATAAACCATTACCATTACCGCAACAACAAAGTGCCAACACTTCTGCAGAGATACATCAATCGTGCAGTGGTGTACAGATGTGGAAATTTTGCAATCCTGATCCAATCCGAAACTTTTTCATGATGTCCATATCCAATCCATATCCGAAAATTAAAAATTATGGACTCCGATATCCAATCCAAATCCGAGATCGCTCACTCAGTTGCACATTAGCCTACATATTTGGTAGTGTCTATTTTGCCTCATGAGGTAAAAGCTGTCCTGTGCCTATTTTGCCGTTAGTCAGACACTATATTTTTTGAAGTTGTTATGTGACAACTACGATGCATAAAAAGACGATTGCTAGGGTTTGGGATTAAGGTAACTAGGACTTAGGGTTCAGGTTCAGCCTATAGCTCACACAAACAAGAAGTCACTCACAGCTTGTCAGCACTGAAACCTTGAAAACACTTATCGATTGGATTTAAGCCATTACAGATGTCATGGTGAACTGAGCAGATCATGCTTCCGAAATTGTCATGTAACCATTTTAATCAATCATGTTAGGCCAAAAGCAAAATAGCTCCAGCATTGGTTTTGCCTCGTGAGGCAATATAGACACTACCAACATTTTTTGTTTTGAATTCAATGAATGCCTTGGCTACAACTGCTGCCAAAATGGACTTATGATTGATCTTGACAAGAAGTGCACAATTCTTTTTGTATGCGGTATAGGATGCGATAGTTGGACGCAATTCTCATACTCTAATGGATATGTTCGAATCAAAGATAGCCTACAACCAGCCTAAATTTGTGTTGGCCTACATGTTGAACTCCATGCAATGCCAACAGCTATATTGTACATTAATTTAACAGTGACAAAGCGAGCACCATAATTTTATCTCCAATAAAACGATGTTCACCTTAATCCCTTTTTTGAAAGTCTTTACAAACTGAACTTCCTGCACTGGCAGGCTTAGCATAAACACCCTAACCACTCTGTTAAATCCAACACCTCACAAGTTTTCATTGTCACTTTAGGTATATTTGAAACAACAACATGGTCAAAATGTCAATATGCTTTAACCTTGCTTATTATTATTACTTATTAGTGTTAAGGTTAAGGCTACTTTGAGTTAGACTAGTGAGCTACACTGCTGAGACAAACTGGTCTGGTGTGCTTCGTTCAATGCTGAAAAAACTTTTTGGTAATGCCTTATTAAACACCAATAGTTTATAATGATAGGCCTACACCAAATGTATTTCAAATATGACTCATGTTTGATTTGAAAAACTGTGGGTTTCGACATAATAAAACAACAGAATGATGCTCATCTTCACACAGTTCCAGACTATATGTTCCATGAAAATTGTGATGTCCTCATTCTGAAAGCGAGGATCCCGAGCGGCAGGTAACATTGCCAAGAGAAACAAGAATTTTATGAAGAGAAACAAGAATTGTTGCTTGGTAACATGATTTCGAAATATCGTAATTTTCCTCGATACAACCATCATACCATATGAAGTTTTGTTTACATGGCCACAGTTTTTTTCATTTGGATAATTCGGTTCTGGATCCGGTTGAAATGGAAACGATATCTAATCCAATCCAAATCCAAAAAATTACTAATAGGCCTATCTGGCCTGTTGGACTCCAAAATCCGGATCCTGTACACCACTGCAGTGGTGTACAATAGTAGTAGTGTTGAACGGATCGAAGATTTTTGCGATCCTAATCCAGTCCAATATTTTCAGTGAGTAATCCTGTCCGATCCTAATTCGGTAGCACTATCCAAATGTTAGATCCAGTCCGGTTTATATCTGAAAAAAACCTGATTTAAGCATTCGACTGCAGTGATCAACGCAGTTTGGATATCCATATCCGATCCGGTAGAGATATTTTCGAAATCCCGTCCAATCCGGAAGCGGTTCTGAATTGCAGAATCCGGTTGGATCGCGATCCGGTAACTGGATCATGTGCAACACTGGTGTAGAGGTTGCCGGAGTCACTTTTTCAGACTCCGACTCCGCTCCTGTTCCAAATTTTTAAATCTGGGTTCGGCACTTTTTCAAATTTGGGAATCCAACCCCTGTTCAGACTCCGGCGGTACTGTCATCGATCGAACCCTGATTCACCCATGTTTTTACTTAAGAAATGACCACCAGAGATGAGCATTGAACTGGACGTGGATTGGACTGGATCCGGAATATGCCGAATTTTGTTGAATCTGGATTGGATCCGTACTGTAAGTTGCTTCATAAATTTGGGATCAGGACCGGATTGGGACTGAGTTAATGGAAAAGAATTGCCTGATATTTGTTTTTAAAAAGCTGTATTTTGTTAATTTTTTTGACTTTATTTGGACTTGGACTTTTAATTAAAAAAAAAAAAAATTGGACTGTGGTTGGACTTGCACTGAGTTTTGAAAATTCAGGACTGGATCTGGATGGAAAAATATGACAGCCCGCTCATCTCTGATGACCACACAGACTCCTGCTACTGCCGTAATTGAAAAGTGCCACCGGATCCAGGTCCGGTTTTTCCAAAATTTTTGACTCCGGGTTCGGATCCGGTCCCAAAGAAAAACGCAGAACCCCGCTGGAGTCGACTCCGGCACTCGGGATCCGGTCCCACCTCTGGTGTACAGGGTCCGGTTCTGAAGTCCAATCCGGCCGGACATTAAGAATTTTTTGGATTTTGATTAGATTGGGTATCATTTCCGTATCAACCGGATCCGGATTATCCAAATGGAAAAAGTGTGGCCAAGCAAAAATCTTGACGTTGGATAATAGTTGTATCAGGAAAATTGATAATATTTTCAAATGATATTAGCAACAATCTTCTATTTTCTTGTTTCAGTATGTTGATGCGACCAGGGGCGGAGCTAGGGGGGTGCCAGGAGGGCCACCGCGCCACCAAAATTTTGCCTGGCCCCCCCAGTGTCCCCCTCAAAAATTTTCAGGTCTCTTTCTGAAAGTCCTACACAGACCATTGGCAGCTCCCCTTGTTGCAAAACTGACCCTTCCAGTGCCCCCCCAAATGAAAATGTCTGGCTCCGCTCTTGGATGCGAGACTATGAAAATTTTTATATCACCGTGCTGCATTCAGATTCCAAGTACTACTGGTAGTAGGCCTGTTAGTTGCACACGAGGTTGAGTGCAGTTAATAGCCGAAAAAGAAATATTGATAGTTGTTGCGTCGTTTGTTGTTCAGTGTTGTGCAATTAAGAAGAACGTTATTGTTGCAACACAGTTATATGATGTTGCCGATATACAGTTCACATTATATCAGAGAAAGAAGGTCCCTTGAACTTTTGCAGTTCATTCACAAGTATAACCTTTGGAACTCTGTTCCAAATATAGTAATAATGCTGCGGATTTTCCTCACAATTGCCGTTAGTGTTGCTACCTGTGAGCAGGGTATTTTAACCATTGGGCAAACCGGGCAAATGCCTGGGGTCTCGCGCTTGAATATCACTGGTTTTTCATGTGTTTAGGCTGTTCACCATCATGCGTCATACTGTAGAGCTTTTTGATTACTGCGTCTAGTATATAGGTTAGCGAAACTGTCGATTTGGCATTTTTATGGTTTCTGAATGAGTTAAAGTAATTGCACCAAACAGCACCACACTTTGTCTTTGTGACCCAAGAATTAGATCGAAATCAGTGCATCCATGGACGTTCGCAGAAATTTTTTCAGGGGGGGCAACGTTGAAATTTTGCTGATACTCATACTTTTCAGGTTGCTGATGATGCAATGCAAATGGACATTCACAAAACGCTTTAGCCTACCCTTTCTACCCCTGTCTGTACTGGTTGAAACTCAATTCTCAATCATATGTCTGAAATATTTTCTACACTTCGGCTATCAGAAATGCTTTTTCTTTTCATAAACTGCCTAATATATATTTTTTCAAGACTTTCTGCAAATACGAAATAGGTCATAATTTGAGAGTATAATCAACGGCCAGAACAACATGAGTGGTGAAAAAACAAGAAAGTTAGATACTCTTGCAAAATAGTTTCAGGCAATGAGAAAGTAGAACGATATGTTGACAAGAATATCGCTCAACATACTAAAGTTAAAAAAACTAAGCAGATTTAATTACGATAACTCGCCACAGCAAATATAGCTTTGAGCTTATTACTTACTAAGAAGTCAGAACTAAACCTTAACGATAAAGACGTACACCCACAAGTCTGCATAGACATACTTTAACAAGCCATGTGTATCTTTATAGTGTGAAAAAATGCCTGCATAACAGTGGTTTGATTAAGCTATTGACACGGGCACGTTGATCACAGTCTCACACTAACAAAGGATTTTTCAAACTTGTGGAGGCACTGCTAAAGATTTACTCATGCTTTTTTTCACACAGTATAAAACTATACATGCCTTGACACTGTCAGCAGTGTCATTGCCTTGCTGCATTACCTGCCAAGATATTTGTGTTCAACAGTCACATGCAGGGCTCTCATTCACTTCAGTGATTTCAAATAAACCCAGATTGGACAACACATATTTGCACAAAAATAAACAAGAAAGCTTTTGTTAAAACCAAACTAATGTGAGTGTGCTTTTTTGAATAGAAACAGCAAGTGAATACTGATTTAATCAGTTATGAAGTGCTTGTGGTGATCGTGATAGCATCAGTCTTAGATCAAACAAAGCATTTTTGTCCACTAGATCAGGGAACAGTAACTATTGTAAAGCTCCGATCACTTCAGTCATAACGTAGTGTCATAGTATCAAAAAGATCGTTTTTTTGTGATACAACTTTCTGTTTGAACATATTCAACACATACAAACGGCCGAACGGCCGTCACCCCTGATTGTGTCTAAAGTGTAGGCTGCCAAAGCGTATCAGTTTTGAAGTTTTTAACCCGTGCTTTGGTATGTGAAACACTACACAGTTGCACTAAGCGTTTAGGGGACCTTGCGGTCATGACTTTGCCCGGGGTCTTGCGTTCATTTAATCCGGCCCTGCCTGTGAGAGGCGTTTTTTGAAACTAAAACTGATCAAGAATTACTTAAAATCCAGTATGTATAAGCACATTGCGATTGAGAAATCTTGCCACACTGTCTATAGAGCAGCAATTGACAGACAATAAATTTTGACATTGCCATTGAAGAATTTGCCAGCAAAAAGGCACGAAAAGTTACTGTGTAGAAAATTGTAGTTTTCATTTCAAAAGAAAGATGGTTCTAATTTCTTACACTTTTTTAACTATTTTTCCCTACGTGTCATTTTTGCTTTTTGTATAACTGTTACTCACAATAAAGCATATAATCTTTGAGCATGTGAGAGTAATGTAATATTATATATTATAATGGTGCACAAACTAGTTAATATATATAGGCCTACAAAGCCTTTAGGAGTGAGTCACTGTGCAATATGTACATTTATGGGCTTCGAGGGCGCCAAACTCAAGGACCTCCCCAGGCAGCGCACACTCTAGCTACGCCACTCTATTCTTTGGTCTCAATAGTGACTGGTTGAAAGCAGTAATTATTAAGGAGGTCATTATATTTGCAGCATTTTGCAACCTCAACATCTGTTTCTTTCGTGCCTGCCTGACTGGTGCTGTCTTGTAATCATTGTTACTCAGTGTAGATGTGGCAGCAAAACCACTTGCAAGTTTTTTACATTATGGTGTCATAGTCCAAGAATGATCAAAGTGATCATCATGTTTCACAAGTAATATATTTAAGACTTTGACCTTTAAATACTTCGTCAAAAATGTTGTATCTAACTAATCCTAGCTAACAATTCATAGCACCTCAGCCCCCCATCGCTTTCTAATGAACTATAGTTCAAGAATTTTTTGATTTTGTAATTGTACAAGATTGGGTGAGTCACGTGTTTAACTTGTCATGTGTCACAAGTTATCTTGTTAACAACTACTACAGATTCCAGACTGGCATTTCATGTCAGTTTGTACTTATGTTTCAGTTCCTTGCTAGCTCTAGAAAAAACAGATTTCACCTGTTTTTTTGAGGATTCTTTGGATTGATTTTCATGATAACTTGAATTGGGAATATTTGTTGTTTTTTCAGGATTCTTTGGATTGATTTTCATGATAACTTGAATTGGGAGTCTTTGTCTGTTTAATTTGAAATTATGGTAGGTTTGTTTAGCAGTATACCCCACTAGCACTTATCCTGCATCCAAACCTGCTTGGTAGTTAAAAAAACTGTTGGTTAGCACTCCCATATGGTTTTCAATCATGAAACTATACTTTCATTCAAATTTAATACTAACCCTTTAACGTCAGCACTGGCCAATATGATGGCCTGTACATTTCTGACAATAACTTGGCAGCCATGAGAGCTAGAGAGCTGTTCAAACTGTCTACGGATTTGTGAAGTCTTTTAAAAAAATTGTAAGTTTTGGATTTGGGTTTTTTGTGGGTGACGTCACAAGTGGGATACTTTTCGCATTTTTGACTAAGTTTGCTTGTCGCTGGGTGCCAACCCAAAGAGCCATTTTTTGGCTTAAGTTTTTTTGGAATCTAGGCTATAATCTGTGTGTGTGTCTTCAGAACCCTTGATTGACATTCTAGCATATCTGGAGCCACAATTATTGCTCAAAAACCTAATTTCTGACAGAAATAAAAAAGTTCCACAAAAGGTATGATTTGCCCTCTCAGGGAAAATTTTGGCCAGCCATAACTTGGCAGCAGATTGAGCAAGAGAGCTATTAAAACCCTGTAAAGACTTGTGGAGTCTTGCAGTTTAAAATGAACAAAAATTTCAAGTTTTGGGTTTAGGGGTTTTTGGTTGATGACGCCATTAGTGGGGTATGTTTTGTGGTTTGATTGGAGAAGTCATCAGCTGATCCAATGAGCTGATTTTGTGGCTCAAAGTTTTATTGGAGACTAGGCTTTAATACAAGTCTTTAGAGCCCTTGGCCAACTTTCTAGCGTTTCTGGTTACAAAGTTATGCCAAAAAATCCCAAGTATTTCATGAATTCCCTTCAGAATTTGTGGGGATTTCACTAATTAATTTGCAGTATTTTGCCCATAATTTTGAAATCAGAAACGTTAGAAAGTCAATCAAACCCTCTAAAGTCTGACATTATAGCCTAGAATCCAATAAAATTTTGAGACAAGAAATCGGCTTGTTTGGTTGGTTCCCAGGGGATGATGACATCATCCAAAGTAAACAAATTATGCATAATCATACTCCTACCACCATGTAAACATCAACAAAAACTGACATCCAATTTTTTTATTGCAAACTGCAAGACTTTCCCCATCTTCAGAGAGTTTGAACAGCTCTCTAGCTCAATCTGCTGGCAAGTTATGGCCTTCGGCCAAAAATACCCATGGCTACCTTTTGTGGGAGTAGGATTTTTCTCAATTTTTGTTTTTTGGGCCATAACTTTGGCTCCAGATATGCTAGAAAGCTAATCAAGGACTTTTCAAACTAAGATCATAGCCTAGTTCCCCAAAAATAGAGCCAAAAATGGCTTGTACCCAGGGTCAGGTGACTTCGGGCAAAAAAAATGTAAAAACTACCCCATTTGTGACGTCACCCACAAAAAAAACATACCCAAAACTTAAAATTGGTTTTAATCGAAGCTAGATGACTTCCCGAATGCGTAGAGGGTTTGAACAGCTCACTAGCAGCTGACGAGTTATGGCCAGAAATATACCGGCCATTAAATTGGCTTTGACAGCTATCACATCAACTTTTCAGTTTTGTACCTAAATATTACTGAACTTTTCACCACATTTTAGGTTTCGACTTGGCCAGTACTCTGAAAGTTTACTAGTTTTGCAATGTGGAAGTTGTCATAGACAGAACACTGACCACTAATTGTTGTTCAAATGAACAACTGAATAAATTTTTATTATGGTAATAGATAAATTGAACATAAATAGCTTTTAAATTTCTTTAGTCTACTTCTTTCCATGAAAAACAAAATGCAGGATCCATCATCTATGGCATAATTATCTGTCAAAAGTGTTTTGATGTTCTTGGATATGTCAAGATGATTGATGTAAATAGTTACATGCAGTGTTTTAAAATTTAAAGAATTCGTTTTCTATGCAATTGTGCTGAAATATTTATCTGGGTTTTTTGGTCATCAATTGAATTTTTTCTAAATGCCTGAACAAAATTAAGTCAGTTTGGTCATAATGTTCGAAAAGGTAGGCTAATTAATATTGTTACGGCAAGTTTTAATACTATTATGTGACAAATGACCAAAATGTCTCAGTGAAAAAAAGCAGGTAAGTGTTTAATCAAATTTGATTACACATATTTTTGTGAAAGATATATACCTATTCTGTGGTTGTAAACTCATCAGTATTTATGAACTTTGTACAAATGAACTTATTTCCACAGGAGAGGTATGCACTTCTTGCTGAAGCTTTTAATTGCATGACTTTACTAGCTTTTAATAAGCTGTATGTAGATTGCTTAATCATGATGTGCCAATAGATATTTATCATTTCAACAACAAATGTTGGCTAGTGCATTTTCCTGTTTTTGAATTAGGATGAAAATATATAATTTCAATCAGTTAAACTTACATAAAACTGCACTCTTGGAAAGGATAATCATGAAGAGAAGTGAAACACAGAACATTATTAATGATGTCTCAAGAGACTTTGTGAACAGTTCTCTCTCTCTTCGTCTAGTTCTATGGCAGAGCTTCCCAACCAGTGGGCCACGCAGTTCCTTCAGGTCTGTGAAGCATTTCAAAATGTCACAATTTATTGGTTTGTACCTGAAAATGTTTCCTAAAATTAACTGATTTTCTATAGAGTAATAGTCCCCACAAAAATTGTCAGTAAAAGAGGGTCACAAGCTGAAAGAGGTTGGGAAGCACTGGTTTAAAGCAAGATTGTTTGAAAATTTATTACTTTTTGCATTCTTGTATGCATGGACGCAGCATGGGCGATTGAAAGTGAAAACTTCTGCTCAGCAGCTGGAGGAAAAAAGAAAGGAGCGTCTAAAAAAACTCAAGTTGTTCAGACAAGCATCATTAGTAACATTCAATAAGGTCAACTTCGTAGCAATTTTATGTGTTAGTATGCACGTTTTTCTGCTAGTGTGTAAAGTATTTTTTCAAATGCTGTGGACGGAGTCTTTGATTACAAATAGATACCCACTCCATAAATATTTTTAAATGCAAAATCTTCATGTTTGTTTTGACAGATAAAAGAACGACTGTATGATGAAGAAGGGTTGGAAGTTACGAAGCAGATTTTGTCTGCCAATTCTGACTATTCTACCATGTGGAACTATAGAAAAAATGTCTTTTTGCATTTTAAAGAAACAAAGTATGTGCTAAGAGAGTAGTAGCAAATGTGTGTCTTTGTTTCAAGCTGGTCCAAGGTAACAACCATTGATGAAATGTGAATCCCAGTTGTTAAAACATCAACCATTTAGTGTGTTGCTTTTTTGCATGCTTAGGTCAAGCAGTGACATTCAAACATTGTTCAAAACTGAACTAAGCTTCATTGAGTCATGTCTAAGAAACAATCCGAAATCATATGGCTGCTGGCACCATAGGTAAGATTAACATTGTGTGTCTTATTTTTGAGATTACATCCTTATTTTTTCCTATACAGAATTGCATTATAACATTGTTGTGATCTTAATGCCTTTTTATTCACGTGTTGATTTCTAGCAAAAAACAGAGTTCTTGTTGATTTTTGGTTTACTTTTAAGGAAGTGGTTTCAGGGTTTGCTGTATGATAGTTAAGTTTTTGTGTATCAGAAAAAAATTTTTACCTCTAGTTACAGAATTGCTTATATTAGTCTTTTCTCCACCTCACACACTCGATTATTTTCAGTGGAGGCGTTATATTTTCATGTTCGCCAGCACTTTATGGCTTTTGAGGTATGCAGGGAAATGTTGTTGATTTCGTTTTAACGGAATAATAGTGTTTCGATCCACATTATAATTCAGTACCAGCAATATACATTGCATCAATGGAGTTGGCATCAATATCTGTGTTGACTTACTTTTTTGCCTTGCTGAATCTTTTAACTAGGGATAAGTCTGGGTGTAGCACATACAATCATCCTTAAAAATCATGTTCTTACGTTTGGGGAAATGCGGCAGCAATTTTATGAAATAATTTGCCTGTGTGCATTCCTAATTAAACAATCCGTTTCTGCTGAACTTGAGTAGATATAATATTGTAAGCTGTCTGCTGACGTTACTAGAATTGTTTGAAAAAGTTTATTTCTTAAATTGCTTCAGCTGTTTCACTTTTTTGTGAATATGTACTTTTTCCATATTTGTTAAAAAACAGGGTTTTAATTTATGGTATTAAGCGAGTTTCGCATCTATGCGCGCTCATGGATTATTTTGCGCTGTTGTTGCCTTTTCATCTATGCCCTGAAACTTACTATGTTTTCACATGCTATTTGCTGTTGCTGGATTCAAGCCGTGATGACGCTATTTAAAAGATGCTGAAGATGTGGCATTGCACTTTTTTATGTCTTTTCTTCCCGAAGTGAAGTGGGTTTACGTAGCACTCGATTTTGCCAAATGCGGACCAGATATTGCTAACGAAATTAATCGCGCTAACGTTACTGTATTAAACCAGTGTTTGTTGGAAATTGTTACATCACTTCGTTTTTTTAGGTGTTTCGTAATGCTGGAAATGCAAGAACCGGATTGGAAAAGTGAACTTCGTCTGTGCGACTTGTACCTCCAGTTTGATGAGAGAAACTGTGAGAATGTTGTGCGTATTACCTGAAAAGCAGTTAGTTGTCAGGAGCAGAACATCAGTACAAGTCGCATATCACTGAGCAATGTCAGATTAAAATTATGGACGTTGAAATTTGCGCGATGTCTCATTGCAAGTGTTGTTCTTGCTGGTTTTTGGCCTAATGTGAACACTTGTCGAAGCGTGGTTTTAGTTGAAACTTAAGATTTCTTTGCTCTGTTATTTTTTCGAAACTTCCCTGAATTGATGATTAGATCGGCATATTGCATTTGAACGACACAGGTTTTCTGGATATTTGACACAAAGATTGTCGAAGTTATTTTTGCATCTGAGTAGTGTGGGGAATACCTTGTGCAAACAAAACATCTTGACCCAACGTAATGATGTCGGTCGTGGATTACTTCTTAGAAAAAACGCTGGACGCACGGTAATGACAATACGTTGCGCACATGACAGCAGTTACTCTTCAATAAAAATTTATAAAAATCGCTTGTCTTCGGGAGACCGAGTTGCTGTTTTAGTTTGGTGACTTTATCTGAACGAAAAGCAAAACACGCGCCTTGCAACTTTGTCTTGCATAAACGTGCAGTTCACTGCTGGGACTATCGCAAGTTCGTCATCAAGCACTCTGACGTCACACCAGAACAAGAAATAGCTTTCACGAACAAGTTGATCGAACGGAACTTTTCCAATTATTCGTCATGGCATTACAGGAGCAAACTCTTGCCCAAGGTTTACCCCGACGCTGACGATTGCACCCGGATTAAAGAAGAGAAGTTGTTGGAAGGTTTGCACCATTTCGGCATTTTGCGTCATCGAATGTGGCGGTTTTTCAGTAGTACATCTTTGTAAGGTTAGTTTTGTCTTCTGGCCTTCATCGGTTGAATGTTGCAGGTTGGAAAATTAAGCCAAAAATTGGTTTATCGGTTTTTTGCAGAGTTGGAATTGGTGCAGAACGCATTTTTCACAGATCCGAGTGATCAAAGTGCGTGGTTCTATCACAGGTGGCTTCTGGGAAGAGGTGCAAAGCTGTGGGATTCACTGTGATCTTCAGCAGTATTTTTCCGTTGATCCGTTTCTTGTACTCAATCTTCAGATCGTACCGTTTCGACCTTTGTGACCTCATTAGGAAGTGGATCATACGTATTTTTGGCGCCTTCCCCGCGTTTTACCGATGTTTGATTTTCAAGATTTAACACGAGGTTTCTGAAAAACCTGGAAAACATAACTTTTCTGTTGACTCGGAATGGTAGAAGCCTTCATCTTAAAGTCTTAAATGTTTTCGAGTCTTACCGGCGTTTACATTCTTTGCAGAATAGTTGCGCAGTTGGCTGCTCTCCCTAAGTGCATCGAAATTCTTGTACCTTGTAAAAAGCTGAAGTCAGCATACAGCAAAAATAAGTCCTTTCTCTTTTAGAGTGCACCCGTCTCTCGATGTTGTTTACCAATATTGATTGTTTACCGCTTTAAGCGCGATAGAGATTCGGAGGCAGCTGCTAAAAACACGAAGATAGAAAATCGAGAGAGTTGACGTATAGTCGATAAATTTTTTCGCAAAATTCTTTTAAAATAAAGCGGCTGAGATGTTTCCTGTCTTTTTAACACTGGCAGAGTTTAATGTTGGAACGAATGCAAAGTGCGAACTTGAAGGTCAACATCCTTTGGCTCAAACTAAGGTCGAAAAAAATGTTTAGGTGAAATTCAGCAAAACTTCGTTTCACTGCGAGTGTCAAGAAACCCGAGCACCATCTGCTGCTGCTTGCGAAGGCCTGTCAAGGTAAGTGGCGCTATGATGCACATGGTTTTGTGCCAGCGTCATTACTTCGTGCCGAACGGAACAGACGCCAGCTTGCTGTTGTCCCTGCGCAATGTCCAAAGAACTATCGCAGTTCTCATCTTCCTTCATTTAGGTTAACTATGAGCGCTTATCAGCGTATATTGTTGAACTGCTTGCATTAAGTTTGTAACGCTGCGCTTTTAAATTGACTGCTCCGACAACTTGCATGCTTGAAGATGTCAAGTTATCCGTTCTTATCTTTTCACCAGGCTTTCGACGGAATTTTAATTGTCGACGGCAAAGTACAGGACAGCCACTGGAGAGCAGCCACCAGTGACTCACCATCCCATCTGTGGGTAAGCGTAAAAGTTGCTATGTAGTAAAACTTTGTTCAAGACTCAGAACACTTCCAGATTTGAATGACATTAATTTCAACTGCTAGGTTTTGTCGTGTTCTGTGGCTTGGTCGCCCTATCTGCACGTTCCATCTGTGTGTGCGTATTCAAAAACCACAAACATTGGAAATCTTGCTTTGTGTGACAGTGTTTGAGCACTCTGTGCCTATCCGTCGGTCTCAAAACTAAATTGATCTCAAGTTTATCAGTCAGTGATGTTCAGTTAAGTAAGACGGTAACGCGAGTCCAGGTCAGATAGTTTTGACTACTAGATAAGAATGCAGTCTCCACTCCCCCGGTTATTACGCATATAGCCGCCTATAAAAAAGCGAATGCTCCCATTTCATTCCTGTGTATGTAGCCATACCTTCCCGGTTTATTTCGCGTTGTTATGAGTAGCAGCTTCTGCACTGTCGTTGACTGAAGTGGAGGTCCGTCCAGGTTTGGGTGGTGGAGTGAGAGGGGCAATCGCGGAAGAGATTTGAAGGAGACTTATTGTTTGTTCTGTTGTAACTCTTTAGCATTTATGTCAAACAAATCGTACAAGAGAATGTGGCATCGCAGGCATCTTTTTCCGCATAAATTCGATCCGATAGCCACTAAAAAGTTCCCATTGTCTTGGCGTAAATGCTTTTTGGGAGCTCGTACGCGTCGACGAAAGCACCACGTCGTTGTCGGCAGTCTTTATTTGAGAGAAGTAATAGTTCCTGCCCACTGACGGGTGGTTTGACTGGGTCTACCGCACCTCAACGGATCACCAAATGGGATTGCCAGTTTCCGTGAAGGATGATTTGACGCTACCCTGATTCTGCGCGAATGTAGAGCTTGAGGTCCGTCCCTGATTCTGCCTCCTCCCGGCCAGTGTTTAAGCTGCTAGTGCAATGTGGCCAATTTTCGTTCTTTCAGTGCGACATTGTTATTTGTATTGGCTCAGTTTTAAAACCCCCCTTCCCTTGTTTAGGTGCATTCCGGGTTTTCGCCACTTCCTGAGGGCCAAGAGGTCGAAGTCGTTTGTGAATTTGACGGCGGTCGGCGACAGATCGAATGTTTGCTTCCGGCCGGGGCCGAGGAATCTCTCGAATGCGTGGCGGTCACACCGCGGATGTTCAGAGACAACGCGAGCGATGCGAAGCTCTCTGTCCTGCAGGAAGAACTGAAATCGTGCTCGGAACTGAATGAGTTAGAACCAGGGAACAAATGTATGTGCAGCGCGTTGTGCGTAAAATCTGTTCTGGAGTTTCGTGAACGTTGATTGTGCCGATTATACTTTTAAACTGCCAAACCAGGCGTGTGGTGTTGATACCGGAGAGGCGTTCCGTGCTGCGCAAAGAAACGAGTGCGACAAGCTTGATTGTTATTCAAATGGTTTGCATCATGTGTATACCGTCTGTTTGCGATGCGACAGTATTAACTCGATGCTGATATAATTTTGCATAATAAGTTATTTTTATCTTCAAGTAATCGACCTGTGTGGTTTGCGTTGCACGTGCAAGGACGTTGCTTCCAGCTTGAGATATTTGTCAGAGCTTCCCGGTTCACGCTTCTGTCCGTAGGACAGTCAGACATTTTTCCAGAAGATTCAGCCAAACGAATTTTATGGAATGTAGCGTCCTTACTTGTTTCGTTTGCCCTTTTGTAGGAGAAGATTATTTATCTAAACTCTGCTCAATGCCTTTGTACAATGCCTGCAGGGGTGATACTGTCTTTAGTACTGTTGATGCGAGCGATCGACTCGACCAATCACAGAAGGGCTGCGGATGAGATGTTGGATTGCTTGCGGGAAGTTGATCCGAAACGAGCGCGTTACTATGACGACCTGCAGAGCAAGTACGTCATCGAAGACAACCTCACAACGACTGATTTCACCCAAAGAGAAGTCGATTTCAGTGGGAAGGTAATGTGCAAGGTTTTCCGCATGTATTTACTCGAAACACGTGGTGATTGACTGTTTTGTCGGGCTCGAGGGATGAAGTGCGTTAACCACCAATCAATGTGTATTTGCAAAAGCTCGAAACACTAAGGAGCGTGGAGTTTTTTCCTTGGCGCTCGCTAGATGCGAAACTTGGAAAAAGCTCGTTTCCAACGCGTGCATTTTAAAAGTCGTGGTACTTTGAGATCTTTTATAATCGTGGAATCTTTCAGTAGATGTTGTGCTACTTGACTACCGGATGTGACGCAACCACCGGTTGCTCTTTTCAGAGATTAACAAGACTTTGCTACTTGGAATTTTTCTCCTGCGTCACGACGCTCAACATTTCTAACAACTTTCTGCGGAACCTGAACGCGCCGTTGCGCCACCTAGTTTGCCTGAAGGTAACAGTGACTAGTGCAAGCATTGTTTATAACGTCGGCAGCTCTGTTTCCATTTTTACGTCGTCAGTTTCAACACAATGTTGTGCACATTGCTTGCCAGTCACCGGCAAGTACTGCGCTTCGTTGCAGTCTTCCGTAATTTTGTGCAAATAATTATTTTCTGTCCCACGATTAATAATGATGATCTTTTTTTGTTTTTTAAATGGCAAACGTTGTTATTTTCCGTTTTGACCCTGTTGCGCTAAACCAGGGGTTCCCAACCTGGGGTACATTTCCCCCAGGAGTACATTTGCGTGTCCGAAAGGGTACAATTAAGGCTAGCAGAAGATAAGAAAAATATATTTACATATTATTTATTTACAAATATTTATACATATATCACTGCGTATTGTTATAAAAAATCATTATATGCTTATTGTTAAATATGTCTATGAATAATCATGATAATGTATTTTGTCATAAGAAATTTTAGGGGTACATTTTCATCTGGCAACATCTTGAAGGGGTACATTCTTATTAGTTGAAATGTTGAAGGGGTACATGGTCAGAGAAATGTTGGGAACCTCTGCGCTAAACCAACCAGTCGAACCTTCTGTGCGGCTTTGAACCTCGACTTCGATAAGTTCTTCACAACATTGAGTGGTGGCATCGACTGCCCAGAAACTATCTCAAATTTCATAAACGCTTTGGCTGAATTATTTGAAAGCACGCGTGTAATATGATTAAATGACTAGTAGCAGGATATTTTGAGCTGCGCGATAAGATTTCCGTTCCAATTATTATCCTTTAATTTGTTTTGTCGTTTGCTGTAAAATGGTTTCCTATGATACAGAAGCGGAATATGGAAGAAAGTACATGATATACACATATACATGTTTTTCTCTGTCTACTTGTATTAGAAAGTTTACTTGAACAAAGCAACAGACTTACACCGTAATCGTGTGAAGTAGACCTTATTTTCCACAAATGAAGTTAGTATTTTTAATGCGAAACCTGCATAAGCTTTCTTTTTAACTGTCTCACAGTTCATGGTTAACGAGCACAAACTCATGTACCCTGCGGGCATTGTTGCCAGAAAAAATTAAAATAAAAAGCTAAAACATTCATTTAGAGGCCAGAAAAAGGCTAAACTTCGTTTGTGGTATTGCTTGCTATCGCTTTGTCACGAGAAAACACCTAAATTACAAGAATGTCACTGAAATTTTCTCTGTGATTGAGATTAAGTCTTGCTTGGTCTTGTACTGGAGATCATTCCTGGTGCTTCTCTGACTTTTCATGGTTTGTGAGATTGCACACTTTGGCTCCATTTCCTCGACGTCATTTTCGCATTTCTATCGCAGAGACGCAGACCTGTCTGCAAGCGTTGAGCTTGCACAGTGCGTAGCCTTACAACACACTGCACAGTGCTGTGTGCACACAGTTCCAGAGATTACGCAAAAAATTTAGTTCGAATCTCGCATCCCTCAGATCTTACCAATATCAGAACGTGGGCGTCGGTCTAATGTAGCATTTATTACAAAAATTTTGCAAATGTCTTGCCGTAAAATGCAATTGTAGGTATTTTTCTACAGAGGAAACTTTTTCAGCGATAATAAAGCAAAAAGAAGTCAAAAGGCCAAACAATATTTTTCAGGCCAGCCAACTTGAGATGAGGCCAGAAAAAGGCCAAATGAAATTCATTAGGCCAACCAACTTGAACCAAGGCCAGATTTCTGAATTTTGGCCAATGAATGGCCAACCTGGTAACCCTAGCTGTGGGTTGATTTTCTGTTCGAAGCTCTTGGCCACGATAAATGTGTAATGCTTGATCGGTGACCTTGACTAAGACCAGCCTAGGCCTTTTCTAGTGTGGTCAATTTGGAGGTAGCGCTGTCACCGAAACCTCGCGTTGGCAAATCGCCACTGGTTCCGCTCCAGCAACCTTGCATTAATGACCTATCGCGATGCTTCATTTCTGCGACAGGTGCTCAGAGCGTCTGACAATCAAATCTCCGAACTGTCTGGCCTGAAAGATTGCCTCGTTTTGGAAACATTGGACTTGACAAACAACCGTACGTATTTATACTAAAGGTCTGCTTAAGCTCAGACTATGTGCGTAATATCCTCTGCCAGAAGCATCTTTATTCATCGCTGTGAAAGTTTTTTACTGGACATTTATTGTATAATTTGCGTTTATTTGGTGCGATAATTTGCGTTTATTTGGTGCAATAATTTGCGTTTATTTGGTGCGTTTCATACTCGGCCTCACCCGTACTTCTTTATCTTCAGGTATTTCGGACATGAACCAGTTACTTGTCCTGCGCTCGTGCCCTTCCATCAAGACAGCAATGCTGCAGGGAAATTCATTCGCAGAAACGGAATGCAACGCCCTTTTGCCGTACTTGTCAAAGTTAAATCTTGATTCTTGAAAGAACTTGTTCACAATACCTCATCTTAGCATTTCTTCTTCACTTTTAGTTGGCTGAAACGATTAAGGAAAAAATAGGCGGAGTTCTGAGAGTTCGTGTCGGATTTAGTTTTATTTTGTGGGTCGACGCAGTGTTGCGCTGAAAAAGTAATTCGCAGTAAAAGCGATGTTTTCTTTATTATCCTGGTGCGCCGCGGATTGATACAGAAAACATAATAATGGCGACCGTGAAACGAACACGAGCACGTTTCACCTCCTTGGTTTGAAGCATGTCCACCGACGTTCACTCACTGCTGCTTTCCTCCATGTTTCTGTCATTTTTATCTGTTGTAATGTCATGTCGTCGTCGTACGTTTGTGATATTTATATTCACAGCGATTGATAACATATGCCGCAATGCGCTGCAATACAGTTTCCGAGTCACGTGCAGCCTTGTGAGATAACAGACCCAGCCTATCAGCGTAAGCTACTGATGAGACAATCTTAATCGTGAACCCAGAGAGATTCTCACTAGTAATACCACAACGACATCGCAAAAAATGCTTTTTGTGGTAAGGAGACCTTGAATGTATTTTTGATGCATTCAAGAACATAGAAACAGCAACATTTCCAAGATTAGCACTGATTGTGAGGCTTCAAAACAGAAACAGACCAAACCCACTTACGTAGGTTTGCTGTGCAAGGCCAGGTTTTGTTGCTGCGACCTTGCTGGTTGGTTATGTTTCGGAACAGGTTATTCATCGAAATATCTATTAGTACGTAGATCAGGGTTGCAAGTCGGGTCGGACCGGGTTCTTGCTTAATTTATCAAAATGTTCCGGGCCTACATGCAAAACTTTTTTATAACATTCAGAGTAACGATTTTTTTCTCACCCGGCGCACATTTCTTGTGCTCACCACGGTAACTTCTATGAGTAAAGTGGTTGTGATTTTTCTTCAGCTAATTCTGTTTGCAAAGACAGCTGTAGTCTTTTATTCTCTGCTCGGATTAGTCTCACACTCTTTTTGAGAAGGCGACAGCGGTGAGGAAATTAGCACCCGCGGTGGCTTTGCTTTGAAACGATCAAGCACTTAGGCAATTCTTGGCTTGTTTTAAGAAACGATGGCCTACAAATCGGCTTTTCAGGCCTATAGCCTTATCCTAGAAAGTTTCTTTTATGCCTGTGGCACCATCGTGGATAGTTTCATGGTAGTTTCTTTTTTTCTTGAGAAACATATTATGCAGTATTATCGTTGACTAACAAGCAAAGTTTGTGCTTGTTTAAGCCAATGTTTTGGTCAAGGTGGTTGCTATTTTGGGTCACACCCGTGCACTACGTTTTTATTACCCCGCGGTTGCGCCTATGTTAACTCGGTGAATTTGGCATTCGGACCTAAATCGGGCTTCAAACGTAAATGTCGAGTTCGGGGTGGTGATTTCGGGCCGGGTTCGGGCTTCAAAATGAGACCCGTTTACAACTCGGACGTAGATTGTTGTGTGTATTTTGTCAATGGTCTTCGCAATTGTAAGAGTTAATATTCCACCAGCTAATTCTGTATTTGAAGAAACGGAGCGAGGTTTTATCATACACGAGACTGAGTTGCTACATCCTCAACTCCCAAGCTGATAGTAATTCCGGAGTCGTGGCAGTCGGACCACGCAACAAAGCCTGTACCTTCAACTCGTCGAGTGTTTCATCGTGGATCAGTTACTCCGAGACGCAAAGGCGTAGCCAGGGGAAAACAAAGGAGTCACACCCATGGGCGTCCGCAGGGGTGAGCAAAATGGAAATTTTCCCCCCCTGGAAATGGGAAGTAAGAAGCAAAAATTTCTAGAAAACGTGAAATCAGCAGTTTAATTCTGATTAGTTGGGTTAATTCTTGCAATGACACTTACACTGCACAAAACTCAGGTTCCATGTTCTGGTAACATGCAGTGATGAGCTTCCAGTTCACTCATGTCCACTTCTTTGCCTGCAGAGGCAGGTTGCGAAACTCGGGAGCAAATTCTTCTATGTTCTACTATTGGCCTTTGTTGCGTAACAATAACACGGCAACAAATCTTCGAAGATGCACTTGAAGTTACTGTGGTAGGCGTTTTACATGCGTTTTACCGCATGTAACTATTAAACGCAGACAACACTGGTGCCACACCTAGTGATTTTTCACTAGATCTAGTGATTTTCAGGCTCACCTAGTGATCTAGTGATTTTTCACTGCAATCTAGTGATTTTTTTCAAAGTATGTATTTCAAGAAAATCGGTTGTCTTTTTTCTAGCTTTTCAGCCTAATAGTTTCAGTCTTTTTTAATGTGTAAACAATTGATTGTGAATTTACTGCTTGAAGATTTGCACCAACGGAACGAACAAGTGTTTCTAATTGGAGTTTCTCATTGTTTGCACCTCCGTGCTGTTTAGTGTTAATTGGTGCAACATTGGCGATGGCAGTATTTTCATTTCTTAGCAGGAACACTCACGCCGCAGTGGAAATAATTATTTACCTGTTAGGTTGATTGCTCTAAATACTCGCGAGTGGTGTCATTTTATGCTCTTAAGAAAAGCTTGAAGATTTTATTGTTAGTATGAGATTTTCCAGGCTTCAATTCAACATGATCAATTTTTGCAAATGATGTAAAGGTTTTTGGGCAATAAAATAAATGGATACATCATTTCAAGCAAAACTGCGAATTTCAACGCAAAAATTTTCAAATCTAGTGAATTTTTTTAGTGAATCTAGTGATTTTTGCCGAGAAGCCTGTGGCATCACTGGAAGACAATTCAGCAGGTAATGCAGCGAGCGAGACAGTGATCAGTTAGCAACTTTACACTGCACTGTTATCGGATTGACGCGTGAGCGATTCGTTGCCCTTGACTTAGCTTCGTGAACGCACTTGCGAACTCGATATTGGGGCGTTTTTACACTGCAGGGAACTTGAAGATTTGCTTCGTGCGCTTGGCCTATGGTATTGCAAAAACTGTTTGTTACGGCGCGCAGCGACGACTCTTCCTTCGCCCTGTTTGACCGCTCCAGCTGTCCATCCGGTGACCAATAATTTAATGTAGTTAACGCTACGACGAACTCCCATGCGAAGGTCGCGAGCGGGTCATCACCCGCCTTTTTGGCGACTTGCTTATTTCCACGCTGAGGCGAGTAACAATTAAATTTCTATGTCGCCGTCTTGTGTCTGGATGTTGAGACAGACCTTCGTCTACTTTGCAGTCTCGAACAGTCTTAACCAAGAAAGTTGTTTTTCTGTTTTGCCGCGCTTAGTACGATAAAAAGTACAGCTCGGATAACTAGAACTTTAGTAATGTTTCGGCCCTCGTGTAACCAAATTCTGCTAACTAAGTCAGAGTGTTTCTGTTGACCGAAAAGACCAGGGATCTGAGCTGTGGAACGTACGCCGTTTTTGGTATGTAAGTTTGTTATGCCTCTTGGATAATTCAATCGAGCAGTGGAAGCTTGCCAATCGGCACTGAAGTAATACCTTGATTGCAATCAAGCGTTTGAGATGCATGTTTGAATCCACTGTAAATAGCCGCGTTACGTGCTTGTCTCATCGTTAATTGTCTGTAGCGCGCTCAGCTATCGGTGTGAAGTTTTCTTGCTCAGTTAGCTGCGCTGGCAGAATGCCTTTAGTTTGTTTCTGTTGTGTTTCAGAAGCCCTGTTGACGATCAATCACGCTTATGTTGGTTGGATCTGATAACAAGAAATTGTTGCATCTTTCGGTTCCGTTGGCCATTGCTGTAGGGAACAAGAAACTACAGTCCAGTTTGATGCGCGGATTCGTAAGGGTCAGGTTTTAGGGCTAGGCGAAAGATTGTCAAAGCGCGTTTCTCAAAGTTCTGCGGACTAGCTTCCCCACGGCTCGCAAGGCTAGTTGCCGCAACAACTGGGGAATAGGTGAAAGCTGATTACACTACAGAAAGGTGCTTTTCGTAGGTGTAGCTGGAATCGCCGAGACGCGGTTTTATTAGTGGAGTCCGAAAATTACAGCCAGCAGAGAAAATCGTAGAGAACTGCTGGCGATGAGGTCATGAAAACCGCGTCGCATCGTAATTGCATTCTTCAAGCGACTTTAATAGAATTTGAACAGCCTCTACAGGGCAGGAAATGGGAGTTTGTTTTTACACTCCAAACCCACGTTGTCGATTTCAGTCAAGATCACTAACCAGTCTATTCTCTGCAATACAATGCAACAGAGTGTCGAATATGAGGATTCACAGCACTTTGACTTTGTAAGTCGTAACCTGTGAACAGTAGGTAGGCCACTGCAATTCACCAAATTGCAATTATAACCTATCTCACGAACTTTTATGCAACGTTTTATGCTATACCATGTGTTCCATTATGAACTGAGGAAATCATAGCCACAAAATTGGAATACAAAGTTCAAAGTGTAGCCTATACTGAAGTCATCCACTTCCAATATTACATATTTTGCAGAGGTTGAATCATTCTACTATACCAAGGTGTAATGAAAATCTATTAATCAGTATTGGGGTAATAGTCCTTCAGTCCAATATCCGATGTCTTGTAACCTACCGAATAATCTTTCGGTTTGCTTAACTGATTCAATTTTGCTGATTGTTTCCCTACCTAGGTGTAGTCAGTGGCTGCTCATAGTGGTAAGCCACGTACGTTTATAGCAATGCTGGGCGAAGTGCGGCTCGCCGACATAATTTGTGTGGCTCTTCTAGATCAGGGCTTCTCAAACGATGGGTCGCGACCCCAAATGGGGTCGTGAAATATAATTTTGGGTCGCGAAACAAATTGGCTTGACAAACCAGATATAAATGTTTTTGTAAACTTATGGGACGTTTGCATGTATCATTGACATCTAGACTATCCATCAAGTGGTCGCCAAGAAAAAACTATTGAAATGAGGTCGCAGAACAAAAAAGTTTGAGAAGCCCTGTTCTAGATCAATAGCAATATCTCAAATTGCCTCTTATTTAAGCAGTGGTGCCACTCCTAGTGTTTTTCCACTAGATCTAGTGTTTTTTCATTTCATCTAGTGTTCTAGTGTTTTTTATGGCTAGCTAGTGTTTTTTTATGAGTGATCTGAATGTGATTAATTACACAATTTTGTGTAATTGTAACTGTAATTGAGACCTTTTCATTTAATGCAATTGTAATTTGCTAAAATTCTACCTTTGCAAATCTTAAAGTACACAAGACAATATGTTATGTTTTTGAGTTAAACCGTAGCGAAGTCACTTGGTCATCTGTTAAAAGTTTCAGTGACCTGCACAAACAAACACAAGCGTTGCTGTTATTTCCCATTTTCTTTGTCTCTGGTTTCCAATGAGTTGCACATGTCTATGTTTGGCATTGCAACGCATTTTCTGGGCATTTTCCCTGTGTATAAGTTTGGTTTTGAATTCTAGTGTTTTTTTGTGAATCTAGTGTTTTTTTATCATGAAATCTGATATTTTTCCATAACAACAGAGTGACAGCACCGTATTTAACGTTTGTTTCATTCAGCAATGTGTTTACACAAGTTCGTGAAATTAGTCACCAGCGAGTCTAACAACGACAGTGAATCTAAATCGCAAGTTAGGCTACTTAAGTTCCCAGAAAAAGCTACAGAGACATGCGACATGTCAAAAACATTCTGTCATTTTGCCAGTGTCAGAATGTTTTTCGCGAAAAGGCATTTTTCGACCAGAAAGTGGAAGACCGCTAAAATAAATTGTAAAACTACTGGAGGAGTTCCAAGCCACATTTGACCATTTCTAAGAGTTGGAACCATGCTTTGCATTGCTTGTAAATCAGGGAGTGATCCAGACAGTAACGCTATGTGGAGCGATTTCAACAATATTTGGTAGTCAAGTCTCATTAGGGTTCACTATAGGCTACTGTAAGAGATATAAAGTATTCTTTACAACCTTGCTCCGACAAACCAGTGGGAGGCAAAATGACCTTATATCGCGAATGCTCTTTTCCGAATTGTACAAAATCATGGTGAACAAAGTTACTTTCGCAGGTTGTAGGGGGGGCTATCGATCCAACTGTAACCCCTTGGATCCGCCCCTGTACATCCATTCAATGCTGATCTAGTCGGTGATGGCTCTCCAATTCACCAACCGTTTGACACAAACGTGACTGCTGTAGAAATTAAATTGACAGAAATGCAAGAAATTCTGGCTCTAAAGAATTTTATTCAATGCCATTCTACACTTCGTTTCTGGCAACAGGTAAATGCCAAAAGTTTAAAAGATCAGCGTACGACTCATTTCTGTATATAGCACAACATATTGCTGTGATTTTTTTTCTCTGTAATGAAGTTCGTAAAATCAAACCATCGTGCAACCCTGAAAAATGTACACTTGAGAGAATTAATTCGCATAGATTTAACAAAGTACTGTCCACATTTTTGAGGACTACAAAATCAAACAAAAACTTACTATACATCATTTACTGTAAAACTTGCATTCTTTATCTATTTGTATTGACATTACAAACTGGTTTTGCGGCTCGCTGATGTTCTTGGTTTTCTGCAAATAACTCTTCTATTGAACACGTTTGCCCACCCCGGGTTTATACTACGTGCAAAGAAACATGAGTGAAAAAGAAGCATTGCTGCCAATGAAGCGGATTTTTTGTAACCAATGCTCCCTCTAAAGGTGCGCAAATGTGCAGTGCCACCAGCCCTTTTGCGCAAAATTTCATCTTGCGCGATTTTCAACATTCCAAAGCATTTGAAAAGCACGAAAACAAGAAGCTTTTTGAATTAAATGGTGCTTTGTTCGTATTTTCATAAGAGTTTGCACTAAATTGAAAAATTTACCCAGTTTCTAATTCGTATAGAACTCTGCTAACTCAGTCTTAAAATATCCATGCTCACTAAAACAAACATTTGTTCAGTGCGTAAGCGTCGGAAGCAGAGACAGATTTACGCATAGGCCATGGCCTGGGGCCCCGCGCAACTCCTTCATATGGCGACTCATTAACTTAAAAATTGCGAAACTGTGCAGAAGCATTATTTCACAATTTACTTCGAAACGAGTGAAAATGCAAACGTCTAGACTTTTATCTGTGCAGTGCGGCTCACGAGCCGCGGGTTGGTCACCCCTGTTCTGCGTTATAGACCATGGTCTCCAAACTATGGCCACGGGCCAAATGCGGCAATCGAAGCCGTTTCATCCGCCCCGTGAAGCCATTTTGTCATTAATTGAAAAACAATATATTTACGAAGCATTTGTTGATTTGGCCGAGTGTATGTAACATAGGCTATGTCGAAACAAACACATTTTGTAAGTCCAGCCATCGAACGTTTGTGTAGTGCCTTATGTGGCCCTGTAGCGAAAAAGTTTAGAGACCCCTGCTGTAGGCTGATGGTAAAGAGCATGAAGACAAGATTTGCACACCAACGTATTGTTGCAATGCCCTTAGCTAACCATATGAAGTAAACCCAATGTACAGTAGACACGTTTTATCAAGTAAAACTCACGAAAAACTGTTCTAGCTGATTTAACTAACTTATAGAGGAGTGGTTCCTTTACAGACACGCCGAATCCTTAAGTAATTTTCCAAGTTTTTTGTGAAACCCCATTTTTGCCCAATATAACATAAAGTAAAAATGAATTAATGGTATACAAAGGTGACCATGCTTAGCTTGCTGTGATATAACCACGCTTTTAGTCATATTTCAGATGACCTTCCTCGAACCCTGTGGATTCGATCGAACCCAGGTTAAGAACCACTGTTATAGAGCTTCAACTAACAATCACCGTTTGCGAGCAATCCAGCTGGTAACAACGAAACATAGCATCCGATATTGACAATAGTGCTTTTCATTCTGCAGTGTCTAGCGGTCTTGCGTTTTTGCGGGCTTGTCAGTTGAAGATTGAACATTAAGTAAGCACTGTTCTTTCTTTTTCCTTGCAACCACAGGCGTAGACAAGGGGGATGCCCCCTCAAATTGCTAGCATATCTTGTCATTTTGTGCTTTTACAGGCAGTGTCCGGAACAAAATACTGTTTCTCGCTTAAATTTAAAGTATTTAACCCCCGCAAAAAATTTTCCTTGGCTATACACTACTGCTTGTAACCATTTTCATACAGACGGCCTGCATCTTCTCGTGCCCAGCCATGTTCCTCAGTATCAAGCCTTTCACACAATCTGCACTTCTAACTTGATGTACAATCTTCCACTCATCCACTGACAAAAAGCTCGCAACAGCGCAAGATCGCCAGACAATGCACAACTCCGATGAAAAGCAGTATTGTCATCCTTATATTGCGTGGCAAAAAATATTATTGTGCTGTTACTGTATGTGGCTCTTTGCCCGGTTTAATGCTGCTCTTACGTAATTACTCGTAGTCCTACTAAATAATATAAATGACAATAATTAACTTGTTACTTCTGTCCTTGTCATGTTGATGTGTGATATTTACAGTTAATCTAACTGAGCAAAGGTACGTGTTTGAGTGAGGGAGAGATGAGGTGATGTTCATGTGCGCCCATGTGTATGATGTGGCTCTTTGCGGTAACACAATAAGAAATGTGGCTGTTGGTCTCTGACTGGTTGGCCACCCCTGGCATAGAGGATTAAAGCACTATATTTTGTATTGCTTGGAAAATGACAACTTAAAAACGGCATGAATAAACCCTGTGTCCACTGAATGAATTGTGCTTGTTTAGTCCGTAAAATATGTGCACTGATGGTTACTGCAACAAAGGGGTTTATGTACAGCAAATCAGATCGACAATTAGATGATATTTTCGAGGGCGGCAACATGGTCCCGCATGAAAGTGTATACATCTGAAAAATAAACCTGCAAAAAAGCGCTACAATTCACGTATATTTAAAGAAGAGATCTTCTGAACAACACTAAAGCAGTGTAAATTCCAAGATAAACGCATTGTTATAGTTTTTAATTTATGTTGAGATCTAAGGCAATCGTAGAACCAAAGTCGGAACCACAAAAGATAGATTTTTGAGTGCGCACTACACATAAGAGCGGCATACTTTCACGTTTTCCAGACAAACGGCAAAATAGGTCACATCTGCATGGGGCCCCAGAAACTAAGATGGCCTAGAGCCCTGCGCTCCCTAAATCCGTGCCTGGTCGGAAGGGGGGGTCTTGGCCCACCTTGGATTTTGAAATTTGCGGCAAAAAAGGTTGTTTTCTAAAGTTTCGAGTGGGAAAAATCAAATTTCTCCACTTTTGCCCCCCCCTGGAAAAATGTAGGAAAAATCCCCTAGTGCCCTTCCCCTTGAAAAAATCCTTCCGGCGCCCATGGCTCAGTGTAAAGTTTTCTTACAGGGATAACACTGAATGCAACTGTGGAAGTAACAGTAGACATTTTCTTTTTGTGTAAAGCCCATTTGCATTACATTGCCAACTATCTGAACAGGATAAGCAAAATGTCGACTTTGCCCCCCTGGAAAAAATTCTGCGGACGCCCATGGTCACACCTCTTCGAATTTCTAGCATATCTTAACGTTTTGTGGTTCGAGATGCGGTGTCCCAAACCAAATACTGTTCCTCTCTTAAAGTAAAAATATTTGGCCCCTCTTAAAATTCTGGACTGGCTACGCTACTGCCGAGTTGTCTTTCTTCAACGTGGAGAAGTTCAGACAAGATTTCATGAGAGACTCGCTGAGGACCACCACAACCCATAACGAGTCAGGTATTTCTCCACCTTCTGGTGTTACAAAGCGCCATAAGATCACTTGAACAAAAATCAGCTGTCAGTTTCACTCACTCCACTGTGGCGGCCGTAAGATGGCGTCACACGTTCAAAGTTTGCCACCGGTAGATTGTGCCCAGGAGAAAAGTTACTGTGATAGTCACCAAAAGCCTGAGTTAGAATGCCCCTGCATAACAATAGCGCAACCTGGTGAGGATAGAGTGAGCACGGTATGTCATCCCTAATGTTGCTAGTTCTTATACTTTGCTAATTTATGGCCTGAACCTATAATTCTCGCCTCGTTAGTTCAAGACGATGCAGAGAACCGTAGCCAGTGGAGATTCTAAGGGGGGGGCCTGGGTGGGCCATGCCCTCCCCCATATTTTTGCTTGGCCCCACAGTTTTTTCTTAATTTCCCGTTCGAGTTCTTTTGGTTGACATATGCAGTAGATAACTTTCGGCTAGCAATATTTTAAACGATAATTTAGTAACCCTCTAGCCTGCATTCAATATTTTTCAAACGCATGATAAGCTGTATTGTTGTTTTCGACGGTCGGGAAACTAGCGTTGTTTATGACGACACACACCAGTAATTGCTTAGATCCTGCGTGAAATTTAGTCAGACCGCGGTCGTGGTGTTGAAAAATTCATTTCGAAGCTAAGACACAGTTGCAGAAATGGAAAGATTGACCTTTAGTGCATTTCAATGAGAGATGGAACTGGGTTATATTACTTTCAGCAGATTGTTGCTTGTCCCAGTAGCAAAAGATTTGTGAAAGCATTAAGAATTGGTTTCAGTTAATTTGTACGAATTTATCCTGGCTGTAGTGTTGCGTTCTGCTGCCTTGTGTACATGTCTTCGAAACATCTTACGTAAGTAATGTTAGATTCATAACGCGATTGTTGTTCGACGCTGATGTCATTTTGATTAGTGGCGAACCGGTTACTGTGCTTCGGAAGCCGTAGAGCAATTTTTGCTTTTGGAAGTAAGAATGTTGGCAGTTGCAGGGTTGCCATACACCTTTTGAGAAAAAGTCAAACCACGTGTAAAAAAAGCCAAACCGGGCAAAAAAGCTAAATTATTAAACAACATGAAATGTAAAATTCATTATTAATTGTAGGGCATTTTAGAAGAATAAAGTTGTAGCATTCTTCATCTTCCACATTTTCCACTCGAACCTTTGGCATTATGGGTTACCAGATATGCGACAACTTCATTCTTCTGTGGGTTGCCAGACAACGTTTGAGAAAATACACCCAGCACTGTCTAAAAAATCCTAATAACAATTTTCAGCAAGATATTTGAAAAGCGAAGACGAACCAGTCTGATAGCATGTGCCAACTGCTTCCAAAAAAGCCAAATATTGAGAAAAAAAGAAACAATTTTTTTGACGCCAACTGTCTCTAAAAAAAGCTATATTTGTTAAATTTGGCGTCAAAAAGGCAAATCTGGCAACCCTGGGGAGCCGAGGGGTCTGCACTCTCTTATTCATTTGCTAACCTGTGAGTGACGATAATGATTCTAGCGCTCCTGAAGTAAAAATCCCGCCTTGCCAACACACGTGGTTTTGGATGGCGTAGTCGGTCGAATTTTGCATGCGCTAATAGACTGGGTCCAGAAAAACTTCTAATATTGCTACATTGATTTGGGACACTGCGTTGGTTGGGTTCAACCCACCTCTGCGAGCTTTGTACTTAGTTTACAGCGGATTGCCATTGCTCTGTTGCGAAACTTTGAGATCGTACGTGTGAACTGTTGTAGTGGTAACGCTTGTGTGTTTCTGTCGTTCGAAAACATCGTTTTAGTCTCTGTAATGTGTGGCTACAAACTAGCACGTGTTAATCAGCAGTGTGTGAACCAAAGGGGTCCTTAAAGTCGCCCCCAACAGGTAGGATTTCTCAGGATTGGTTCAGTATTTGGCCGTAGACAGATCCGTTGCCCAGCTGCGGGTTCGTAAGTAAGTGCGGAATCAGCGTGGCGATCTGAATTTTCCGACCCGGCC
>Ga0210059_1000611_pt1 | contig 47150 bp, 26 predicted proteins | sample Ectturendosymbi2_FD_188042 | JGI IMG/M metagenome (GOLD analysis project Ga0210059, IMG submission 188042) | Ecteinascidia turbinata endosymbiont from Florida, USA - Sample 2 (SPAdes) (version 2) | ecosystem: Host-associated > Tunicates > Ascidians > Unclassified | place: Key West, Florida...
CCCGTCTATCTACCACAGACAGAAGGTAAAGGTGGCAGTTGACTCGATGACCTCACGGTCCCTTCCTGTCTCCTCGCGAAAGTGAAATAAACTGAAAACTAATCTAAACTTAACTACCAAAGCTAAATTGACTGAACAATGCTATAGCTTACAAGTTACAACCGACATTCTATTATGACTTCAACAGCATGGGTATCATTATACCGTCACAAATACCACATAGTGAGTCACAATCTAAAAAAGTTGCAAATTAGTTTAGCGGCATAACTTGTGTAATTTTTTGGCTTCACTTAGATCAGTGTTAACTTAGGTCGTTTAAGTCCGCATCTCTCTAAGATTAAATTAATGTGACTGTCTTTGTTCGTTTAAAACATTATCACATTTTGCCGCCCTCCAGCAACGTGCCGCCCCTGGATTTATCCATAAGATCCAATGGGTAGCTACGCCACTGGTCTTAAGCAGTGTAGGTGCCAAACTCAGGAATTATGCGATTCTGCATAACGGAATTTGTGCTAGTGCCCCAATATTTTACGTCGTCACGTGGTACTTTTCAAGCAGTACAAGTGCTGGTCAGGACTATTTTTGAAATTTCTACTTGTGAAGGGCGGTCTCTCTTTAGAACTTAAACTCTGCATTTTTTGGCCTTCAACTTACACTTCACTTGAATGGTGAAAGGATAAAGCTGTCTCAAGCCGTGTTTGTGGCAGTCAACACCTCGTTTCTGTGTGAAACACCCCGTTTCTGTGTGACACACCCCGTTTCTGTGTGAAACACCGCGTTTCTGTGTGAAACACCCCGTTTCTGTGTGAAACACCCCGTTTCTGTTTGAAACACCCCATTTCTGCTCTTTTTCGTTTGTTCTTAGAAATCTTTCGCTGGCACGTTGCCAAATATCAAGATAATAAAAATCATCCGAAATTTGTGCAAGCGGCCAAATACTGCAAACGTTCATTTTCACTTTCCTCTTAGGAATTTACAACCTCAAACCTGTGGCCTTATTTATAAATTCCATGAAGAAATGCATGGACATAGAAAATGTTGGCAGCGTTTAGAACAGTGGTTTTAAACCTGGGGGTCGTTTGCCTTTTTTCTAGGGGTCGTGAGAGCTTCTAACAAAAATACTCATATTTAGTTTTCTATTTTATATTTCTTATGGAACTACTTTTTGTCGTAGCCAAAATAACAGGATCACCACGCAAAAATGATAGCCTACTTTTTCATTCAAAATTTTTTTAAGTGTGATTATGACCACCACAATACAGAATACTGTTGCGTTTGGCAACGCATGAATAACTTTGTGACGTAACAATGTGATGTGTTTGTAAATTAGATATCTGATTGCGGGAGCCAAGGGAGTTTTTATTCTAGTATTCAATGAGTTGTGCTGCGGAGTGATTTGTGTACGGCACGGGTCTCTCTCACTTATGCTGCCTGGTGCATGAATTTAGCAAATGAGTCTTGATTCAACATAGTGATATCGTACGATATTTTATAGTCATTGTGATTATCTATTGTGCAAACACAACTGCATTTCATATGTCTGACAGGAAATTTCCGGAAGGGGGTCGTTAGGTCAAATTGCATTGCAAAATGGGTCGCAGCATGAAAAAGGTTGAAAATCACTGGTTTAGAGAATCTACGCATTTTCACTCAAAAAATGTTGGTGAGCCAATTAAATGTTGGAGGTGTTTACCGTTGCCATGCTTCAATAAATTTGTTTTGACTCAGAAAAATTGTAATTGCTTTGTTCATTACAATACAATACCAACCCTTCTGTGCAAGGACAGTAGGTGATGTCCTGGTGAAGGTCCCATGTTCTGATCTCCTATCTAGTATTGAAGTAGGCCTATGTTATTTGAGAAAGTGGAGAAGAGGCGAATCATTACTTTTTATTTTGAAACAATCACAATCGATGTAGGCGCGTGTATACAGCCCCAGCAGCACTGGCCAAAACAGCACAGTAAAGTGGTAACTCCACAGGAAAGGTTGCTTTCCACCAATAAATTTTTTGCCAAGGTGTTTCGCCGTTTACATCATTTGCCAATGAGATAACAAACTTTTGAAGTTTTTTACTATCTATCGCTTACCTGTTTCACTACATGTTTACTTTAACACTGGGCATCTGCACTGACACTCAAATTTATTCGCCACATATTTCGTGTATTTGGCTAACAAAGCTTTGCCATTTTTTGTAACGTTACCTACACCTTTCCTAATTACTTTTCTCCTCACACGACAAGTAATTGATTAAGATTTCTCCAAAAATTTCGAATTAAGAGTTGATAAAATTAGAGATTTAAAAAAACGAAAGTACTAATTTGAATTTCGAAACGCAAAATTGTAACTAAATTTTCATCCATCCAAACATGCTGCTCACTCTGTCGAAAACAAGTTTTAAAAATGTTGCTCGTGATTCTGCTGTTGACGCAAAGAAAAAAAATATTTAGGCGTATTAGAGCAATAGACTTTTTTTGCCACAAATTAGGTTTACACTTTAAACCAGTGAGGTAGTATCCCACCCCATGCTCCACTGCAGTGGCGTAGCGATGTTAATGTCACCCGGGGCCGACCATAAAACGCTTCATCTTTCCACTCCTCACATTTGCTCACAACAATATAAAATGAGAGAATATCATGCCTGATGCTTATTATAACAATAAGGAATAATAAAGCATCTTGAACATCACAATCAAATACTCAGAAACTGAAAGAGGTCTTGTTTTTAATTCTCGCTTATGGATCTTGCTTTCTCTACTTGTTAGCCACCCTTCTCGTCATTACTTTTCCTATTTTTTTGCTTTCTTTACATTTGCATGTATGTATGGCTAAATAAATAGCATAGCTGGCACATGCTAGGGGGTGGTTCAGCGGGAAAGTTTTCTTTTTTGTCATTACTTATGAATCAGTTGGCCCCGTGGATTCGATGTGTTTTTCATGGCAACAACAAAGTGCAAAGGGCTAATGAAGCCCTGAAGCAACTTGGGTTTGCTTTTTCGTCTTACTTTAGGCAAGGTGCTCGTAGTTTGTCAGTTTTTTTTACAACTGCGGCAGATCTTTTGCAGGTAACCACTGCCTTCGTATTGAAGATTTTTTCTTTCTCTGATAAAAAGAAAGTATTAGATGCTTTCGACAGGCATTGTTGGGACGCTGCATGCTGCGGTAGAATGAGCGAAGTTCGGGATTACAGGTGTAGTTGACTAGCAGTGAAATGGTGTAGCGCCTTCCCGCTGATTTTATGGCTCTATGTATAATTCCTAGATTTGCTATTTTTTATTGTCAAGTTTTTCATAATTTCCATATTTTTACGTTAAACTGATATTCACAATTGTTCCAAATTTCCGTTTTTGCTGACACACTTATAATTTTTGCAACACTGCTTGTCGGTTGGAAAAGCAGAAAGGCCGTAAAGCCTATAGCAGTAGGCAATGTCAAAGTGAATGATCAGCCATGATGCATTATTTGCTCTCTGTATAAAACTCTTATGAGCAAAACTTTTCCTCAAGAGAGTTCCGAGGCATTTTTGAACTTAAAAATGTCTGCATTACCCAGAACAAAAAAAATTCACTAGCGTATTTTAACAGAGTGCTTTGAAAAGCACTTTGAAAAAAAACATGGTTTCATTTGGCTTTTCAAAAAAGAAACTTTTTGGCTCTTCCACCTCTTTTGAATAAGCCTATGGGTTTCATAACAAAATTATTGGAAAAACAGTTCAAAGATAGTTCTTAGCAAAGTACTCCCAGCCTCTCGCTGCAGAGATTACGCGCTGCGGTTTCATTGGTGCATGCACATTTTTTAATGAATTCAGTATGTATTTTAAACGGGGTAGAGAGCAAATTGTTTTCTACATCTCGCAAACAACATAACAACAAAGAAAGCTTAGCCACTGACCTCTTTGAACGGCTAAATTTTGAACAATCATTTTTTAAAACCGTTTTTTAAAGGAACTCCTAATTGCAAAACATCATAACAGATAACCTATGCAAAGTCTCCAGGCGAAGAGCTCGAGACCGAAATCCTTCAAGACCGAGACCGAGAGGAGACCTTGGAGACCGAGACTTGAAAAAACGGGTCTCGAGTCGCGTCTCGAGACCGAGTCTCAAGACTCCATCACTGCTGACAGGGTTTCGCATTTTCATTTTAGAGAGTTTTCTGTATGAGGTAAAGAGGTGTTTCTTCAATATAAGATGTTGGGATAAAAGGGTCTCCGACACTGGTGTGGGTTTGGTAGTAGCTGTTGAGTTCGCTTTGCACCCTCAACATGAAACATCTCTTGACTCTAGAATACAAATAATAAAAGATTTAAACTACTTTAAAAACAAGTCAAGAAAGCGACCCAGAAGTCTCTCCATGGTTTCATTAAACAGCAATGATTGGGAAGAATACTAGAATACTAGAGTCATTCCACAAAATGACTTGAAGTCCAAAAGAATGAAGCTCGAACAAAACAACGACTAGAAACTCTTCTTTAAAAAGGATATTGTAATGTGTAATTGATTGAATTATTGTGCATTTATACTCCATTTGTAATAGCAAGTCACCACCAGGAAGAGAGCAAACCAAAACCTTATAAAAACCATTATGTTAATAATTCAGATAAAAATATAACTAATATTTTCGATCCAAACGGATAAAAACAAATAATAGCAAAGCACAGTCCGAATTACGATAAAAAACGTAACCGGAATCACTGGCGACTCCGAAAAATCCGGGCTCGACGTGATGACGTTCAACGACGTCATCATAGTAGCCAATGAGAGATGAGAAATGAGGTGCGGCCCTGGGTAAAAATACCCGAGCGTGCGCCACGTTCAATCAGTCTTGGGCCACTGCTCGAGCTCAAAACAAGTCTAGCCACTGCAGGACTTGAGGCCACTGTCTACTAGAAACCTTAGCCCACTGGTTAAGAAGAAGTTTCCCACTACAAACTTATTCAACAGTCTTCCGGCACTCTGTTAGACTGATACCTATTGAATTTTTGGCAGTATGGTTTGCTCTCTTCCTCCATGAAAGAAACTGAACTTGTATTAATCCTTGTTGTCTGCAGGAACTTCTGTTACGTGCTTTAACTTATGTTAATAGTGTAAACCCCTGCTGTTTTCGACTATCATTCTGATGTAATTAAGATTAATAGCGAAGTGCCTAAAGTTATATCAATACAACCATGAGTGAATACAAATTCGTTTGATGTTGAACTGAGCATGAAGCCAAGCGATACCAGGCGGGTCTAAGTTTCTTGATTGTAAACTTCGGTGTGCCTTGGACATTCCTAATAGAATAACCAGTGCTCGCATGGAATTGTCCTAAAAGGCAAATCGGAATGCCACATAGCCAACCTGTATTTGTTTAGTGCGCGTGCAGTGGTCTTAGGAACCTAGGTTCTCTGAACTGAATCATTGAAAGTGCACTATAGATTAGTTCGCATTTGCCGTAATGTGATTGGTAGGAGCCTACAACACAGTTGTCCAACCAATACAAACATGTGCTACAAAACCGAATTTGGAAACGAATAACTTTTGCCTACAGAAGATCAAGTTCAAACAGAATTTGAAAAATGTTGATAATTTTCACATGAATTTGATTTATTCCAATTCATTTTGCGAAAGTTTGTCTTTTGTGCAAGTTTAATGGCAAAATAGTGCTTTGCCGCACGAGGCAAAATAGACACTGCATTCTTTATTAGCCGGGCTGTGCACGGGCCAAAATTTAGTAGAGGTAACAGGTACAAGTTGTGTTACGGGTATGTTGTGATGGGTATGTGTCTCTCTGGTAATAAAAATGTGAGCCCGTGACATCTCTAGGAGTGTCACTATTTTAAAGTACTGTAGCTGGTGCCAACCTCTACCCAGAGGTGGCCATGCAATTTGGCTGTTGAATTCTAGTCTGGGTGGATTCTGCGTTTCCTATTCGGACACGGAGTCACAAATTTGTAAAAAATCGGTCCCGGAACCGGAGTCACTTTCAATTTCGGCAGTAGCAGGAGTCCGTGTGGGAATTTCTTTCGTGAAAGCATGGGTTAATTTCGTTTGTATCATCGATGGTAGCCGGAGTCTGAACAGGAGTCGGATTCTCAAATTTGAAAAATTGCTGGACCCGGATGTAATAATTTTGTCACAGTAGTGGAATCAGAATCTGAGAAAGTTACTCCGGACATCACTGGTGTAGGAGGTGTTGGTGCAACCGCACCACCAAATGTTTTGATGTGTTGGAAACTCGGGCAAAATCTTTTTAAATCCGGGAAAAGTATATGGACATTTGTGCAAAATGTGTGAAAACCTTCAGAAAATTGCGGTGTGTTGTTTGCATTTACAAATATATGAAAGTGCAAACGTGATTGATGAAAGTGCAAACGTTATTTTTTGTGGAGGTCACGTTTCTTAAGCAAGTTTGTGGAAATTTGGGCAAAAATGGTGTTTGAAGTGGCTTGACGTGAAAAAATGCGCCCATCATGAAATGAAACGCAGTCTTTTTTTGATGGTGGTAATTTTTTTGGAGTTTTTTCGGAAAGTTGGGGAAATTTGGGCAAAAATCCTTCGCACCTCCAACTATTTGCCTGCCCCTACACTTTTGCCAGCCACCTCTGCCCTTGTCGAGTCACTGATAATCGTGACTCGCTCGAATCGAGTCATTGCTTCGTACGTAGGCTCGGAACCGTTTCCAGACAGTTTTCAATAGTGGAGCTTTGCGGTTCTGTGGGGGGCTTTGCGTTTGTGCGGGGGAGTTGGCATTCTAAAAACTGACAAAAACTCCACTGATTTGTAGTGTTTTCCGTTTCAATTTGGGTGTTTTGGAGCTTTGTTTGGGGGGATAACCCGCCAAAGCCCCCCGTGGCGACGGGACTGCGTAGGCTTATAGGCTATAACTACAGTACATCACTTCTTGCCGTTAGCAATTTTGAAAGCTCAAGCCAGGTTGAGCAGACAAAACAAATGAACTCAAAACTAAATGAAGAGTCGGCGAAAACTTATTTTTGTCTTACCTCGCTTCCGGTGAAAATGTTTGGCTGTGAGTGTGAAATGCGGAGATGGTTCCTGGTGGTGTTTGCGGCCTATCCATGTTTATAATTATTTTCTTTACTCATGATAATCGATGGGTTATTGCTCTTTGACTTAGTTTGATTGCTTTTTTTTGAGATGTTGCATTGTTGCGTTTGTGTGTCGTTGATGTTTTATTTTTGGACAACAATGTTTCCTGTTTGTTTTTGCTACCAACCAGGCCAATGTAACTTTAACTTACTACTGTAACAGCAGTAAATGTAAGTAATGCAACGAGCAGTCAAGTGTTGCGATTGGAAAGCCCGAGCGGCATGTGCGCAAAGCTCGCACTGTGGCAGCAAGCAACAAACAATAGAGATCATGCGCCACAATCAGTATCACTCTATCTATTTATTGCTTGTTCGCGCTACATAATATAATATGTGGTGTTGTACTTCGCGCACATCCCGTTCGTGGTGAATCACACATTCAACGCAACGCCCACGGAGAGGTTGCAACAACATCCCCTCCTTTTCACAACAAACCGCATCGATCACACATTCTTTTTGCGAAGGTTTCACACAGCATGACCTTCACATCCTGGTAACAGCACCATTTTGTTGTGATCAGAAAGCCCGAGCGGCATGATGTGCGCAAAGGTTCACACTTTGGGCAGCAAGCAATAATAGAGATCATGTGCCGCAATCACTCTCCATTACTTAGTTAGTCGTGCTTGTTCGCGCCACATATATGTGGTGTTGACTGTTGTTCTTCACGCACATCATCCTGTTCATGGTGAATCACACATTCAATGCAGTGACAACGGAGAGGTTGCAACAAAAGTGTGGTGTTGAGTACTGTATAGGCTTTTTGTAGCTGCAATTAATAATGGACAGGTTTGGGTAGGCCAGCGATTCCCAACCGTGGGTTGCCAATTCCCTCTCCTAGGCTTCCGAAACAAGATTTTATGTCATGGGGTGCGAAATGTGGTTTTCGAGGATGAGTTTGCATGTTCTTTTAGATGTACTTTTTTGAAAAGAACAGATTTTTGAAAGCTTGCAATTGCTATTACTCAAAGCAACATCATCGAACTTAATAATTGTGCCAGGTAACATCACTACGATCTGAGTCTGTAAATGTGAGCAAAATCATTAAAATCCATGATATTTTGTATACTACTGTACTGTAGTAAACTGAAAGATTTCATTGTTCTGATTTCAAAATACGGAATTTTTGAAATCAGACCAGTGAGTATTTGCAAAGTTATTGTTGCAATGCTGATTAATAGTTGCAGTACTCACATTGAGTTTTTTCATTTAATCTGGTATCTTTTTCATCTGTGAATGAATATTTTTAGCTGGTATTTGCAAGAATGTATCAGGTGTGTTTAATGAAGGTAGTGTCTAACAGGTAGGTGGCAACTGCTATTTATGTATGGTCAAGTGGTAGGTGCCGGCACTGGCGACGTAGGATGAACTTCCAGGTAGCCGGCAACACAAAAACCAAAACTTTAGCATGATAATATGTAGCAAGTGTAGAGATCACCTGGCAGCAGTGAATACTCCGAAAAAAGTAGTCAAAGTGAAACTGAAATCAAGCCAAGTTGTGCAGTTTTGATGCTAATGACTTATAGTCACATGAATAAAGTAAGGGCATAGTTATAAGTTGCTTGTGTTTGAGGCTTGGCATTCCATAGTTCAAATGCATTGAAAGTTTTAGTTGGTCTATATACTATAGTAATGTAACATTTTCATTTGAAAAGCAATAAAATCAAGGAAGTGCCTATGGATACGCCTGGCTTGACGCAATTCAAATAAAAGGGTCAGTTTGTTATTGAAACAGTGTGGATCTTGTAGCCTAGGGTTTTTTTTTTTTTTTTTTTTTTTTTTTTACCAGTGGTGGGTTTAGGGTTGGGGGCCCGAGGCAAGACTAAAAATGGGGCCGTCTGATGATGTCATCATACTCAGCCAACCGTGATAATCACTTTTGATTTGCCTAAGATACGGCTGTCCAAGGTATGTTCCTGAGACTACGGCATAACTGAACTAGCAGAAGGAGAAAATGCAAAAGGGTGTTCATGATACATAACTTTGAAAACACTGAAAGTTGGAAAGACAAGATTGGCAACACATAAAACTTAGGCAATAGCATGTTCGCATCGCTCCCACTTTAGTTTCGCGCCCCATTTTTCTGTATTCACCATAATTAAACTAATAAGTTTTCTCCTTTGAAAGTTTCACACCTTCCCCCTTTGAAAAAATGCTTGGTAGTTGGAATCCATGAAACTATTAAAAACAACCAAGAAGATTTAAAACACTAAATTTGTTTTAAACTTCATCCTTTTAACTACACGAACATAGCCATATATAAAAGCATCCAATTAGAGACTTGTTTTGGAAAGCTTTGAGGTTGGTTGAGTCAGAGCTACCCTCATCTTGCATTGACACTAGTTGTTTGAAAAATGTATAAAAGTAGGAAATAGTTTATCATGTACCTTATCGAAAACATGTCTACGGCAGCAAGTAGCGTATACAATTGATTAAATCTGTGCTATGAAAAAGCGGTTCAAGTTACACTGGCTAAGAGCTGGCAAAAGAGCGTAAACATCACCTACCAAGTCTGCCTTAAATCAACCATTTACTAGTCAAGCTTCAAATAACCTGTGACTCCAAGCATAGGCTAAATCAACCCACCTAAAATACCTGAAATATCTGTAGAAAAAATGAGTATTCATAATACTCAAAAATTGCCATTTCCGCTACGTGACAAGAAGCATGAATGTAGCCTCCTTACATATTAACAGTCTTTGCAGCACAACACCATTAATACAAAATAACTTTGTAAACTAACAAGAAAATGAACTATGAATTGAGAGATGTAGTGTGGTTTCCTGTTATAACAATTGCATGTTGTCTGATTTTCTGATGGAAATGTTCACTAAGGTACAATTTTCATAAAATCATCAATGTAGCAAATACTTCAATCTCTAAAAATCATCATTTGCTATAAAAAAATTACCATTTGGTATAAAAAGTTATCATGTGGTACAAGTAGGCCTATTTGCTCTTATTTGATAGAGTCTTTTCAGAACTTTGTGGAAGAAATTTTGACCGATATTCTACAATTTTTTAGGTATAGAGGTTGGTTTGAAGCTTTTCTTTATTTGCTTAATGGAGATATAGTGGTGGGGTCGCTTTGAAACAACAGTACTTACACAAGTTGATGTTGGGGGCCCCTTTGACAACATAGCAGCCTACTTGCACATTACAATTGCTGTTTGGGTCCCCTTTGAAAGCATATTATTTACACATGCAGTTGCTGTTGGTGGCAACTCTGAAAGCAAGGTGCTTACACATCAAAGCTGCTGCTGGTGGCCCCTTTTAAAAGCAAGGTAAGCCTACTTGCACATTACAATTGCTGTTGGTGGCCCCTTTGAAAGCAAGGCAGTTGCATATTACAGTTGCCGTTGGGGCCCCTTTGAAAGCAAGGTGCTTAAACATTACAACTCATGTTGGGCGCCCCTTTGAAAGTGAGGTAGTTACACATTGCAATTGCTGTTGGGGCCTCTTTGAAAGCATGGAATTTTACATTGTAATTGCTGTTGGGGACCCCTTTGGAAGCAAGGTGCTTGCATATTACAGTTGCCGTTGGGGGCCCCTTTGCCAGCAGAGTACTTACACATTACAGTTTCTTTGAGGCCCCATCAATGAAGATTAACAGAGTACTTACACATTTCAGTGGGTGTTGGGGGCCCCTATGAAAGCAAATTACCTTCAAATTGCAGATGCTGTTGGGGCCCCTTTGAAAGCAAAGTACCTGCACATTACACTTTCTGTAGGTGCCCCTTTGAAAGCAGAGTACTTACTTATGATCTGCTTTGTAGTACATTATATGAGTAAATAATAAGTTTTTCATCAAAAATAAGGAAAATTTATGCACGTAACACCTCAAGGGGGGGCCGGAGGCAAGTGCCTCACTCGCCTCCCCTTAAACACACCACTGTGTATTACGGCTGCTATGCCAATGGCTTTCATTTCAACCCTCACCTTGCCGACTTTCGTTATTTGTTTCTTTACTTTTTATCAGGTTTACATGTTACCTTTAGGGGTTAGTGTAAGGTTAGGTTTAGGGTTTATCTTTTATGTTTACTTAATTTTTACCAAGCCTACTGCACTCTCGTTGTGCGTTACTGTTATGTCACAGGTGGCGTATTAATAAATTTTCAAATTTCAAGATCCACATGGGTATCTGTAGCCAGTGCCTAAAATCAACTGAAATAAAAAAATGCAATAATTGGGACCTCTGCTACTCTAAACCTGAATTTACCCTATAACATTAAACCTTAACACTAAACCTTAAACTTGCAAACCCCAAACCTAAAACTGTAAGGCAGTGTCTATTTTGCTGCAAAAATGCTGACGGCAACGGCTTGGCTGGAGCTATTGTGCCACCAGTCTGAAGCTTGGCAGAAACGAAGTAAAAACAAAACATAAACCCTTAAGCTAAACCCTAATTCCAAACCCTAATTCCAAACCCTAACCATAAACCCTAACCCAAACACTAATCCCTAACCCCTAAGTGTAACAATAACCCTAACCCCAAACCATAATGCTAACCTCTAACCCTAATGCTAACCTCTAACCCTAATGCTAACCTCTAACCCTAATGCTAACCTCTAACCCTAATGCTAACACTAACACCAAACTGTAACACTAACCTTACCGTAAACCCTTGACCCTAACGTTAACCCTAACAGGAATCCCTAACCCAAACGTTAACCCCTAATGCTAAACCAAAGCCCTAACCATAATATAATGCTAATCCCTAACCGAACCCTAAAGGTGACAACTAATGGAAAAGTTTTTAAAAAAGCAAAAAAAGAAAAGTCACCAAGGTGAGATTTGAACCAAAAACCAATGGCATACTAGACATGAAGCATAACCACTACACTATGAGCAGCAATTAATTTGGCCCGGGGGCAACTTGGGGAAGTCTGCATTTAGCAGAGGGCCGTACCTTCTAATGGAAATAAAAGCAAGTCTTGGTTAAGCTAGCCTCAGCACTAGCATTTACTGTGATAAGTTGGTGGAAATTTCAAATTTGAACACATTTCCTGAATGCTTCCGCGGGCCACTAAAAACGCTGTGTTGCTACTTGCCTACCGCTGATCGAAAGTAATAAACATATTTGACTAATTAGCTAATTAGATACTTAATTAATTTGTAGATTTTAGATCATAACTTTTGAACCAGAGACGCTAGAAAGTTGATCAAAGGCTCAAAAAACTCGGACTCGAATCTAGTTTCCAATGAAAACTTCAGCGAAACACTTTGGCCTAGCGGTTGGGCCCTTGGCCAGGTAACATGAGCCAAAATGACTCAAAAACTACTTCACTTATGATGACAGTCACAAAAAATCCAAACTCTCAACCAAAAAAAATTTTTTTCGAGTGCAGGCTAGACTGGCCAATCTGTTTGAGCCTTTGAACAGCTCTCTAGTGCAATCGGCGGAGGAGCTATGGTGTTGGTAAGGCAACCGAAAACTGCTGGTTTTAGGCTGAAATGTAGGATTGATATATTCGTAGGCTGGCTCTAAAAGTGTTCAAGTACAAAAGTAGCCTGCTTGTGATATTTGTGTTTTATTACTTTGGTATTGATTCAAACATCTAATATGCGTTTATATCTCAGATAATACCAAGAGAAGGTCTTGGAAACAGTGACGGATTGAGATGGTGGGGGGGCCCAGGCGTTGTGGGATGTCCTATGTGCAGATATAGAATCTTTAGGAATGGGATGACCGATGAGGTCACTAGTATTTCCACGGATCATTAATACTGTATTGATAACGTAATCTTGTGACGTCACATATGTTAACTCAAGTGTAACAAAACTTGATGCAACATATTTGGCAATGATTAGGGATTTGTGAAACTGTTATAAAACTAGTCACCAGCAGCATCTTTGCCTCCAGTGATAGCGCCAGCCAACTCATCTATCGTGTTTTTCGTATGTTTAGGTCTATTCTCATTGTTACGTACATATAAGTCTGCAACAACAGGTTCGTCGATTTTCTGTCCTCTTACAGGTTCTGCAGAAATGTCTTTGCTGGACTTCACTGACACTGTATGTTTCTTGACTTACCTGCAACTTCTTCCTCTCTCAATTTTGCCTCGTTTGCTTTTTAATGTTTTTTAGAACCACTTGGACAAGCTCTACACTTTTCTGTCCATGTATATTTATTAATAAGCTCAATAGGGCTGCCATATTTTCAGCGCCAAAAGGGAGGACAATTTACAACTGTTACTTACTTGAGTGTATTGTTACTTACTTGAGACTTGCTAAGTGTATACTCAAGTAAGTGCACTCAAGCATTACTTGCTTGAGTGTACACTTAACAAGTCAAATAACAAATAGGCCCTATTGATCAATTTTAAGCATTGAAGTGAAATGTCCAGTGTGGACAATGTTCCATTCAAAACACACAAACAAAATCCTTATTTACTTAACCTATTTAACTCATGAATATTTGCAGATTTCTTAAATTTCCTAAAAATGTAGAATCGCTTTTAACAATTTTGTGAAACCGCTTGCAGTAAAGATGTTATAAATTGCACACCAGCTTTAGACTAGAAACTAGCTTAACCAGAAATGATTCTTTTATTTTTGGTTTGTGGCTGCATCATAAAAAAAATCTTTCCACATTTGCATAAAGAGCCATAACGTTGAAGTGAAATTATGCAATCTTCATCAGTTCTCGAAGCGTTTGGTGCAGAGATCGGCAACCTTTTGCTAACCATGCACTGACTTAATAGTTTCAAATCATTCAGTGTGTTAACAACGTCCGTATTTTCATAGAAGTCAAGGTCAAGATACTTTCTGTGTGAATCATAACAAAATTGATATGTAAAACGTGGAGCTTCTGCATGCCATTAGAAATTGCATGGAGTGCCACATGTGGCACGCGTGGCGTAGGTTGCCAACGCCTGGTTTAGCGGTATAGCAAGTTGCAAAATATTTCGCCCATCTTTCATGTTCCATCAATTTACAATGAATTGCATTTGTTTGATATTCTTTTTGCACAAACTCACACAAGTTTTTGTATTGGTTAAATACTTAACTTCAGCTTCATTAATAGAAATATTTCTATCAAGCAGATACTACTCACATGGTTCATCATTTTCCCACTTAGTTGACTGCAAACGGAGGAATCTATTCAGAAGCATTTAAATTCACCATATGAAGTGTCCATTTAGCCAGATGTGAAACACAAGACTTGCACAATATAGATACATCTGGCATGAATGAATCACAGTAATGATCCTTCCCTTCATTTCATTTTCTTAGTGCTGATTTAACTTGGCTTGATGTGTACATCTGATTGTCTTTCTTGAATCCTTGCCTTCACAGTGTCGAAACACGATACAACTTCATCAAATAATGCTTTTGACTTCTCAGTATTCTGAACTTGCTCAACAAAAGCAACCACAAATGATTGCAGTGTCTTAATGTGTTAAACAGAATTCACTCTGAGAATTTCCAAAAAAATGTCTCAGAACAACAGTTGGCTTATCAATGGACATGAGGTATGAATTTGAAGCTGGGTACAATTGAAGCATCCTTGACAAGCTGCGATAAAATGATAGCCATCTGGTTATGCTACGAGAAATACATTTTTGGTATGCAATATCCACGAAGCCATAATAATCTTTTCACTCTTCTTTGCGAACTGTGCAAATGTAACCACATGTGATTCACTCAGCTTCAAAATAATTTAGTCCTTTTCTGAAAAAAGGATACTTCTCTCGTATTTCTTTGTTTTTTCAGCATTACTGATTAGCTCAGGGGTGCAAAAATTTCTGTGAATGCTAGTCGCGTGAAGAAAATTTTAGTAGTGCCTGCATGAGCTTTGCCATCCAGCATTCATATGTATAAAGTATAAAATGCAAAAAAACGTTTGTGCGCTCTAAGTTGTTGATGGCGTTGCGCAAGTGCATGACTGCATTTATTCACCCCTGGATTAGCTATAATTGCTAGAAACTACTACGCTTAGCTATGTACAATACATTGATCATGGTTCATCAACAAACCTATTGTAGTATAATGGCATTAGCAGTCCGCACCCCAATGCCAAGGTCATAGAGATATTGAAAAATGATTTACTACTGTTATGTCACGATTCATGTGAAAGCGTTCCCACCATTCTAGCTGAGAATTAACTCAACCAAAACATATAGTAATTTGACAACTCCCAGGCCCTCCCATAAACTAAGCTATGCCACCAGCTCGTATCTTGTTGCAGTAGAGTAGGGACAGCTTACTGTATGCTGAAACAATATATCACAGCCAGTGACAACATGATGGTGGGCAGAGGGGCGAATCCCCCTCCATGGCAATCAAAATGTGACGCACCACCACCTTAACACTTTGGTGTCCGGCCACTTTTGGGGATTTCCGAGTGTCAAAAAAGCCTGAATTTCCAAATTTGGTTTCAAAAATGCCAAATTGGCAACTCTGCACACAAACAGCGACAGCATGAGACCACTATTGTTAGGTAGGGGTAACTGTTGTGCCGCAAGGCCAGGTATTGGACCAGCGTGACTGAGCGAGGAAATTTGTACAGTCCGTTTTGTGGTTTTCTTGCAATTCTTGGCATATTATTTGATTTTATTTGACTTGCAGCTGATTAATTTCTCGTGAGCATGTATGATTTCCTAGGAAGCTCCGTCGCGATTTTCACACTTGCTGCAGCCCTGCTCATACGCCTGGTTCACCAAGAGGCAAGTGCATGTTTTGAGGTAGAGTGTCCTTCTCATAGGCATCCTGCAAACCCCAAGTAGTTGCACAGATATACCGCTGAGTACTTGGACGCACCATGCTGCATAGCAATTTTTGTTCAAGAATAAGGGCACCACATGAAGGTGTTGCTACGGGCACATTTGTGTAGGTGAGGCCATGTGCAAGTGCCTTGCTTACTGACATACCAGAAGAGGCCCTGCGGTGATCACTACACCTGAAAAGGAGATGCTGTAGTAGACAGTAGTTGAGTTAATCCTTTAAATACGGATTTTTTTGCATCGATTTGAAACACAATTTTAAGCGTTGAAGCATGTTTTCATGAATAAAAATGGTTCAACTTGCAGTTTCTGTTGCTTTTTCTTTAATTTTTGCATACCAAAATTGGGACCATTTTGTCCCTACAGTATAATACCGTCGCTCAACCTTTGTCCAGTCAAGCGTAAAACAACGTAACAGATCAATCTGTTATGCACAGCACTACCTAACCGCCGAATACTGAATTGTCCCATCCCAACTTGATTTAAATGCGAGATACATGTAACAGTATTGGAAGGCTAATGGCTTGTGACAAAAATGTCCCAACAATATTGAAAGGGTTAACACAAAACTGGTTAATAAAAGTAGAAAAGCAAATGCTGAACAAATATAAATAAGTGTCAAGTTCTAGAACAACACCAATTTGGAAAATAGCTGAAGATTTAAACATTTTGAACAGGCTATTATGAACTTACAATGAATGGTGCCATATCACCACTTGTTTTGAAAACACAAGGATTGACTGTAGACTTCTTGATGTCAATGACCCTTTGTTCATAATATTTCTTGTCTTTCTCATGTTGTTGGTAGATCAGTGATTAGGACCTTCTGGAATATGACTGAAGTAGGATGTGTGATCCTTATGTCAAATAATGTTTTCTCACTGTCATTCTAGTCCTCTCGCAGACATATCCAACTTTGCAATGTTGGTGGTATTAACTTTTCTTTCAAACTTGTTTTCAGAAATTTGAAGAAGTGTGGGTTTTACTTGAGTATTTCAATAGACTTTTCTTGTAATCTGTTTCAGATTTTCATTGAATTGTGTGTGACTGATGCATATCTGCCCAGGTTGCAGATGTGAGGCTGCGATACACAGAGTTTTTATTTCTACAAGCCCAGTGAGAAGAGATAGCGAACTGTCATATTTTGCGATCCAGATCCAGTCCTGATTTGTTAAAACTCAGTCCAAGTCCAAATTAAGTCCAAAATTTTTGAAAAATGCTCATTTCTTTTCCATTAACTCAGTCCAAATCTGACTCGGATCCTAAACTTTGAAGTGATTTACAGTCTGGATCCAACCCAAATGTAACAAAATTTACTATATTCTGGATCCAGTCCAATGTTCATCTCTGGTGGGAAGGTATGCTCTTTCATCCATATCCCAAGCAGATGGTATCCCTGAATTCTTGTTTACTGCATTTGTGCATACCCAACAGCTCCAAATAGCATTGCTGAAAACCAAGAAGACATCCCTTTTGCATTGTTCCCTTACATGTTGTTGTACCTGTGGGGTCAGTTTCTCAAATAGTTCGTCTCGGCAATTGGTGTGTGTTGTATTCTTGAGCTGATATATTCTGCTTTTGGTGGTCTTGATAATTTGCTGGTCCATGATATTGTAGTCAAGTTCTTGAATATAGATTTGGTCTGTTAGGTTTGCAGTGATCAGGATGGAGTTCTCATGATCTAACATTGCAGTTTCTTGGGAATTTGGCAGACCTAGCCTGCCATGCCTGAGGTGGAGAACAAGTAGTTCTTTGTCAGCACCACTTACTATGCCCTACAATAGCAAGAATTAGTTAATTGCTGATAATGTTTTCTAGTGGATCAAATAGTTCAATCATGTTCATTTAAAATGGATCCTCTGGAGCATATTCGTTTAGTGAAAAGTGAATGTGTTGATCTTAAAGGTTGGCTTTCTGTATAGGTGGAAAGCTGTTTGAGGTCTTGCACCCAAGCATCAACCATTTTTTGATCAACTGCTCTCTAAATGATTCTGTTCCATTGCTCGAAAGTGGCATTCACTATGGTCTGTGAATATTATACCTGTGTTTTTGAAAACTTTCTTTGTGGCTCCTTACAGCTCCTTGTTTTTTGCAACGAGGATGTTTTTTTTTCAGGCAGTATCCAAAGTCTTCCCTGGCCTGTAAATAATCCCATTAACTGCAGCTACGAAGGCTACAGTACATATAACAAACAGGTCGAATTATTAGCCAAGTTTACATGAACGTTTCATATATTTGTAAAGTGCTCTAGTGTGTACAGTATATCTTCTACATTATTTTCATGTTCAAAGTTTGTCACATATGTCATCACCAACACAATGTGCAAAGCATAATAATTTGTAGGTTTCGCTATTACAAATCACATTTGATTACTTTTTAATCCAAAGAAGCTTATAAATGGCATCCTTACTTCAGTGTAGTGTATAACAGTTGATTTGTGAAAGCGTCTAAAATCATGGCAATAGAAAATGTATTGAAAAGCCCACAAGAAAGTCAAATAATCAAATATTATATCTTAAAATGTCTGCGATGTAGCTTGGGTGATACATTGACATGCCAATATAAATTGGCTAATATACTAAATTGATCATGCTGATGTATCATATAAGCAATGTTCTGCTAATATACATCTGTGGTCCAAAAAGACATATCCATTTTATTAGCGCTATCATTTTGCATCAAGTTAACCCAGGCTGTTTTCTAGGTAAATAATAGTTAAAGCACCAGAGTTTTATTTTGCATTTACAATCAACCAAGCAACAAGATATTATTGTGCAGAAGAGGATCAATATTGTCGAGGACTATTTTGCAGCAAAATTGCTTGTCCAAACTCCACGACAATTTCTGGGGAACTCTCCAGGCAGAAATGTTCTAACCACACTCGTAATAAAGTGCCTCCTGGATAAATTCAGGGAGGTGAGAAGTATACAGGATAGCGAAGGTCACAATGGCAGGACACGATCAGTCAAGATGGAAAATTGCATTGTGACTGAGAAAATGTTTGGTGCATTCTCCAAGGAAATCCACAAAACATGTTCTGGGAGAGAGATTTTACAAGGAGTTAGCTATGTGCATAATGTACCAGGGTCTTCACCTGTTTCCATGAGATATAAAGTTTAGAAATTAAGAGTCATTAAGACCGATGAAAATATGGCTGAGGGATGTGCCTTTGGCAAACAATCAGTCAGCCTGGAGACAGGCTTATCTTGTGTCATACAGACCACTGTAGGCCTGCATGTTCTCCAGACCTGTTCCATTTAATTATTTTCTGTTTTCTGACACCTGAAAGACAGGGTAGGGTCTATGCTAACATTCCCCCAACTATTAATGTGCTAAAGAATAGCATTCGCTCAGAGATCAGGATAATTCCCTATGAGATGTTGGACAAGGTCATTATAACTTCAATGTACGACTAACACGTAATTCAGCACCAAGGAGCTTGGATTGAGCACATAACATATTAAGCTGTGCTCACGAAATGGTGGTGTACGAAGAAAAACCTTACACCACACAACTTACATGTCTGTAAGGCAGGCCTATAAAAAGTTATTGCGAAGTATTCCTTTCAGTGCAAAATGCTACTTTTACTGCCTGTGCACAAGTAACTAAAATCAGCACGCATTGATGTTATATAATGGATTAAATGAATTGAAGATATGGGTAGACAAGAATCACCACAGTTAATAGAAAGCAAGACACAGGTTGATACTGATGCTCAAGAAACAAGAAGAGCTTCCAATTTTTATCAACAATGGATACATCTTGTTGTTCCATCCTGTATATTGGTACTGTAATAGTAATATCGTATGACACTCAGACATGCACCTGGTATCTGTCAACCATTTTTGAAAATCTTCGCCACATTCTTGGATTTTGTGACAGCCACCTTGTATGTGAGTGATAGGGCAGGTCAGAACAAGGTGTTCAGCTGTTTGCTCTGGTGCATCGCAGTGTGGGCATTTTGGGTTCTTGTTTACTCACCGCTGATGGAGTGTTTGATAAAGTCCTGGTCTGCTTTGCTCTTAGATGGTTGGGCGTTACCATTGATGTCTAGTGACAGTGTGGAATCCTGGCAGAGGTACTTTGGATCTCCAATGATGTTTTCACCAGTTGGTGGGTTGTTATTCCAGCCATGCAGAACTAATGTCAAATTGTTTTTCAGTGCTGTAGAAAGGTTGCCATGACTTAGCTTTGTTGCTGTGGGAGCATGTGTTACTGTCTTTATGAGAGGGACATTTTCATCTGTGCTTGCAATGCATTGGTCCATGGTGAATGTTGCAGCTTTCCATCTCGGGTGTGGTGGAGGAGTAGTGCTAATTGCTAGAAGCTACTGAGTTGGGATTGCTTTTATTGATCCTGAGATGATGCACATAGTTGTTGAAAGCTGAATGTCTGCCTTATTAGTGTGAACACTGTGTTCCCAAACAAGAGCACAGTAGTTGACCATGGAGTAACACAGGTCCAAAACATAAACTTTCAGGACTGTAATTGCTTATAGGTGAAATGCTGTTCAAAGGATTAAAGCAGTGTTTCTCAACCTCTTTACTTATGTTGCCCAGATAAATTTTGGTAAAAGTTACATGGCCTACCATGTTTTTCAGACCATAATAGAGATTGACCGATATGGTTTTTTTGAGGCCGATACCGATAGTTACAAAATTTTTAAGCTTGTTTTCTGCTTCATTATCAAAAATATGGTGTATTTTATACCTTACCTTTTTTTCAAGAACTTCAAAAATCAGGATTTATTAGCTAACATATTTGAAATAGCAGCAATTTCAAAATTTGATTAACTTGTTAGCATAGCATACATTGTTTGCAATGAATAAACAGTGCCATGAATAAAAAAAGAATGTTAAAATAAGAAAACAATAAGAAAAGAGCACTGAATGTAAGAGAACTGCCTACGGTGCCCAACCAAAAAAAGCAAAAACAGTGCTTGAAAGTTTAAGGATGGTGAACATTGAAAAGAAAAAAGGAAGTACAAAATGAAGTATCACAAAGAAGGGTCATTCCATGTCAGGCGATCCAGAGTTATATATCTGACCATGAGCAAAATCCTTGAAATTTGATACGTGGAGAGATCTCATCATATCTGATTTCAAAACATTTTGAGTTTTTTAAATCAGACCAGTATTCGCAAGTTATGGCTGGTTGAAATTTGCAGTGTTCCCATTTAATTTTTGAGTGTTTTTTGTGAATTTAGTGCTCTAACATAAAAACCTTTCTAGCTTTTTTATCTGTGACTGTTTTTAGCTGGAAATTTGTGAGAATGTGTCAGAGGTATGTTTCTTAAAACTCAATCACTGGCACTTTCCTCATGACCTTTGAACTTATGTAAATCAAGGTCAAGTTAGATATAGTTTGTGTGTGCGCTCATGCACAACCACATATCAATTGCTTATAACTGAAAAAGGTTAACTGGTATGAAGTTTATTCTTGTTTTATTTGAAAGCTATAGAGTAGAAGATTTTTTTGGTTTCAGGAGACCTTTGCTTATTTACCTATTCGATATGTTTTTTATCATTTGAAGTAACTAAGGGGATTTTGACTCATAATTAATATATGCACTATAGCAATACCACTATAGCAAAAATAGTTAGTGTTGGCCAAAAACTGGCCGAAAACTTGTGTGGGCAACAATTTTTTTGCATAAATTTATTCAAAACTTATTCTCAGGAAGGTTCATCTATTACATGAAGAAAAAATATTTATGGTGTTTTATTTTTTTTGGTAAACTAAGATTACATTTTTCTCCTTTTTCTGCTATGGCAGTTACTGCATTAGCACAAGTTTTGTAATTAAATCCTTGCATTTTGAAGTTTGCAAGTATTACAAGTAGTGCTCCAGGTCTTACTGATCAGAAAATGTTGAAAAAAACAATTCTTAATGAAAAGAACACAAAAATGTAACATATATAATTTTTACAAGTACCTCCCACTTTAAAGTGTTTCCGAAAATTTGAATGGAAAATCAAAAACACAGCTGTGCCAAAAAAAACTTGCACCTTCAAAAGGATCAACAAAGTAAAGGAAGAATGCACTTGCTGCTTGGCACAACGTGAAGTTAAAGAACAAGTATCATATATAACAAAGTACTAGCACATATCATTCAGACCTGCTGCTTTGCTTTCCAGAAAGTGAGCTGTTTGGGGACATTCATCTGCTCAATGTTAAGCACTCTATATTTCAAAAATGCACTCAGACTTGCAATTCCAGCTGCCACATTTAGCTCTGGTTGGCTTACTTTGCAAATTATATGAGACAGTGGTACCCAACATCGGTCTTCACATGCTGGCCAGTAATACAGAGAAGAAAGCCCACTGTGATGTTATGCTTGCATACCCTCACGGGAACTATCTGGGGGAACAATCCACCATTTATCATCATAAATGCAAGCCACAAATATATGACATCAGAGGAACATCAACCTGAGACATTACAGGAAGTCTGAAGAAGCTGTGCAGTGTGCATTCCACAGTAAGTAGCATCAATTGAAGTACGCTTACATTTAAGCTTTCCAACACATACTGGGACAAACTGGTGGAAAGACCATGTTCCAGGATTGTGTTGCCTTTTGCAAATCATTCGGCAAGTAACGAACGAAGAAGAACTAACTTTTTAAAATGAAGAAGAATTTGTTGATGCCAGAAATGTAGTCTGTGCAAAATTAAAACACTCACTCTGCAATTCAAAGCTGGTCATTAGTTGGATGCATCAAACTTGTTCGTGTAAGTTGTCGTTTAACCATACCACCAATATCATCACATGAAGATTTTCCATGGCTGGTAGCAAAGAACACCTACGATGCATCAATGCTGAAATCTTGCTTGTGATAAGTCAGATGGAGAAAATTTTTATACGCTTTGTAGTGCCCAATGCAGCCATCAGAAAAATATTCAATATGTTAAATGTGATGAAAGCAGGGTTGAGAAAAACTCGTTTTTTTTAAAAAAACAACCCACCTGCTTTTTATTTGAAAAGCCATTTTTGGGGTTTTTAAAAAGAAACAAGATTTTGTTCTTTTTTCAAAGAAAACAGAAAAGGCCCATTCTGAATTGTTTTTTGCCATCATGCAATATCACCATTTTCAGAATTACACAATAATAACTTGTTATACCTATCATGGCATTCAAAATTGAGGGTAAAGCAATGTACCCCATCTTTGATTTTGCAATGTGTTGTTGGTCAGTTCACTCCTAAATGGTAAGGCTTGTAAAGCATGTGCACAGCAAACAGAGAAGAACCCACTCCCACACAAACTCTGCAGTTTCACATCAAATTTACGTGCATGCCCTGCTGGGTTCAGCATCTACAAAGTGTTTTTTATATATGATATGGTATGTTTCAAAATCAGAAAAAGTTTAGATGCAGAAAAGGCAGAAAAATTGGTGAAAATATACCGATTGTGCAGAGCTGAAGAAGATAACCATTAGAATTTACTCAAACTCTTCAATTTGTTCTCTTTTTTTCAAGTTCTCTTTTTTTTCAAGGCCAGGTATGAAACAATTCATTTCTGCACTTGTAGACAGTGCTAAGGGCATGTTTCAAGGAATGTGGGACCATGAAACGATGACCATATTTTGGAATTTATGATCACTGATGCTCGTCCACATGGGGATAGCGAATTATCTCTCAGAAAAGAAGTGTTCGAAGCATTCTTTGGCCTATGTTTTCTTTGTGGAGTTTTAAAAGTAAGGGATAAAATTCCAACAAATTTGTGGAAGACACAATAAGGACGACCTGCCTTTCCAGACACGACTGGACTTCAGCGCTAGCAAGGGTGGTATGGATACAGCTGATGTAATGCTCCATGCATGCTCTACTTAGACAGCATCTCGGAGATGGCTGCTTGCTGTATTGTTCAACCAGTTGGACAATGTGGCATTGGATCCATACACCATTTTCAAGTACTTGCAAGTAACAAGTAAGAATGGATTTTATTACCAAACAGGCAACAAAAGCTGTGCTCAGCAGAGAGAAACTGCAAGGCATCAAGAGTCCCCCATGTATTGTATCTGAAATGCATTCAGGATGGAGCAGTTGACAACATGTAACTCCATAAATAAGCCAAGTTCTGAATTTGCCAGTTAAACAAAACCAGAATGAAATGTTGCCACTGTAGAAATTTGTGTGTGGAACATGTTCTGGCTCTGTGTGCAAAAGTTGTTTTGAAATCTGATTGGATAGCTCAACATTCTCAGCTTAGGGGTCAATTGACCTGAATGATTTTTGACCGTTTTCACATCGTGAAACACTGGTTTTGAAAATAAATTTGTTGTCAACTTGGTGGTTTGCTCAAGGCAAAAATATAATAAATTCAAAACATTTAAGGTTCCCAGCTATAAAGCTTTTTCTTAAAATTTAAAAAGAAAAACGCGAAAAGGTCAGTTGACCCATTTGGTAGACCTAGGGCAGTGGTTCTCAAACTGTGGTACGCGTACCACTAGTGGTACGCGAAGGCCTTCAAGGTGGTACACGAATAGACCTACTTTCTGTTTTTCTTCACAAAAAATATATTCACAGCTGTAGTTTTTACTTGATGAATTCCTGAATTTTCTTAATAAATTCCTGGTTCTGTTAACAAATTCCTGAATTTTTGTGTTGGCTACTTCCCTTGCTGTTTTCTAAAAATAGCAATTAAAATTTCTCATAGCCATTTTGTTCACGTTGCATTTGTGTCAATTCTGGTTTCCAGACTTTTGATCGAATTATATTTGGCACATTGACTTTTCCGGGAACAAGGTGGTACGTGATGACAGTGCGGGAGCCACAAATGGTACGCGATCAGAATAAGTTTGAGAACCACTGACCTAGGGTTAAGCTAGAGTTGCCATACGTCTGGAATTTCCTGGACATGTCCAGAGTTTCAGTGGTAAAATTGGTGTTTGGAAATAAGTTTAAAAAGGCATTTTAAGGTCCTGTAATGTCTGGAATTTGGCAGCTAGTAAATTACATTTAACTGGAAGCAATATACATCTGCTCTGAAGATGAGAACTTCAACACTTTCTGCTTAATAATTTTTTTAGCTTGCATTAGATGTTTTGCTGTGGATTGGTAGTTGTAAGAACATACTGAAAAATGCCATACAGTGCTTATTTGTTGATTTGTTGTCACGAAAAGTAACCATTGAGACTGTCAGGAATTAGCCTATTCAGATATGGTAACCATATGTTGAGCTGTGTTGCTGGTGGTAGTAACCATTGTGTTATGGATGTTGCTGTTGTGAAGGTGTCAGCTTTATGCTCCATTGATAAAAACACTGGGATCAAACTGTTGTGTGTTTGAGGTTGATTTCACATAACTGTCAATGCAAATTTGCTGGCTTGATACTGATAGATGCTCACAGTGGTAGGACACAATGAATATAATTCAAAAACCTTTGAACTTCGCCAAATCTTTCTTGGTGCCAGCATCAACTACTGATAAACTGGAAAGGTTATTGGTAATGCCAGTGAAGCACCATTTGTGCAGTTGAAAGTGCTGCATAGTTTGAATTTTGAAGGACATTTTTCTGTACAAGTTTGAATCATTGTTTTTCATCATGATTTCATACTGTGAAATATGAAAACAAAGATGTGAAAATAGCTGAGCGTGAATGATTGTGAAACATCATTAGACTGATGCAAAATTGTTGTTAAATTTGTGTGACAGATTTATTTTTGGCAGACTGATTGTGTCACTGTTCTATGGTGTCTTAAAAACTGTTCAGAAGTGTGTTGAAAATATAGCATTTGCCTTGAACCACTGTCATATTGCCACTGTAAAACCAAACTGGGCTATGTCCAAAAATAGAGTTTTGAGAAAATGGCAAAAAACAAAATTATTTGAGCTAGAAGTTGTGCTGCCTTTTCACCTTATATAGTTACTTCTTCAAACTCTGACCAATTGTAGGTCATAGTGGTATATTTCAAATCAAGCAAATTTAATAACTCTTGGGAACTCCCCGTTAGTGTTTTTGAGCCCTTTGTGGACATAGACCTGTTTAGAATTTTTACATTTTTGCCGACCCACTTTATAAATGGACATAAACCTCTATATAAATTTAAGGTTGTAAGAAAAATGTGGCTTTATGGGCATAATGAACTGACAATATTGATCGCATGGACTAAAAACACATATATTCAATGTAAAGCAAGTTTTGCGAAGGACATTCCCAATAAATGAAGGTATTTGCAACCTGCTTTTTTTGCTGAAACATTTTGGTCATTAAAACATTTCAGTCATTTGTCTCAGTTTATTTAAAACTCACCACAACAGTGTTCATTAGCCTATATTTTCAGACATTCTGACCAAAAACACTTAAATTTTTTGGACATTTCGAAAATATTTCGGTGTATGACCAAAAAAATAGCTTACAACAAAATTTTAGTATGAAACTAGCATTATATATGTGCAAAATGTACTTTGAAGTCAATTTTTCTCTTGGTGTTTCTTTTTACTGTTTTTTGCTTTTTTGTTCAAGGGACCTAAGAATGTTGCAAATATATGTTCCAGTGATTGATTTATATATGCTATATTCTTCATCTGTAAATTTTGTATTGTGTTTCATTCTGCAACTGTCACAACTTTATTTCACATTTCCAAGTGTTGGCATAAAAAGAACCATGTGTAAGCCTGATGCTTAATTTGTTTCTTGACATTTTTCTTCCACTTTGAAGGCTGTCACTTTTTGTTCTTGCTGCAGAAATAATGCAGGGTTTCTAACTTTTATGCCAAGCTTGCTGAATTTTGAGGCCTGAAATATTTTAAATTCCTTGTATTTCCAAAGACTACTTGCAGAAACGAACACCACTATCAAACTTTTCTCATATATCCCAAAGCAACCTTTCATTATCCCAACTGCAATAAATCTTTTTTGTTAAAGATAACAAGCTGTTTAGGAACAGGTTGCAATATAAGTAGCGTTCTGAAAATGTTGCTTTAAAGATTGATGTACCATCTAAGCCCAGATATATCTCCTCACGCTCTGCAAAAGAGCAATTTACATTTACACAATAGCATGCTGCTTGCTCTTTTGTTGGATCATAATCTAAACCACTACCATCATCTAAATCAGTAATATTTGATTTAAATGAATATCAATCTCTTTATGCACTCTCTCATGAACAAATTTTTTACCTGAACTTTTCTAAATGGAAATAACCAGTTTCATAACTGCTTTAAGTCAGTGTCCCAGCAAAAACCCATTTCTCGAGACTTTCCTGTGAGATTTTCATATACACTTGCATCTTATAAGTTTATCTAAATGTTTACTAAGATGATCTATATTTTTTCCACAAGTATCTTTTAGTCATACAAGATGAGATCAGGCAAACATCGTCATTTGAAAACAATGCATGCAGCAGTGTTTTACCATTTTATTAACGGTTTATGAAATGTTGTTTATATCTCATGGAATGGTTCCCCATATGGGACTTACACCTCACATAGAAGCGGTTTTCTTTTGAGGAAGGCATTCAGGCTGATCATTGAGGTCTTGGTCCAAATTTTAAAATTTAATTTTTAATTTCATTCTCTTTCATGGATGCTATAATCTTTGGAAGATTGTTGAAATCAAGTAATGGCATTTTAAGCTTTTTCAATGAAGCAGAGTTCACTTTTAAATCATTACATTTATATAGCACTAGGTGTGCGATCAGAATTTTAGAGTGATTAGGTAGGGCATGAGCAAAAAAGATTGTAAAACATTGATCTAGTGGGTCACAGTGGTTTCTTTAACTAATTTGATTTGATAGTTTAAGAAAGCTTTGAACAGTTTTTTTTTGCAAATTTGATTTGCTGTTGGTTGAAATGATTGTTCAAATGGACCTTTGAAGGCAAAATGACAAAGATCTGAGTCTATTATGTTCATTTTGGTGGACATAGACCCTTGGCAAATGTTCTTTTCTTAAGGGTCTATGTCTCCCAAATGGACATAAACCTTGGGTGATGTTCTTTTCTTAAAGGTCTATGTCCATATAGTGGACATAGACCAGGTTTGTTTTCAAAATGAATTCTGAAATTGAACATAAGCTCTATGCTATTTTCTTAACCAAACAAGATAGGGCAATGAAACCAAGCCAGAAAGAAAGAGCTATGTTCAAAACATAAAAAAGTGCAAAAAAGTAAAAATCACCATAAGTGGACATAGCCCAGTTTGGTTTTACTGTGGCGATATGTCCACTGACCTAATAAACATTAACTCTTTGCTGTCCGCTAAGATTCGGGGATTTTCGGAAAAAAAAACGCCTAAACGCACGTGGCTTTGCGCAGGATTTCTCCAGCCCCGTATGCTTTACAGACTTGGTAAAAGTCTCATAAGACGCAGCAAGTCTTCTAGTCTGCACTCGAAAAAAAATTTTTTTTACTTGGGGGATACCGGTGTTTTGTGAGTGACATCATAAGTAGAGGACTTTTAGGCCACCTTGGCCCACTTTGCCTGGCCCTGGGCGCCAACCGTTGGGTGGTAATATTTCGCTGAAGTTTTTACTGAAACTAGACTACAATCCGAGTCTTTTGATACTTTGGATGACCTGGTGGGGTTTCAGGTTCAAAAGTTGTGATGTAAGTTAGTAAAAATATTTGACTAATTAGCTAATTAGATAATTACTTAATTTGTTTATTTTAGATCATAACTTTTGAACCAGAAACGCTAGAAAGTCGATCGAAGGCTCAAAAGACTCGGACTCGAGCCTAGTTTCCAATGAAAACTTCAGCGAAACACTTTGGCGTAGCGGTTGGGCCCTAGGCCAGTCAACATGAGCCAAAATGACCCTAACACTACTTCACTCATGACGTCAGTCACAAAAAATCCACACCCCCCAACCAAAAAATTTTTTCAAGTGGAATCTACTAGATTGGCCGATCCGTTTGAGCCATTGAACAGCTCTCTAGCGCAATCGGCAGAAGAGCTCGGGCGTTGGTAAGGCAACCGAAAGCTGCTGTTTTTTAGGCCAAAATCGAAGTACGAATATATCGTAGACCGGTTCTCAAAGTTTTGTTGTAATAGTTTTGTTGTAAAGTAATTTTTGTTGTTTGTGTGTGTTCTGCAAAGAGCTCTGGCCTTAGTTGACAGCTTGATGGTGCCATTAGTAGTCACCAGTCAATCATAGCCTAATTTGATTCAATGGCTAAACTGTCAAAAAATACCTGCAGAGTGCAGAAGTTTGGTTGTTGACTAATGAATTCCTCAATGTTATCGTACTGATTACTCATGTAAAATTAGTTCAATATAAAAATCAGTGGTTTGCAAGTGAATAACAGTTGTTTCTTTTCTATCTTCACCGTGTGTTTTCTCTTAGTACAGGTTAGTGAAGTTCTGTAGAAGGTAATTGTATCTTTGCAGCCATGAATGGCATTGCATGTGCTAGATTGTCAGAAGAACGAAAGGCTTGGAGAAAAGACCACCCCTTTGGATTTGTTGCCAAACCTACTAAAAACAATGATGGAACACTAAATCTAATGAATTGGGAATGTGCTATACCTGGTAAGAAAGGAACTCCGTGGGAAGGTGGTCTTTACAAAATTCGTATGATTTTTAAAGATGATTATCCATCATCGCCTCCAAAATGTCGGTTTGAACCTGCCCTTTTTCATCCTAATGTTTATCCTTCGGGCACTGTTTGCTTATCTATCTTAGATGAAGAAAAAGACTGGAGGCCTGCCATCACAATCAAGCAAATTCTTCTTGGCATTCAAGATCTGCTAAATGAACCAAATATTAATGATCCAGCCCAGGCTGAAGCCTATGCAATTTATAGCCAAAATCGGGAAGAGTACTGTAAAAGAGTGCGTGAACAAGCAAAGCAGTTTTCTGCTATGGATGTTTGAGCAATTAACACTGCAAGATGCTAATGTACATTGAATGGTCATTGCCGCTGCTCTATGGTGTTGATTTTGATACTGAAAGCAAGAGCAGCACGTTATGTATAGTTTTTCTTTTTGTGAAGACAAACTCTTTTAGACCAGCAGTGTGGTCACATGGATAAAGACCATGGTGCTGCTGGACACACAAGCTTACTTTTGATTCAATGTGGGGCTTTGCATCAGTTGCACATTTCACATTCCAAGCATGTACAGTATCATGGTACATAAACTGTGTGCGAAACTTCTGCAGTGACTGCTGCCCTGTCAGATACCAATGCAGCAACATTTATGCCAAGCCCTGCTCATGTCATATTAGGACAATTTGGATTTTGTGCATGGTTGAACAATATTTACAGTTGTTGGGTTGCGCTGATCATGATTGTTGGATTTGTGCTGAAAATTTTTCTGCATGTTCCACAGTGTGTTCACTTTCTCTTTTTTGCTCTCAACGCTTGGTTAAATTAAAACTTCCATGTTACTTCATCGGTGGTATAAATGTAACACTGTTCCACTTTTCCCATTTGTCCCATGAAGTCAATGCATGATAATTGGTTGGTATTCTTTTTGTGCGTCAATACATCACCTGTCTTGTGTATGATTCATAGTGTGTGTGTGTAATTACAGTTTGTGTTAAATTCGTGGTGTGACTGGTTTTGCAATGTCCACATCAAATGAACCTCCATCAGGCGATGAAGCAGAAAAAGAGAAGTTCTTTTCTTGCACATCTCCTGGGTGCAATCAGGTATAGTTGTTTTGAATGATATATGTTTTGATATACATCATGTGTCATAGTTGTCTAGTAGTTTCAGATCACAGGCAACTAGTCACTTATTAAAAATATTTTACTCTTGTTATTGGTAGGATTTCATTAAAGTTTATTAAATAAAAAGATAATTATAAAATGTATCTTTTTGAAACATAGGATTGGCTGTGTTTTAATTGTATGTAAAAGGCTGGGTGATAGGAAAGAAAGTCATAAATTAACTTGTTGGGAGCCAGTGTACATCTAACTTTGAAATCATGCAAGAAATCAGGGGTCGCTATTTTTGCACCACTTTGCAACTCCATAACTCACCAGTCGTATTGAACCAGAAATGCTAGAAAGTCAATCAAAAGCTCAAAAGACTGGGATTTCAGCCCAGTTTCTACCAAAAACTTGAGTTAAAAACTTCCTCTTGTGGTTGGTGTCCAGAGCCCAATAACCTTGGCCTAAACCTACCCCACTTCTGACGTCACTCATAAAAAACTGAAACCCAAAACTAAAAATTTTTAATTGCAAACTAGAGGGACAAATTTTGCTTTGTTTATTGTTGGAATTAAGTTTTTTAATTTTTCTAGTCCCTTTAGACGTGGTATTTATGCTTGATACATCTGCATCATTGCAACTTTTTTAATTGTTGAAGAGCAGTGGCCTTCACAGATATTGCAGTTGTTTATAGAAGTGATGCGTGACAATCTCTTGAGGTTCCTTGAAACCTGCTGCACTCGCTGCTACAGAAACAGCTTTACACTTTCGGTGCAAGGTGTTTTGTCTTGGAAAATGGATTGGGTACTGGGTTGTTTATGCATTTTTTTCATATTGTCGCTAGGCGCCTAAAACACATTGCAGATGATGGGTGAAAAAACAAAACAACCTTTCCTGTCCTACTTGCTTGCAACATTCCAATACATTTTTACAACAATCAGCAACACTGCAACAAACTTGTGACCCAATGCAGCAAAGTCATGAGTCCAGCAAGCCTGTACTGAAAGTGTTATGCAGAGTTTTCATGACAGGGCTGTGTACAAACTCATTTCATCATGGTCTCTTGATGGCCTGCCTATAAATTTGGTGTGTTCTTGTTTATTTAACAGATGTGACTGTGATCACCTCTGTAAACTCAGACGTACAGTGCACATAACTCAAAAAATCAGGCTGATACTAGGAAATTTTTAAAGAATTTAAGATGTTTATGCTAGTTTCAAAAACATTCTGCAATTAAAACCCAGAGAAGTGGTTAAATTGTTAAATCTGCTATTTTTTTATATGTAAATGTATGTAATTTCAAACAAAAAAGGTTACAGCTGGTATCCAACAGATGCCGGATCTGTATTGGTACATAACCTGACAAATGTTTCATAAATACCAACTATCGTATTTTTGAGACCATCAGGCACATCCTTTAATTTTCTCAAAAATCGAAAGTGCGCATGAATCTGGTTGTGCTTTCTCACCTAGAACCAATTTTATATGGTAAACGATGCTATTTATTGAAGTGCTAGTTACAGCTTAACTATGAGCGCTGCACATGTTTGATTTCAAAGACTGTCATTAACCATGTGGCAGTTTTGTCCACTGTTTTAATGGAGGCTCTCATGTGCATTCGAAACCACAATGATTTTTTTGTGAACAGACCATCATATTACATGATAAACCAACAATCATTTCAATGAGCAGCGCATATGGTTCCGTGAGTAGCAAGCACATACCTTTAAGGTTGAAGCATATATCGTATTACTCTGTGAGGCTCCTGACTACATGATGCACACTAAATCAAACACACGCACAGCTTCTAGTTTATTTTATTCGTATCTAGTGGATTAGGCATATATGACAGATTAACACAATCAATCCCAGGTGGTTTCCCTGCAGTGATATCCACGGTTCCTGGTTTTGGCAAGAAATTCAAATGCTCTCTGCTTCTGCAGAAAGCAGATATTGCTAGGCGTTTCCAGGATAAGCTAAAGTGGTAAACCTAGCAAAGGTTTTGTTGTTTTTACACTAATCAATTGCCAACATATCAAATCAAGTTCAAAACATTTTAGGCTACATACTGTACCACTGTAACAAGCCTGGGCCTACTGTAGCCACTTTTTTGCAAAAGTTTCACTTTTTTGAGACAATGAAAGCAGCTATACACTGGCATCAAACAATAAAACTTTATCGACATGCTTACAGAAACGTTTCTGATACATTCTTACATGCTTTCTAAGCATTTGGAACCATATCAAAGCACTTACATTGCACAAAATCACATTCATTGCTGCCAGACCCTGGTCCTGCCTAGGTGGACCAACTCAAAAGGGCAAAGCATTTACACAGCCTCTGAGCCACAAAAACTTTGAATTCTCAATCCAAATATTAAAGTTACATAGACTCAGGTTAGAACCATGTTTTTAGACAACATACCACTGCGAAATTTGGATAACAACAATGTATATGTATGTATGTCTGTGAGAACTTCTAATTAGCTAAAACTTATATATGCATCGCCTGGGAACATGAACGTTAACAAATTCAAACAATGTACATGTATACATTGGCCAGTAGTGAAAACGTTAAACTCCGACTGAGACAATGTTGAGAGTTATTGTGAAAGAGTTCAATGCAGTTTGACTCACCTCTTTTCTTCTTTTAATGCACTTTATCATCTGGTGTGCCTTATGTATGAAAATGGAACAGTTAGCACTGAATCATTGATAATGCATCTCATAATCCAGTGTGCCTTATGGCCCAAAAATACAGTACATAAAGTTATGTAGGCTGGTGTTGAAAGTGGTAAGTTCATGAAAACACATCTGCATTAACCCATCAAATTGTACCTTGGTTTCCTGCTATATATTTGGGAAAAGTATATGCAAACTAAGAACTTACCAGAAGTGAACATGTTTCTCCTTGTTTTGGGAAAAACTTATACAATGCTTGCTTATAACAGGACATATATTTTAAAGCTTCAATTGTTTCTTGTTCAAATAAATTGGATTTTGTAGCGAAAAGCTGAAACTGTCATTGCTTCTATTTGACAGTGTATTCATTTTTGGGTAATTCTTAAACAACCAAACCTGATATGCAGTTTTCACAACTTTGGTTTTTCTATCAGATTGCTATGAAGCTGTAGGGTTTTTGAATAGAAGTTAATAATGCTGTTCAAATGTTTGATGCATGTCCAATGAATTAACAGCCTGAAATGTTTATGTTGCTCAATGTTTTAGAAAACATGGTGGTGAAAAATTTCAGAGTAGCAGGTACATTGGTAGCACTGTTCCATTATTAATGGGAAGAGCTTAGCTGTTTTGGCTATTCATTGGCCTAAATCAGCGGTTACCAAACTTTTTCTACTTGTGTACCAATTTTTGCATTTTGTGCAGTGTTCTTGTGTGACCAACATTTAGAAAATCTCAGAACAGGTAGTTAATTTTGATATACTGTGTAATATATGACATACCTCATTGCTTGTTAAATTTCATCTTCAGTGACATGAACTACTTACTGTCAGTAGATGCCTAATTTTCGCACTTTTTCCTTCTATAGAAGTTCACCAGTTCTGAAAGACTGGTAATACATAAACAGAAGCATCAGATGACTCTGAAATTAGGTCCATCGAAAGCAAATCTTCAGGATGTTTTGCCAGTTGGTAAGATATTTCTTGTTGCTTTCAGTAGAAAAGGAGTTGTTGTGTGCCATTGTTTCCAGAAAGATTACTGCACATGTGTATGGAATGAGAAATATGTATCAAGTATAGCCCAGTATCCTATGAACAAAATTATTTTCAAATCTGACCAGTGCATCTAGACTGGCAAGCAGTGGAAGTGGAGCTAAGCAAAAACATGGGTTGGCAACCATAGGTGAATACCTCCAGACCTGAAAGTTAAGCTCAGCACTACAAAAATGATGTTGGCAGTCTTCCATCTCAACAACAAGGAAACTAAGTGAGGCTGAAAATCAACCACAGCAACAAAACCCTGCCCGTTTTCTCTGAGCCCAAATCCCTTGTAGTAACATTGGATAGGACACTCCTGCATCGCTGACACCTTGCGTCACTTAACAAAAAAGTGACATGAGTTGCATTCTTGAGGCAGCGTGCTGATTTTGGATGGTGTGCTGAGGAAACAACGTTGCGAATAGCCACCTTAGCCCTGGTACATTCAACCACAGAGTACAGTGCTCCTGCCTGGTGTTGCAGTGCTCACACTCACCTCATTGACCAGAACAGGACTTTTCGGTCTGGTTGATTCGGTTTGGCCGATTAAGTCTGGCCATTTTGGACTTGAGCCATTTTGGTCTGGGCCCTTTCGGTCTGGTTGTTTCAGTCTGGGGACATTTCAGTCACGACATTTCTGTACATGAACAACGAATTGCATTTGTTCATTTAAATTACTAAACAGGCAGGCGAAATGACACGCTAGTTGGCGTTATACCAACTTCCTTTTGAAGGGTCATGATTGTGATTGAATTTGAATTGTAATTATGAGTTTGAAGTATTTGTATTTAATTGAAAATTTCTATAATGATTTAATTTGCTTGCTGATGATAACGAAAATCATATGTTCATGCTGATCAACTGTTGGATCTTGGATGATGTTTATACTTTTTTTTAAAATAAAACCTTTTGTTGATTTAAGTACATTTGCATTAAAAAGTGAACATGCAAGATTTCTGCAAGATTTCATAGCCTGACTGAAATATCTCAAGACCGGAACAACCAAGACCGAAATGGTCAGACCGAAAACTCACATACCCATCATTGACAATATCATCAATGATGTCATGCAAACTGTGACTGGATGCCTGCGTCCTACAGCAGCTGACAATATTCCTATCCATCTCCACTCAGTGCTCACCTGTCCACCAAGCGGGGATGCACGGCATCTCAAATCGAGACACCCATTTGTACCTGCCGCACAACAACTTATCAGTTCACCTGATGACAACAACAAATTCTCTGGGTAGATCACTGATGGAATGCGGAGTTGTTGGAGAACACTACAAAACTCTATGCCTTCATTCCCGACATTGGCACCCACCCTCCTGGAATGGCCCTGCCAAGAACAGCTTGGATGTGGTTTAACCGCCTCTGCACCAGTGTTGGACGTTTCTGTTCCCGCTTTTACAAATGGGATATAACCCCTAAGTGGCTCGTGAGTGTGGCACAGAAGAACAGATCATTGACGATGTTGTTCTACACTGTCCAATCCATTGACCTCCCCATGGAATGCATGTCCTGATGGTTTTAGATGACAAGATAATTGATTGTCTGCTCAACACCTGCCCCGAGATCAAGATTGAAAGAACTGGCTCATATAAGATGAAGAAGCATAAAGTCGTTGCCCAACTCAATGCACTGCTGTTGGATAAAAGAGATTCGCCTAAAAAATTTGTAAATCAAAGTTGTGAAAGTTTTGTATAATGTGATTGTCTAGGGACATCTTTTTCTAAGGCAGACGCCAACTTGTGGATATCTGTGTTAAGTACAACAATGTGTTAAGTCAGGGGTCTCCAACTTTTTTGTCAGAGGACCACATAAGCTACTACACAACAGTTCAAAGGCTGGACATCTTACATATTCTGATTGTTTCGGGATGTGCTACATTCTGCCAAATACAGTTTTTTGTAAATATTTTTTCATTATCAACAAAATGTGTTTGCGGCTGTATGAAATGGTTTCACAGGCCAGATTTGGCCTGTGGGTCATAGATTGGAGACCCCTGTGTTGAGTAATACCAACATAGTGTGGAAGTTTCAGAAACAAGTTTGAAACTTGTATTCCTATCTAAGTTGAACATCATGCTTCAAGCATATTGCTTAACTTTTTGTTAAGCTTGATTGTACCATTTTTTGAAATATAAATATTGCTTGGTTAATGTCTCAACAGCATCAATACCTATGATGACCCCGTTTACTCTCAGTGTTTAAGGATATTAGTTATTTTTTACCCCAATATTGTGCTAATTTTTGTGCATGTTTAAGCATGTTCCTGAAGTCATAAACAGATATTCAGGTAACAGTGGATAATCAATTAAAAGTGATCACGTGAGTTGTGAACAATTACAGGTAGAGCTCAGTCACACACAGTTCTGTCCAGTGTTTTGAGTTTTGTCATGTTGTGTACCAAACACCTTTTAGGTCATCAAGGAAACCATTGCTATTTGTAGGAATCCTAAGTGTTGGATGAGTAATCTTGTGACACAGTTTACATGAAAACCAATAAATTGTTTTTTTTTCTGTGGTGCTTGATTGCATCAGTAGCATCCTACGCTTCAAAAGTATTCTTGCATTAATATTTGCAGCAATATGTCTTTGAAAGAGCATGTTTTTGTACAGACCAAACTCCAACTCCCACTAGGTTTCTGCATCTTGGAAACCAGATGGGGTTGTTTGATGAGATTAAAGATAATCCTTTTGACCGAGAATTTAAAACAGCCCAAAAGGAGGTAAGCTACATGTTACAGAATATTGATAATGTAACTTACCATAATAATGGTTATTATTGAAATTTGACAATTTGATATGATGGAAAACAGGCAGTTTTAACTGAAAAATCATTCTACAAAAAATGAACTTATTTCTTTTTGGATGTTTTGTAGTTGAAACACTTAGTTCGTTACAATACCATCTATGTTTGAAATCATTGTTACTTCATCATTTTTGTTATGAAAAGAACAGAACGGAGGGATAACTAAAGTATAAAAAGCTATATTGTGGGTATAGTTTGAGGAAAAAAGTGAACAGTGTGTTGCTAAAATTGACTTTATCTTCATGTTTTTATGTGAGCCTTTATGAGGTTAGCCCCACTCAGGAACAAGGAGTTCTGACCCTGACCCCATTATGTATAAATCCTTGAAATATTTTGTGGCTAAAGCTGTGCATTTAGGAAGAGTAGAAATAATTAGAGATCTATTAAAAAAAAGCAATTTCATTGTTCTGATCTATCCCAGTGTGTTAGAAAAATGTAAAAAAACTTTTACGTGTATATGTTAGACAGCTCTGGTGGCAATAAAGGTGTCAAGTATGTCTTTAAAAATTCATTTGAGATGAAATAGTGTGGTTTATTAAAGCAGTGTTGCGCTTGTAAACATTCTGCTCGCATACCTGAGTTTGTTATTGTCACGTGTAAAACCAGAACGCGTTACAATTATCGTTTTGTATCTAAGCATTTTCAGTTGAATCCATCATTCCAGTATTACAAATGAAATAATTTTTGTGCAATCCACAATATCTTTTTTTACATTTTTTAATCAGCATAAAAACAACTGATCCATTCGGCAAAAATCGTGTCCAATCCCATGTATTACATACCTCGAATGAATTGCTTCAAGACTTGCAGACTATGATCATTTCTGGAAAGTACGATCAATGCTTTGACGTTTAAGCTTAAAACACCAAAACCCTAGCTATGTCAATTCTCAAATCACCTCACTGTTATTAGTTATTATCATTGATCTTAGATAGGATAAAAGTTATTATGTTTATATATTCATCAGGGTATTAACCGTGCTTACCTTGTTGTTGAACAAAGGCTATAACGCCAAAGCAAAGAAGAGCAGCGGCGGTAGTTCAGCAGCTGCAATTGCGAAGTAACAATCACAAAAGCAAAACACCCACAACACCCGGGGAATCTACTAGTTTAAGTGTAAGTACGTTACACAGATTTTAGTGCGCATTGAAAAACTTCATCCGAGCTGTCCGCGAAAAGCTTATTGCACACAGTTACAACTTTGACCACGACGCAAATCGTGAACATAATACCTTGGTTTGTGCATTTAGTGAAATGATTTTAAGTTCGCAGCTGATACATTATTGCTTTAGTATTGTATTGTTTTTATTGCTATGTTTATGCTTTCTTTCTCAGCAACCTGTTCACGTTATCACCTTGACGCCCACACTGCCTTCACCAGTGGCTCCTATGCCTGGTGCCAGCGGCCAGCTTTTTTTACCGCCTCTATTGCCATCTCCGCAAGGACTTATTCCAACGCTGTCAGGTTATACACCGACTTCACCGATGCAAGTTCCAGCAAATCTGCTTAGTCCAACAATCATGCCATTTCCCGGTAAAGGTTTTTCAAGTCAGCTTGTGAATTTGACAAACTTTGTTTACGTTTTCGTTGGCGTGTTTTTGTGAGCAAGTAATTGTGTGCGAGCCGAATGAGGTTTTCGGCGGCAGCTCTTGGACCGACTCAAATTTTTGGCTCAAGCGACTTGCTGCGACGGTAGTCGTACTTCCTTAGTCTGGATTTATCTGAAGCTGTGTCGTGACTGATGACCACAAAACGTGCTTCTCTGTGTTCTCAGCCGATGTTGTGCGGTTTTTCCCGAAGTTTGATCTCTCATAGCATTTTATTTTCCCACGTGCAGCTATCAGTACTGCAGCATATTCTCCGCAAACAAGTGTATCTAGTGAGGTAAAGGAGATATGTGATTATTTCCCAGAGTTTTGAAAACAAGTGATGCTCTTAAAGGTTTTGTCAGCTTTTCTAAACACAACGTCGGCTGAGAGACAAAACCAAGCTGTTTAGCCTGTTTTCTCTTTGAAGGAGTTTCGAATGTCGTGACAGTTGCTTATAATATAGCTAAAATTTTTGTGATTGATACCGGCCTGCCACCGGTAGTCAGAATAAAACTTTCGGATGCAGCCAAGAAACCATTGCAATACTGCTGCCGACTCCAAGATGGGTTATGCTAGAACGCGCTTAGCAAGCAGGCCGCTCCTGGTCGACTTCCGGGTCGGAGGGACGACTTGACAAAGGGTACTTGGACGTGTTCAGCATTCATGCGGCCTGGAAAAGCCTCACAGTTATTAAGAAATAAAACTGGTCACCGTCAGCGTTCCCTGCCGCCTCGCTTGTTTGTGGCACGTAACTAGTTACTGTACAGGGGCTTTGACCCCTGATTCACACACAAGACGAAGGTAGCGAAACTTCAGAAAAGAATTTTTTTGTTACATCATCTTTACATACTCCGCAGGAAAGCGGCAACTCAGTGGTCTGAAACGTTGTCGCTTTGTGTAGAAGGGGAAACGAATTCTGTACTGTTTCCGCCCTTTCTGTGGCGCCGCACACGATTTTTTTAATCGTCGCTTTCCTTTGTTTCAGGGTTGATCCCCGGCATGCAAAACGCGATAATGGCCGACGCGCAAAGAGCTGCATTTACGCAAGTGAGTTTTTGTGTTTGTCTCATGGCGATACCGCTCGCAGCGTGTTGTCTGAAAAATGGATCCTGTGCAGCACTAGGATTTTCGCCACCAATGAAAAAAATTAACCCAAACGCTGCTCTCTGCCCAGCATTCAGACCTGGGTAGAAATGGTCGTTATCAACCGCAGGTGCCAAAGAGAAGACGCTGGATTGTGGTAATTGCGCAAAGCGGATTGTGGGGCGATAATGGCGCAAATATTTTACAGTTTTTGAAGGTGCTGCTGAAGTTTAATGCGAAATTGTGTTTTTCATCTAATACTATTGTCGACTGTACTCGTGTAAATTAACGTGCCGCGTTGATCTTTCAGTGGAAGAAACAAGAGTTCGTTTGTTTAAAAAGTGTTTTTTCTAATGGGAACGTAAATGTTGTTGATGTACTCCCAAAATGTCTTGGAAAGGTTTCCATGACTGAGAAAGGCTTTCAGTATGTAGTTCAGCCCAGTTTGTAAGGTAACAGCACCCGTGAAACTCGTGAGCTCAAAAGCCAGCTGTCTACCGACTACACAGCTGATGTTCTGCTCTCCTTACGGCGACTCGAAACATCTACGTTTTTGTTGGAGTACGGAAAAACAATTGCTGCTTGACATAAACATATCTGCGCGCGTGTTTGCAGGCCATGTTTGCTGCCGCCGTCTCAGCCGCCTCACCCCTCGCGACTTCAGGGATGGTCTCTGCCGCGACCACAGCTACCGCTTGTGACAGCTGTGACGATGGGCGAGCGTCAAACGCGAGCAATATTGGCCAGGTGTGTTTCTAAGCTCATTCTGTGTGGGCTTCATGCACTATTTTTGCGACTTATGTGTATGTTTCTGGTCGCTTTGTTGGAATGTAGTATTGAGTTCTAAGTCTACGCTTCTTCACTATGTAGACTCCGGTCCGGTCAACAGGATAGGTGCCATGCGTTTTGCAATTCTCAGTGAAGCTCTGTTAGAAACGTGTCATCAGAAGCAGTGATTCTCAACTTGTGTGTCGCGGATACGTTCTGGGCGGGTCGCAGACAGCTTGTAAAAAACAAATTAAGTTCTAAAAATAATAAATTTTGCTCATCTGATTGTGTATTCGCTTTTTCTCTCAAAAAACAGAGACGGCTTTCCCTATTAAACTTTCTTGCCATTTTGCCAATAATTGTAGGTTAAATTGTGAGTGAACTAATATCTGTATTTAATAACCTTTATTAGTCTGGAGATTGTAACCATTGCCCTATTGCTAATTTATTGCTAAGCCACTTCCTGAATCGCTAGAGCGCTCACTATGTGCTAATAGTAATGCGCAGGGGTGGATATGAGGGAGGCGGTCGGCTCGTCCCCCCTTTTCTCAGAGATGCCCTGGGGCCCTCCAGTTTCGCACGTAGTTTCTGCATTGTTTAGTTTAGGAACCACTGTAGAGCTACGTTTAATAAGCTCTGAAGCAAGTCATAGGTTTTTCAAAACGAAGCAAAAATTGTGTGCAAATGTGCCGAACGCGACCCCTCAACAACTTCAATGTGTAATTTTGGGTCCCCTTTCTGAGAGTTTGCCCCGGGCTCCAAATTCTGATATCCACCCCTGGTAACGCGCAAACGTTTAACTAAACCAGCAACTTTGAATTTTATTGTTGTTCTTAACCTGGTTTCATCGCCATTTCCTTCCTTGAGTGTTTGTCTTGACAAGAGATTGTTTGTCTTGACAAGAGATTGTTAAATAAATATGACGAAGCAATTATTTTGATCCAGATAACAAGGGCAACTCATATGTGCACTGCAATAAAACTAAACAGTTTCATCGACAATTATACAGTGGGCCAGGAGTTAATGCTTCAGAAGTATAGCTAAAAGCGCTGAATTTTAGGATGAAACCTCTGTGTATAGAATGCTCTTTTGGAAGGCTGACGAGATCCGGCCTTTACCATTCAGAGCTGTTTGCCATTTGAGTGACCTTGATCTGGTACCTTCACACTTAGGAAGTTATTGAAGCAACTTTGAAATTCAAAGATTGTCTCTTCAATTTCAAATTCGTAGCTTGTACCATGGGAACAAGTACTGTGAGACGTCACTCGGTGGAATCGAAAACTGACGTCATTTCCTTAAGGCAAGAACTTTCCAGACATGAAACCCTCTTAGCGCTATTTTTTGGCCGTCTGTAACCGTTTCTCGTTAAATTTGATAAAAACCGTGGTTCCTGCAATGTCTTGTTCGGATTGCTCTCTAATTTGCAATGTTGTAGCTACCCAAAGCTTATGAAGGTACATTGAAATGCTAAGGCTGCAATTCTAGGAAATGTCTTCTAGATTTGATGAATATCACCTTGGTTTGTTTGACGAGCAGACTGATTAACGTTAATGTTGCAGTGGTTCCTTAAAATACGCCTTAAAAGTATAGCATTGCAAGTATTTAAGTATGATATTCAGTGTGGGGAAAAAGCAGATTCTTAAACTGCGGGCGTAACAAAGTTTCATAGAAGCCATTGCGAATGCAACGAACTCTGTTGTTGCCGACATAGTTCTATACGTTTTTACTCGATTCTATTTGAATAACAGCTGACGATACCTACCTAAATTTGAATGTTTTACTAGATTTTATTTGAATAGCCGATTGATGCCCGTCATAATTGGCGAAATATGTACTCTGATAAGATCGTAGTGTCTGATTCTTGGCTGTGAAAGGATCTCTTTCGTTAGACAGTGTTTTGCTTCGATTGATAACTTTAAAAGCCTTTCCTCGTGCGTTGGCAGTAATGTTTTGAGTGCTTCTATTTTTCACGTACTGAATATGGTAAGGAGCCCATCAAGTAGCATCCAGGATTGGAAAAACTAGCTTCTGAAGTCGTTGCCTAGAAAACATGGTGAATCTGCGCGCAAAGCAATACTCCGTGCTTTCATTGCACGTGAATCACCACTGTGGGTTTCACAGGCGGTAACGGTTAAACATCCCACCTTTATTGATCTGCGTTGGCCAACCCGAAGACCATTGCGCCGGAAAAATTCTTCTGAAAGCATTCCCAAGCGGGAGAAGTGGTCATGTTTCCGTCGGGCCTTGTCTGTTAATCGCACTTTCGTCATGTAGCGGCACCTCTATCGCAACGTAATAACCGACAGTAATTACATGGTTTGCAGTCACACATTGCCAGGATGTTTCAGTAGTCAGGAGAAATGTTTTGCTCAGTACATTTCAGTGTGTCTAAGATACAGCCAGTCCTTGGTACTGAACAGCCCTGGCGGTCACGACCAAATTAATAGTATGCGACGCAACCGTGTTGGAACAAGTGCAGTGAAATCTTCAGTATTTCTGACCCATCGTGCGATAGAAACTATTTGAAACTTCCTGCAAGTCGCTACTCATTGTGCGAAGATGTTTTTCACCGCTGGAGCTCTTACTGAAAAAATTACCTCTCGTATCCTCAAACATTTCAGCTGATTTTATTTCATGTTTTTTGTGTAAAATCAAAATTTGGCGTTCCAGCTGATGCAAATCGGATCCTGGAAAGTTGAGGTTTGAAGCAATAATCTTTTTGTTGTCCTAATACACCATGACCTGTTGTTGGTCTACCTGTGTAAGGCTCCGTATCTGTCTAGCATTAACCTAAACTAGTGTTTCCCAACCTTTTTTCACCCATGTCCCACCTAATCACCTCTAAAATCTTGATTCCCCCATGTGGTGATTTATATATCTTACTATTTAATAGTGAACACCGTTTCAGCTAAGAAGCTTCAAACGCCAATACCTTGGTTTGAACAAGCTTTGGACCCAGACTTCGCCATTCGGCCTCATGCTCTGCTTAAAAATCAACTTGCCACCCCACGGGACGTTGGCAACTACTGCCCTAAACGAAAGCATCTGTTTCGTCAGTGACTGGTTCCGTATTTGCGATTCGCTCAAGTGCCTTTTCTCCTTTCTATTTTTGTGGTGACCGTTTGTGACGCAAAGTGCCAATAAAGTACAGAGCATTATTTCGGTGCAAATACCGCACACATTTGAATAGGGAAATGAGTTGGCCCCAGTACGTTACGTCATACGGGATGTGCGAGTTCGTGCGTCACAGATCGCGAGCGACCAATTACCTTCTAAGATTCATCCCTCCATGAAAGGACGCTTTGTATGAATCGCGCCTTGAACCTTCTGCGTGTTCCCATGCAGCAAGAATGAAGACGCAAAAAGCTTTTTTGAACTACTTTCTGCGAACAACATGCCTGTGTTTGCGCCTCCAATATACAAAGCTTAGCGAGCCAGCATATGCAGTGAGATTTTATCGCCGACTTGGATTTCACTTCGGCGCAGTCTTCACATTCGCACATCCTTAGCTCGAAATTCGCTTGGCCTCCGATTGCTATCTGCAATCTTTTTGGTACGTGTTTGTTGTCTTACAAACCTGTGCTACTGGTCGGCATTATCATGGTGCAATTGCTTGCTTTTATTAAAAATCACTGCTTTTATTGTCTTCACAGGCTATTCCCACCATCTTACCCAAGCAAGAGCGGCCCGTGTCCGTCAATAGTGAATCGGCAAACCTAATGAACGACCAACCACAGCAGTCAGTCATCACACAAGTACCGCCCGCCACTACTCAAATCTCGGAACAACCGTTTGTGTAAGTTTCGACTGTGGCTGATGTGTTTCTTTCAGATTGTCAGTTGGAGCTCACGCAACAAAAAATCAAGAGATTTGTGTTATTGAAGATTGGTACTCTGTTTTCTCCAAGTCGCTGACGCGATTTTGAGTATTTTTCAATATTAAGCGAAACTGACTGGCCAAACCTTGTACGGTTGCGCCGAACGCGTATTCTGTTGTTGTTTTTTCGGTATCACTGACCAGCCCAACCTTTTACTTTCCGCCGTTCAGCATGCGCTCATTCTACCTTAATTCGGGGTAAAATGCGTGTTTATTTTTGCCACGCTGTTATTGTAGCACTGCTGCCCATACTGACGAAAATATGCTGAAAGTTGCACGTTTTAAGTGCTTGACAGCAGTATTTATGTAGCAGATAATATTAGTTAAAGCGATATCAGTATTTGTGTATTTGATGGTGCAAAGCTGGAGCGATAGAACACTTCTTGGGTTTCATGTAGGTAGAAGTGATAATCACCGTACTGTGGCGCCACAGTTTGCATAAAGTGAGCCGTAGTATTTGCAGTTGACGTTCATTCTTGTCGACCCATGGCGACAAACGCTTCTCGATGCAATCCAACCGTATCCCTTGTTTCACACGGCTTTATGACGTATCGAACGCTTTGATCTTTCTCGCTCTCCCACCACATGTCTTTCGTTTCTTGCTCGCGGGTGCGCGAAAACAATCGCATCTTTCATTCATTCATTCACAAAGCAGTAGATGCATGGCCGTGGGAAGGATTTTTTCCAGGAGGGGCAAAAGTCTGACTTTTCCGGAAGTCAAGGATTTTTCCAGGAGGGGGCAAAAATGGTGAAATTTCATTTTATCCACTCAAACTAAAAAAGCAAACTTTTTTTGATAAAAATTTAATAGGAATATGTCAAATTTCCAAACCCAGGAGGGCCTTGGCCCCCTGTCCCCCCTTCCGACGCCCATGTGCAGATGCAGTAATGTGCGCATCCGGACGCTTCAGCCGAAGCTGCTTTTTTGATGAAGCAACAAGTGATTAAATATCACTTTCTAAGTGAAAGATGTTTTTCAATCGAGAAGTCATTCTCACCCTACTTTACAGTGTAATTTCGAAGTAGAGACTAACCTTGCAGTGTACTTCGGCACCACAAGCAGCAAGTGACTATTTCCGCATTGATCTTCACTCAAAGATGAATGCAGTTAGTTATACTAGGGTCACAATGCCATCCAAAATGCGAATTACAGTGACTTTGGTTACAAAATTACTCACTGATGTGTATTAGTTTTTGCATTGCGCGATTGGATATGTGCTCTGTTAATTTTCATTATAAGGTCTAGTCTGGCCAACTGTTGTTACTTATACTTTTTTACTTTGCATATTTCTTTTGTGTTGTCCGCGGTTTTAGTCAAGTCTGTTTCGGTTGTTCTCGTCCCAGGCGGAAATACGCAAAAGCTGCTTGTGTCGTCATTTGAAACGAACTGGTTTTAGTGGAGGGTTGCGTTGCCAGTCGCTTCTGTTCACCCGTCGCAAGAAACGTGCTTAGCAACCAAAACAGACCAAAAGCATCAACGTAGTCAACGTCCACGTATGTCGTCACCGAATTGTCTGTGCGGTTGTTTACTTCCGTCGTCGCCCAGTACACTTGCCACTGTCCCAAGTTCGGTCGCTCTTGAGTATATGCTGTATTTATTCGAATGTAAGCCGCGGCTTATGAAGTTTTTTTCATCATGTCATGCGGCTTACGATCAAGAGCGACTTACAATTTTTATTTCTTTGCGTTATCGAAAAGTATAGATGACGCTCAGTCTTTCCTTGGCTACGTTGTTTTGACCAAACTCTCTTTTCACATTCTATTCTCTTCAGCATTACGTGCACGCCCGTCACAATAGGGATTAGAATGAACACAAGGCAGTTGTAGTGGTGTAAACATCATTTCCAGGGTTAGTAATAAACGCGAAACGTGCAAGTACCCGGAAGTAACTCAGAGGCTCAGGTAACCTACGTTCATGTGCGGCTTACATCAATTTTTTAACGTCATTTCATGCGGCTTACATTCAAGGGCGGCTTACATTCAAGGGCGGCTTACATTCAAGGGCGGCTTACAATCAGGGGCGGCTTACAATCGAGTAAATACGGTATTCTGTATTCATAGTCGCGTGGCACCAAAACATCGTGGTTTCCAAATGCGATGGCGAACTTTGCAGACGAAGATTTGTGTTTCAGACCTCACACCATGGCTTACCCGACGATGATGGAGATCGGCAGGACACATCACAACGCCAATCCCGCTGCTGCTACATCTGCTGCCATGACCACCAACAACCATCACGTTCCGTTGCAAGCTTCTGCGTCATTACCCTCCATGGCCAATTTAAACATGCTGCCTCAACATCCTGTCTTGGTACGTATCAGCTGGCGGTGCGCTGGCTTGCTAATAGCTGTTTACTTTCCTTTTTTACCACAGAGTGTTTCAGTCATTTTCTTTATCCAGCAAATTTGGAGTCATGTTTCAACGTCATTTTGCGTTGCTGTTCTAGCAGTGTTTGCTTGCCGGTAACATCGGAAGTGTCACTTTAGTTTTGTCCAAAGCCACGACGCAACTGCATCGCTTTTCATTCACATGGTAGCACCGCAAACGTGAAGTTGCGCCATACTTGCAGGACTCAAAAGCCTACCTATTGTCCGCTTTAGTTTGTGTTGCTGTTGTACTTGTTCTGGCCAGTTGGATTGGTAACAGTCTCAGACAGGGTTGCCAGATTGCTAAAACATAAAAAAGCCAAACACACCTCCAAAAAAAGCCAAAAAAAGCCAAACATTTCACAATAGTAAACCTTTATATAAAAAGGTAAAAAGACACACGTAAATGACTTTACCACTAAGAGATGCAATTAATCAGTGTGAAAGGCAAATAAGTCAATTTTCCTTTTCGGTTTTGTCATGTTATGTTTTGTAGTTTATTCGTTCAATTTCATTAATTTACTTCAATTATGAAATTGAAT
>Ga0210059_1000612_pt1 | contig 47133 bp, 26 predicted proteins | sample Ectturendosymbi2_FD_188042 | JGI IMG/M metagenome (GOLD analysis project Ga0210059, IMG submission 188042) | Ecteinascidia turbinata endosymbiont from Florida, USA - Sample 2 (SPAdes) (version 2) | ecosystem: Host-associated > Tunicates > Ascidians > Unclassified | place: Key West, Florida...
ATGATCGCTAATATTGGTTCAATCAGTTCAATGTGGCCACGCTCTCGTAACGCGTTTGCGTTTCGCCGACGTACGTATTGGAGCCGACTGGCGGCTGGAGCAACTGGCGGCTGAGTTGACCTAGGTGGTTAGCATTAGGGATTAGCGTTAGGTTTAGGGGTTAGCGTTAGGAGTTAAGGGTTAAAGTTTGGAGTTAGCTTTAGCTTTAGTGTTTATCTTTTGTGTTTATTTCATTTCTGCCAAGCCTGTTGCTGCTGAAATCTTGGCAGCAGAATAGACACTGCATTTTAAAAATTATTCATCTACCTACTGTCATGTGACATTAACACACAATGAGTGTGCGCTAGACTGCACTACGCTTGCTAGTAATGTACTAAACCAAAACCTTAGACCTAACCTTAAACCTAACCTTAACCCTAAACCTAACCCTAAACTGAACCCTAAACCTAAACTTTAGCCTAACCCTAAAGTTAACCCTAAATCTAATTCTAAACCTAATCCTGAATTTAACCCTAAATTTAGCTCTAAACTTAATCCTAGCCTTAACTCTAAACTTAACCCTAACCTTAAACCTAACCCTAAAACCTAGCCCTAAACCTAAACTGAAAGCCTAAACCCTACATCCAAACCTTAAATGTAAACCTTACCTGTAAATGTAAACCTAAAAGTTTTCGAAGCTCTTTAAAAAAGTAAATAAAAACCAGTCCCATCAAGAGTATTACCACAATTACCAAAGCTAAAGCAGCAATGGTGGGAGCTGAACCAAAAACCACTCGCACAACAGCCATAGACACTTCCCCCTTGACTACATTCACCATTTCGGCAGTGTGACAAACTTGGCGTTTTATCTGAACGGTGTCACGTGACGGGTGCCGGACGAATAATTTTAAAAAAATGAAGGTCCGTCAGCAGACCTATAGCCACTACCTTTTGTAACATGAGCAAGGTGGAGATAAAAATTAGTGACTGCATGATGCATTACCATCACGTTGTATGGAGAAGTGTTTTTTTTGTTTTCATCATTACTTCCACTTTCAGGAAAAATTAACCTACTAACTCGTTGCTCACTTCTCCCTTTGAATTACAGGTTGTAAGAACATTTAAACTTTTTAAAGTGTGACAAAATGAAATTAATATGCACATTAGTCCTATGGGCATGACACAAAAGTTCTCAAATACACTCTTTTGCAAGTACTTAGCATGGAATGGAATCCAACATTGATTGCAGCAACATATCTTCAAACTAGTATATTTTAACCTCCATTTCACAGTGTTTTATACCATCACTGATATCCAGTTTGACTTTGACGACTTCGAACCACAACCAGGTTTGATAAAATCATAAAAAAAATCAGATTTTTTTTATTTCAATGAGATTTGTTTGATTTTTATGAATTTTTGGTTAGTGTGTGCGTACCTGATCCTTGTTCGTTTTAATTTTAAATGATTTATTATGATATAACTATTTTGCGCTTTGTTAACTTTAAGTATAGCAACTGGAAACAGCTGAGCTTTCATTCAAACTTGATTTACCCTTATCAGTTCTCAACACCAGTACCCATATGCAAATATTTATTGAAATGACAATACTCCAACCATGAGTTCAGCAAATTCACTGACACTCATGGCATGTTAAGAAGCTTGTACATAATTACAAACTTGCCAGCTCTTTTGGTGCATAGTCTATTGCTAAAATTAATTATTGTATGCAGCTTTCACTGCTTTCAGTTTCTGCAAAAACCAGAAGCTATTTTCAGCTTCTACAACAAGCAGAAAACTTACATGCCTAAAACGGTAAAAACTAGGGTTGGATAATCCGAATAATGGTTAGCCTTTTAACCAGGTTTTTTTCTGATATTCGGATAAAATTCTGTTGGTTAACCAAATTAAAAAAGTATCATTACTAAGGTGTTTTTGTGCTTTTTTAGTAAGATTGGATATTCTTTGTTTCCAAATATGAGCGACCTAAGTTCTTCTAAAACCGCGTAATCATTATTTTTACAGAAATGTGCTTTTGCATTGTAAGGTAAAGTCTTCATTGTGCTTCATAGGAAATGCTTTGCAGAAGCAGTAAATATAACAAAATGCATATTTTTTTAATTTTTTTCATATGGGCCTTACGTGTGTATAGTACATGTGTGTATAGTTACCATAAAACTTTGTCATGATTTTACTATCAAATCATCATGCATATCTTGTGAAATCATTTGTCTAACAGATTGTGGTTATTATCCAGTTAACCAATTACCATAAAACCTCTATTTGAATGCCACCTCTAATAGAACGCCACTATAAAAAAAGGGTTGAAAAATAGAGCACCACCCTCTAATTGAACGCCACTTTGATGAATTCTTTTATTTTGGAAATAGTTACGGCTAAAATCTCCTTTCTACCGTGTTTCTCCAAAAATAAGACCTAGACTGAATTTCTTGATATTGATGCGGAAAGTATTGATAATGATGAGGACGGCTTCAACAGCGACATGTCACTTGATTTTTACTAGTAATCACCTTGTATTCATGCCTTTTGCTAATTATGTAAATGTGTTAGATGTTTTTTATTTTCATTAATAAATTTTATCTCAAAATTCTGACCAGCTAGTCGAAAAACAGAGCGCCACCTTCTAAGTGAACGCCACCTCTGATAAAACGCCACTATAAAGAAAGAGTTGAAAAATAGAGCGCCATGGCAGTGAAATAGAGGTTTTACGGAATCAAAAATACAAATATACGCATATGTCTGTTATCCAGATGGTAAAAATTACTGATATCTGAACTAACCCTAGTAAAAACCTTATATGTATTATTGTGAATCAAAATTGTTCTAAAACTACAATGTCTACAGTCAACAGCCTGCATGTTTGATGGAATATAGATGCAACTTTGACTTTATGACCATCTATACAATTTTTCAAAATTGTGACATTCCAACAGTTGTGACTTCTATGTCTGTAAGGATTAGTGATTTCAATCCACATGTCATTTTCACAGTTAGATGACAAAATCTGTGATTTCACAGAAGCTATAATTGATAAAACATAGAACTTTAATTGCTTTTAACTTGTGTCATCATAAGAATTCTTTGCCTTCTGTACTAATATAAGTGAAAACCTATTAGAATGCTAATTAAATGTATCATAGACGTCACACAAAGCTTTGAAACTTAAAATGTTGTTTTGCTTGATTTTTTATATTTTTATTGCTTGATTTAAATCACTGAATTAAATCAAATGATTTAAATCAATAAACCCTGGCCACAACAAGGTGGTACTCCTGGATTACCAGTGCAGGCAGTACACAGGTAGTGCATCAGGCAGTCTGCCTACACTGGTAATCCAGTGGCATCCCACAGCATGATGCTGGTATGCAGCAGCAAGACTATGTAATAGTAGACTCCAGTTAATACATCCATATTGCGACCAGCCAAATTTGGAAGTACGAAGCGGTGGTTATAATAAACAATTTTCTTAAAGCTGAAACTAAACAACAACCCCAAAAGGGTAAAAATTATGCCATTGACATTTTGTACTGTATTTATTCAGCACTGAAAAAGCTGTACAAAGTGGTTTGCTTAGGTAGAAACATTTTTCTGAGATGGCCATCTATTCTGGCTTCACAGCATTGAGCATGTCTATCTTCTCAAATATTCTGTCAAGTAAAAACAGCTTGCCTACATGGAGAATCAGAACTGGATGGATCAAGCGGTGGCTGGATGTGTTAAGCAGAGTTTTTATAGTGGTAAATTATAAAGAAGATTCTGTCAAGCAATTTGGATGTAATAAGCGGTTGTATTAACCAAGGATGTATTAACTGACGTCTGCTGTGTTAAGTAAACCAAGACACTCTAGTTTTTTCAACATTGTTAGATATATTTAAGGGGTCTGGAAGAACAAATTAGAACCAGCTCTTTTAAAAGATAGTTAAACACAATGTACCTATATGCATCATAAGAATGTCGATGAGTTGGTGTAAAACCAAACAATGTAAATAAAGTGGGGCACATGTTTTTTCATACTTTTTTACTGCAATCAGCATGGTAAGACAAGGAGTTTTGAGTCCATTCTGTTAATATGTGTAGTGTGTACCATGATAAACTCTCACTGCAGTGGGGCTCAACTAGAGCAAGATGCATTGTCATACATTTGGATGTGAATCACCTGTATATACATGAATGCTTGCCCCCAGTATTACTGGCCCTTAATACCTGAATATTTGCTGTGACTATGCTAATGAACACAAAATTATTTTTGAGTGCAGCAAGACACTTGGTGTAGTTACCTACAAGGAAGCATACACTTGCAGCACCTGAAGTTTCTCTTAATGGTGTGCATGTGATTTTGCTAAACAAGTCACAATATCATGGTTACTGCTCCATGCCTCAGTGAAGAGTGACAGTGACATTAACAGATAGTTGACATCACTTTATTGTCTAACAAGCAAGCTGAGAGTCACCTTTGCTAACTGCTCAACTGCAGGATGAAATAGCATGTGTCATGTATTTTGTATGCTAATCAGACATTGGCTGATTACAGCACAAATGTAATCAGTTACGATTACATTAAAAGTAATCACGATTACAATCGCGATTACATTTGTCTTGAAGCATCTTCAGAATGAAAACAGACCCTATTTGTATGGTTTGATGTATAAGTATATTTTCAGACAACATATGACATGAATAAATGCAATAAATGAAATTACTAATCTGTAAGGATCAAGAACTGGAAAAATCACATGAATTGTTTAATGAGATTTTCATGCAGTAAACAAACCAGTGGCGTAACTAGAGGTTTGATTTAGAGGAGAAACTTAGCTGAAAGAGGCACATAGGCCTCTGAAGGTGACCTACTAGTGAACACTCGGAAAAAAACTTGAGAAATAATAGTGAATCCTGATGTGGATGGCTATACCAGAAACCCAAATCAACGGAAAATACTCCTAAAAACGCAAAAAGATGGCAACCTATTGAAAACAATTAAAAGAATATTAAAACTGAAATACAAGCTAAGTGAGGGCTTGGTTTCTACATTTACTTGGCCAGGGGAGTCAAATCGTCCCTCTTACTCCACTGCAACAAACACATTAAAATAATTGAACAAAGTTGTTCAATTTTTAAAGTCCTTGTTACAGTTGATCAACATCAATGCATCAAATATTTTATCAATCAAACGACATCAATCAGGCTTGCACATTTGTCCAGCAACGCTGAAAATTCGTTTGTTAATAATTTCAAAATTGCTAACAATTTCTCCTAACTGCAGTTTACGATCGTCTGCAAGACAAGCCAGCTTAGCATTATGCAGCTTTTAATTGGAAATGAAATGGACAGTGACACCATTATAGCTGTTCATCAGTCACTTGGACCAAAAGTCAGTGGTCAACAAAACCTTACTGGTTTCGCTGAGTTTTTTTTACCAGTTTCTGGTGGATCATGGTTGACATGCTAGTTATCAGTGTTGTGGAAATGTGCTTTCGACTTGGATTAAACTAAAGTACCTTATTCATCTGAAAAAAGTGAATTTACTGTATATAAATTACTGTACTAATTATATGCATAGCCTACTCCAGCACTTACATTCATAAGTTCACTCTGAATATATTAAATAAAACGAACACCTCTCTTCGTAATGTCCTGCTATTCTGTTGCCTAAGTGTCAACCCGTTTTTGAGTAAAGCTCCTATTTTTATTGCTACGTCTCACTAGACTAGACTCACTGTGTTACTTCTGGCTGCCAACAGGAAGAGTAGTTGGAACAAAGCGAAAATTCACTACAAACGCATGTGTTTGCTGCTGGATTATCTGGATTTAGCACACACAAACAAGCTAATAGCCTCCCCTGAAACATTACCATAACAAACGATGATAAAGAAGGAAATTTAGCCACCAAAACTGCGATTCGGCGCACAGTGATGCAGGTTAAAGATTTCCAAGTTTAATCGAGAAAGTAATCGTCGATTACGATTAAATTATCAATGTGATCGATTATGATTGCATTTCATTTTTGGCCAATTCAATTGATTACGATTACTCAAAAAACTATAATCAATTACGATTGCGATTACCCCATGTCTGATGCTAATGTACATTCACTAATTGTGGAACAAGTAGACACAATTTGGTCTAAATTCCTCCACATCATCTACAACAGGGGTATCAAACACATGGGCCACGTGGCTTGCAAGAGCTTTTTGCGCAGCCAATGGTGCTTTTCAGGAATTTTCAAATAACTAGCATTTCAGTTATTGAGTTGATTGACTGGTGATTAAAAGTCCTTGGCCATCGAGTGAACATGTTCCTTTTAAATGAATGCAGAGAGGGCTAGAAATAATTTGCCTATAACTTACAAAACCTTTTGCAGGAAATAAAATGTACAAGATGTTTCTAGTAAGGCTCAGGTACCACCATTGTTGTTTCAGCATTGTAATGTGGTCCTCATGTAGTGATAATGCAGCCCTTGGATTTCTTTATAATTCCTCATTTTGCCCTCAGAGTAACTTGAGTTTAAGATCCCTGGTGTACAACAAAGCATACTAAATTTTGCATTACATCCCCAAAAATGTAAGTGTTCATCAGCCTAAAACTTACAATTTTTGAAGAGATTTGATGCTTTGGTTAAAAACAATTTTTGTGCATTCTTTTAAGAAGATTATCTTTCGCTTGCTTTCTGCTAACCTCAGTCATCTGGTGCTTTTCACAAATCATTGGTTTTCTCTCTGGTAATTTTTCTGTCTGGAGACAAGCAACTGCAGTGTTTGTTCTCATGCCATAGTGCCTGCACATCCCAACTAACATCTACCCGATGATGTGTGATGATCAAGTATTTTTGCTTTCTTTTGTTAACCTTATAATATAGATAATGTATCTGAACAAGACACATATATACGTGTGGATATTTAATTGCATTATATCTTGAAGTTCACTCATTATGATTTAAGTTCTTGTTCACACCTTTCTGTTGTACTACAAGATTTTTTTCATTTTACATTGTGTTCAATTTTTTTTTATCATATTCAAATAAAAAAGCTTAACTAAATTTCACATTTTCTAATCTTTTTTACAGTTTATTCAATATTTGCATGTGAACTTTACTTCAGAAGGTTTGCTTTAAGATTTGTAGTAAATACCAATGCTTGATCACCGATGTCATAAGATGTCTTCAGATTTGAAGTGTTCTGTGGATAAACATCGTGTAAGTTAAGTTGGTGCTACAAGCATGCTGGTTGTTTTGCTGTAGTATGCTTTTGTAACAAAATGTTTCTTAGAAATTTCATTTATCTTTGTTGTTGTGATTGTTTGTTGTTTGTGGAATATGGTGATGTTAAAAGTTTCTCGGCAGTTTTCCAGATGATAACTTTAATTTTTTGCTGTCAAGTTCAAATTAAGAAATGATATCACTGGCTTAGACTTTTGAATTATATCAACTGTAAGTGAGTTGTTGACTGATCTAGGTACCTTCAACTACACTAGCAGCTGCTGCATATCAAGATCATCTGATAAAAGACTTGTCACTTGGAGATTTGTCTTTGAGCTGTAGTTTGAGAAAGAAACTGTCTTTGACCAATGCTATAAAGCTCCAAGAGAAGCAGAGGAAAGATGCAATTCGGAAAACTGCAGCAGTAGTTGACACTGGTCAGTGAATTCGATCATTGGCTAAACTATGTGTAAATTTCCTCTTGCTTTGTCCTGTCAGTAGCAATCAAGAGACTGAAAAGCAGCAAGTACCCAGTTTTGAGTTTTTGATTTAACCCGACAAATCAAATAAGTATGTGAGAGTTTGAGAGGTCTTGTACCATGTGGCCTAATGGCACAATTGGAATGTGATTTATACTGGATGACACAGCTGGTTGAATTTGGCTAAAAGTATTGTGTGTAAATTTTTTGCTTGAGTTTGAAGATGTGTTGTTTTACAGAATTTTAAGGTGTCTAGCATATGCTCACAAATCAAACCTTATGAAGCGAGCACTAAACAGTACACATTTGTAGAAAAACAACTTTATGCAGTGGTGGTGTTTTGCTATTTTAGCAACAACAGTGGTTGTTCAAATGCCACATTTGGGGACATTATATTAACAAAATTAATGTCAGATACTGCGACAAGCTCATGATGTGATGATACATTGTGGAAACAATACATGTCCTAGGTTTATTCATAAATTTGTGTAACTTAAACCATTAAGTTACAGGAATGCAAGAATAAGACTCAAAACACCAAAGAGCAGGACAAATCAAACATATTAATGAAAGAAAAAGTTTAGAAAAAACTGAGGACATGATAATTCTACAGATTGGTATATTTGAGACACAAAAAGATGGCAAAAGACCTTATGGGTCAACTAACCAGCCAGCTCTGTTGTTGGTGCAAATTCTAGTTTCTCAAGTGTAGGTCAGGGGTACTGTGGCGGCAGGTAGATGGCGCCACATGTAAATAAATGGTCACTGCTAGATGGTGCCCATGAGTAACAAGTCACTGTGATAGTCACCACAAGCGAATTATCGTAGTTCACTTATCCCTATATAATGATAGTGCAACCTAGTAGTAGTAGAGTGAACTCAGTGAGGGAGCTCTATTGCTGCTGGTTGCTTTCCTGTTAGTTAATGCCCCGAATTGCCATCTTTCTCTTGTGCTTTCCTCAGTAGTTCAAGGCAATGCAGTCAACTGCAACAGTACCCCCTGGCCCTGGGTGACATGATGACGCTTTTGCTAGAGTGTCAGTTCAAAAACCTTGCATAAACACCAGTACTAAATTTAAAAATTGTGAACCACTGCACTAAACTATTGCTTCACCACCATTTTGATTGTACCGTTTGCTTATGTATTAACCGTAGGCATCATCACAGTTACAGTTTGCTTGCCCTTTTGATAAGCCTTCCAATCTATGATATCAACGTACTTGTAATGCAAGTTACCCCTGTTCATTTCTCTGTCTAGGAATAAAAAAGAAAGACAAACGTCCAGCAAAAAGTCAAAATCATGAAGACACTGAGTATGTGCTCGACCCGAAGCCACGACCCTTGACCCTAGGTAAGAACTTTATGTTGTAGCAGAGGGTTGTATGATTAAGTTGGGAGATAAAATCTGCATTGTGCAGAATATTTAAACATATATTCGTTGTTCGTGTGCGCCTTGCTATTGGCATTAGACTGCTGTTAGATGCCAGCTTAACATCACAAGTCCACGTTTTGAGACTTTTCTCACTTGAAACTACTTATTTCCTACTATAAGTTTTGCAAATTAGTAGAAAGTGTGAGTTTTTTATCTTTGGATGACGAACTGTAGGTTCAAGTCAAGAGGGCATTTTTTAACCTCTCGGTTGCTTTATTGATCAATTTTTATCAACAGTCCATAACCTGCATCCATCCTGCTTTGAGTGGATCATCCACTCGTAATCTCTGTTCGTTGCCTCTTCAAGCTGTTTATTGTTTGATTGAAACCTACGCCAGTGTTCGTTGATCTTCTGTATTTGTCTTTCTTCAACTTGCACAGCATGACTTAGCTTGCAGTGCTTTGCATTTTGGTGCAGGATAGAAAACGATATGTTTCTAATTAAAAAGTTTTTAGTAGCAAATCCTAAAGCAATCGTGTTGACCAGAGATTCCCAAATGGCGCTTCGCGACCATTTGATGTGTCGTCATGAGATTGCAAGGTCGTCGCAAGCTTATATCCATCGTCACTAATAAAATCTTTGGATTACATGTAAATGACTCTGCAAGAGGTTAAAAGCATTGTGGGCTGTGACGTTTTGATATGCTATTTCACAACAATCAAGCCAATCAATTGCATTAAGTAGCAATCCGTGAACGTTTTTTATGCACAGGATTAGTGTGTCGGGAGTTCATGCGTAAATGACTAATGATTATGGTCAAGTCTGAACAATTACGTGGGCGCTGTTTTGCAGAAACGTGAACTACTTTTCACTGCGTCCGGGAATGGCAGAACAGTGTAGTGGCAGCCTCGTGGTGCTATGAGTTGGGGAGCTTTAAGTTTATTTCGCTGATTGTGGCAGATGTTGTGGTTGAACGGTGGGGTATGACCGTGAACTACTCCGACCAAAGCGTCCACGCGAAGTTTACTGTATTGTTTAAGAATTGGCAACAATGAACTAATTGCGATCACGCTCTGTTCGCACATTGGCCCGAAATAAAACAACGTCACAGTTCGTTGCCATGACAGTTTGATTTAACTTACTGCGTGGATGTCAGTTGTTTAGTTCATCACAACTTAAAAAGTATACGAAGCCAATGCTACTGGAAGCGCGATGAACCACAGTGCTGCTTTGTAATGCATCTTTGTAGTGCAGCGGTTCTCAATTGGGGATGCGAGAAGGGACTTCTTGGGGTGAAAACATATCTGTGCGAACTTCTCTGATAATCGAAAAAACAATACATCAAATGGTGCAAGGGGTGCAAAAATGATTTTTCCTTCCCGACGGGGCGCGGGCTTAAATGCATTGAGAACCGCTGCTGTAGTGAATCTGGCAAAAAGCCCAGCACTTGGCTTGCTGATAATTTTAGCGCAGAAGTTCGGGCTATATCCGAGCAATGAAGACCAGCGCAGACTCTTGTCTGAAGATGAGTGGAAGGAGATAAAAGTTGCCTCCACGAATCGCGAGGACTTTCTGAATCCGTGTGTTATTTGCAAAGAGCAGTTTGGACTCGAGGACCAGGTCCTTCTCAGCTGCTCTCATGTTTTTCACAGGGTGAGTACAGTAAGGTTTGGTGGAGAGTTGACAGAAAGCAACGTAACTCCTTCGTGAAATTCGCTCAGCGGAGTTACGATAGGCGCCTGTGAGGGCAGTCGCTGATCTGATTTAAAATCGGGAGGTCACGTGGTTTGTGAGTAATTCCTGCTCGATCTGTTTGTGCGAAAGACTTGACAGCGCTGACAAAATAAAGGTCACGTTACAGACATACGTTTTTCATCTGCTCGTGTCAAACAATGAGGCAAACCGCAGCCATAGGTGTAGCCAGGGGAGGCTGAGACCCCCAAATTTTTAGAATGTCTTATCATTTTGTGCTTCGAGAGGCGGTGTCCCAGAACAAAATGCTGTTTCTCACGTAAAGTCAAATGATTTTCCCCAAAAATAATGTTGGACTGACTACGCCACTGACTGTAGCAGAAGGCTTTTTTTGCTACGAAGATTTCAAGGCTAAGTGCAAAAGTAACAAAAAAGCTATATTCAGAAGTTCAAATGTTATCTTAAACGATTCTCTCATCGAGTTTGTTTCTAATATTGTTCAAGGTCGTTTAACCCCCCTGTTATTTCTTCTCGCTTTGCTTCAGGCGTGCTTACAAGCATTCGAACGATTCACGGGGAAGAAATCGTGTCCGATGTGTCGAAGGGCGGGTTACCAAACCCGGGTTGTACATGATGGAAGCAGAGTCTACCGACAGAGATGCGCCACCATGTGAGCGTTGCGACACTCGTTGCGATCGTCCTTTTTGTTGTTTGTTGCGAAGCCTGAGGTCGATTCTCGACGATCCACAGTAGTTTATGGTAAAGAGTAGTCGTCAACTCTTTTGAGTGGGGGTTATGCTGCAAAGGACCAGATCATAATTCCTACTTTGCCAGTGTGTTTGGGGTTTGACAAAACCAAATTACTTTATGTTCGCCACAAACTACTCTCTGCGCACAAAAGAGTTCGCGATGTCGCCTGCTGCACTGTTACCATGGTGATGTGAGATGGCAATGTTTCCATGGTGATGTGAGGTGGAATGCAGCTTCTCCATCTCGTCTGTTGCGCGTGTGGTTTGATGCAACGATGCTTGAAACAAAAAGTGTATCATGTCAGATGATATGTTGGTCTAGACCAGTGTTTCTCCAACGGGTGCCACTTGGCTCACTAAGGGAGGAAATTTGTTCAAGGGAGGAAAAGCTCGGGATGACAAAACCTCAAGTTTTTATTATTTGCTTATTCAATACGTAAAAATTTGTTTGTGAGTTCGTTTGTTGAAAATGTCTTGAAATTGTCCTTTTTTAAAATTGTTATTTTGCAATAGTTAATTTTAGCCTCTGAGATAAATCTTCAAAAGAAACCTGCAACGATATCCAGGTGAAAATTTTACGATTACCTTTTTTGTGATTTTTGTTGGGGAGGAATTGACAGTGTTTGGGTTTGTCACCGGAGAATATGAAAGAAACTTTGAGAACCACTGCTATAAATGCTGCGACTTAGCTCATCTTTTTTAAGATTGAGCAGTTCTTATTCTTACCATGCGATTTTCGTGTCCAACTCTGAATGTAGTGTTGTAGGAAGTGTTACGCGTTAGCGAACAACTGTATAAAAAAGTGTCAAAAAAGTGTCTGTAATGTAGTGTTATACGACGTGTTACGGAACAATTGTGTCAAGAAAGTGTCTGTAATCCTGTGGTTCTACCCCCCAACGCCGTCACTAAACGTTCTGTGTCTGATTTTATCAATCTGCGTTGTGCAGGCATTGTGTTCTTGTGCTCTGTGGACTTCGTGTCTGGTTGAAACATTCAAAAAAATACTTGGCTGATTCACGCCAACATCCTGGGTGCTCCTACTCAACGTCAGCTAAAGTTTTATTTTCAGAATCCAGTCCCGGTGGCGAGGTTACGTTGCGAGGAGGTGGTATTCGAACCTGCGACGTACGGTTCCACCCAAGGACGCTAAACTCCGCAAGGCTTTCTACGAACGCAAGCTGAGTGAAATCACTGACCGGCTCATCTCGTCGGTGGCTGGGGAAAGAATCGACAGGTTTCTCGATGTCATCGACGCATCAATAAAAAGCAGCAGGTAAATCGGGGTCAAGCAAGAATTCTCTTAAATCGGTCAAATTTCAAACGTTTCATTGTTGTTGTTATTTGTAAAGTTCACTTCCCAACCAAATACTGAGTTTTGAGAGCAGTTGATTTACGATCCGCCGCTTTAGCAGCTCCTTGATTTTCCTTTCACAAATCAATCAATAACTGGCTAGAAATAACAATCAATAACTGACTAATTTTTTGCAAGTAATAATCAATTACTGACTAGATTTTTGCGAATAATAATTGTAATTAATTACGGACTAGAAATAGCAATCAAGAACTGATCAGTTTCTTTTGCAAATAACAATCAATAACTGACTACAAATAACAAATAACCGACTAATTTCTTATGAAAACAATAATCAATAACTGACTAGTTTTTTTGTGTAAAGGACGAACGTGAACATCGCTCACATGTGTAGTCAGTTTATTGCTGTAGTCGCAACCGCAACTGATATTCAATTAAGCCGCTTATCAGTATTGGAAGATTTTATTGGTTGAAGCACCAGACCGTGACGATGACCGCATTCCGACCCCTGACAACTGTTTTTCCTTCTTTCTGCCCCAGAGACATCTTCCAACACTGGGACAATGCCCGTCTAACTCAGCTGAGCGACGATGATTGGCTGGATATTCAGTCACGCGCCACTGAGCGAGGGGCCACCGACTGCCCCATCTGTCTGCGAGGGTTGAGTGGATCTAAAACGCAGAAGAGGTGATCTTTGCAGTGACGTTGGTGACATTTAAATTAAGTCTGATCCGCAATGTTCAACTCATTCAGTATATTGTCTGTCGGTATCAGTGTTCCCTCAAAGAAAATTCTACACAGAGCAAATGTTTGTTTTTGTTGCGCACTGCGCATGCAATTGCGCAACCATGCAGATCACAAACAGTGAAGCGTTCCCAGCGTTGGAAGGGCAATGCGATATATACATATACCGTATTAAGTTTATAATGTTGGAAGTGCGCGAGAATGAGATTTCACTTCGCAAATTGTCTGGTGGTACTGCGCATGCGCAGCTTAGAGGGAACACTGGCCGGTACCTTGAATTCGACACAACAAATGCAGTGAAAATGAGTTATGACTTGAAGACAAAGTTTTACTTGATTTTAGCTTCAGAAATGGGAAAAACTAAAAAAAATGCCATCGCTTTTAGTAACGCGCCAGTCAGGAACAAAATTCCCTCAACAGGCCGAAAAGATCAGATATTCAAAATATTTTCCATGAACACAGACATTTACCACGACGTACGAGCAAAAACGTTTCCCAAAATTAGATGGGGCTATTTTTTAACTTTCACTTGCTAATTGATAGGGTTTGATGGATATTTGGATATTTTCTGAATCAAATTTTGTTCATATGTATTTCAGTTTTCATGAAGTTTTGTTCGTATTTTATCTCATTTTTCAATGAAATCATGTTTCTATTTTATTTCGATTTTCAATGTGATTGTGTTAAGCATACACTCATGCCATTCTGGAGTAATATTGTGCCCAAAGCGAAAAATTCCTTCAGTCGCCCCTCTACAAAATGTAGGGAGTTAAGTGAAGACATTTACAAAGTTACCCTAAAAATGATGCGAAAAGGAAAACAGTCCACATCCACCTGACCACGATATATCTCCAACTTTTCCGATCTCTAAAGTCTTCCACAACCCTGCGACTCTTGCAAAGATGTCAAACCGTTTGGACTTTTGTGCCCCCCTCAAGACTTTCATCGCCAGGGGCATCGACCCATCACCGCGCACGTGTTCCTACTTCATGTTACTGTATTTGTTTTTTTGGTTTAATCACCAATGATGTTAAAGTAACACTATCGTTTTACACTTTTCACGAGTGTTGTGTCGTAAAAATGCAAAAATTACAGTTGATTTTGATGTAAAATTCTATAAACATGTTATTTTTAAAGTAAAGAATTTAAAGAGTTAATCTCCCTCATTCCTTCTCTGACTTCCCTTTAGCAAAGTGTTGAAACCAAAACTTGCATTCGTTGTTGGATCTAAGGCTGTGGTCCAGAGCCGCTTGTGGATGAAGCAATTATTTGCTCGCAAAATCTTGGTGACTGAAATTTGTGAATTTTCTTCCCATACTTTTGAAAGCAAATTCGCTTTAAAGAGATGTCCGCCATTCGCAACAATCAAAGTTGTGGATATGAATGATAATGGGCTGAAGCCTTGGTTTACAGTTATAAGCCCATCATTGCGTATTTATGATTGATTGGTTTGTGGAACTTAATCGCATGGGATTCGAATTTTGGGAACACCTTCGACATGCTGAGAGATAGAACTGCTTATAGACCAGTTAGTGGTGACGCGCTAGTGGCTTTTAATTAGATCTGGCAGAAAAACTGATCCTTTTGCTCCACGTGCCTTGTTTGTGTTGTCAGTGAAAAATAAACGAATCGATAGAATTGCAATAACAGACTGTTGCTCCAATCATGGAATACATAGATTTGTGAAGCTGCTGTGCAGTAACAGTGCTGCTGTTTTGGCGCGGTGCGTAATTGACGGAGGCAGCAACTGTGCGGATTCAGAAAAAACGCCAAACCTGTTTCTTGATTCGTTTTCGCTTTTTCAGAAATACCGACGTCACAGAAGCTGAGTCATCATCGTCTTCTGTCGCTCTCCTCTCCTGTTCCCACGTATTCCACGCGACTTGTCTTCTTGCACTGGAGCACTTTGCTTTGGACGATGGAGCACGGCTTGATGGCCGCATGGCTCACGACTCTGACGTAACTTGTTGTCCTGCGTCATTCAAATGTCCGGTCTGTCGGTCGCTGTACGTGAAGCGACTGGTTCCGTGCGACTTCTAGGAGATGAAGCTCAAGGAACCGCATATAAATTTCTTTACATTGTACTTTCCTGCCTCTATCCTCGGACATGTGCATCAAGAAAGCTCGTCAACAAAGTTTGTGAAAGCAGGAGTGCTGCGATATTTACAGCTCGGGTCATCGTTTTCTAATTATTCCAGGCAAGAAAAGCAAACTGGGGTGGTCAACGCGAGCGGCAGCTGGGTAAAAAAACACGTTTAACGTTTTGTTCAACCTGGCTATAACCCTATGGTATGTTTTTAGTGCGTACTTTGTATTCGCTCTGGCCAAGAAGCAAAGATACTCTTCATTTTGTTTCGATGTCATTGACCTCTCCCAGCAGCAGCCTGGAGGTTACTAAAGGTGGAGGTCACGGCAGTCATGATCAGGAAGGTTGCGTAGGATAAGAATGCAAGTCGCATGTTGATCAGAGTGGATACTGTATGGGCACTGACGGAAGAACCGGGTCGTTTGCGACAAATGACTTGTCCCGAAACACATTGGATATATAGTGTTCGGGCGCTTGCAACCAACTTGCTAGTTTTTTTCCCCGGTGCGTCATGCCTGTGGCCTTCAGTAAATGTGTCCTCCCTGAATAAATTGGATTGCTTCGGCGGGGCTGTTTTACTGGCCACGTTTCTTTCCATTACAGCTTCTTGCTCATACTAAATATTGTTTGTCTTGGTCTTGGAGAACACCACGTATTTTTACGTATTTTTCTACCATCCAAAGATACCACGACTGTAAACAGCCGTCAAATCCATTCGGACAAGTTTTCAACGAAAATTCACATACTGTGTGGTGCCAGTTAACTTTAACCCTTCACATCATGGTTGTTCAGTAAATTACGGCTCGTGGTGTTCATGAGACTGATCTGGCAACGAAATTGTGACAACATCGACAAGTAATAATAATCTTTAGTATTGTACGTCCAGTATAAGCAGTGCTGGAATAATAATGCCACAAAGTTCACGACAGTTGGCGCATAACGTAGCGTCACCACAAACACATGCGACACAATAAAAAGTCTGCATCTCGCCGCAAGGTTCAAAACTAGAGCAGTGCACGAGTGGACAAGGTTGTTGTAGCAGCGTGACGTATACGAGGAAATTTAAATGATCTCAGGGGGGATAAAAGCCGTGAAGGAGCTTGCTGTGGAGCAGATGACCGCAGCAAGAGCAAGTCGCCAGGCCTGGTGGTGGGTGCAAATGTCCAATCACATCGTTTCTCACTTGGAAACCACTGAACGGTCGAGCGATTTCACTGACGTCATCTCCGCCAAGCGCGCCTCGTGAAAATGGGGGAGCAACATTTCGCAATGCGCTCAAACGAACACACAAAATCGAACGCGGACGCGTTTTTTAAAACAAAACAGACGTGAATCGTGGTGGAGTCAGAAGAACTCACAAGAAACATTCAAATGACGCATTTTCTGCATTGGCTGCTTTTACCATCACGTGAGGGACGGATACGAATGAAGGCCAACGATTGGTCGAAACTCCGCAGCGCACAACTTCGCAAGTATCAGATAAATGTGTGAAAATCCTACCTCAAAACCATCAGCAGGAAAATTTGCACGTTTTAAAAACAGCTTGAGCTGATATCCTTGAAAGATGGCAGGGTCAGCAGAACCATGCTTTACATGCTCAATGCCAGTTACAGCTGAGCCGGCAGTTCTGTTCAACATGTAAAATCATTTTTGAAATGCACATATTTTCTATAAATCCATCGCAAAAAACTTACTAATGTCATCCTGACAGAGAACAGACTCGTTTGCGCGTGCCACCTGTTTGATGGTAACAATGATTTCTTTGCAGATACACATCCGGTGCATACACATATTATTGCAATAATAAAGTCAAACAAAAGAAATATTGGTGTAACGAACTATCTTCTGGTTTTGGGGGAAGCACCGAAATCGTCACGAACGAAATTTCGGACAATTCTGACGATGATTCCGACCCACACTGGCCAGCAGGACGGGCACCGTTTGACCGATATAAGGACAACTAATACTCACTGCTACCTCTGCCCTCGGCTTCAACCTCATCTCAGTAGAATCGCTAAGAGCGGCCTTGAATCAGTCAAGCGTATGATCCCAGGACGTGTGACGTAGCATCATGGCGCTTTGTTTTGTTTAAAACTGTATGTGTCGAAGTCTTTGCCCTTGGCCCGGACAAAATAGGCCACGGGCACCGAAAGGCCGGCCAGGCTCCTCTGCTTCTCCAGCTCCCGTTGTTGCTCCTCCAAAGCGCTCTTGTGTTCAGTAGCGGATGTGACGTCACAGACGCGTAACGCGCTCGTCACGTTTTGCCAAAGTTTTCTGAAACAACAGAAGACAGAGCATGGACGAACTATGAGGTCTCAGATGCCCGGTGAAGGCCTTCAAATGACTCCTTCACAACGGCCAATAAATGACCCCAAAGCACAAGTGGCCCAGCAGCGATTGACCCATAAAACGACGCTTTCGAAATTCAACATATGCGTTTAAACCAGAGATCTCTAAACTTTTTCGTCACATAAGCTATTACAGAACAATTTGAGGGCAGGCATTTACATAATGTCAGTGTTTCGGGATATGCCACATTAGGATTTTTTAAGGTGTTTTAGGGACCTGATTCGGGTCCCTAGAATCAGAACATTATGATCGAGTCCCTACAGGCCCATACCGGCCTACCGGGTGCCTAACATTTTCCTTAAAAAAGACCTATGGTACATGCATTCTACCAAACCAGCGAAGTTTTTTATTGTTCATCATAAACAAAATGGCTTCGCAGGCCGTAGTTTACAGACGAATGGTTGAAAGCTTTTAGTTTATAAAACACATCATTTAGAAATTAGTTTGTGGTGAATAACGCTCGTGCAGCTGCCGTGTAACAAAACGAGCTGCCAGTACTTAAGGTAAGAACTACAACCGGGAGGTTTTCGAGACGAACAGAAACGCAATGCGATGCCTTCTTCGAGAAGTTTACGAAAAATACCGATCCTGTTATGAAAAGTTGCCTTCGGTTTTCAACCAATGACCAGTACGACTTCAAAGCATGCGAAACATTATTTCCATAGCAACCGATACCCACAGGCCAGTCGTCACACCTCGATTCAAACGTGTCTTGCTTGTCAACCGGCCGAAGGTGTTTTTTGAATGTTTGCAACTTCGTGCAGTCGATCACCTCAACACGGCCGCTCAGTGGCGCTGAAGCAGCGTTTTCCGGATCGCCTTCTTCAAGCTGTCGTTAGCAACATCGATTGTTAAGCGCTAGCAACGGTTCTGCAGCCATGGCGACGGACGTTTAGAAGCATAAAACAAACACTTGAAACTCGGCCAACTCAGCAAGTCAAGTCACGAACAGGATGACGCCACAAAGTTTTCAGAATGGGAAAAAGATGAAAATTGTGCTTTAACATCAGAAAAGTGAAATCAATGCCTTAAATACATGGTTTTTAAAACAGAAGTTTTAATTTTTTGTACAGTGAACAGTAGCGTCTGACATCATGTTTTTATTATAACAGAGGACATGGCAAACGTTATAGTGGGGGTAAGTCTCTACTAACTCCGTGCATCGTTCACCATAACTTGTTCCATAACACTCTTTTTGCTTAAAACTCACGTACTTCCGTCTTTACATCAGCCAGTCAACTACCTGCCTAATTCGTGTTCAAAACCAGGCGAGAGGCAAAAATAGCTTAGCAGCATACTAAGCGCCACGTCACATCAGGAAGAGGGCGGGAACAGAGGGTCAGTGTTTGCTACCAGGGCTGTGGAGCCGGAACCAAATAAATTTCAGATGGTGGAACCGGAGCCTGAAATTTGGGTTCCGGTTCTACAGACATAGTTTGTGGGGCAAGCGAGTTGCGCAGATAATACAGTGATTTTTTATTTTCAACTGACCAAATCATTTCGGAGCCAGTGCCAAAAACTTTCAGATGTTGGAGCCAAAAAATTTAGATGCCTGGAGCTGAGGGTTCCCACAAATTTTCAAGAACAATTTTTCATATTCTTCAATACTAAATGAAAAAACATTTAACACCATCACTTATCTTCGTTTTTGCAAAATTTTATTGGTGGAACACAATGCAAAAAATATCTGCAAAACCATCATCGGCGGTAAAGAACAAAATTTGAATAAACAAATGGCTGGATTTGGAATTTCCACACTTTTTTAATACTTTTCGTACATTTTGGTCAAATTCAATACTTTTTCAATACTGCGTGGTAACCCTGCTGGAGCTGGAGCCTAAAATTGAGTTCCGGATCCACAGCCTCGGTTGCTACACATCGCTTCTCAATCTAGCCTAAGCCTCGGTAAGGCCTTCCGGAACGTTTGCAATATGTCGTTGATATCGTTTTCGTTGGCCGTGATGTTCATTATAAGGCTGTTTATCACTTCCGCTTTTCGTGTACTACGCATTTGTTTGCAAAATAATTCGGAAATAGTTTTTATGTTTGTGGTGAAATAAATCACGGTAATATATTCAGCCAATACAACAGAACTGAAGATAACTACGACAACGCACAATCCGTTACTTTTTCAAAGTAAGTGAACTCCAGTTCTCCGTTCCACTTTCCTTGGACGCGACAAGACACGAATCCACTCGAGTCTTTAACTTCCGCTGTCACCCTTCAATCGTAATAAAATTTTGTTTTTTACAGAAATCTGCAAAAGCTGTTGCGCAGACTATTCTATTCAAGCGCATGAACTAACGTGAAAATAATTTGAAACACTCCCCAAACATTCATAGAATCACTGTCTATCGAAAGGATTCCTTTCTCAGCATAGAATCAGACAGTAAGATCTTACAGAGTATATATTTCGCCTACGAGGTAGACATCATCAGCTCTTATTCAAATAGAATCTAAAATGATCGTCGGAACCACCATCTATTATTCACAACAGAATGATTTCAAATGTAAACATTCAGTCGTGGGACCACAGCATGCGAGTAAAACTAGACCAGCAGTGTTCCCTCTAAGCTGCGCATGCGCAGAACCACCAGACAATTTGCGCACTGCTATCTCATTCTCGCGCACTTCCAACATTATAAACTTAATACGGTGTATGTATATATCGCATTGCCCTTCCAACGCTGGGAACGCTTCACTGTTTGTGGTCTGCATGGTTGCGCAATTGCATGCGCAGTGCGCAACAAAAACAAACATTTGCTCTGTGTAGAATTTTCTTTGAGGGAACACTGTAGACCAACACAAGCTTCCTGTTTATTTTCTGTGAACCAAGAAACAAATTGGTGGAAAACCAATTTTGCACAACACACGATTTTCGAAAAAGCGGTCAGGAATCGAACCAACAACCTCATGACTGCGCCAACATTTCTCGTGGCAACTGTGCACAACGTCAGCGTACCTGTGAGGAAGTCCTCCATACATAGGCTTGGTGTGGAATGTAATGTTGGCGGTAAAGCCCGTGGCCTCGCACGTTATACCGCATCTCCCCCCCAGTTCTGACCAGGGCACTGTTAAGATGGAGCGTGCGTAAGCCGATGGATACGTCATCACGTACTTCTCCTTGACGTCAGAGAGATAGAGGTTCCCTGTGGGTGGAAAACACAAAGCTGCTTGTCAGCACGCTGCGGGAAGAAAATAGAATTCCAGCGAAAAAAAGTGGATGGGTAAAAGTGTCTCGTAGTCTACGTGCTGTTGCTCATGCGTAAAGTCACGTGTTGCCACTCAAGCATGCAACGGTATGTATAGCAAATACAAATTAATAACACTGGAGTTCCACATCCTGTGCAGCCTATAACTTACCTGTAACTCAGCTTCAAGCGCCGCTGTTAAGACGTATATTACGTCACTGATTTATTGCGTCATGTATATTACGCGCTCACCGAGAACCTATTTTCATTCAGACAGTGAAAGAATTTAGGCGCCACGATTGCAAACATAACAAGCACGCTGTGGTTGTGGTGGGAAAAATCGAATGATTTGTTTCCGCAGCCATTTTGTGGAAGTCAACTCAGCAGAAATGTTTTTAGCATAAAAAGCAAAACATTCAGCGTGTCACTAACTTTAAGCATCCACCCTGTAAATTATATCACGAACGCATTCAACCCCTATCAGCAATAATCACACCAGTGCTGTAAACGATGCATTCTCCAGGAATGCTTCCACCAGAAACCAAGTTCACAACCGTGAAACTCCGTCGCAACCATTGTCTGGGTGGAGCGCTCAAGGGGACTGAGCGTTGGAGCACTTCGTCAGAACACTGTAACTACAGTTGTGCAACTACACTGCCACTTTTCAAGGATTGAAAGCGGAGGTGTAGTGCTAAAAAAGAAGTGCGGGAACGCAGCCAAGAAAGGCGACATTTTCAGTAATTAACACAATTAATGCTTAGGGTGTTACGCAAGAGACAGCTTGTCATTTATCACGACGTCTGGAGCTTCGCAAAGGAAATCTGAGTAAAGGGACACTTCAAGTCAAGTTACTATGGGAACGCGTTCCCATCCCACCACACCCCCTGGCTGAAAGGTCTTCCATGATCGTTCAGTTCACGCCGTGCAATGAAACTGCTGTTCTTGGCATACGTTGCTACGGCAACATTCTCACCTTCGCCGATGTTGACGACCCCGATTGACATGTTCATGAACTTTGACCTCGTCCATATGTGGGAGGTGAGCGTCAGGTTTCGATCCGGACACGAAACATGGAAAGCAGAGACCGGGGGGTGGTGCGATACCTGCAGAGGGTGAGTTGCACACAGTAAGCAAATTAAATTTCCTCTGCCAGCTGAACAATCGAACCCAACAGTTGTCAACCTAAGTACACTTTATACTTTCAGGGTAGCAATGTACCAACGCACTGCCATATAATATTTAGATGTGTCTCCCCCCCTTGTGATTTTTGGCCCTCCCTGCTGCGAAATCCTGGCGACGGGCCCGGATTTCGCCCATGTCATTATTATCGGCAAGCTCTGAGCTACTACCACGAACTACAAAACGCCTTGCCACGGTCTGTAAATGGTCGACGACAGGGTTGCGGTCGGAGGTAAAATATCCAACTCCGGCTCCGCAACCCCTGGTCAACGACTGCGTTTGCGGAACGCGGCGTTGACCAAAGAAAAAGCATTCCTGGAAGTTGAAATTTATTGGCCAGTAAGTCGGGAAAGGCAGATCCCGGGCAGCCATCCAAACTACTTTGCGGTGGGTTGATGGGGAGGGTAAATATAACTGTCATGACGTGGGCTCTGCACCGTGTACTCAGGCAGGACATAAAGTGGGTGGAAAAGCAGAAGCCAACTTCAGCTCAAATAGCCGTTGTTTTTTCATGAGTGCATTGTGACACACTTCATGAGTGCATTGTGACACACTTCATGAGTGCATTGTGACACACTTCATGAGTGCATTGTGACACACTTCATGAGTGCATTGTGACACACTTCATGAGTGCATTGTGACACACTTGAGAAACGCGGCCTAAACATTTGTTGATTCTGGTGAAGGCATCTGTTGGACAATCTTGAGAATTGTCCGGTCACTGTCATCAGCAGTGCTAATACCATCACGTCATCACTAGTGCTAACACCATTACGTCATCACCAGTACTAAAATCATTACGTCATCATCAGTACTAACATCATTACGTCATCAGCAGTGCTAATATCATTTGCCAAATTTATTCAGTTAATCTAGTTGACGACCACCTACACGTTAAGGCATTACAGCCAGGCATTGAAGAAAACTCCAAAAGCCGGGAAACGTTAATTCAGGTTTTACGACAAATATTTTCTTTCGCAAGAGAGCAGTCGCTGGACATAAAACAACTTGGAGCAAAATTTGTCGACTTTTTCAGACCCCGCCCGTTCACGATGATGTCAGCCTGTGACGTATCAGCGTCACGTCACCTGGTGCATTGCAACGGTCTTTTTGTTGCTGATGACCAGAGAATAACAAACTGTCACAAACAGCAGAAAAACTGTCAAGTCGTGACTGAAAGGCGCGTTCCACTGCGTGGAGCAAATGCAGCAGCATGTGCAAACACTAATTGACAAGGACGGGGAGTTTAGGCGGGCAGCCGATGTTTGTATGACGGTGTCAAGCAGCCCTTCTCTGCTGACCGATTTGATTATTTTGATCAGTTTACGCGTATACTTTCAATCAACAAGTCTTGTGTTTAGTTAAATGCTGCTTTTTAAATTTCAAATACGACCTCATTAACAAGTAACGCCCGGTAACAAAACACTTTTAAAAGTGACTCGAAAACAAAATGTCTTAAAAGGTGCTGAAGTACGCCACACACTGGTAAAGCAGCGTAGTATCATGCAGGGGCCTGCCTGTACCAGCGATCGACTAACTTGCACAAGGGAAAATTACACAAAAAACTATTTCCGCGACCAATTCCGGATATGACGCATTTGCTTCACCTGCTCAGCGATGAACTGCGTGCGCACACGTGCGCTTGACGACGTGTTGCTATTGGCTGAAGGCTCAGCCGCACTGGTGCGTGACGTGTAGTAGCTGCATTGAAACACCTCGCCGACGATAGGGTTGTACGGTTTCTTAGCAACGTGACCTGGGAATTGATACATTGCGTTGAAGCAAAGGCTGACAACAAAGCTTTTAACCCCACAGTATCAAAGTGGCGAGTTACGCTTTACTTCACGATTGAAGATAGAGCGACTGTAAGCGATCAAGTCAAGTCATGTTTGCGCTGTAAGTACACAGCAATAGGACACATTTCAATCAACAAAGCTTGAAACAAACAGCACAGGTTGGGCGAAAGACGGCCAAAGCAGTCACTTAATCAAGCCCAGCCTATATTTGATGACTGTCAAATTCAACAGTACAGATGAAGCACAAAACATGAGTTCAAAACGAAATAAAAACAAAACACAGAAGCCAAAAGTGTGCTCAGTTTAAGGTCAACGCTCACAAAATCTTACAAATCACATAGCGTGTGTATCACAAAAAGTTAATACCCAGCAAGCAATCGCGACTTTACTCGTTAGGAAAACATATGTAATGGTAACATTGTAGTATTATTAGAAATGCAACCCCATGCAACAGGACCTACATATTGCAGCATTTTTTACCATAATCAGTTCTAACACGTTTATGATGATAATTTCCTGAAACTTGTTGTCTTGTGGCATGATCATGTACGCAGTGTAGTTTTGAAAAAAAGTTATCAAAAGAAGAGGGTAGGATGTCGACATTATACTTATACATAAACTTTTCCAAATAAAGTTGGTACAAATCAGAAACTTTGAGAATTTTAAGTAATTTAAAAATATTGTTTGCACTTGATGTTCTCTTGCTAAAAGCCAAGTATTTCAAAATTCGATTTTGTAGCACTTGCACTGGTCGGATAACAGTTTTATACGCTCGTCCACAATCAATTATGCAGTATTGCAAATGTGAATGGAAGAGAGTGAAATAGATCAAACGCAAAATTTTCATATCAGCAAAATGTCTAATTTTACACACTACGCCACAAGCTTGAGAAAGTTTCCCACAGAGACTACTGATTTGCGGTTTCCACGAAAGTTTATTATCAATTATTACACCAAGATACTTACTGCTGTCAGTTTGCTGTATTCCCACACCATTCATAGAAATTTCAAAGCTACAGTTTTGAAAACGTGTTGCAGTTAATATCATATAAGCTGTTATATTATAGTTTATTGATAATCTGTTAGACCTCATCCAAGTACCTACTTTATCAAGCTCATTTTGAACATTAGTTGTAACGTTTTAATATCTTTGTGAGATAAATGCAAACTAGTGTCATCTGCAAAAAGTGTAATTTGAAAAGTAGAAGCACAAGGACAAATTTGATGAATAATTGTTTACTTTAGTACATTGCTTACGATTAGTTAAGTAAGATTCAAAAAAAGAGTCTTGCTTACCTCTAATACCATAATACATCAATTTACGTAGCAATATTTTGTGGTCAACGGTATCAAACGCTTTGCTTAGATCGAGAAAAACAGCACATGTGCTTTTACCCTTATCCATGTTTTCCAAAAAACTTTCATAAATGGCGGATACAGCTAATTCAGTTGATGCACTGTTTCTAAACCCGTATTGAAAGTTTGTAAGAAGTTATTTTTGTTAAGAAAATTGCTTACTCTTGCATAAACAATTTTTTCAAATATTTTGGATACTGTTGGCAAAATACATATTGGTCTATAATGACTGGGTATGGAAGGAGAGGAACATTTCGGAATTGGAACAATTTGTGAAATTTTCAAACAATCAGGATATTCTCCATATTCCATACTCTTATTAAACAACTTTGCAAGTATTGGGGCAATAGTGCTTTTGGCCAGCTTTAGGAATTTAGTTGATATGCCATCAATTCCACCAGAGGAAGTGTTTCTAAGATTATTTATACAAGCAATGACTTCTTCTGCACAAGTGCCATCGAGGAAAAAAGATTTGGAAATGGATTCATAAATGTAGTGAAAGATGTATTGGTAGGCCGAATCCCATTCCCCATTGATACTCCAATGGAAGAAAAATACTCATTAAGTGTATTACTTATAGATATTGGACAACTTGTCTGTGTGCCATCATTTAACTTCAAACAATTAATATCAGAAGACTGTTTTTGATGTGTAGAATACAATTCATTAATAGTTTTCCATGTTTTCTTTGAATCGCTTCTGTATTTTTGAAACAGCTTAAAATAATACAGTTGCTTGGCTATTTTTCGGAGTCGTGTAAGTTTATTAGTATATATATTTTTTTGTATTGCGCAATCAATTTTGCATCCTTACATTTGTAGCATTTTCTGAACATTCTGTTTTTATTTTTGATAGATGTAAGTAATCCTCTCGTTATCCACGGTTTTGCTTGCAGTTGTTTTTCTCTTCGTGACAATTTTCTTAAAGGAGCATGTTTATTTATTAATGTTTGAAAAATATGAATAAACTCATCAAAATAATTATGAACTGTGGAACCAGTGTTAAAATTCCATGGAGGTAGAGCTTCTTCAAGGTCAATAAGAAAGTTTTCCAGATTAAAGTTTTTCATACATCTGATAATTTGCTTCTCAGATTTTCTATTAATTGAAGTAGATAACAAGAGGAATGATTATTTCCTATCGCACGCAAGACTGAGCACACGTTGCAGACTAGTTTTACAACTACAGATTTAACCAGGCCCGTAGCCAGGTTTTAAGGTTTGAGGGTACAAAACGCATTTTTAGGGAGCAAGATGTTTGTTTCAATTATATGTTTCAAATAAATTTTTCGGGGCACAACAAAATTTTTGGGGTCACTGTCCCCGAATGCCTCCCCATGGCTGCAGGTCTGGGTTCAACACCAGAACGTCGAACAAAGCAAGCAGGGCACTGCAGCGAGAGTCATGCTGACTTGCATTGACACGTCACAATAACTTCAAGCACCCCCACTGCACAAACTTTAAACGCGTCATCAGGCGGAAACTCCCAGCATCAAAGCTGAAAAAGGACAACAAAAATTCGAGGCTACAATGCGCTGATTGCAACAAGTGTTTATTCACAAACAACTGCAGACCTTGTCTTCCACAATGAAAGGAGGTGAGGTAGAATTTGAGGGCCCTGTGCATTCGTTCGCGAGGGGTTTCCCCTTCACCGACACCCAGCAGCAGATCCGTGTGTCCGATGAAGTCTGCATACATTTCCAACAGGCTCCTCTTCTCCAGTATGAAGGTGGGCAGGGTCACCTGCATGACAACGAAATCATGCATTGCATGTGATGGTGGTGTGAGTTCCGTGCAACGACAACGCCTTGCAACTCAGGAAAATGCCACATCCACTCTTTATTTGAACACTATGAAGTAAATGCGAAGCTTGGATAAAACTTGTTCAACAACGCTTAACTTTATCGCACAGTACACGGTCTTGTTGAAGATTGAAACCACGTGATGGCAAATCGCACCAGCATCTATACATGTACCTTCGATAGGGTTTTACAAGACATTTGTAATGATAACCGAACATTTTCTGTGAAACATTTCATACCCATTTTCAGGCGGAATCCATGAGTTGGTTTGAAGAGATATGTCCAACCCTAATGGCTTACTGAGTCAAATAGTATGTTGCCATCTTGACGAGGGCCGTACATTGAACGGCTTACTTTGATCTTAGCAAACTAAATTTAACTTTAGCTAATACTGAAAGCGTTCGAATCCTAACTGCAATCAGTAGCGCAGCCAATAATTCGTTTCGCGAGGGGCCAGTCACTGATGTTGTCAGTCACTGACGTCTATCTAACAGTTGAAAATTGACACCAAACACCAGTAAAAATCTTAGCAAGTTTGTTTCGGGGGGTGGCATGGCCTCTTCGGCCTCATTCCGGCTGCGCCACTAACTGCAATGGTAACAGACGTGGTAAAGTGGTACTGAGGATCACCTGCATTAAAAATGTCAAATTCATGATTATCATAATAAGGACAGGTTTTCAGCATGTATAAACTACTTACACTCCTTCGCTATCTTTTCCTGGCAGTTAGAATCACAAAAACAAGTTGTGTTGTGGTTTGAAGCATATAACTATAACAGGAGGCGTCACAAGCCAATCAGATAGGACTTAAATTGAAGCGACAACCACCTTCGTCAGATCCATGCCCAGTTTCAGCTGAGAGAGTAAATGCATTATGACGCTCTTGTGCTCGTCCACGGCGCCGAGGTCGTCTTCGACTTCATCATTAACGTCTTCCACTTCTTCGGATGGGTCAGCGAGCGATGGCGTCTTAAACTGTTCAAACAGACACACAGTGTTTGAGGCGTTTAAAGGGACCGAAACGGTCTTAATTTTTCTAACAGTCTTTCAAAATGCAGCAGAACCTCGCATAACCACCAAAATACACCAACACCTTTCTTTATAACCATCTCGGTTTTCAGATGAAATAGTTCCGGCCGCTCAAAATATCTTAACGGCAATCAAAGTCAAACCTTAAAAAACCTGCGGACACGTGATGTGATGAACAACGGATAGTGAAATAAAGCATTGGCTCTGTCTCCAACTAAATATCTTTGACTCATCGCAACCGGCAGAATAGTTTTCGTTCTGAACCATCAAGTTAAAGGGCAAGGTTCTTTCGTCAGCGGTAAAACTTACTGCAAATCACCGAAACAACATCAACGTTGCCAGACCAAGCATGTTTGATGGTTTCTCCTCTGTGACAGTTTAGTTCGAGCCACAATGCCAAGTATATTTACCACATCGCTCATGTCCACTACATCGAAATGTTAGATATTTCGCAAACTAGAGTTGACAAACAGCTATTTAATTGCCCATGTTTGAATACGCAGGATTAGAGTGCGCTGCCGGTTGGGACCAATCGCCAAACAGGGTTGTCAGAATGTCAAACTGACCCAAATTTCAGTGATCTGGCCTGTTTCAAGTTATGTGGCTTTTATTAAGCGGTGCATACGTACACTACAGGACACAGCAGACCATCGCCTGGCGCCTGCTGCTGGTGGTCTCCCGACGATATCACAAAATTGAAATCTAATGATGCTCTTGTAATCGAAGTCTTTTTTGTGACAAAAGAATAATAGCAATGCCACAAGAAAGTTTGTTTTTTCTGGCCTTCAAATAATCGCTTTGGCCTTTTAGCACTGTTTGGCTTTTTATTGAAATTTTTACCTAGCAACCCTGTCGCCAACAACTGGCAGTTCAAACGGGTACAATCACAGGTTTGTAGTAAGGAGTGCTTAACATTGACCTCAGTCTGATTGCGACAAAATAAAGCAGAAACCTTTTGTGAAAAGTTGAAAAGCCAAACGGATGTCTTCAAGCGATCACGAACAGAACTAAAAAAAAACAGAACAAACTGCAGCATTGTGGCGTAACAAACAAGACCGGGTGTTCTGGACCGCACAGGTATTTCACAAAATGCTCATTGATAAAGGCCGGGTTGAGAAACCTTATTGTGGTGCTGTTCAATAATGCATGCTCGTGGGCTGAGCATCGGCAGAAGTTCATCGAATCGGATATAATCCGATGATATCCGAATACCTTGAGTGTAGGATGGCTTGCGCCGGAATTACGATCTACACTCCTTGATACGCCACATTGTGCAGAAATAATTTTACAAATTCATTTCATGAGCACTGCAAAAACACAAACTTTGGGCACGTATCCTCATTCGTGTTGGGCACCTGTGCTTTGGGCAGAACCGAACAATAACTTACTCGCGTCAAGTGAAAAATATCGTTAATATGGTTTTAAGCTGATGGCCTCTATTATGTAATTAGCCATAGTTGAGGTCTGCAAAGTTCCTACGCAATTTTGAATATAAAATGAGACTTTTTGGGACTTTTCCAAACTTTTGCCAGACTTAACTTTTCCAAATGACATATGGAGGTCGAATTCACGCAATGTAATTGTCAACACAATGAAAGTGTAATTTATCAATCTCATCAAAAATAGCAGAACAAAATTATCAGAATGCATGTCGAAAAATCAAGTCTGGAAAATTATTTTCTTTTTCCATAATAACAGACCAAAGAAAAGTTTTTACCAGACTGGAAAGTGGCCAAAATTTTTCCATACTTTGCAAGACTCCGTAGGAACACATATCTGTCAACTAAGAGCTAAGTTTGAGGCAAGGTATGTAAGATTCTGACCGTGTGCAGCAGACACAGCATGGTCATCGTAAGCGTCCTGTAGAAACCAAAGCAAGACCGCAGATCCAGCTAGCTTCCATAAGCAGAGTACCGTGCTGCAGTTACGGTAATCTCCAGATGTTTTCTTCCTGTTTGCGCGATCTCTAGAATTGCTGGACGCCAGCACTGGTGTGGCCAGGATATTTACTCGAAATTTGAGTTATATTTGTTAGTTGGCAAAAATGTATCGTTAGAACGGCAGTGTTCAAAATCATTAGCGTTTTGACGTAAATCGTGAACCGGCACACAGCGTTCAAAAGGTTGCTGACTCCTACCTTAGAAGAATAAAACAATCTTCCGACTCGATTTGTTTACATAAAACAATGCTCAACAACCGCTAGACAAGACGATTTTATCTGCCCTTACGTTTACGACGAGCTAATGTTAACAGCTCAATTCGCTACAGTGCATTTTCAAACCGATAAAACACCAAAGCTTCAATTCAAACCGTTACGACACCAACGATTAAAATGTCTTTGCACAAGTGCGCGGCCAGAACCTGACCACACTACTGACTAGGAATGTGCAGGCCGGAGCTCTGTTCACAAAACCAACAGCAATAATACAGAAGATACTTGAATAAGTAAGAGCCGACTCACACTGATTCGATCCTTGCCGTCACTGTTGACAGAAGCTGTGTCGACACTGTGAGTGCCGCTCGCGCTGTAAGCTCGATCCTTCGGCTCGACCCATTTCACTTTCGCATCTATTCAAGACGAAGGTGGTATAAGGACAGACGACTCTGAGAGCTGGTCAGGTAAGCAACAATTTACCAAAGTTGAAGGACATTAACCTTCAAAGCAATGACCCTCATCAACGTGGTCCAGTTGGACCATCGGTGGTCTACCTGGAATTTTTTGTGATCCACAGAGAGTTCCATAAATCCTTACTAAAACGTTCACTGACCTATGAGCAATAGTTTTGACAAGTTGTTCATGAGGTGTCAGCATTGCAAAGTGGCCCCATCGGATATTTATTCGGAAAAGATGGCACATAGGCCAATGCAGGTTCGGGACCACTGCTTTAAAGCATAACATAAGAACAAAGACCACCGTGTCAGTTTTTCTAGAGACGTTTATACAAAGGCCTTAGCCAGTGATTCTTCGCACAAGCATTGCTTTCGCGTTTTGTTCACGGTTTTATATCAGTTTCCAACAACTTCACAAGGATTTTATTCGCTTTTGCTGTTTGCGCTTTACCGTCGAATACCTCAAAAAAACACAATTTTGATTGTGAAGAAAAACAAAACGAAACCCGAACTAAGTTGAAAGCGACACAAGAGAATATTCTTTCACCGCAACCACTTATAAGGCAATCACACTGCTGGTATCATCCATGCATTACGATAAAGCAGTCACGTGGAAGGTGAAAGGTCACAAACCTGGCGGCAAAGCAGAGTAGAGCTGCTGATGATATTTCTGCAAAATAGAGTAGCAGCTGCTCAGTGACTGCAGCGCAGCTCCAGACGTGGCTTTCAGCAGAAGAACGTCTTGGTCCAAGGCCGACAAGCCCTCGTCACTGGCTTGAGAGATTGTGTCCGCCTTGTCCGAATCGCTCTTGTGTTCGCCATGGTAGCGGAGGCAGTCGAGCATGTTGATGAGGCCAGCGTGGTAGTTGTCCGCAGATACGATTGCCTGCATGGAAGGCCTTCAGGAATTCTTTCCAGATCAATTAAGAATACAACTTATACATAACTGATCCTGACATTATATTATACAATATGAAATCCTTTCTAGAACATGCAGTTGAAAAAGGAACAGCACAAAATAACTTCAACTGGTTTTAAACAAATGCTGTCATTTTCTTGGTTGCACCTTTTTTAATAATTTCTGTGATTCTCAACATTTGGTCATATTCTTTGTGTCCATTTCTCTGATTATTATTCTTTGAATTTCTTCCAGGTTATGGGGTGCTCTCAACTGCTCAAGAAAGGAGTGTTTCGAAAAAAGTTTTCCATCGAAAGAACTCTTTAATTTTTTAATCGGCAGCACTGCCCATACATCTGACGGCAAATCTGAAGCCAATTGAACCAGGTCTTATTGGCCCCATTGCGGACGCGATGGTTCAGCACCAAACGCATCGCGTGTGGACGAAAGCGATGAGCTGCTCAGGGACAAAACCAAACAAGGCAACCAGGATAGCGATGAAAGCAGATCGTTTTAAAACGAAAACACATAAATATTGACGTCTTATTATTAGACGAGGAGTAAGTTCCCAACCTTTCTCTGACCATGCACCCCTTCCAGGGGTGTACTGCTAAAAAAAGAGGTGTGGTAACGCCGTTCCCACACCAAATAAAAAGGAAGACTGCACCAAACATTTATGCCAAATATAAAGACTGCACCAAACAGTTCGGATAAAGTGAGGATTCGCCCACACGAATTTCGACACTGGATCTTCCTTTTTCACTGCAGACTTTTGACTAGCAGTGCAAATCTGCGTGTCGCTAGCACATCTGTGCGATCGCAGCCATGTTTCAATGTAATCCACATCTTCAAGTAACGTTACTAGTGCAAAAAGGTGTGGGAACGCGTTCCTACACGAAAAAAAGGTGTGGGAACGCTGTTCCCACCCCTGACCCCTTCAGCATTTTGCCAGTTGAGCATGCACCCCTTAAATTTCTTACGCCAAAAGAGGCCAAGTGAAATAACAAACATCCACTGAAATTTTAAGAGAAACTTTCTATATGTTATAATATTTGGAAACATAATTAATTTTCCTTCAAATGTACCCCTTCAAATGGACAAAAGCACCCCAGGTTGGGGACCCCCGGTGTAAACGAACGCCGTGTACACGTTCATCTGCAAGAAGTTACCAGCTGAGTAAAACCGACAAACCTGCTTCGCGTTCTGCAATTGCTTGAGGTCTGCGCTCTGCAAAGGCCGATTCACATCAACGGGGCCTGTTCGCATCACAGCCGCTCTCCGGTACGATCCCGCACTTTCGGTTCGATTCCGACCTGTGAGGCAGCGAACCGTGTCCGGTACAGACTGATTGGACAGTTGGAAAAACTTCCATACACTCAGGAAGGGCAGCAGTTACAATTTTAATAAGCTTAGTTGACAGACAACTGTCTGAAACAACATTAAAAACAGATTTGCGATATGGCTGGTGATCAGTGCGAGCTGTCACAAGATGATCTTTCTGTTCTTTTTGAAAAATCATTTTGAGCATGATGTTGTCCAAGCAGTCTTGTTAAAACGTTGAACAATCGTTTCCAGTTAATGGAAATGCGAACTGCAAACAACACACTGCATATTGGTCTAGATATCATCACATTGGGACTTCAACTGGAGAAAGTGGGGAAATTCAGCGCTTATACCCAAACTTCATCTTTCCTTTTTGCATTTCCGTCTACGACAGACGAGGCTCTACTACAGACAAACCAGACTCCAGGTTCTACCAATTTCATACAGCTGTGAATTGAACACCCCAGGTTTAAGCTGCTATACAGCAGTTTCACAATTCGTTTCATAAAAAATCAGAAATGTATAAAATTAATCCTCGGCTCTCTACCAACACGCATACACACCGGCATTAGCGTCTGCAGTGCTTGTTTTGGTTACGTCACCAGGTGCGACGTTTCTCGACAAAGGAGGCCCTTGCAGCGATCCAGAGATATGTTGCACTTGGTCTGTAAAAAAAATAACAGCTGGTAATGAAAAAGTTAAATGCGGGGCTATGGGGAGTGTAAGCAGTGTATAAATAAGAGAGGGGGTAATGAACAATTAAAATGTGTTTCGGGGTAACCGGCCGCTGATGTCTTTCTTGCAAATTTGCAACGTTATTCGCACAGAAGCAGTTTATATCACGGTCTATTTTTCAATGACAGAAAGCCACACATCCACCATTTGATCTACAGAAAATGCTTTCTCATCAGCTTGAAACCTGCTCACAAGCGCAGGTGCAGACGTTGAGAGTTAGCCAGAAGAGATTACAACGAAGCTGCTATTACAACATCTGTAATCACATGATCTGGTATCGTGACTATTACCACCCCAACCACAGTCCCCAGCAATACTGCCATCACTGCCCACATGAACCCGGAAAAGATGTTGTTTATTTCACAAATTTCACTAAGTAGATGCAAATTTTCAACTGCGTTAGTTTCATGGAGATAAGGCAAAGGTATGTGCAGTGTTTACAGTAGTAGACTCATTAACAATTAAACCAAATGCTTCCGTAAGCCAAGTCGGCTCTCACGAACAACATATTACTGCCCAGGGTGCACAAGTAAACATCTTCAACCTCCATGAAAAAATCTACTCTGAAACTTCTTGGTCCACAAATTTCACAGCCTTTCTCCATTTGTATTTATAAAGGAATATAAAGATGGTACTTTCCTGAGAAAACAGGATGACTGTGTAGTTCTGGAGCATGGTTTGCTTAGTTTGTATATTTGAATTTCATGTGCTGGTTTTTGATAATGTGTTCCTTCCCTTTCCTTTGCAAACTCTAAACCAGGGTCACAAACTTTTTGAAACTGCAAGCTACTTCTTGTGTACCGATTAATGCGAAGGGCTACTAGTTTGATACACACTTCTGAAATAAAAATTTTGCTCAGTTTACCTTCAATTATTTTAGTACTGATATTTGTTAATGTGGAGACATTAATCATGCTAATGGTATTTTTAGAACAGGCCCATGGGCGACTTACATGGTCCTTGCTGGCGACCTGGTGCCCGCGGGCGCCGCGTTGGTCCCCCTGCTCTGAAGTATTCATGAGTGTTGACACTCAATATGTTGGCCACGGGCAACATGTCGCCCGCTGGGACCTCTTCTAAAAATAGCATTGATGTGGTTAGTGTCTTCACATAGGTGAATATCAGTAGTTACTAACACAATTGAAGGGAAACTAAACAATTTTTTTATTTCAAAAGTGTGCATCCAACCGGTAGCCCTTCGCAATAATTGGTACCCAAGATGTAATTCTTAGTTTCCAAAAGGTTAGCAACCCCTGGTTTACTTTATCTCTTTTCTTATTGCTGCTCGTGGTGTTTTTTTTTCTCAGGGTCTATTGCTATGCGTCGAACAACTTTCTCCATCATTTTAAATTGGCTGAAGCTCAACATCATTAGCCTAGATGTGGGAGGTGCAGACAACCCTGGCCAAGTTTTATTTTAACTGCGTTGGCATGCTTCCTGTCACACACAGGTATTTGCGGGTCTGAGCAACTTTACGATAGACACCACCTGCGATTGCAGGTAGATTTTGCATGTGAATTAAAGTGACTGATGGCCATTTGACCAACGTACTGGATAACAAACATACTTGGACAGTAAAGAGTCCAAGAACTTGGCAGGTTTTTAATTTTTGAATCGAGCAACTGGACTCTGCTCCTGGCGCATCGGACTGCTTTTGTTGCGTTTAGCTAACAACGTGATTAGCCTACTAAACAAAATTTAAAGCAGCAAGTTGTTGCATAGGACCAAATAACTTCTCTCATGCTTGGTGTTTTTCAACCAAATTGTACATGAATGTTCTTCTCGTAAAAATCAATCTTATTTGAAAATTTGAAGTTAATCAGACAAGCTCTTTTTGTGTTATGAAATTTTAAGTCCAGCTATTGGGTAAAAGTACCTTTTATTTTATTGAAACTGTTTCCCATGTTGGTCACCACTGATCTCGTTCGAGGTGTTCTTTCAGCGTGAACCAATGGAGGGTGTTCCTGGGCAATCTGTGTTGAGAAGTGCTGAACAACAGCTCTGAGCCTTGCCACCCATTCCTGCCGCTCTTTTGCGTTGATTGCTGAAAATGAATTTGATCAGAAGGGCGTTAAGCTGTTCAGTGGAATCTTCCCAGGTCAAACAACCCTACGTTTTTTTTCAGAACGAAACAGTACAGCAATTAATTATGATGATCCTTTGCATCTAATGAAATGCGCACATCTGAAAAGATCACTTTAAAACAATTTATAACAAGAAAAAAATCTAAGTACTAGAATTACTTCTAGATCATATCAAGTAGCCTTTCAGTTCATCAAGAGCTAGTGATGTGACCTCTACATTTGGTTAACAACTCGGAAAACCCGCAAAAGTGAATCTCACTTTATCAGAAGTAAATCTATGCTGAGAGGCTATTGCACATAAATACATCGTATTCAGCTTCTGCCCTCAAGGCACTATGGCACCATAATATCGCAAAAATTTTGTTGGAGTAATCACCGATTTCCATAGCACAAGTGTGTTCTTGTTCCATGTAGACTAAAAAGTAGCCCTACTTCTTAGTCAGGCAGTTGCATTTTTATGATGGCAAAGTGCAAAAATTAGACCAACCAGGCTGTTTCATGCAAAGATGCCACATGTCTATGCTAATCTTGAATAAGTAAGTTGAACCATTACAGAAGGAGTACCTATGTGCAGCGTGCGCTTGCCGCTTATACAAAAGATGGCAGTGGTTGAAGCAATGCTTTTGCAAGGCAGCAGGACTTCAAGAATGCCATTTGAACTGATTGGAACAAAAGTCATAAAACAAGTTGGAAATAGAAAGTGGGAAAAAGCAGTGTGACGTTTGCAAAGAAAATAACAATTTACCTAAGCTTTCCATCAACTTTCAGGGGTAGCCACAGCAGTATAAGACATTTCTTTAACCAAAGATCGTTTTTAAGACCCCCGACTGAATGTTTCAACAAGACTGAAATCAATCTAAGCCCAAAACAGCATCTAGCCAATAACTTTGCACATACAAAGACTAACATCATAGAAACTAAAACAAGCAAAAGGCCATGCTTAACACTAGACAGTGGTAATAACCTTAGAATGAAAAAATTTAAAGGCAGCCAAGTCAAATATATAGGAACAACTCAAAACCAAGAAGTAAGGTACAAAAATGCTTACCTCGAAGCCTATACACTTCACCATTAGCAGCATTTACAGAAAAAGTGTATGAATCTTCAGTGGAGGGAGCAATGACTGCTCCTGTGAGCATAACAGAACCTCTTGGTTTGTAACTGTTGCCCACAGCCTCACTTTGGCTGACGAAGTATTCAAGAACTCCACGTTGAGGATTTAAAATGAAGAACCTAAAACCATGTAAGACTTTCATGTAAGATTTTTGGTGTGAATATTAACCTTCCAAAACATACAAGAGTTTGTTTCTTGTTAAAGTGAATGGCATATTCCACCATGTTACGATACTGACAGATACAGCAGGCATGTGCCAAGTACAAACATAGGTACAGCACATGCAAAACATGTGCTGGCATAAAAACCATGCAGAGTACATCAATTACAAGACTTATACAGACACTTTGTTTAGGGCAACACAAATGTTGCTCAATGCTATAAACATTTTGCCATAAATGAAGGTGTTCCAGTTGCAAGGCAGACCAAAATATCAGTATCAAGACACCACAAGGGTGACAGTCAAATGTGATCACAAATTGTTTTGCTAGGAATTCGATTTGACATCAGTGACGCATTTTCAGTCCAGCAAGATTGTAAACTTGTTAGTTACAAGGACAAAAAAGAATAAAATATTAGAGAAAGTGCGCAGAGTATAGTAACAGCACACACTAGCCCAAGATACTGCCATAACAAGAGCCAAAAAGCAACTAATTCCAATTACAAAGCAGCCGACAGCAGTAAGCCCAGTGGATAAGTCACATAACTCCCCAACTACTGTCAAATGCACTTACAGTAGTTGTCAATTACCAAGTTTGTTGCAACGCTACATCGGTTCACTAGATCTAATATTGACAGTGACACCTTCACTATTGGTGTATGAAATATTTGTACTTTGAAATCACACATGAGCTGCCATTTTCACGCCACTTTGCAAATCCATAACTTGCTAGCCGATTGTGCTAGAGAGCTGTCCAAACACTCAAAAGATGCAACAAGTCTCCCAGCGGTTATCATTTCCCAGCATTTTTCATTTTACACTTACATGATTTTTCTGTGACATGCTGTTCACCCATTCCTTTAACGTGATGGTCAGTTTTGCGTTTTTTGTCTTTGTACGTCATACTGCTCATTGTTTCTTGTTATTAGTAAGTTGCATGTTATACGTGGTAAAAAAACATTGCCCTGAGGAAGCCCACTTGTATAGGTGGGCAAAACGTCAGCTAATAATAAAATAATCACCAGAAGAGCTAATTTATCTGCTTCATGCAGCAAGTCTTCCAGTTTGCATTTAAAAAAATTGGAAAGTTTTGGATTCATTTTTTTTTGTGGGTGACGTCATAAGTACGTTAGGTTTTAGGCCATTTTGGCTCAGGTTACCTGGTCCTAGATGCCAACTGCTAAAGGGAATTTTTTGACTCAAGTTTTTATTAGAAACTAGGCTATTTTAACACTTTGAGAGCTGGCGTACGATATATTCGTACTTCGATTTCGGCCTAAAAAACAGCAGTTTTCGTTTGCCTTACCAATGCCATAGCTCCTCCGCCGATTGCGCTAGAGAGCTGTTCAAAGGCTCAAATGGATTGGCCAGTCTTCTGGATTGCACTCGAAAAAAAATTTTTTTGTTGGGGACATCAACCAGGTCCGTAGCACTTACCAGTCGGGAGAAATTCTCGCGCAAAGCCACATGTGTTTCGGTGTTTTTTTTTCGAAAATCCCCAAAAGCGCCCGGGTGCCAAAGTGTTAAGCCTTCAATTGGCTTTCTAGTGTTTCTGATTCAAAAGTTATGGCCTAAAAACAACAAAAAATCAATAATCAATTACTTAATTAGGACGTTGATCAATTATTGTTGTTTTTTATTTTGTTGGTTTGCTAAATATTGCAGGATTTTAGAATTTCAAATATCAGGACCAAGGAATTATTAGAATTTAATCTGCACTTTTATATCCTACAATTCTAGAAATCTCCATGTTTGGCGTCAAGCTACCAGATATCAACAGTTTCAGGTAGCAAGTATGTGGACAGAAAGAGGCAAACCTCTAGCTATTTGTCTTGATACAGATAATCACATGTATATTTTGGTCAAATGCAGAAAAGAGCTTGGCAAATTGACTACACAATTAACCAGATTCGTCTGCAATATATATATCTATATACATTTTAAAAAATACCTGTTTTGCCATCCTTTCATCACATTTGTGTACTTGCTTAAGGTTCCATCAAAGGGAACTATTGAAGTAACATCCATGATTCACAACTGATGTCATTCAAATGTAAAATTACCACCTAAAAAATTACTATGACTATAAATCCTGTGCAAAGATAAATGCATTTACATGTTTCAACTGAAGCTAAAGCTCTAAAAACTCTCTATGTAGCATTTCTTTGTTATAGCTGTGATGTTCTGCCACAGCTTTTCATGTAATAAATCTTACCACTTTAAAGCCACAGCTTTGATCTTTTGGTGATCTTTTACCAACAGTTTACGTAGCATGCTAAAACTTGTGCATGAAGTTGTTTGGCAATTTAACAATTTAGCGTGCAGTTGTGGACTGATGTTTGTTTGGCCAGGTCATTTCTACAATTGCTTTTAGGTCACTATTCAGTTCGATTCGGTTATCAAAGAGAACAGCACTATACTAAAACAGTTCTCAAGCATGTTTTTTAATTAAACATCTACACTTTGCAAAATACTTGATAGAAATTGCAGGAAAAGTTGTATCTAAAAAAGAAACAAGTTGCCATATAAAATTCCTGCAACCAGCTTAAAACATTGTACTACTTAAATTCTGAGTACGCATTTAAGAAGCTGTAAAAAAAGTTGCAAAAACTTGCCCTACTTATAACGCCTGAAGACAAGGCTAACAAGCAGCAAAATCAAGCTATTCATTTTTTTATTGGCAACCAAAATGTTTCCATAGATCTGATCTTCCGCGGTCAACAGATTTGAGGTGAGAAAAACTACGTTTCAGTCCAGTTGTGACTTGTGACTAGCTGTGCGGTAAGCGCTGTCGTATCCATTTAGAAGGGCTGCTAGACTGAAGTATTCCTCACCACGTACGACGGTTGCATTGGAAAATGGTCAATTGCCCACCACATGGCAAGAGCTTGAGCTAATGTTTCGCAACAATGGGTTGTTACATCATAATGTTATAACTGCTGTGGGCCTACTGTCCTAAACGCAATGCTGGCAAATAACTTTAGTACATCCACATGTTTTGCGATTTTTGAGCTGATTAAGTTCATGTGCTTTGGCTCAACACTCATTTGTAAAACCCGTACGAAGAATTTCTCATCCCACACCCGCCCCGCACCTGCAGCAAGTTCTACCCGCACCCGCCCCGCAGCAAGTTCAACCCGCACCCGCACGTAAAGCAGTACAGGTTCCTGCACCCGCCCCGCAAATGCAGGTACCTGCAAGCCGCGCGAGTTAACTCACCCCGCGCAGGACTCTAGCAAGCATATGATTTGTGTTTGGATTTGAGCTAATGCTTAGAGAGTTTTCTTGCATAAGTTCTTGAAAATATCATTAACATTTTGATTGCATTGAGACTGAGAAACGAATATTCATTTTCAAAACATATCCAGAATTGAGACAGTGATTCATTTTTATGTCTGAGCAGCAAAGTAGTGTCATAGCTTATTTTGAGCAGACTTTCTTTTTGACAGAGATTAACTTTCATTTATTTACATCCTCAATGAAAGGATTGTTCATCAAAAGGTTTCTAGTTCAAGGATCCTCATAGTTCAGGAAAAAATAATCAAAGTTGTTAGCTAACTCCTTCAAATGCTAACTTAGGATGTCTAATAACTCTTTAGCATTTAACATCAGAACTTATCAACAATTGCTTAGTCGAAAACAACTTTGCATATCCCTTCTGTGCGAAGCTATCTTGAAGTGCCAACTTCTTTATGAATACAGCTGTCCTGTTTTTCAGTGCAAAGGTATTTGTGCAAAACCGCTGCAGAGATCTGTTAAGCTTGTTCAAATAGCAAAATACATCCCCCGGGCCCCAATTACACAAGTTTACTAAACACATTTCATTCAAACGAAATTCTGCTAATGGAGAGTTCCTTTTCTTTAAAAACTGTTTTGTTTTACACTTGACCTCAACAAGACGCAAAAGAACTTGCCCTCTTGAAAGACATCTTACTTCCGTATGTAGAAAATGTTCAAACTATGCGACCATACTTTCACAGAGTGTTTTGAGTAGTCTGGAGTTCAAGACTCAACTTCTTAACTTCATTAAGTGAATTTTGCTTGAAAAGCATGCACATCGTGCTTTTAACTGGCTGAAATCCACATGCATGAACATTTCTGATGTCTAGACTTTTTAATCTATTGGTGCATGGCACATGCTTAGATTAATAACATTTTTTATCTCAAATAGGCTATAGTCTAGATGTTGACAAATATAGACCAAGTAGGCCTACATGGACGCAACATGGTTAACATCCATAGTCCACTAACTCTAACTGCACTACTTAGTTGGGACAAGCTTGGCAGTGATTGCTAAATAGTAAATAAACTCTTCAACTGCACTAGTACTGTATCTATCTTGCTGTCTGAACAGCATGCTGTGCAAATGTGTAATTTTGGTCATAAGCACCACTGATATATTGCATCTATGCAGTACAAAATATGAGAAGACTGCCTGAGCTAGCCATGCCCTAATACATTTTTGACAACAATTAGTTACTACACAAAATACATAAATTATGAGGTGCAAAGTCTGACTTTTAGACACATACAACTAGGCATATGGGCAAGCTTTCATGTCAGGGTTGCCAACCTGTCTTCACTAAAAAAATCCAGACCATGTCCCAAAAAAAGCCAAATAGATATACCAGTCTTAAGACATAGACACAGTGACATAGAACATGCATTACCAAACACAAAATAGATATTAACTCATCAAAAACATCGATATAATACAATTTTTATCTTTAGAAACATTTTCTTTTCCCATAATTACATGGTTACAGATTTGTTTCTTATTAAATACATCAAACACTTCTACGGGAACACCAAAACCTTTGCAATAATCTTTGCACCCTGCAATAATGCACCTAGGTCAGTGCTGCCACAGGCTTCTCGGCAAAAATCACTAGATTCACAAAAAAAATCACTAGATCCGAAAATAAATCACTAGATTTAAACTTTTTGCGTCGAAATTCACATTTTTGTTTGAAATGATGTATCTATTTACTTTATTGCCCGAGAACCTTTACATCATTTGCAAGTTTGTTAAAATAGATCATGTTGAAGCCTGGAATTTCTCATACTGACAATAATCTTCAAGCTTTCCACAACAGCTGAAAATGATACCACTTGCAAGTATTTAGAGCAGTGGTTCCCAACCTTTTTGGACGCATTCCTCCCTTCGCTCATTTCGGAACTTTTCATTCCTCCCCTATGCAACTTTCATTCCTCCCTTGTTCGGGTTCTTAGGCTGGTATTAACTACAATTAGAAAATTGATCAACAATGACTTCAAGTGGGACAAAAACTATTGTTAAATAATGGCACTAAAGCTTGTCAACAAAAACGTGTGATTGCTCACTAAATAACTTACAAATATAAAGTGGTATAACTAATTGAAAGAGCCAATGCGAACTTAAAAAAGAAGTACAACACTTACAATTAATAGGCAACTTTACTATGAAGTAGAAATTCCTCTCCTGATCTCATGAAATTCCTCCCTGGCTGGGAACCACCGATTTAGAGCAATCAACCTAAGTAATTAAGTATTTCCACTGCATTGTTCTTGTTGCTAAGAAATGGAAATACTTTCATGGCCAATATTGCAGCAATTAAAATTTAACAGCACGGATGTGCAAACAATGAGAAATTCAATTTAGAAACACTTGTTCGTTCTGTTGGTGCAAATCTTCAAGAAATAATTCACATGAGCAATTGTTTACGGATTAAAAAAGGCTGAAAACCTTTGAAATAGGGCTAGGGCTGAAAAGTTAGAAAAGAGAATCGATTTTCTTGAAGTACATACTTTGAAATAAATCGCTAGATGAGCCTAAAAATCATTAGATCTAGTGAAAAATCACTACAGTAGGTGTGGCACCAATGACCTAGGTAACGTCTGAGTCCCAGGTATTAGCAGCAGGGTTGCCAAGTCCAAGTGAACAAACCATGCCAAGCCACTTGCAAAAAAAGCCAAATTACTTTAAAAAATGCCAAACAGGCTGAATGCTATTGGTTTCAATACTACCAGTTCAGTAATTTGGCAAAAACACAGTGGTGCTCATTAACAAGGTGTAATTATAGCATATAAAGCAACAAGCAACTTCTGTGCTGTAGAAAAACAAGCAGAATTGAACTAGAAACATTTTTATTCATTTTTCACCCTTTGATATACAAGGTTTTGTCCCTGCAGCCAGCGGTAGAGCAAAATATGTAACTATTTGCTTTTGCATGATAATGGTGAATAAATAGGTTACCTACAGGATGCTGGAAACAGTAAATCACAGTTCATTAAAATACATATGCACCATCATGCCATCGTTTCCAATCACTTAATTCTTGAAACCAACTTTCGCCTTAGGACTTAGCAAACGCATTAACAAAGCCATTTTTTCAAACTCACTATTTGATTGGGATTGTTTGGTATGTTTCCCCCTTTCAGTCCTCTCATCAGGCCCACGATCACAAGGGGTCTCCTTGACCTCTTCCATCGAATCAATAATTAACACATACCTTGAACCAGATGGCCTGCCTGTCCCTGAAGCTCCTTTGAGACAAGCAACCTCACCACCAACCACAACGACCCAGACAAAAACATGAAAAACTGGTAAACCAAAAACTATCTGACTTCAATATCAAAGGCGCCCTTCAAAGTTTATCTGGCAATAGCTTATTTACCAACCCCAATGACAAATCTCTTAACACCCTTTAACAAAAATACCCCCAAGCCCCAGATGATCTCAAGCTAACCCCCCAAATGCTGACACCTCACTAATTTGCTTCAGTACAGCCCAAATATGTGCTGCAATCTCTTCCTTCCCACATGGTTCAGGGGCAGGCCCAGGGAGCCTACACCCACAACATTTGGAAGACTGCATCTCCATCACAGCAGGCGATGCCAGCACTTATCTCCTCATCAGCTTAACGGATCTAGTCAACTACCTAGCAAATGGTCATCTGCCAACTGACCTCAGGCCTTTCCTCTATGGTGCCCAACTTCATGGGCTTTGCTAAAGCAATGGAGACCTCAGACCCATCGCTGTGGGATGCACCTACCGACGTCTTGTCGCTAAAGACTGCTTGAGACCCTTCATTCCAAGGCTCCGTAAACTCCTCCTGCCTTCCCAAGTAGGGGTAGGCACCCTCTTGGGATGTGAAGCCGCAGTCCACACTCCCGTTACTTCATGGACCAACCCCACAACAACAAAGTTCTCCTTAAACTTGATGTTAAAAATGCCTTTAACAGCATACGCAGAGACACCGTTCTTCAAGAAGCTTAAAATCACCTCCCAGAAATCTACCCTTTCATATGGGACTGTTATTCTTCAAAAACATCCCTCTTTCATAGAAACTTCAGTCTAAATTCGGCCACTGGTGTGTAACAAGGCGACCCCCTCGGCCCAGCCCTCTTTGCCCTTGCCATCCATGAAGTAACATCCAAGATCAAAGCTGACCTAAACATCTGGTACCTTGATGATGGATGTATTGGTGGAGACCCACAGACCGTGCTCACCAATGCCACCATAATTAGAGATAGTTTATCCTCGATTAGCCTGGAGATTAGTAATTCTAAATGTGAGCTACTCCTTATCAGTTGCACAGAAATCAACAAGCCCCAAACAAGCAAGCTCTCTCAAGACCAATTCCCAACCCTCTCTATACTTGACCTTATTCATTGGCAGTTACTAGGGTCCCCACTGCACCAAGAATCTGTCCCGCTACACTTAAGGCAAAAACCAAAGTGCTTGACAGCATTACTGAAAATCTTGAGCTAATTGAACCGCATCAAGCATTCTTCATCTTGAAAAACTGCCTCTCTCAATCCCCAAACTCACATATCTGTTGCGTAGTGCTCTATGCTTCAAATGCAAAGAGAGACTTGAGGCGTTCGACAATGCAATAAGAATAAACACGGAAAAAATAAGTAATGTGATTTTTGGAAAAAAAGTTGGTCACAAGCATCCTTGCCAACTGACATGGAAGCCTTGGCCTCCGTTCTGCCGCAGACCTGTCTGTCATGTTTCTTATCGTCATCATTCACCTGCCAGGGCCTTGTCAACAGGTTGCTTCCATATCTCACATTGCCTCATGGGGAAGTAGTCAACGCAACTGACGCCTGGTCCGTACTTCATGATTCATCCCCACGACAAAAGGAAACACAATCGGCTTAAGATGACCTCGCTTACAGAGATTTACTTGCTGCCCTATTTGACACCCCAAGCGAAGCTCTTGGAACTACTGCCGGCTGCTCACTGCACAGAAAAGCCACACTGCTGCTTGGTCAGAAGCCTTCCCAATTGCTAGCGTCAGAAACCTGCTGAGCCCTGATGAGCTTCGAATCGTAATTGATCTACGAACCGGTGCCAATATTTTCCAAAGCACGGAATGCCACTGTGGGAAGTTTGTTGACAGGCTGGAGCTTCATGGCCTCTTCTGTATTAAGAATGCGGGCTGCTTCCCCAGACATTCAGCCATAAACTCTATCCTCAAACGATCATTGACCCGCATTGGTCTCCCCTCGGGTCTCTGTCCTTGAGCCTGTTAGCCTGACGAAAAATAGAAGGCCCAATGGTCTGACCCTGAACCCCTGGAACAGAGGCAGGAGCCTTGTAATGGGACGCGACAGTTATGGAGACCTTTTGAGAAAGTCTCCCGGAGCAACGCTTCACGCCTGACCACACCTGTCACCTGTGGCCAACAAACAATTAACAAATTCTCCAACCAACAACAGCAAAATAGATTGTTTTAAACTTCCTTTCACACTAAACTTCAACACACAGTCACTTTGAAACGGAACCACATAGGTTGATTGGCCCAGATAAGGACGCAGAAAGTCACTACATAGTCAGTGCCGCTATACTAGGCAGTGTAGCAAGCAACTGATGCTGAGACCGACTTTGGCTTGTTTGTGTAGACATTTTCTCTTTCATTCTTGTTGTGGTATCTCTCACTCAAATGTTCTTTTACGACACAATTCCTGGTTGCTACATGCTGTTGTTGGTAATCTAATGACTATTTGTGTTTGGTTGTGCATATTGTGTTTTTGTCTTAAAACTGCTTTTTATGGCTTTTTTGGTGAATGCCGGAAATACAATGACCTTCTTGACAATTATAGTCTAATTATTACTTTCAACCAGTTGCAATCGAAACCACTTGTGTGTACTGCAAGTCCACTGCCCCTTCTTCTTGAGCTGTCTTGCAAAGAAGCTTGTTGACATTTCAGGCGACCCCAGGGAGCGACAGTGACTGAGTGAGTGGCTTCACCAGCGCCTGTCTCTGGCCATGGTCAGGTCAGAGGGAACACCGCCAGCATATTGGCCTGTGTGCAAGTTCGATCTGATTTTAGCCATCCTCAGTGCATTAACCAGTGTTCCTGCCCGTCACTTGCCTCTCTTCAATGAATAGCCATCGCCTTCCGAATCAATGTCTGTGGTTTCAGTGAGCTTTATTGTCTTCAGTATGTAATGTTTTTTATGCTTTCTGTAAAGCGTCTGTGCAGTATTGTTTTGCTCCCCTTTTCAGCCATCCTGACTAACCTCATTTTGTTTATTTTTCATGTACCCAACACTACTGCATGACTGTTTACTGTTAAACCTTTTTGTAATCTGTCTTTACCTCTGTCCGTCCAAACCCAGGATAACACTAATTGGAGGGCTGGGGCAGTGTTGTGCAGATATTAAAATTTGATGATCCGATCCGAAAAATTTCAGAAGTATCCGAATCCAATCCTGATCCGAAAAGTATGCTCAAAACATAATCCGATCCTGATCTGAAACCAAACCACCATCATACCAGAGTCCAGTCACAATAACACTTTTGTGTCATATTTGTTCAATTTAGAAATAGTATGCACTCACTAGGCAGGCCCACAACCAGGGAATCTGGTACGATGATAGTTTCGGAT
>Ga0210059_1000613_pt1:2500-47027 | contig 47027 bp, 29 predicted proteins | sample Ectturendosymbi2_FD_188042 | JGI IMG/M metagenome (GOLD analysis project Ga0210059, IMG submission 188042) | Ecteinascidia turbinata endosymbiont from Florida, USA - Sample 2 (SPAdes) (version 2) | ecosystem: Host-associated > Tunicates > Ascidians > Unclassified | place: Key West...
CCGCGACCTGCTGTGCCTTCACGAAGCCATGCTTTTCCGTTGGGCGATATGAAAGCAAAGCTGCTGGGATGGGTTTATCCACGACAATAACAAGGGCCCAACGCCTCCTTGAAGAAAAGCAGGAGAACCTGCCAATGGTGCAGGATGGGTTGTCGGTAGAGATGGGATTGAATCTTGAGGATTGTTCAAAAAAATGCATTTGCTGCAGTTTTGGAAACAACAAAACTTTCTCATTTCTGTATTCCGAGGAAGGAATAGTACAGCAGCAAGTGATTTGTCGATTTCGTAGTATTTGTAATGACAGGCTTCATGTTTGAGGTTATTGAAACTAATGCCAGATAGTTTTTTCTATCTTTACAGATACAAATTCTATTTGTCACTGGAAAATTCCAAATGCAAAGATTACATCACTGAAAAGTTCTGGGTAAATGCTCTGGGAAGTCATACTGTCCCGGTTGTCATGGGACCCCCGCGGGAACAATACGAGCTGGTGGCACCTCCTGACTCCTTCATCCACGTTGATGATTTTGCGAGCGTGAAAGATCTCGCAGATTACATGAAAAATGTCAGTGAGGACGAAGCACTGTATACGCGATATCTGGCTTGGCATAACGACCCGAAATGGGTGAAAAACAGGCTAGCAAAGTACAAGCAATTGGGTTTGACCTCTTTGATCGCCAGTGCTAAGAGAAATCACTCACATGCCTTTTGCAACCTGTGCGACAGACTTCGCTTCGAGCCAGTAACTCAACAAAACACTGTCAAAAACTTGGACAAGTGGTGGTTTGGAGATGATTACACGTCGCAAACAGAGCAGTTTTCCGTTTGCTCGCCATTTTCGGGCCCGAGTGGGCATCCACTGCGCTGGTGTATGACACTGGGGTATACAATGTTTTTCTTTTTGTTGTTTTTCTGCATTATCGGAGCCCAAGTCTTCGTTAATTGGCATTCGAATGGTCATCATTTATTAACTAAAGACGCATCAGAAAGTTGAAAATTGACATCAACCAATCTGAATTATGTTTCAGATTCAGGCCATGAAAATAGCAGCTATGTACTTTTTTCCATACGATGTGATTTATTAGAGCTATTCACTACATTTACACAGTAAAATAAAGTGGAAAACGGAATATAGAAAAAAGATATACGAAAAAATGTATGAAGTACAGGCAATCGGCGTCAGTTTCCCACATAACAGAAATTCAAGTACTGGTAAAATCGCGTTGAAGACTCGTTTGCTCATGGTCTGAATCAAGTCAGTCGTTTCAAGAGGTTGAATGACTACTAACAATCAAAAAATTCTAGGCGCCCTTTAACGTCCCAACCAGCTCACTGGGTATTTTGTTATTTTGGTGAAACCGATATTTGTTTTCCATTGACTGATACTGCTTAGTTTTGTTTAGAATTGCTAAATATTCGGAAGCACCACCGTCGCCACAGATAAAGTTGCGTCCACAACCGCTGTGCATTTTCAATGTTTAGCTCGAGCAAATGTAGTGCTTTTAGGCTGACCGGCAAAGATATGGCATTCGTAACAGTGATTACTGACGCAGACGGATTGCAATCTTTCATGAATATGTATTCAATTAAACCATTTTTGTACGTGCAGTCATTATTCGTTGTTGGCGATGAACATAACAATTCCTCTCAAACACCCAACATAATCCAATTTAAATCCTTTGAATTTGTTGCATTTTTTCGTATACAAACGACCTAATTCATGGACAGAGTATTTTCATCAGTTTTTTCAACAATGGAGTATACCATTTCTAGTTGCAAACACTGTAAAGTATTCGCGCACTTTTTGAAAAATCTTTGAGACACTTTAGTGCAAAAAGGAACTAGTCTCCACAAAGGCGACGAAGTAAAATCAGCCAGCAAAAGTTTTCCATTAAGAAAGGGACTTTAGCAATAATAGTTAAGTCACAGCAGTGACCCAAACCAAGCGAATCAATCGCAATTTATTGCGTTAGGGAAACTAGTTTCGTGTGTAACATATCGTCAGTCCTGCGCAAAAGTCTATATTGAAACAAAATAGAAACACTCCGTACTGTTGCTAAGATCAAGACTCAAAATTACAAATTGAGCCCAACTAGAACCCCTCCACTAAACACAGCTACAAAACTGTTAAACAAACCCGAATCGTAAACGGCCACTCAGCACACTGATTGACAAAAAAATCTCTCGGCGTTTCGCGTGGTTCTTGTCTCAGACGATCACGTGGTTTACAACAGACCGTAACGAGCAATGGAAAAGCCTAGGACAGGGCTACTCAAATGGCGGACCGCGGTCCGAATCCGGACCTTTGGATGGTGACGGCTGGACCTCGTCAGCCTCACAAAGGTGTGTTCTTTACCCAGAAATTTTTATCCCAAAATCTTGCGCTTTTGGCCGTACATCTGAAGCATTAACCCCTCGCCAACTGTATAAGTGATCGTCGATCAAGCTGTTGTTCAGCTGTATTGCAGTGCACACCTGAGTTGGGCTTGTTATGTTTATCTGGTTCAAAGTAATTGTTTCGTCATAATTGTTCAACAGTAGTTCGTCACTACAATTTCTATCCTGGTGAAAATAGTGGATTCAAGGCTAGAAAATAGTGACGAAACCTTTTCTTTCCGAAAACAATGCAATTATAAAAATTTACTTGTACACAATCATGAAAGATGCTTGAGTAAGGGAAGAGTTTTGCGAAGATTTTGGTCCTTTAGGAAAATTTTTTTGTTTTTTTGCGGGAAGTCAACAAAATGTGAAGAAAAGCTAAGGCATTTTCAGCTTTTTTAGGAAATGATAAATAAAGGGAAACTGTTGGATTTTTGGCTGGCATAGTGTTAGCACCTCAGCGACTTGAATGTAAAACTGCAAGGAGAAAAACGTACTACTTCTGATTTGATCGCCACTACTCGCCTTTTCCAGAAAAAAATTTATTTCTTCACACAAGTCATTCAAAACGAACTTAGTCATTTTCCGAGGCATTTGAGGAAAATAAAAGCTGGAAGATTCCAGATATATTCAATTTATTGAAAGTTGATTAGCAACATTGCCGAACAGTTTGGCGTCTTTTCTTTTCGAAAACAGTTGTTGCTCTTTCCTCAAAACCATTTTTACTGACAGACATTACCGAATTCTCAACTGAAGCAAAAAGACACATGCACATGTGGGGACCAGAGATGCAGTGGTAATTTTATAGGTGCTGAAGCTCTGCTGGACATCTTCGCTTACATTTTTGGCAATGACCCATCATTCACTGATAAAGGTGGTGGAGCGGAGCTCCAGCAGCTTGACACCACAAGTGTTGACGCACCCAAAATTCAACTGGCATTGATTGAATTCCAGTAGAATGCAGCAGTGAAAGAAATATTTTATCATGGCACACCTGAAAACGTCTTGTCAAAGGAAGGTATCTCCAAACATTTTTCCACTCCTTGCAAATTGTCAGTGGAAATTCTCACTGTGTTTGGGTCTACCTCCTGCTGCCGGAGGGGTGAATTGTCCCCTCCTGCAAGCGACAGTAAAACTCGGAACCCCACTTAGTCCCCTCCTGCAAGTAAAACTCGGAGCCCCACTTAGTCCCCCTCCTCCAAGCGACAGTAAATGTAAAACTCGGAACCCCACTTAGCTTATAATTCGGGTTTAGTATCGTTTTGGTTTTCAGTAGTTTTTTTTTAGTTTTTCGAGTATATTTTGGTGTATTAGGGTTTTAGTATAGCCATCCACATTTGGATTCGCCATCATTTCTCAGTTTTGTTTGAGTGTTGCTAGCGATCCCCTACAGTCAGTGCAGTGGCCAGTGGACACCCTTTCAGCTACGTTTTCGTTACTAGCTCAAACATCTAGTTACGCCACTGACAGCGGACAGTCCGCGCTTTCAAAAAAGAAGTTCGTAAACAATACGTTTCATCTGTATGACGAATAAAAACCTTCACCACTACCTTCTTCTCGCTGTCTCTACCTTGGAACAAAAATTTAGGTAACTGTCAAAAAGCACAAAATGCCATTGCTCCTACCAGAAGAACTATAAAAAACGCTGACAATTTTTGTTAATGCCTGTGTCCATTTACCGGATTTTGTATATCTACTTATAACCGTATTAAATTCTCATATTATGTTTTTTGTTAGAAAAATTGAAGGCATGTCACATTTGCATGATTTTATGGGAGTGACCGGACCTCGAAAAGTTTTGACATTTTTAACTGGACCCTTTCTTAAAATAATTGAGTAGCCCTGGCCTAGGAAGCCAACTCAAGTTAAGTTTCCCGCAGTTATGCAAAATGGAATAATTCGGTTATAAAGTTTATACTATAGTTAGGGCACAAATAAACGATTGTTCACTTTTCCCATACCAAAGATTTCAAGCAACAATTTGCAAGTCTTTCCTTTGTCTCTCAAAGTTTTTTCAATTGATCTCAAAGCAAGTGGAAAGCACCAGCGGCTGGGATTTGCCTCCTTTTATCGAAAGCAACAATTACAGGCTCCAGCTTTGCAGCAGGCTGTTTGAGCAATCTCCTGCCTGGTTCTACTCCCATCTTCTTGCAATGATTCAAGATTGCACTCATCAATCAGCAATAACAGTTAAGTCACAGAAGTGACCCACACCAAGCGAGTCAATTGCAATTTATTGTCTTACGGAAACTAGTTTCGTGTGTAACACATCGTCAGTCCTGCCCAAAAATCGACATAAAAACAAATAGGGTCGACAAAGAAGCAAATAGAACAAAGTTCAGAAAGCGATTTTACTTGACTCTACGCAACTTCCGTCCTGAAATCGCATTCAAAAACGTTGTTCATGAAATCAAAATACAAATGACCACGTTTGGGCTTGCTAAGCAGCTGAAAATGTAGAATGCTTGCATGCAGAATAATTTCTATCAAAGATTCCCTTTTTTTGAACGGCAAACCAGTCAACGAAAACCGAAGCAACTACAACATTTGAATACTTTTGAAGCAACTACTAATTGGAATACTTTTGAATGTCAATCTTTTCTCAAACAAACATAAAAGTGCAGTAATGTGCAATAGGACTGGTTAGGTAACAAAAAAAGAAAAAATCGAAGTGACCTGTCCAGGGACTGAGTTTGCTAGATAACGTTATGGGGGACAAACTTTTATTGTTTGCGCTTTTAATGACGTCACCATGTTAACTCAACCGTATTAAGACCTTTTTATAAAATTGGCAAAATGTGGTGCAAATTATTTAAACGATATATTTAGGGGGTTAGTGTTACCAGATGCGCTTTGTAAAAATACTGTCCATTTTCTTAACAGTGGCTGATGTAGGATGTGTTGTAATTCGTAAATGCATATCAAATGCAACGGGATTGTCAAACGACATTTTGTAAAAATAACGCTTTTTTGACAATGCATTTATATTTCGTGTAATTTTTTTCAATTTCATGAACCTTCCAAAATTCTTTGTTTGAAAATTTTTCAAACTATGTATGAAACGTATGCTTTGTGAGCAGGGTCTATAGATGCAAAACATTAGAAAAATAACCTACTAAGTAAAAGACGCTAGCTCTAGTGTTTTATGTGAACCTAGGCACTTTCGTAAACTCTCAAAAATCCTTTTCAACATGTTGCATATCAATTTCTGAAGTGAACATCTTTCCGTATAATTTCATGTTATTTGCTTTTCTAGTATTACTTCTATGAGCACCACAACACAACTAAGAAGTTCTGCAGCATTCACGTCACTTCGTAACAAACATTTACTAGCTTACGTGAAACTCTTCAACAAATTTCTCAGTACTTTATGGACCACTGAGACTGGCTGTGAGATGACCTCCCGGTTGATTCGCTCGCCTTTGAGCTAATTATAGTGCGCTGACGGAAACGTGTGTCTGTTCAACGCAGCTAGCGTGTTTGTGAAAATAAAGTAATTGCTATTATGATTTAAAAGATTAACACTCCCTATTAGCACCACAAACCACCAAATTCTTAATTTCACCGAAAACTTACAGAAATGAGGTGTATGCCAAACTGTTGTTGTTGGAACACAACGTATTCAAACACAGTCTTTGACATTGACGATGGAAACAATAATTGAGCTACACACTTTCTCCGGGAGAACAATTAATCTTTGTACATTTATTCACTTTAACGATGAAAACTGGTTTTTATCAAACGAAATTTGAGAAACACTCAATCAACGAAATTGTTCAACACATTTTCAGCTCCATCTATCATCCAGTGTTTATAATACACGCAAAACCTGCAAACAGTTTGTGCGACAAAGTAAAACCAATTACTTCTGGCGGCTTAAATTTGCCTACATCGCATTTTACAGCAAGACCCATAATAGAGAATGAAAAACAAGACCTATTTTAGTTTGTGAGTGTTTGATTCTGATGTTCAAAGTGCTTTATTATTCCTTATATCTTCAAGAACCACAAAACATGATCCTCTTTCATTTTAAATTGTTGTGAGAAAATTTGAGGGGTGGAAAGGGCGGCATCTTGTGGTCGGCTCCGGGCAACACTTAGCCTCGCTACCCCACTGAGAACAGTAGTTCAGACAACAACCCATCTATGCCAATTCCACGATCAATTGCCAGAAGAAGTGCTAATACTGTACAAGTCACGTTTGGGCAACGGAGGATGGTTTATATGACTAAACAACGGAATAGGGAAAACGGAGCGACAATGAGTATTGCTAAGCCACAAGTAACATATTGCCCTTAGTTTGGCCTTTAAATACTGTATTTGGCGAGTCTTAATGTACTTTACTGAAGGAACTGTCCCGAAAAGATTCACAATAACTACTAGAATCATTATAATTTGGGAAGTTCTACGTTAGTTCAATTTACAATTAATGCACAATACAGTATGTATTTTCAAAATACCGGCTTCGGGCATTGATTTTTAAAATACCGGCCTCTGATAAATTTGCAGTAAAATTTCGACCGGGCCGGTGAAATACCGGCCATCTAGCAATCATATTTAGAGACCATGGCCCAAGTGCCCCCTGGCTACGCCCACGGTGATGGTATAGCAACTGGTACTGTACAATGGTGCTATATCCAGCACTGCATTTAAATATGAAAACACATTAATTCTGCGACTTGGGCTTAAATAGATATAATTATGCTAAAAAATTGTGACAATTAGTTCAAATTTGGTCAGTTCCGAAATAACATGTACTGCTACTAAAAATCACAAGATTCTCACCAGAACCCCTGAAACACATAAATCAATCGTAAACAAGCCACAACATATATTGCAGGCTACATAGACTAGCGCAGGAATAGACTCATAAGAACAATACACGAATCAGTCACATGATTGAGCGGCATTTATGTACACACTGGTTCGGCTAATTCAAATTAGCCAACACAGTTATCAACAATCATGATAATACCGTTCACATAGTAAATCTGTACATTGTGTTTATAGATAAACCAGTGATAATGTCAATTTTCGTATTCATTCACTGGCTTATTCTAGAGGTTTCCTACAGTAATGTAACCATGAAATTTAAACAACTACATTATTTTTATCACAAAATATTGGGGGGTCAAAAGATATTGCGTGTTCCCCGTTCCCCTTTAAACTCGGTCCCTGGAACTGGCTAAAATTCACAAAAATGGCATGTTTGTCTACGATATTTTAGACTGGAATAGACAAAATTTGTACCTCATTCTCCTAACGTAAGTTGGTGAGTGCAGAGCAGTAAGGCATTACCAAAACGTACTGCTACACCGGGTAACGAGTTATTTACGAAACTCAACCTAACTTTTTGGTTATAACTCACGAACTGCTGTCGATAGAGAGACAAACTAGTCTTTTTAGAACAGGAATCTGGTCATTATTTTTGTCGAAATTAGAAAATGAACCTATGTATTCGACATTTTTTAAAATAATGATGTTTGTTCTGTTTATTTCAATCACATTTTCCAAACATTGTTCATTTCTTTCACTGTAGGTGTCGGTTTTCCAGTCAATTCCTGAACCGAGAAAGCGTTTCCAACCCATACTGCTGTTGAAGATGAACTTTCAAACAATGAGGTGTTGGTTTTGTTGGGGAAAAGTATTTTTTTTTAATGTGAAAAATTTGTCAAACATCTTGCATATTTCTTAGATCCAAAACTTTTGCCCGTTAGTCATTTAGATTTGGAGTGCACCAACGGAAAGTGCAAAAAAACGCCAGGCCGTGATGTTTTCCTACCAGCAAAATTGTGAGTTGTGCTTACTTTTTGCTTGTTTGGCAAACCTCTGAAGTGTTTGTTACTTCTTTACGAAAAGCAAATAAGTGTTTGCCTGGAATTCTGTTGGCCAGTCCACAATCAGTCTTTCGACTCTGTGAAGCTAGTTAACATGTCTCTGAAAAGTATTGAATTTCTTTTGAAGATTGGTTGTTTTACTTCAGCAACTTTTCATTGGTTTGATAGGTTAACTGGACCAACCAACAAAATCATATGCAACAATTATCCTACAGGCTAGGCCTATCTCTTTCTGTACTGCAGGTCTAACTTAAAGGCTCACAGTCAACGTACGTGAACCACATAGCCTAATTTAGTTTTTGTTGGATTAGGGCAGGGATTCCCAACCTTTTCAAGCATGCGGTCCAATTGATAAACAGAGGGTCCGTGGCCCACCTATACATGTTCTCCAATGCAACAACTGTTACACATGCACAGAACAGAAGGAAAAACAACTAAAAACAATTTTTAATAACGCAACGTGGCCTGCAATATGAAATCAGGTTGCCGGAAAACTATGAAAGTTTCTTCCATTTGCGATTTCTACGTCAAACTTACGGTATGTTTTAACCTCGTCTTCAAGTTTCAGATGGTTATTGTTTCTTGCAAGTCAGCAGTGTAGCCTAAAATATGAAGAATGAAATAAATAACCACAATATACAGATTTTTGATTCCCTGCTAGCGAAAAAACAGAGTTCAAGCCAAAAAGATTGTTTTTTGTGAAGATGATCCTATGTGTCACATTTCTTGTGCAGAATCAATTTTTCGCACGTGTTTGAGAAAACTCGCTACAATTTTTGCAAGAAGCAAATATCTGGCTTTCCCTGCAGACGTCACAATGACGTCAAACGTGCGCGAAAATTCTACCATAACATGTGCTCTGCTGTATCCTTTCCAAAAATGCTTGCCAATTTGATGTAATTGCTGCGGTTCCAGAGCTATGACCTAAAGCAATGTTTATCGGAACAAGGATTTTCACAGCAACGATGTATTCAAAAATGTTAATATTACAAGAACATACTTCTTGCGTTAAATAAGCGCGAAAGCTGCATGCAAGGAGCACGGAAAATGAAAATTTACTAAAGTCGTAGCAAACAAAGGTTTGCCGCAATTGCATGAAATTTGAAATTTTACTTTCTTACTTTCATCTCACAAAAACAAACGGCAATGGAGGTTATGGGCAAATCGAAATTAGCGAGGCCTTCTTCATTAAACCTATGAGCAAAGGTACCATTCAAGAAAAAGGAATGCAAACAAAATACCTCTACTTTCAGTTTTGGTGATTGTTTCAAGCTGTTGAAATAATGCAAGACCTTTCTTATGCACATATGAGTGCAACCAGACTAGAAGTTGCTGTAAAACTGAATTGGCCGGCTGTCATACAGATGCAGTTGAACGTGAGTGATTACATTACACACATGAAAAACTGAACACGCACATTAAGAATCAAAACTTTCGTCCAACTGTTGTGAGCGGCGCGCGTTGCCAAGAAGCACGGTCGGAAGTAAAGAGCAGTGTTCGACAAATTGCAGAACTACCTCCCTCACCCTCACAGCAGCCTCACAATTCGCTTAGGACTCTGACGACCAGCGCATAATGTTTTCCTCAGTGAGACAGGATAGCCATATGAAAACATCGATATTGTTCAAACCTGATTAATATCAACTGGAACAGCACTAAGATCACCAGAAAAAAACACATGAGCTGTTTAAGAGGGCTAAGCTACACCTTCTGCAGCTAGTTGGCATCTTTTCTTCTGACTTTCCTGGTTTTAATAAAGAAAGTTTTTGGATATGCTTTTTTGGGTATACTAGAGATGTTTAAAGAAATTTTCCCTGACTCTGTACAACTGTTTATAAAGTTTGGGAACAGATTACTAAAATTTTTCCCAATTTTCTAAGAACTTTACTCGATTCCGAGCCTTCAGCCAATATAAATGTGCTGTAAAATTAGTGCAAGTCATTTCAATTGCTTTTAATTACATGAGATATTTTCACGTAGTAGGACCATTGCTTTCGACTTCTTGCGGCACAGTTTGGCGTTCATGTACTTAAAAATCAAACCCAATACTTCGTTTGCTTTTAGTCTTCCCAGCAGCCCCGTCGCCACGGGAGACTTTGGTTGGCTTAGCCCCCCCAAACACAGCTCCAGCCACCCAAATTGAAATATGAAACATAATAAATTAGTGGAATTTCGTCACATTTGAATGTCAAGCCCCCCTGCACGAAGGCAAAGCCCCCCCGCACAAACGTGAAGCTCCTCTATTGACCACTGTCAGGCGACGGTTCTGGTTCCTAGTTGTCTGTATTGCCATTTGCAAGCAGTCTGTATCATACGCAATGGAAATTATCGTTACAGATCATTTTACGGTGCTCTACTGACTTCAAAAGCTAGCGTTAGGTTCCTCCGACACTATTGGCTGCTGTGTTGGTGTCGCAGTCCAATACTGCAAAACGAATATGCCTTTTCTACAAAAGGCCGAACGTACATGCTTTGCAAGTTGTACATTTTAGTGTTTTTCTGCCACTGAGTAATACTCTGCTGATCATCAAAACTGTTGGCCCATTGCATCAAAAATCTGACATTTTTTGTGAAAAACACAGGCACAAAAAAACAGAAGCCCTTTACTGGCCGCGCGAGTCATTTCAGTGGACTCGGAGATTTTCAGTCATAACTTAATCGAACCCTATCCTATTAAAGATCCAGAAAGTCTTCTAGCCTCGATTTTGGAAAATCAGAACTTTTGTTGGTTTGAACTTTTTGTGCGACAGGATGACGTCACTCGTTGGTCTTCATGACGTCATCAGGCTCCTGAGAAAGAACTTCAAGTGGAAATTTATCCGTTTTTTCTCAAAAAAAACTAGGTAAAATCCACTTCCTCACTAGCGTCAGCGGTTGGTAAATTGTGGCCAAAAAAACAATATTCTTTGTTTTTTCTTTGCAGAAATTTCCAAAAAGAATCTGTCGCCCTGCATTTTTCCAAGTGGCGCTTTGTTGTGACTCTGGCTGAAGCGTTTCGGTCTGGAAAACCCTACGAAATCATCGTTGAGTTTGTACAACTGATTTCGTCGCGAATAATGCCTCTATAATCTGATCTTCTTCTGCACAGGATGTCTTGCTGCTTGTTCCATTAAAGATGGAAAATTTGAAAGTCAAACTATGATTTGCTTGGAAAACAGAAGTCGAGGTTAATTTGATATGAAATGACAGCGATAATAAAATTAATACGTCTTTTTAGACCAATCTGCAGATCGAATCTTTTCTTGAAAGCATCATACTGTAAGTTAAAATGATTAACATACCGTACCTTAAAAATTGAAACTGTAGTTGTACATGTTTGTTTTTATTCTAATGTATAGTATTCATTGGTATCTTGTGGACATTTATACATTCTCGCCTGCACTTTCGAATTTACTAAGTATTTGCGCTCTAACTACAAGGATGTTTTCCTCCTAGCGCTGCAACGGTAGTGAAGTACCGAAACGGCAGCGCGCTGACGTAATGTGTTGATTAACCTTTAAACGACCCTTTGTAGGCGAGAGCGAACAAACATCACTCACTACAGACTTAAATATTACCTAAGTGTGATTACCGCGTGTCTATCGCGTAATGTGTCTTGTGACGAATCTCATGACTAATCTTGTGACAACTCTCGTAACCAACGGCTGCTACAACCAATCACAACCTGCAAAAAAATAACATACACCCCAGCAGTCGGCACCGACAGTTGGTCCACTGACTCATAACTGTCCAATGATATTTGCTGTCCAATGATATAATGATATCAGCGGAAATGGAACTTAATTTTCGGCTAAATGCTGCCAAATTGACCAATGCCCTAAGACGTCACAACGAAAGGATATCCGAAATTTCCATTACTGATGTAAGCCCTCCCATTCTAGGTTGCTTGCGTATTTAGCCCTGGTAACATTCTCGTTTAACAATCTGATGATTTAACTTACATATGACACTGCAATAAAATTATGATGACAAATTATCAATTGATTTACTGATATTAACCGAGTGAAATGTCGAACATAGGGAGTGTCCGCCCAGAAGTCCAGAAGTAGTCTTTTACAGTACTACAATTGACACTTAAGTGACGGGCTAGTCAACGGATGTACCCTTGTCAGTTGTCACTATCATCAGCTCTAAGACGATGTTTACTAAATGCATACCCCATTGATGCAAAACAGGGCTGTATATCTCTTAAAGAAATCAAGAACAAGATCCTGGAAAGCGAGAAGTTGACGCGACTGGAATTTTGTGCCTAATAAAGATTTCTCGCGTATGTTATGTTTCATTACCGACATTCCGACTATGCCTGAACTATTTTCCGATTTTTTTGCAATATCTGGACTATTTTCCGACTTTTTTGCAATAACTAAATTACTTTCCGATTTTTTTGCAATAACTAAACTATTTTCCGATTTTTTTGCAAGAAAACTCGGACATCGATGCCGCATCACATGTGTCTTTTTGATAGTCATAGAAGAGCTGCAAGAAACATGTGAAGGTAGAAATGCTTATGAGATGTTAAAACGAAATGCTGCGGAACGTTGTGCCGACTTTGAAATTCCTGCAACAGAAAACAGAAGACGAAAACGTTGCCACAATAGCTGAAAAGTTATATCATCGCAAAGGAAATAATTTTAACGTATTACGGGTATCTGCATCGCCATGAACTGCTGGGGGTAGGGACAAGAACAAAATGTCTATTCGGGGCATCAAACTAATAGGAAAGCAATCAGCAACAGCAGAGATCAAGCACAGTGCACACTTTACTGATACTTGGTTGCACGTTTCTTTATATAGGGATAAGTGAATTTCGATTATACGCTTTTTATCACAATGACTTGTTACTTGTGGGCGCCATCTACCTGTAACCATTTTGTTCACATGTGGTGCCATGTCCAGGTCAGCACAAACGAAATAATCCGAGTCATCATTCAGAACTTTTATATTTTTGTCAATTTCAGATCACTTATTTCTCGAGCTTAAACGCAGATTTAGTAATGAGACCGGGATCATTGTATCAGGTGTCCAGTCTCAAAATCCTGGAAAAAATAGTTTTTGAATGCGAGTGCAATTCAGAGCATGGAAAAACTGTCTCACTGCACCAGCGAATTTCTTAATATAAGGTGCATCAGCTCAAACGATTGCTGCAGCTTTAGAAGCCAGTTTACGTTGTATGACGGAAGTGGTTGTTTTTTCCTCCTTACTTCGAGGCATTTCTGGAAATCCACTCCACAAACTTCTGAGAACTTTTATGACCGTGTCTGTTACCACTCGCAGAGCGGAGCTTCTACAAATTGCCAATCCTGAAAACTTCTCTTCGAAGTCGCATGTCTTCACAAAGACTCAGTAATCTCGCCATTCTGTCTACTGAGCAGCATAGGGCTAATTGCAACATAGGGCTAATATGGATATGTTTGTTGACGAATTCGCGATTGTTCATAGAAACAGGAGGATTAAACTGTATCAACTGTATCAGAGGAAACTTTTTGTGAAAATATTTTATTTCTTTTCGCATGTTGTATGGTTACTAAGACACTTAAAAGAGTGCCAGTAAAATTTTGCAGTTTACCGAGATCTATTTTTGTTCTATATTGCGAATAGACAAAAGACACCTCACAACGTACGGTAGGTGAAGCAGAAGGCACAGAGTTTGCATCATGTCACGTGTGAAACCTTCCTTCGTTCTCAGTAAACAAACTTTAGCCTTGCGGCAAGCTTCTGAGGAATCTGCCTGCTTTCTGCTTTCATTCTTCTGCGACGATTAAATCTTGCAAGCGTATCTATTTTTCATAGTTAAAGGCCACAAAGATTGCGGCAAGTAAATCAGTCACAGTTTATTGACGGGGAAACTAGTTTCGCGTTTTCCAACGCATCATCAGTCCAGTCCTTCCTTCGTTCTGTTTCCTTTTGTGCAGTGTATGTCATGCTGTCCTTTCATAAGCATGACATGCATCAGTAAACACGACTGCCATTGAGACATTTTCTGACTGTTGATTTTAAAGCTCCTGAACATGATTTTTCAACACACGTTTCTGTCTGGTAAAACCGATATTGATAGAAGCGCATGTGCGTTTTCACAAAGGCTTCGACTCGTTGACATCAAGTTAAGCCTAATGTAAAAGTTTACGAAATGCTTTTCAGCGCAACCTTTCTAAAGATATCAGCAAGATCACTAAAGTGAAACTTAATGATGTAATGTAGGCTTGCAATAGAGTGAAGACATCGTTTTGAAAGCAGAACTGGTCTATTTTACAGTCCTTTAAAGACCATTGACAGCTCCCTCTGCTGCAAACCTGGTTCCTCAAATGAAAGTCTCTGGCTCCGACCTGCTTTTTAGGACCTGCTTTTTAGGTCTTGATGAAGTCATGACGTAAATATTTGTGTATGTTCAGTGCCGGCGCTACCATCAGACGACCTAGCAGGCTGCCTAGAGCGCTGGACCCAAGAATGCGCCAAAACTGGGCCAAAAAAGCAACTGATGCGTAGTGTGGGTTCAGAAAGTGACAAATGTACACCAGGTAAAAGTGACTGAACGTGACGACAGTAAAATTAACACACGGTTATGCAGTTAATGAGAAAATAAAGGCAATGCACCATTTCAGGTTTTTGCAGAAGGGGTAATGGTTTTCTTATTAATTTCAATTTCGCATGTACTGTTTCTGTTGCGGCCAGTGGCCCAACTATATGGACAAGTATGTACGGACTGGAACCAGTGCTTTGTAATAGACTGCTCATTGAGCCATCCGGCTGGGCACAAACCGTTCACATGTTCACACAGCGTTTTACGTAACACGTGACTCAATATTCACGCCGTTCGTTGCATGCGTTTTTCTGCTCGCCTTTCTGTGCATGTATATACGATCTCGCGGAACCTTACTTGAGGTCTTTTTGTCAGTAGTGCCGTGAGCGAGTTGTGGTCTGCCTGATCCATTAACTGTCTTCTGCGATATATTTGCTGCTGTATCGTCGTGAAAGACAAATCACTGTTTGTGTTAATGGGCGATAGATGTTGCCGTTTTTCGTTATTAAAACCAGTGCAGAACTCGAGGCAATAAAGTGTACAGGGTCACCTCTCAACTCCCCTGCCTGTTTCGTATCTGTAACAGCAGCGAGCCTGAGTAACGCCTTCATCATCGCATAGGACAGCGTGCATCAGATTCCCAGCTCGTGCTTGTGTGTTACAGAGTGAGAGACACGTCAACAAAATGGTGCTGTGACCAGGATGTGGAGGTCGTGCAGAGTTCAGCCTTCACACAAAGAACGTGCGATCGGTGTGGTTCGTTGTAAAAAGGAGGGGACGTTGTTGCAACCTCTCCGGTGGTGTTGCGTTGATTATGTGATTCACCACGAACGGGATGTGCGTGAAGAATAACACCATTATATATGTAGCGCGAGCAAGCAATAGGAAGAGAGATTGCGAGCACGATCTTTGTTGCTTGCTGCCACGGTGCAAAACTTTGCGCACTGACGCTCGGGATTTCCGATCGCAACAGTTCAAGCTATAGGTAGCACTTTGGAATAAATTTTATTCGTCTAATGAACTTAACGAATGTACATCAAGCCCCCTTCTTGTTTCCTTAACTCGCAACGTGATGATATATGGCATAAGGATCTGGATCTTTGAATAAGAGGGGTGAGCCCTGGAACAGATCTTTTCTAGGGTCTTGACAAGTCTATTAAAAGCCTGATGTCACGGTCAGCCTAGCATGCCCTGCAAGACATACTTTATCAAATTCACTGCAAAATTTTAATGCTGGCATCTCTGTTCGTTCCATATTTCGATATTTCATGTCTGCGTCGCTTTTCCTGAAGTAGGTTTTTGTCGAAGCCTTCACTAAAGCATGTTAGAGCCATCCAGTGCAGTCAGCTTAGGAAACGCCAGCCAGCATTACTGGTGATAGTAGGCCAGTTAACCAGCAAAATTTCAATCATTGGACTGCAAACGCACCACCTTAACTTATTTAAAAAATAGATTCAACTGGCACGCACCATGTTCAGCATGGTGGTGTTCGTGAACGTCAGAGGTTCATGTGGAACTTAGTCAATTGTTGTGACAGGGGGGACAAGGGGACCGGGCCAAGGGCCCCCTACCAAAAGGAGCCCCCCACCATGTTCATATGTTTAGCCATATGTGCGTGCCACTTAATCTTTTTTATCGAGGAAAGTTTGTTTGTGGGCGTTATTAATTATCGGTCGGCAGACGGCAGTATTTCGCTTAAATATTGTTTGATATTGTGACCAAACGAACATTCATTATTTTCCTGAAAGTCGGTCACGTATCTGAATCTAGTGAATGCAAGGCCAAGCCACTTCGAACGCATTAGCTTACGTCTCTACTCGTTTCTGGAAGATTTTGCGTCTGCCTTACTCAGATTTGCATAGGTTGCATGTGAGTAGCATTGCTAAGTAGGGCTACCATACGTCCTCTTTTTGAATTAAATGTCCACTTCTTTCATGAGAAATGAAATATTCTCCGAGGACATTCAAAAATGTCAAAGTGTCCTCCTTTTTTCATTTATTATTTGACATAGTTATAATCAGTGGCGTAACCAGAGGTCTGAGCCAGGGTGGAAATTTAACTAAAAGGGACCCACTGACCAGCACTCAGAAAACAAAATATGAGAAATGATGGTGAATCCGGACGTGGATGGTAATGGTTAGGGTTTTTGTAAGGAAAATATTAGGTACCCGGTATGGACCTGTAGCGACCCGATTTCTCTATTTCTGGAGACCCGATTTTCCCTGATTTTAGGGACCCGATTTTCATTTCTAGGGACACAAATCGGGTCCCTAAAACACCTTAAAAAACAGCTAAAACCCTAAATTACCGGAAAATAAATCGAAAAATGTAAAAAAACTACAACCTACTGAAAACCAAAACAAACCTAAAACCGAAATATGGGTTAAATGTCGACTCGGTTTTCACATGTAGCTTGCCAAGAGGGGGGAATTCGACCCTCTGCTCCCTGTCAGTTACGTCACCGACTATGATATTTTGTATTTACATACAATAAGATAAGCTGTGCCTACTCAACTGCAAAAAGATACGTTCTGGTGGCGTTGCTTAGATCATGGGAGGCCCTGCAAGGTGTCTAATTAATCATGTTTTGGTTGAGTTAATTATACAGTAGGCTGGAAAGGCGGGAATGCTTTAACATTAATAGTTACATAACAGTAGTAAATCTTGTTTCAGTATCTCAATGACTTTGGCATTAGAGTGCGTACTGCTGACTTCATTATATTGTAATAGATTTGCTGTTGAATCGTAATACGGTGATCAGTGTATTGCACATAGATTAGTGTAGTAATTTCTAGTAATTATAGCTAATTAGGGATGCTAAAAAAATGAAAAACTGCGTCTGAAATATCTCTTTTTCACAAAAGAAACTGCAAAATATTCATGGGCTAAATAGAACATGTAAATACGAATATAGTTTTGTGTGTTTTGACGAAAACATCGTCCACACTGGTCGTCTTATTTCAATGCTTAAAACTCATCAACAGGCCTGATTGTTACACGACTTGTTAAGTGTAGATAATACACTCAGGTAAGTGACAGTTGAAAATTGTTCTCCCTTTTTGCGATGAAAATATGCCAGCTCTATTGAGCTTATTAATAAATAAATATGGACAGAAGAAAGGGGATCGTCACCCTTACAAGTATAGAGCTCATGCAAGTGGTTCTAAAAAACGTAAAAAGCAAGAGGCAAAAATGAGAGAGGAGGAAGTTGCAGCTAAGTCAAGGAACATTCAAGTGGCTATTTTACAGTGGCAGTGAAGTCCAGCGGAGACATTTCTGCGGAACTTTTAGGAGGACGGAAAATCGAGGAACATGTTTTTACAGACTTAGATCTGTGTGACGATGAGAACAGACCTAGTTTAACCAGCGGTGCAGTAACAGAAGAACGTCAGGAAGTGATCATCGAAAAACACGATAAATGAGATGGCTGACGCTATCATTGTAGGTAATGATGTCGGTCATTGGTCAGCCAATCTACCAGAAGAAGTGCAGAAATATTGATTGAAAAATGAAATAGGTTCTCTTTGACATTGTGATGAAAAGTTACTTTTAAGCCATGATGTTCCACAACACAGAAAAGACCGAACGCGTCAATGGAAATGCACCACAAGTCTTATTCGTTGCCAGAACCGCAACGGCGAAGTAGTTGATAGAAGTTGGCGTTGTTGCTTTTCACAAACTTGTATTTATTGTTTCACTTGTAGACTGGTGTGCGCGGATACGACAAAATGTGCGCATTTCCTTATTAGAAAAGGAATCTTCGAATGGAAGCACGCTCTTGATCGCCTGAGGAGCCACGAGCATTCAATGGAACATAAAGATGCCACGATTACGTAGAGTCGCAGATGTAACTAATCACTGTGAAGAATTGATGCAGAGCTAGCCAGCCCCTCAGTCAATGCGAACAATATTGGAAATCGCTTCTACCTGCAACGTTTGGTTTCTGTCGTAAAAATTATTGCTGAGCGAGGACTGACGTTTAGAGATGATGAAAACGTTGGATCGTCCAGAAAGTTTAAAAAAAGCTTTTCAAAACTTTTTTCTAGCAATATTTCAAAAAAAAAGAATACGCGATGCTTCTGGTGATCGATTTTACAACTGTTTGAAAATCGCTAATCATTATCAAATATCATTTGCATCATAAAGTTTTGTTACACTTGAGTTAACAAATGTGACGTCACAAGATATGTGTCTTTGTGTGAACGTCATAAATATTGACGATCCATGGAAATACTGGTGACTTCATCGATCCTCCCCACCTAAAGATTCTGCATCCGCACATGGGGCCTCCCACTACGCTTGGGCACCAGGCTCCCCACCATCTGAATCCGGCGCTAGGGCCTGCAACAACGTTTTGAAGCCTATGTTAGATTTATTGTGTATGTGAATGCTGCAATGCCTGTAGCTTGTGTACGTTCTCTTTGGTGAACCTGGTGTTCAAATAAACTCGGTATTTCTAAAAATTTAGTATGATGCAAAAATTACTCCGTATCTACGCCGTATCTCAAACGAAAAGGGTATTTTTGGTGGGAGGGGTGGTCGAACGGACCTTTCCTAGAATAGCTGGCGGATCCTGCTTAGGACGCCCCGGCAATTTAAAGATGTGCAGAGGGAATGCACATTTACCAAGTATAGTAGGTACGCAAATTTGCATAACAAAGTCATTTCACGTTGATCGACCATTAAAATCGCAGAAGCCGATATATTGGCATTTCGGCACGATTTTTGTTATAACCCACGAACCGCTGAAGCTTAAGTCAACAGGTAAGACATTTTTTGACGGCACATCTTTTGAGGTCTTGAAAGTGTAGGCCTATCTGTGACGTCAGGCCGCGAAAAACCTGATTTTCGCGTAGCCACTATGCAGTGGTGTTGTTCAAAACCTGTGGAGATAGAACAAAATACGTTAGAAAAATTCATTATTCGTAAATAAACGTCAGCTACGACAAACAATTTTAAAATATTTAGGAAAAAAAACTCCACGTGTTGACATTCTTCACTTTGTAAGGTCCATATCTTCAGTTTCAAACACTAAAAATCTGAAAATTGCCGAATATGCTGACATTAATGTATTACAATATGTTACTAAGTTTCGAGTAAACTTAATAAGAGGCAAGAGGCAAAAAATTATGACAACCTAAATCTAAAGCATTGACAAAGTTTTGACGAAAATGATATAAATTGAACAAAAAAGTTTGACTCTCCTTTGTAGAATTTTTGCGTTCATTCGAATAGTACACTCTAAAAAAAGTTATTGGCAAACGTTCTGATGTAAAAACTGAAAAAACGTATTTTTTGAAATTTTGAAAAAATGCATTTTTTCGCCCAAACATTGTTCTCTTGTAACAAAGATGAGTGACCTATTTTCGTATTTGTGGTTAGCTGTGGAGCTTCCAAGAAGTCTAAGCCAAAAACTGCTTCGAAAAACCTAACAGGTAAGCGTTGAGCCAGTTTCTTGAAGACAAGCAAAAACTGCCAAAAATACCCCACAAAAAAACAAAAATATTGCATTTTTCTCAAAAAATTCAAATATAAATATGCCTTTTGGGAGGCTTAGTAGAATGATTGGTCAAAAACCTTTCTCACAATGTCTTGCTTGTCAACGTTGCTTCAGTGGTTTGCGGGATATCTTAAAATCCGCGCGGAAAAGCGGATATGTAGGATTCTGCATTCCATAAAAAACTAAATGTCGTTTTCATTACCGAACACATTGGACGCTAAACACTGGTCTCGCTTAGGGCGCTCGAATGCCTTGATCCGGCTCTGTATATGCTTAGAACTTTATCTGCTCAATGTTTTTGTGGTGTCTGTTCTTCATTTTTGTTAAGTTTGGCTAGAGGAAAATCTGTACAGCATTTGGACAATGATTTCAAGGAGTGAGTCTTATTTTTAGATTGTTTTATTTAAAATGTTAGTATAGCATAATCAAATGTCTAGTGCAGACGTTCCCAATCCGGCGGTACATGTACCTTCAGGGGTATATTTGCTTATCTGAAGGGTTACATTTAAGGTCAGCAGTAGAAAGAAGAAAGTACCAATTGATCATAATGGTAAAAATTAAAAGAGAGAAAAGTAGTTATAAAAAATAATAATGCAACAATTACAAAATAAAGTTGCAACGAAGTCAATTGAAGATCCTATAACTAACATTTGCCCAACACTTATCATTCCTATTCTACAGGGTGGTCCATATGTCCATACCCATTCACATGTTATCATGCTGTAGTTTGTTATGCATATATTTTAAAAAAATCTTGCTTTTCAGAGAAAATACATTATATATGAAAGTTATAATACATAACATTATGCAGCGAGAATGAAGGACAGCATACAAATGTACTGGATGCATGAAATATATTTGTGGGTATGCACTTATGGCCCACCCTGTAGTTTTTAACCCGATTACATCTCACTTTTTCTTACATGACGCTGTCTTCATTTCATTTTCTGCGTGAATTATAAATCACTACAAATTTCAAAAATTTTTATTATGTACTTGGCTATATGTTCTGCGTCGTTTTTTTATGTTTTGCATCGAGTTTTTAATGTTCTGCATCGCGTCTTTCAACTTTCATGAATCGTTCTGCCACCCAAGTGGCTTCTACATCAGCTATTCAGGGGTACGTGCTGGTACACGATTTTTAGTTTGCGATTGCAGATGTTGATGACTAAAAATCAACGGAAAATTTTCTCTCAAAGTTGTCATCAGCGATTAATACGAACCAACTTGTAGTTCCTGATCACACCTGCTTTCTTTTCGTTGTACATTTATTTCACTAGTTGTGGACAGCTGGTAAAGCTGTGGTGACAATTATTATGGTTACAAAACAAGGCATTTGCTGATAACAGACTCAGCAGCAAACTTATTGTTAAGCGTTACAATGAAAATGAAAAAGGAATTGAAAGTTGCTATTTTGGCAGCATGTGCGCTCAATTAAGAAAACAAAGATACAACACGATTTTGAGCTGAGTTACCAGAGGTCGTGATGACGAACAATAAACTAGCAAAAAAGTGTCAGAAAGGATGCGATGTCCGAGATTCTAATATCTAACGTGAAAATCAACCTTTGTTGACATCACGATGCATACTCCACTAGTTTGGTGGTATATGCAATGCAAATCATTTATTTTGAGTTCTACTGTATGAAAACTTCAACAAGTTCTCTAGATCTGCTTTACGTTTTCGTTTCTTGACGTTTCTGAGAAAAGTAAACACATCCACTTGCGGGAATAACGTTTACTTTACGAAAACACTGAAAGGTCTAACAGAGACAACATCCTTTGCCCTGCCCACTTTAAGCAAACAGTAACCGTGGCTAACAGCCGCTGTTGATGATCACTTGAAGGTTTCCAACGTTGTGTCAAAAAGTGAGGAAGTCCTGGCTTACCACCACAAAATAGCCATTTCAATTCGATTTCAAAATGAGGAAAAGCCAATTCACTGATAAAACAAAAAACACCTAAAAACTAAATTCTGAAAACAAATGCATTTTATGTCCAGCAACGTGTTACCTTTTTTGATTGAAGCACCCCACTGTAACAGAATTTTCGAATGCAGTTTGACTATGCCGAAGTGAACAGAAAAAAAGTTGTGCAATTATAACTCTTTTAGCCTTTTAGTTAGTGGGATGTTGTTATACTGGTCAGAACTCACAGATTGACACTCACTGATGGCAAAGCAATCGCATTTGATGTCCAAGTGTTCATTCCAAATCAGCCTTCTTCGTAGGTAATGCCAGAAAGTACGAATTTTGTGCTCAAGTAGGCTACATCAGCACCTTGATTGTTTCAATATGCGTATGTTGGTTAACATCGCATCCTTACCATACTGAAAGTAAAAAGCACACGATAGCATTTGGAAAAAAATACTTACGTAGTAGCAATTCCAAGTATTTCTCCACGGGGAAACAAGCTAGTTTCACGTCACTTTAAAATGTAAATAAAGTAAAATCGATTTACACTAAGAAGGCCTCATCGTTATATGAACAAGGAATAATTGGTGATGCTTTTTTGACGAAATCGATTTCATTTTGAATTACACCATGAAATTACCTGATACTGGCTTCGTTTCTCATAGGGACCTTGCTGTTACTTGTTTTGAGATTCCATGTCTTTTAATTACTATTACACAACTGAAGTACTTGCAAAGTATAATACAAAGGTAAAACAGTCCAATAAAGCATGATGCACCACTTGTCGTGATGATGTACCGACTAATAATAAATAAATGTTTGCTTGCATTTGTTTGTTGGCACTTTAGAACTGTAATACCTTGTAACGCTAGGCCATTGCTTTACTTCTTTCCCAAGACAAAATCCACCCACCACATCGTCAATAGCCACATCACAGTTTAGCAGGTTTTTGAGAGTGGTCTCAATGTGTAAGTTGTCTGTCAGTCATTAAAGATTACTTCAGTGCGTCGTATAACTATGGTTGGTAACAAAGCAATTTCCGGTTTTCGAGACTTTGCATTTGTTGTAAAAATTATCACGGTGAAGATCAAAAGCACCGAAGATGATAATTATGATTTTGCGACCATTTTGTAGGCAGAAACGCACAGTTGAGCCTTCCATTGCAGGGTTGTACTATCTTTCTTCATTTACTTAGAAAACTTTGGTATGATGTTGCTTTCTAGTTGCATGTAGCTTTCCTTCTACAAATAAGCAGGATTCGTTGTCCAAAGCATACCTTTTGAGGAAGGTAAGAAGCAGTGTTGAAGTTTTTCAGTGGATATCAGGAGGATTGAATCATCGCTTGGTTGAGGTGGAACGTTTTGCCAAAATCAGATAATATATAGCAGGCAAAATGATACATTAATACGCAATAACACGTAAAGGAATTTAAACATTTGATAAAAATGCAGCTCATGAAGGTCTTTAACTTTTTTCATCAATATTGTCAGGCTAGAAGTTGTTAGTGATACATATTTGTTGAATTAAATCTTGGCGTTGTCGTCACCGCAGTTTTAAAAAGCAACACCGTTTTCCTTATCAGGTATTCTTATCAAGATGTTAACGTCATTTCGCAATGCTTGCAACGCGTTGCTTTTGTTTTCCAACATAGCACACGTATGCCTTTTACGTTCCTAAAAAACTGAAGAAATGTAAAGGCTATTTCGAGGCTTGAGTTTCCTGTTTAATACAGACAGGGTAGGTCTGCATAAAATTACTTGAGATTACTAAGTACATTCAATCTCAGCTTTGATGTTGCTAACATGAAAGAGGCGAGGAAAATAGCAGAATTTGAAGCCTTCGTTCAGTGTTTCTATTTCAAAAATAAAAGTAACCCTGATGAAAAAGTTTGTAAGTCCTTTGAATAATTTTGCTGGCCTACAGGTGTAGCTCAGTGTAAGTTCTTTTGTTGTACAGTACAAGCTGCACATTACGTTTAATCAGTTGACTTCTCTTAGCAAGTAAGAATTTCCAGGTCAGCAGTCCAGGTTATTGGGATTTTGCAAGCCGATCTCCATCATTGAGTGGAAACCCGAGATCGTTTCTCATGACGGCAGTTGGCGGCGGCTGCAGATTGTTGAACCTTTGTTGATTCAAGATCATAAGCAAACGCTTAGGCAGACATACCCCCGATACCCTTGCGCATTTTATCTGTAGCGCAGCTTCGTAAATCAGCCGTGGCGTCACACACCATCGCCACCGGGACACATCCAGTGACTGCCAATTGGTGTTGATCGGAACTGGGTTTCAGGGCTGGATAACAAACAAGATAGTGGTTGTACTGACCGTATCGGGAGAGCCAAATCTTTTATTTAGCCTAAGCGGCATCGCGTAAGAATATGCATGTGAAAATTCTGCTTTCATTTAGAAGCGCGGGTGACATTTGCGTGAAGGTAGTGTATTTGTTTTGCAGATCCCTGCTGCAGCATATTTCGTTTCTGTAAAGAACGCTCAGCTGTTAGGGTAGAATGCAGTTGCACTTGGGGTTGCAATGCCAGCCGGGGAAAGGAACGTTATTATGTAAAGCTAACATACTTTGTGGATATTTGTGAACACAAGCTTCTTTGCTGGAAAAGAAAAAGTGGCGCAACCAGGCCAAAATTTTTCGGGCACCAAATATTTTAACTAGCGAGCAACAATATTTTCTTTGGAACACCGCCTTTCAAAAGCCCAAAATGGCAATATATCCTAGAAATTTGGAGGCCGCTGTCCCTTTCTCCCCCCTCGGCTACGCCTATTAGAAGAAGAATCGGTGGCAGCATAGCTATTGCTATAACCGCGAGTTTGCAAAACTTGATTTTTATCTTCTGCTGCCTTCGAGCGTTCAGTTTCGGGTAATCAAAAATAGTTTGTTTGTATTGAAGCTAAATGAAACTTTATTGCATAAACATGATTAGCTTTTCAAGTTAGTTCCAGTGTATTAGTCTGTTTGACAGTTTTTCAAATTGTTAGTTGGTATAATTTTCTCCAAAATAAACGAAAAACTGTATTTGCGAAGCGGACCGCAGTTACACAGTGATGCTTGCCATTGCAAAGTTCACATAACATTGCAGGGAATGTCAAAATCACACCAACACAGAATGCAATATCATTAAACTGCACGGACCATTGTATTCGCTGACGATTTCATTGCAAATAATTTTGCACGACCTTTTTTCCTGAAAGTTGAGCGATGTAAGCCCTTTAACGCCCGCGCCGGCCACTGTGATGGCCGGCGCTTTTTTGGCCATAAATCGCCAGCCGCTAGAGCAAGACAGCTGTTCAATATCACTACGGATTCGGGACGTCTTCTAGTTTCAATTAAAATGAAGTTTTCACTGTTGGGTTTATAGTTCTCTGTGGGTGACGTCACAAGTGAGGGTGTTTTCAAACTTTTGGCCACGTTTATCTGGCCCTGGACGCCAACCCAACCAAACATTTTTGGCTCAAGTTTTGTTGGAAACTAGGCTAAAATCCGCGTCTTTTTGGATCTTGATTGACTTTTTAGCAGATCTGGAGCCAAAATTATGGCGTAAAAGCCCAGTTTTCCACAAGAATAATAAAGTTACACAAAAGGTATCATTGGCCATCTCAGGCCAAACTTTGACAGGCATAACCCGACAGCAGACTGAGCTAGTTAGCTGTTCAAACCCTCTAAGGACTCGTGAAGTCTCGTCGTTTTGAATAAAAAATTCTTTAAGTTTTGGTTTGGTGTTTTTGGTCGTAGATGTCATGATTGGGGTATGTTTTGCGGTTATTTTGATAACGTCATCGCCCAATCCAATGAGCGGATTTTTTGACTAAAAGTTTTATAGGATTCTAAACTATAATATGAGTCTTTAGAAACCTAGATTGACTTTCTGGCGTTTCTGGTTCTAAAGTTATACAATAAACTCCAAATATTTCAGGAATTGATTAATTTCCAGGGATTTCCCTGACTTATTTCCGAAAATTTGGCAACAATTTAGGAACCAGATACGCTAGAAAAGAAACGATACTCAAAACTGAAACAATTTTTTTTAGTGCCAACTACAAGACTTTTCCCATCTTTAGAAGGTTTAAACAGCTCTCTAGCTCAATCTGCTGGCGAGTGATGGGCAGTTATGGCCATGGGTATAATATACCCAGGTTCAGCGTTTGTGGGAGATAAATGTTTACCAATTTTTTGTTTTTGAGCCATAATGTTGGCTCCAGACATGCTAGAAAGCCAGTCAAGTGCCCTGAAGACTCAGATGAAAGCCTAGACTCCAAAAACATTGAACCAAAGAAATGATCGGTTGGGTTGGCGCTCAGGGCGAGTTAAAGTTGGCCAAAAGAACGCAAAGCACCCCGCTGATGAGGTCACCCACAGAGAACCCCAATCCAAAATCAAAAAAATTGTCTTTTCAATCGAAACTAAAAGACTTCCCGAATCCGCAAAGGGTTTGAACAGCTCTCTAGCTCTAGCGGCTGGCGATTTATGGCCATAAAAGTCCCGGGCAATCATAGTGGCCGGCGTTAAATGCACGGACCATATTATTTGCTGATGATTCCATTGCAAATAACTTCCACGATCTTTTTTCCTGAACTTTGAGCGATGTAAACTAACAGTTATCATGACCAAGCCTAGTTACGATCACCGATGCCATATTTTTATCATGATTCTAAACATTACTTCTTTCTATAGCTTTGTCGTTTTGCGAAATCACCAAAACCCATTAATGAGCTGTTATACCGTAGTATTGGAGTCCGAAGGCATCAATACTAGTACGCAACTGTGCATGAAAAGCTAGCAAACAAATGCTAAACAAATTTCTCTGGAAGTTTCCTTTTTCTTGAAATTAATTATCAAACGCTTTGAACAGTATTTACAACAAGTTGTGCGTAATCATGCCTGTACCGTGGATTTGCCATACGTGATTATTTACTATTGAGATTCGTTTTGAAAATATCGTGGATTTGATTCAGATCCGTCATAATTTGATTTGTTTTTTCATGTAAATCTATTGTTTTTTCTTTTCGAAAACAATAATGCCCAGATCCTTTTACACTTCAGGCTGTTAAAGTTCTTGTACCTATCTATATTCAAGAACGTACTTTCCACAATTAAAGTAAGCAAGCAGACTCAAGATTACATCAATTAATCAAAACACAAACCCAGAAATAAGAGCGTCTTTTACCAAGCTGACACATCTTAACTAAACTAGCTCACTTTAAGTAAGATGTGATTTCTGAGCTTGTGTTCTGATTTGTCCATTTTAGCTTGAGTTTGTTTGCTTTCACTGCTCTTGTTTTAGCCTTTCAACTTCTTACCCGGAAGCTTTGCTTGCAAAGTGAATGACTGAGGATAAATTCCTTGCGTACTCCATTGTGCAGGGCACGTACTTGTGTTATTACCATTTAGAGGATATAAACAGGTTCGGGATAGTACGTTCAGACTAGCAACAGATCTGGTACGATTTTAATATCATTTCAAATTTGTGGATAGAATAGGGTATCAGAGTTTCATTTTCCAATCAACATTGCTACAAATGTTTAGCACACATACTCCACCGCTGTCACAATTTTCGCGTTTATCGTTCACGCTTTACTGCGCTATCATCCCTAACAGCTAAAAAAGCTTGTAGCCGGTCACCGTGCTGATGATGTAGCAATGTTTACCAAAATGTCTGTACCATCACTGCCATTTCGTTTAGTTTGATCGCTGGGGGATTTTTACTAGGCTGTTCAGCACTTTGTTTTGTAGTGAACCGAGGATTGATATCCGTCAGCTGGAAAGTGATTTCTAACTGTTGCTTAGGAAAGTCGAGCTTGCGCAACGCGCAGTAGTTTGACACGAAGCTGCAGTGACTTTTTATAAAGTGGGTTGTGCTGAACGTTTCTCTCAGTTTTTGCAGTTCAAAATCTTCAGGTCTAACTAACAGCAAGCTCATTGTGTGCATCCTTTCCGTATGTTGGTGCTTACCAACGAGCTTAACAGGCGTCGCCAGTTATCAGTGGGTTCTATCAACCTGGCGAAAGAACTACGTCGTGCCTTGATAAAAACTAGATCGCGAGATCTATAGCGCTAGATCTGCAGGCTAGCAAAAATTCCTCAGTGTTTATACACAAAGCATTTTTTTAAACTTGGTTTGATAAAGAACTTCGTCAGCTTTGAAAACCTAAGCCATATTTGTTCAAGTGTGGTATACCTGTCAAAGCACTTTTTGACAAATACGATCTGTTTCTTTATGAAAATGTCCAATATGTTGTTTTAATTAAAACACCTGTCTGAAATGCTTGGATGCTGACATATCATTGTACTGTAAAATACCTGCTCAAGTTCAAGTTCAAAGCTTCGTCCGATATATTCTAAAATTCCACAAGCATTGCTAGTCCATTTTTCGAAAGCATAAATGTTTACATTTGGTACCGTATTTAAACTTGCATTGCCAAAGTTCGTACGGTCTTGCACGTAACGTTTTTAGGTGTAGTTTGCAATAACAAGTATCCAAGCTGACATGTCTATCCAATTTGTTGGGTGACTACAAACAATCTCTCCATACGCAAGTTAAGTGGGCGCACAGCATAAGCATACTATTGCGCGCGATACCATAAAGTACGACCCAGATGTGGAACAGGTTTCCTATTGAAAACTTATTAAATGATTTAGTAAAAATATACAAAGTCATGCAGAATAAAACTCTGTTCTTCAGTAGATAAGCCCTTGGCAATCGTACCGCTGAGGTACTTCACTGGTAGTTAATCATTATACCTTTCACATGCGGCTTCACACCTAGAAAGAAACAACGTTGTTGTGAAACCACGTTTTCTAGCTGCAGTTAACACTCTCGCAAAAGCAAAAATTAACAGCGTCGTAAGTGTCATGAAAAACCTTGGAGTTAAGTTAATCTTGATCATATGGCATAAACATTTATCAAAAATACTTGTGTTTATTTCCATTACATTTGCCGTATTTCATAGATCACAGGTTCACAAAATGGTAACTTGTCTGAGAAAAGTTGTTGTTAGGAAGATTGGAATATTTGCTGTCATCTTGGGTTGGATTTTGTGCTATTCCTACGACAAAGCCATGTTTGAGTTTGCTCAGTCTGTCAACAGCTGGAGAGTAGCAAACAAGTTCGTTAAGAAAACCAATTATGCCAAAGATATCTACAATCTAAACAGAAGCTCTCTGGGGTTTGTTGAATTATTCTTTTTATTTTTTTAAAATAATTCATGGAGTTGCTGCAAAATTTATATTGTGTGCAGTATTCCTAAACAAAAACATCTTCATTTTTCTCGACATTTTTACTGAGTCATAAATCATCTTCAGGAAAACTAGTATGAAAAACAAATAATAAAAATGTGAATGTGTGGATTTAAGAAATTGCTTCTACGTAACGTTACACAGTTAAAATGTGTGTTCAATACCACTAACGGAATGCAAAAACTATCAAACTCAAGATCCGGTTGATATTCCTGTATTAAAAGATACTCGAGCAGAAGTTCCTTTTAACTGACAAAAATTCAGACTGCATTACTAAGAACAACTTATCCAAAACCGACTCATTCTGAACTTTGCATTCGTCAAACAAGTTTCATTCCAAACCATCAAAAGATGAATCCCGTGTATGGGCAGTTACGCGATCGCAAACACGTGCGCTGGCATTTGTTGTTATATCTTAAATTAAATGTATGTTGATCATAACCGGATACCGCAAAGTATGACGAGACCTCTGGATCTTGAAATATTTCAAAACAAGAAATCCAAACACCCCAGTCTTCTTATAGAAAAACCTCTAGGTCGCACAATACTGACATGCGACCAAGAAGAGATTTCTTGTGAAGTATTTGGAAAAAGGCAAAGATTTGTTCAACCCAAATCAATCATTTCTGTTCAGTTCGATTTACATAAGAAGCGAACAAATGAGAAAAATATTTTCAAGAAGAAAAACACAGTCACCTTCGCCGTTCAAATGTAGTTTACGATCAGACTCGCGTCAGTGAATCATTAGACAGACTCGAGGGTATTCGGCAGCAGAGATAGATGAACACAATGTTAGCAGCGCTCCAACCTATGTAAACATTTGCCAAACAATTTTGTGACAGCGCCGGTACTCCCGCTGTACAACATGCTTGACGACGAACTGGAAAGTAAATTTCCAGCACGCGTGACGCTGCGGCTGAAGTCATCACTACCAGTTGACCACCACTGCAGTGAGTTGTTGCGCAATGTACCTTTACTGTGGCGTTGCCATTCTCACGTATGGCACAGTTGATTTTGTCACGATGCAGTGGTTTGTTGCTGTGACGTAAATGCAACCTGCCTGCATCGAACGTTCCAGCATCTGTCACGAAGGAAAATAATCAACCAAAGGCTGTGGACAAGATGTTGATGTAATCCACACGTGTGCGTTTTTGAAAAACAACCAATCTGGAAGCATTTAAAACTCGCATCAATCAGTGCGCTTCCACTAGGTTAGGCAATTGCGTACGTAGCAAGCAGTTTGACGCAGTATTACCAACCTGAGCTTAATGTGGACAGTTCATCTAATCCGTTATTAACGATAATGGCCTTATTATATAATATAGCACCAGCGCCTTGAAACCTCACCTTCCCTTTTCTGCAACAATAATTTATTTAAACTATTATTTTCCGGAGAATGACTTAAGACTAAGTGGATCTCCGAATAAAACAACATGCTTTTATTTACTGTGGCTACACAACCCTCAAAAATCCATTTTATCATCTCATTAATTTTTCTGGAAAAGCTTGTGTTTTGTGAAGGAAAAGAAATATTTTCCTGTGAAATAAATAACGATCAAGCATTTGCCTTCTGCCAATGTCAAAACGTAATTTGTTTGCACCAGGAATTCTAGGAAATGTCCAGAATGGTGGGGTACTTCTCATTGCAAAGAAATCGCTCATGTTATACCATGGGAAAAAATCAAACGCTGAAAAGATCGTGATTCTCTCTGATCTTTTTGCATATTAGGCAAACCGCAAAGTTTTCCACAAAATCAAAGCTTAAAAATGAGAACCATTGTGTACAACTCCTGATATTTTACAAAATCACTGGTCGAATGCAATTAAATCGAAAGGTAGAAAATGGGCAGAGTGTAAAGAATCAATTGAATCTTTTGTTTTGATTTTACATTTTGCACTAAGTTATAAGTTATGATCAAAATTCTTTCTTTTGTAGCTGTTACATTTTTTAAGGCAAATCATGAAATCTTTTATTTTGTAATAGTTCCTCATCACATTTTTTAATTTGGCATCTTGTTAGTAGTAAGAATTCCGATTCGTACAATTCTTTTGTTGCATATAGCCTACACCTTTATCACACTTTTGGTTGATTACTGTAGATGATTGATTTTCACCTACCCGTGTGACTTAACCAATATTGCCAAGTGCTCTGCTTCCAAAAAGAGTGGATAGAGTTGCATAATCATATTGCTTTTGAAACATGATGTTGTGAATACAGAAGGTTTTTAAAAGTCGCACAAACACTTTTTCTAAACTTATTTGTGAAATGAACAACTAACCTCTTTTACCTTGTGCAGATAAACCAAGCTTAATGCTTCTTTCAAAGAGTACGGTGTTGACAAACTTTTGTAATTTCTATTACATTGAATAGCAGTTAATTTCTGGTCATCATCACTTCACAAAACAACGAGAGTCTGATAGAAAAAATCCTACCAAAAATATAATTTGGGTTTTACCCAGATCAGTTCACAGAACTTTTTTTTTGCTAAAAATTATTGAGAGAGAGCAAGGAGCATGTGATGAGTTGCATTACTTTGATTAATTCAAACAGAATTCGAAACAAAGCAAAGCCGAAAGTTATTTTGCTCTGGAAACCTATCTTCGGAGGACGCTATCTAAGCCCAAAGCCGGATGACTGTCAAGGCTGCGTCATCACCTACGAACAGAAAAGCATATACCTAGCCGACGCGGTCGTTTTCAGCTGTGGTGAGATCAGGGATTCCCCAGCAGGTTTGCCACTGGACCGAAGGGTTAACGATCAAAGGTGATTGCAATCTTGGAGTTTGTTCCTATTGTTTTATCAACAATAGATTTACATTTAGTGTTCGCGGATGCTAGGACGAAATGAACTTGAAAAACGAGCAGAGGTTTCTGTTGAAAGATCAACGAAATATCCATGTCTGCTTTAATGTAGAGTGCATTCAAACAATGTGCCAACATTCAAAGAGCAAAGAATCTTCTTTGCCAAAACCTTTTGTTATATTTCGTGAAAATGTTATACCAAACTGTTCGGTCGTTCGAAATTAGTTTACTTCATTGTGGTAGACCTTTACGACAGAACCCAATCAAATACTTGTGTTTTGCTGTTTGCTTATAGACCTAATCTTGTCAAAATAAACAAACTGGGCTATTTGCTGTTCCTTGTGGTTAAATCCTATTGACTTCATTTTGCCACCATCAAAAACAAACTCGAATTGTTCTAAGCTTTTTATTCTTGGGGCATGCATTTTTAGTTTTCTGAAATTAGTATGAGTGCTTTTATTATGGCTTTGAAGGGTGTTTTATCTTTACAGTCATGAGTTGAGTTAAGTTGAGTTTATTTGGCGAAAATTAAGAATTTCAAAGATGAGAAAGAAACCATAGCAATTGCAAAAACGCCAGGGCACCGAAAAAAACGCAAGGTTATCGAGTCGTCGCCCCTTGACTGGTGGATAAAGGTGCATACCAAGCCAAAATTGCATCGAATCGTATAGCCTATGTGGAAAAGAGCTGCCAGATGATCAACACAGTTGCGCAGGGAGTGCTGGGTTGCTACCGGTCTCTCTCAGTGGAACATGTGCTCAGATCCGCAAGGACCTGGGCGTGGCAGAGAAAGTATAAACCCAGCTAAAATGAAACTCTGCCCGGGTTGTCATAACCCTTTTCGCATCTGGCAAGCTCTACATGAGCTACCTCAAAATTCATGCAACACACAGTAAGTTTTCTAGTTCCTTCGTGACTTGCAGAAACAAAACTTCACTGAGGTTCTAAAAAAACTATACGTTTCACTGGTCAGAAAAAATCCAGAAGAGCCTGCCATTCACGGCTTCGGTTTTAAAATTTCCAACACATTGGTTTGTCCAATCAGCATCCCAATGTCGCTGCCTTAGAACAGATTAAAAAATAGTCAAACTATATAGATCTTCTCCATTAAAAATAATCTGTGCTTATCTGCCACTTCTTGCCAGTCTTGAAGAGGACAAAGACGCATTGGAGTCTATCCTAACAACGTAAAATATGTATATGTGTTTTGAGCGATTTGGGATTTTGATGAAGGCGTTTGCAATGATCATGATTAATGGCTGGATTTCCTTGGAAAAGATGACGTCAGAAAGTCGAATTACCAGAGTGTTGGCGTTGTACGGTCAGCATCAGCTGTGCGTAACAAACATACTTTTCGGAACACTTTGTGCAAAAAGTCATCTTTCGCTAACCAAAATCAAAGCACGCACCACAACTCGATGTGATATTGGCAAGGAGAGCCAACATTGAACTAGTGCATCCAGCTCACTGCTACAACATTGCTAGCGGTGACGCGAGCCGTTCTTTTGTATTGTCCTCTGCCCCTCTCGGCCACGCTCAACAAGATTTCAAGTCGCATTCCATAAGTGCTTTATCACTGCTGCAATCAAAAGCAATGATGACACCCTTGCTTTCTGGAACAAAGTTGCAACTAGTTTAAACTCTGCCTACCGTCATGGTGAAAGCTCTGCGGTGTTGACGAGATCAGCCACGCAAGCAGTGCTGTCCCATCCACCAAAGGACACGTTTGGAAGATCTGAAACAACTATGGAACACAGAATCTCCAACAATGCTCATGCGCTGCTCCCCTTTACTACGTTTACTACGCAGTTTGTGAAATTCGTTCTTCGCCTGTCTCTTGAAACTGAACGCAGTGATGGCGCTAACACTGTCAACACAATGTACGCATGAAACTTTCCAACGCCCAGAGGTCTATCGGGAAGTCTAAACACAGAAAAACAAAATTTTCTGAAAGCAGTAGCAAAAACCTATTTGTATTACCTGCTCTCTTATTGCTCTGTCACTACTCACAAGGCCGTCTGAGAGAAATATTGCTGCCACACAAAGTACTGTCCAACAAAACAGTGAAAAATGCTGTTGCGTTCATTCCGCCAATCTTACATCCATTATAACCAGTAAAATAACCCACACACCTAAATAACCAGTGGAAGTTATGAAGTCAAATTTGCACGTACCCCCTGTATCCCCTCCATACTTGCCGAATGGTTTTGTCAATAACCGTTCGCAAACTTTAACGTCCTTTCCATTTTGTTCGTTACTTGGAAACAGAGACTTAACGTCCCAAAGCTTTTCAACTCGACCTCATCGTGTATCAAACGCTTTAATTCCAACAGTTCGTTACTTTTTGTCTCTCAATACTAATTCAACAAACAGGAGTCAAACGCACTTTTGTTTCCTCCATTACGTCTTCCTGTTTGGATAAGAATGCAAGTGCCAGTCAGAAGCAACATCGTTTATTTGATAACTAACGGACACAGAATCTGCCTGCTGATGCCAACTAGAAGCATTGTTCCTGTGTGTCACTGACCTGTAAATGCGTCAACCACTACTTAAGTGCCAAAAACTGAAAAACTGCTAGCAAAACGGGTTTCAGCGAGCGTGTTAGAAACCTTGTCATGCGTGAGAAGCTTAGAAAAAGCACTTAAAAATAAAAAAATCACCTGAACGCTTTATTCGACAGATGGGTTTGGTTTTGCATGGAGCCTCCGTGGAATGTGAGATACGTCTTCCAAAAAAGTTTAACTCCGCTCAACGGAATTTTCAATTGGACAATGACCTATCGCAGAGATTCCGACATTTTGGCTTCGCATGCCATGTACTACCCTACTTCGACAAGGTGGGTGCATTTGATTTGGCATACTGTACGTTTACCAAAACTTTTCTTCGAGAATAACCAAGCGAAACGTTTTCTAAAGCTCTTATCAACACTATGACAAGCTCAAATAGTTTGCGATAAAGGTAGTTTTTATTCAGTACCTTCAGGAAATTTGTTGTTGCGTTTTCCATACAATTTCTGCAAAACATTGGTTGGTAACGTTTCTGTCGATTTCAGTGCCATGCACGTAAAATGTGAACACCACAGATTTTTCATCAATAAAGGCAAAGAGATACACTCACTTTCTTAGAAGGTCTTCAAGCACACTGAAGTCTCTTGAACTTGACAATTTTGTCCGTTTATTTCATTGACCTTTCTCCAAACCATTTTCGAAAAAAAGTTTTTTTACACTGCAAATGCACTTTTTCAGAATGTTTTCCATACTTTTTCAATAATTTCACTTACTGTAGAGTTCTTTGAATATATTTTTATGCCACCCACGTGAATTCATAGCATTGTGCAGACCTCAAAAATCTCCATAGAACCTGAAACTTTTTGTTACCTGCTCACTTCCAAATTGGACATGCGCGTCGTGGCAAAAAAGGTTCCGAGACACAAAAACTTTTGCGTCTCCGAAAAAATTACGAACGGTAAAACCTTTGTAATGCCACTGGAACGACCACTGACGTGTTGTGTAGGAACTCCTCAAAGAATAAAGCAAAGCGTCTGCGGTTTTTCCTAGTTTCGTACATGAGGTAAAGTCGCACGTTGCAAAACGGTAGTGCCATGACAACACGTGAGCTTCTTGACAATCCTTCAGAGGCAACTTGAAAATTTGCCCTGGATTTTGTATGTGCTGTCGCCTAAAGTGGAAACATTCCCAAGGTACCTTCAGAGCAAATTGAAAATCTCTACGAGTTCCGCCCACAGATACATTCGTGTTATCCATCTTATCAACTCGCTGCCGCCCAAAGCCCACAACACTACCTTGAATATTACATTGTAATGGGTGTGTTATAGATTAGTGGTCGGCAAACTGAAGGCTTCGGTCAAAATGTGGGCCGTTTACCCCTTTTCATTGGACCGTACAACACCTTCTGTGTAGGTCGCACGATATGTAAGAATGCGTGCTCCTGTGCTGATTGTGTATAGGGTTGCCAGATTTTCACGAGTAAAAAAGACTATCAACCGTAAAAAAAACATAAAGCACCAAAAAAGGGAAATACAGGACAAATACAATAACACTTTAAAACACCTATACAGGTTGCACTGAACTTTAAAAGACAGTATATACATGTACAGAATAAAGATCACTCAATTAATAAACGTCTTGAAAATGTTGGTCTTGCTACAGAGTATCGTGAAAAAGCAAGACTAACAGCATCAAACAGCAAAACTAAAAATGATAAATTCTAGTGCAGAGTTACCAAAAAGGTATCATCATGCTGTGTTTAGAAACAGTTTCTAGATATATGCCAGTATCCACAAATCTGCCAAATTGATCTTTAAAAACTGCCAAACGACATAAAAAGTGAATTGGTCGAAAGAGAACAAAAACAACCAGATTACATTTGTCCTCTTTTCACAAATAAAAAAATCCAAAGAGTTAAAAAAAGACCAAAAATTACAATTTTAGCCTCAGAAAAGCCAAACTGGCAACACTGGTTGCGTGAGCAAAAACGTAGGCTACTGTAAGGACCATGGAAAATTGATTGTTTGCCGTTGCAAACCATTGTTTCTGTCATTATACGGTTTATGACATTTTCATAGCATTGTTATGTAATAGATAACTGAATAGAGCGTAACGTCGAAATGGGACTTTCAAAATAAAGCATGGGCCTTTAATTGCGACTGCAAGGTTGGTTTGGGCCATCGAAACAAAGGTTTGCCAAGCCGTGTTATTGATTGTTTCAAAACCCACAAGTGTCCATATTCTTACCACCGGCTACGACTAAACGGAATTTTTCTGACTTGCATATATTTCTCTTTCGCAGACCATCAAATGAAATCCTTAAAACAAAAACTGAAGTCTCCTTGGCGGCGTGGATTGTCTCCAATTGCGATATATCTTCAAGAAGCATTTTTGTGGAAGAATTGAAAAAATACATTCCTGTCGACATTTACGGAAAATGTTCGGGAAGACCTCTTTGCAAACCTCCGTGTCAACACAGAGTGATTTCAAGGTAACACGTCTCACAAAAATAAATACAAGTGCAGAATCTTCCCCAGCACGTCCATAACCACATAAATCCATGCGAAGCTCAAGCCGTTTCTGGATCTGTACAAAGCAGGCCCGTAACCAACTTTGGACACCAGGTGGGGCGAAGCGTTTTCTGAGAGGGGCCCAAGCTTTTTAAACTATGTCCCAGAGTTGTAAACGAGCCTCATTTTGAAGTCCGAACCCGGCCCCAGCCCGAAATCACAAGCTCGATTCCGGCCCGAGCCCGACATATAATTTTGAAACCCGATTAGGCCCGAAGGCCAGATTTACCGTGTGAGTCAAGATACGCCCAACTTCGAGGAATCACAAAACGTAGTGTATGGGTATAGCTGCAGGTGCATTTTTTCTTCACACCCAAAATAGCTATCACCTTGACCAAAATATTGGCTTAAACAAGCACAAACATAGCTTGCTATCAACGATAATACTGAAGAATGTAATGTTTCTCAAGAAAAAAGAAACTATCCACGTTGGCGCTACAGGCATAAAACAAACCATCTAGAATAGAGCTATCGGCATGAAAAGCCGGTTTGTAGGCCATCGTTTTTAAAAACAAGCCAAGAATCGCGCACGTTATTGATCTTTTCGAAGCAACGCTATCTCATTCTAATTTTCTCACCGTGGTCACCTTCTCAAAAAAAGTGTGAGACAAATCCGAGCAGAGAACAAAAGAACGTTGCTGTGTTTGCAAGTAGAATTAGTTGAGGAAAAATCGCAATCCATTCACTAACAGAGGTCACCGCGGTGAGCACAACGAATGTACTTCACGAAAGAAAAAAATCGTAACTCTGAATGTTATTAAAAAGTTTTGTATGCAGGCCCGAAATCGACCCGAAACATTTTGACAAACGTTAGTCCGAACCCGGCCCGAAACCCAGCCCGACCCGAAAAGCTCGGCCCGACTTGCAACTCTGCTATGTCCACCACATCGTTTCAGGGGGGCGAAAAAAATTTTAGTCGGGCTTCGACCCCTTGCATCTCCCTGGCTACGGACCTGGTACAAAGCAATATTACGTTAGCTTCAACCATAACCTTCAGAATACGAGAAAAATATTTGCAAGGAAAACAAAACATTTTTCAGAAACTTTCTGCTACACTTCAAAATGATAAATGCTTTCAGGTTCCAGGCCTGTGTCCCTGCCACAGCTATTTCATCGAAAGTGTCTACCTGCACCAAGGGTGGGCAATTAACGGCCCGCGACCCCACATGTTCCCCGCCACCCCACATGTTCCCCGCCACATCATTTTCAGTGGCCCGCAGGAGCATTAACGAAAAATCTTCAAATCTGACATTTCCTCGAATTTATCACAGTAAATGTTAGTGCTGAAGCTAACTTGAACCGAGACTTGCTTCTATTTCCATGAGACGATGTGGCCCTCGACTAAACGTGGCATTCTCAAAGCGACCCTCGCGCTAGATTATTTGCCCACCCCTGGTTTAAGTGAAATAAATGCTCGATAATCGATAGAATATGGATCTTCGTTGAGGCAATACCACGACAAATTCTACTTGTGCTGCGCATTGAGAAGGTATTAAGGAAACGTTTTCCGTCAAGAAGCAGTGTAACAATGAACTGCTAGATTAATTACGGCTGAAGACAAATTGTTGCCTGAGACCAAAAATTTCAAATTGTTACTTCAAATTGTACTGGCGTCATGAATACGTTTTATCGTCTTCAAAGAAAACATATTTTTTACATTTTGCTAATTTTTTTCCGAAAGTGGTCACTGGAACACACAAAAAGCAAATTTGAAAACCTTGCTGTGGTTGTCTTCCTCAGAATCCTAAACCAATAGAAAATTTGCGGATATGTCTTTAGCATCGTTTTCCACAAATACATTAATGGAATTTCGCACCTCTATCTCCACAAACATATTATTGTGATTTCATACCTCTATTCCAGCTGCATGTTGAAACAGAAGAATGATGCAGTGGATAGTGATTTTCTGCCGAGCTGTTAGTTCGAAAATCGAACCTATAAAGGGAATGAACAAAGACCATGAAAATTGATACATGCTGCCTTTGCTTTTTATTCAAAGCTTAACACTAAAGTTTGTTACAAAGGAAGAGGATCTCTTTGTGTTTGTGGTGGGCCACCTTAACAGCTTCGTAGTTTCCCTGAAATCGCCTCCCGAACAAATAATAAGCCAATCAAAGCAAAAGAAGGATAAATGTTTGTAAAATATTAATCTGCTTTAACTTCAACTAAGCAAAATCTTTAAGACATCAATGTGGGAAAGTTTTTCAGCAGCAGACTTTTCTTTCAACATTTCAAAATCCGTTGGCAAACATAGAAAGTGCTTTTCCTTCTTAACACTTCACGGAGTTGCTGCATACCTTTAGTATTAACAGTAAAGTCACAATTACAGAAAACATGTCATTTTATTTAACGTTTCGAAATTGCCGTAAGCAATCATCAGGAAAACAAATACGGACTGTAGTTACACAAAAAAGGTGGTTTGAAGGCGTTCGTGCTATAATAGAAAATAAACGTGATTAGTGTCAGATGAAAATCACGGAATAAATGAAACATTCGCGGTATGATCCTTCTAGATGGTGCTTATGTATTAAAAATGACGCGAGTAAACTGTCTCTTTACCAAAGGTGCTTCATGCTAAGATAAAATCTGTGCATGGGATTGACCAACAAGTGATGACTTCCAATTAAGTCAACACGTTAAAATAACTTGTTTTCTGTCTTTTTCTTTCTATGCAGCTCAAGCATGAGTCTAATCAAAATATGTCACATTTGCTTATACTTTACGTCCTACGCAGTGGCGATTCTAAGAGGGGGACTGGGTAGGCCATGCCTCCCCCCCAGATTTTTGCTTGGCCCCCTGCTTGGCCCTCCCAGTTTTTTTCTTAATTTCCCGTTTAAGTTAGTTTGGTTGACGTTTACAATAGATAACCTTCGGCCAGCAATATTTTAAACGATTAGAAAACCTCTAGCCTGCATTTAATATTTCCCAAATGCATGATAAGCTGTGTTATTGTTTTCCCGGTCGGGTAAATAAAGTTGATTATGATGACACACATCAATGGTTGCTTGGATCCTGCGTGAAATTTAGTCAGACCGCGGTCGTGGTGTTGAAAAATTCATTTCGAAATTAAGAAGCAGTCGCAGAAGTGGGAAGATTGAACTTTCGTGCATTTCAGTATGAAACGGAACTGGATTATATTATTGTCAGCAGATTGTTGGTTGTTCCAAAAAAAAAAAAAAAAAAAAGGTTTGTGAAAGCGTTAAGAACTGTTTTCCGTTAATTTATCTGAAGTTATTCTGGCTGCTGTATTGCGTTATGTTGCCTTGTGTACACGACTTGGAAACATCTTACGCAAGTGTTTCGTGACTACAGTTTTAATTCAATCCACATGTCCTGCAACCTCATAGAATTTTGTTATGGATTTTCTGTAATGATTCAGAAGCAATTCTTCGCGTATTTCAGCTCTTTTCCCAGGAGGTAAAATATTTCTATCAGAAATAACACTTGAAATAATCCGCAATTCATATTTATTTGGTGGAAATGATTTAAAACGTGAAATAAGTTTGACAAAGAATTTGCTTGGGAAGGAGTTGAAGCTACCTATATCGCCCGAACGAACAAGTTTTTTTTTCATGCGTAGCTAGTTACAAAGCTGCGTTTGATTGTTACTGGTAGCTGTAACTCTTCCCGTCACCAGCGCTTAATGCGAGAGAAGTTTTTCAAAAATAAAATTAGTGAAAACATTTCCCAGAAATTCTATGACCAGTGAAAGATTAGGTAACATTGATCTCAGGTCAGTATCTACCAACAAGCTACATAGGCGTAAGCCTAGGGCCTCAAGATCCAAGGGGGCCTCCAACAAACTGTGGTAGGCTACGCATAGAGTACACTGTCGGTATATGATCATTTCAGTAAATATTCATGAAAAATTTTTGTCAGCATTATTCATGTAATTTAGTTTTATTCATCCATTCAGATTTCATGGTGATAGCGCCAGAGTCTTCCAACAAATTTCCATGAATCTCAATATGACGGTTGGTCAAGCCGCATGCCGACTATTGTGTCGATATACGCAAAGCACGCTGGCTGCGTCTTGCGTTTGCTGAATTATACGGATTGTTACGAATCAGGCTAAGAACTTGTGGCTGTTCGTGTTTGAAATGCACTTGATAAGTGGCGTAACTGACGGAGGACAGGGGCAAAGGTGCGAACCTCCCCCATGCTAAGCTAAATTTAACAACCGGGCCCTCACCTAGCTTGTATTTTGGTATTTACTATTCGTTTGGTTTTCAGTAAATTGATGTTTTTTTTTGCGTTTCTCGGAGTGTTTTCCGGTGATTTCGGGTTTTAGCATAGCCATCCACATCCGGATTCACTATTATTTCTCAACTTTTTCAGAGTGTTGGGCTGGCCAGTGGGTTCCCTTCAACTAAGTTCCCCCTGGCTCTTGCAGATGAGAGCCATATGTTTAGGGCTAGCAGCAGTCTCCTAGACTAAACATAGTTGCTTCGTCTGAACAAATACAGTAGTTTTGTCAGCGTTTCTGTTAGGTTAAGCTCAATTGGTATTTTTAGATGTGATTCTTTGCATTTTAAGTTTCTTTTAGAAAGTCATTAAGAAATCAGATTGCTACTGAGTACTTGCGCAAGTTCGTGCTGCTCCCATGCTAAGAAAATCAGAGACATTGGTGATCTTGCAAGCAAAAGTCACTTTGCCAATTGGCAACCACAGAACTCTTCCCCAAAGAGACAAAAAATAAGGAAACAGAAAGAAAATTACAAAAGCGCATTTGGGTCTTATGCCTCAGATTAGTGGTTCTTATATGCCTCAGATTAGTGGTTCTCAGCCCTTCAAATTGAAATATAAAACACCACAAATTAGTGGATATTTTATCAAATTTTCAGAATGTCAAGTCCCCCGGCGCAAATGTAACACCCCCCTAGTAAAGACTTTCTGGAGACGGTTCTGATTTGAACCTCACATTATTTCGAGCGACAGTTTTGTTACGTTCGATTCTTTGCAGTCTGAAAAAGTAAGAAACACGCGAATCGTGAACCTAGCAGTTCAACCAGTTTGGTGCGTTTTACATGACATGTTTTGTTCGTGTGTGTGAGATTTTTACAGCCGTAGTAAGCGAGCCGCAACGTGGTCCCCACGTTGTGCTTTAACGTCTTTATGCCGCCATACATATGTGCAGTGTGGTTGGTTTGTACGAGCACAGATCAGAAAACACAGATGTGAAACTTACAAAAATGTAGAACATGTTTTTGTCAAATATTTCAACCGTGGCGTCTTCGGTTGGTTCGCCTGTGGAAATTGATAATCCTGTTCCTACCGGCCGAGCACAGTTTTCACAATTCCCTGTCATCGAACTTTTTGCGTCGAAGGTAGCAACAAGCGCAGTGATCGTGGGGCACTCTAGTAATGATTTATAATTTTTTATTGACCGTAATTTAGAGTGTCAATATCGTCATTTTCGGCTTTCGCAAATTGATTAACGCTTTTCATTTTTTCCTCATAAAAATGGGAGAGGGGCCCTCACAAGTGGATTAGCCTAGGGCCTCTAATCAGCTAAATCCGGCCATGATTGATCTACTTTCAATATAAAGGTAGTAACTGAAAAACAGATTTAGATGATTTCGCTGATGAATTTGACAGTCGACGTGATAATCGAAGGATTAAGTTACATTGAAGTGATGATGATATAAAATTTTAACGTAGACTGTGCAGGGAGCTGTGTGGGAATTATATTGCTCATTGTCTATTTGTCTGAATCTTTTTAGGTTCAGAGTTGTTTCGCTTGTGACAAGACAGTCATAAATCAACGCAGGGTTGAAAAGTCAGCTTTTGAGGATAAGTCAGAGGAAATTCAGTGTGAATATTAAAAGGAACAACTTTGTTGGGAAGAGTCTGCAAACTAAGTTTTACGTCTGCTGTTACATCTTGCTATCAGGTACACGCCCTAAACGCCAATGCACGCCTATCTGCGACGCTGCTATGCTGCTTTAGGTGTAACTGATGCCGAAACCTCGTTGCTGTTAACTGCACACTGCATTGAATTGTCCTCACCCTATCTACGCTGCAGACGGGCATTACACTCGTAATAGTAAGAAGTTGCATAACATTGTAATGGTTACATCTCAGTCACAAAATCTCCATAAGCTACTTCCACACAAACGGATTAGTGAGTAGTCACCAATTCGTTGGAAGATGGTTTATTTTTTATGTGCTTTGTAGTAAGAATATTTTGATTAAGCCAGTTTGCTATCAACAGCCTACTTGTCTCTGTGTCAAGTTGGAATTCGTGGTTAGAACAATTTCGCTTTCATGTGCATTGTGTTCACTTTCGTAGAGTTGTTTTCGTTCATGTGGAGTTGGCACAATTGTGTACGGGAAATGGTGTTTCGTTTTACATGTGTAGTGCTGTGGAAGTTGCATGGTTAGCACAGAATATTCGACAAAGTAAGACACGTGCGTGATTGCATCTACAGTGGCGTTTAGGTGTCTCTGGTGAAAAACAACGCTAGCTCATAACGATATTCACAAGCCTATGTTGTGTTTGATAGGGTTAATCATAGCAACTTCATCTTGAAAACAACGAAAAATCACTATGCAAGATAGACATTTATGCTGGCGCCCTTACTTTTTCCTTGACCCCGCAGTGGCCCACCACTTTTAAATTCTAGAATCGCCACTGTTTGATTGGGTTAATCATAGCAAATCAACCTTCATTACAACGGAAAATCACCATGCATGAGAGACAATTATGTTGGCCCCCCTACTTTTTTCCTTGGCCCTTGAGTGCCCCCTCCCAGTTTTTTCATTCTAGAATCGCCACTGGTCCTACGAACAATGCCAAGCGTTGGTCATCATCTCTTGTCTCAACGTAAACCTACGAATTGTGCAGCAATATAGGCCTATTCCACACGCAGTGGTTGCTTTCAATACTTTGATTCTGATACTTTTCAGAGCTAGGAATGTAAACAAGCCTTTGTCTACGATGGGGAATATTCACCTCGCAAAATAGAATATCAGACAGATTTCTCTTCCACCACTGTCCAAAAATGCTGCTTTTTCAGAAACAAAAATACCTTTCAGTAGCCTATCACAAGTGAGAACTGGTGAAATATCTGGGGTTTATCGGTTTCATAATGATAGGTTTCATGTTTGAAGTTATTAAGATTAATGCCAGATATTTTTCCTTCGTTACAGATACAAGTTCTATTTGTCACTGGAAAATTCCAAATGCAAAGATTACATCACTGAAAAGTTCTGGGTAAATGCTCTGGGAAGTCATACTGTCCCGGTTGTCATGGGA
>Ga0210059_1000614_pt1 | contig 47007 bp, 27 predicted proteins | sample Ectturendosymbi2_FD_188042 | JGI IMG/M metagenome (GOLD analysis project Ga0210059, IMG submission 188042) | Ecteinascidia turbinata endosymbiont from Florida, USA - Sample 2 (SPAdes) (version 2) | ecosystem: Host-associated > Tunicates > Ascidians > Unclassified | place: Key West, Florida...
CGCCCTGGAAGCGACTTTCATCAAATCTCTGAATCCTCTTCTCTGCAAACAAAAAGAATTCGTTTACTCCTTGAAGATCTCCTAAACCTCTTGAACTTTCCATTGGTTGACCGTTCCAACGTTTCGACGAGGTCCAAATTACATCTTCAACCAATGACAACTCGCCTTTTCTTATCTCCTCAACCCTTTCTTATTGGCCACTGCTTTAACCAATGAGATATCTTCTTTTCTGTATATAAACCAGCTCGGTAGTATCTCCACTTCATTCTGACGATATCCCTTGAAGAGTGTCAGACGAAAAGCTTTGGGATGAATCTCCTATTTCACGCCATCAATAGGCACTGTTATATGCAGCACGCAAGCTCTTCATCTGGTCTGTGTGTATTTGCTCTACAATTGGCAAGCATACATTGGCATACAATAGGTTCGAAATATAGTGTTTTTTACTGCAGGAGAGCACTGATCAAAAGTGCCTCTGTGTTTGTTTGCTGCACAGTATAGTGATTTCCTTTGTCTCTGAATATCATCATTATCCTTCAGTGATGCATTTATCCACACACCAAGGTATTTCACTTGGTCAATGTTATCTGTTTTGCATATTATTGCGTTTGTTTGTGTGGTTCGCATATTATTGCATCCATTTCCCTCGTTCAATTTTGGTCACTTTTACACTTTGTCCAGGGCCATACATTATTTGTTATTTTGTATCTTGATATACATTTGAAATCAATTTTATTGGATTGTATAGGTTTGCCACTTGAGTGCGCTGTAGCACGAACCACAGGAAGCAATGTTTTGTTTTGGTAGGAGAAACTTCGTCAGCTGATTGCTGACCCAGATCATGTGATGGTGTGACGAAGGTGGGTGATGCAAAATGCTGTAGTTTACTGCAGTGCAGCAGCTGCTTGGATTACTGTACACTGTACAGGATTGTACCATAGACCAATGTTGCATTTCAGTTGTGAGTTGGTTGCAAGAAAAACTGTGCATATGATTGATTGTTTGGATAGCAAAAACGTAAATTTTAGTCTGCTGAGAACAGTGAACAGTACATATTATATGTCATCCTCTACTCTAGGCCTGCTCAGTCAAAGTCTTCATAAGATTAAGACCAGTTACTGTAAGTAATACTAATAATACTTCCTTGAAAAAATCCTTTCAGCACTTGAAGTTCATACATTCTCAGTAGGTAAATTAATGCACCCCTAATATAGTAATAACAAACTGCTTCCAAATAAGTTTGAAGAGTATTTATTTTATTGAGATCGACAGATTAGGGTTTTTGGGGCCGATATTCATTCATTCATTTTCATTTTGTTTGGGAAACATACACACATGAAAAACAACAAATAAACATGAACTAAATGTAATTAATCTTATAATTTTATTCGGTATTGTTTTTATTGTTTTAAGTAAATATGTTGATGCTGAACCCTAGCTACTTCTTCCATATTGAAGATGAGAGAAGACTAGACTATACTGTTATTAAAGAATTGATGAGAAGGTAATGTCTAAGCCTTGTAAGAGCTCCACAGGCTTTGGGTATTTGTTTTTTCACTTGAGCTGTGTGTGAGTTCTAGGTTAGCTTGTTGTCTGATACTATTCCCAAGTATTTAAGATCGTCACAACTTTGGATATAATATGATTATTAATGCTAATGTTCATGTCAAAGTCCATACCGATGTATTGTCCATTCATGGAACGATAGTCAATACCGATAACCATTCTAAATTTTTAAATCTTGTCTGATTCATTATCAAAAATATAATGTATTCTATGCCTTACCTTAATGTAAAAATCAGGTGTCCTGTAAAAGGCGGAGCCCCGTGAATAGCGGAGCTTGGTTGTGGATGTTTGATGACGTAACCGGAGTTGCTAAAACTGATACTTTGCGTTGATCCATGAGAACCAAACGGTAGTAAAAATAATTTTACTGCAAAAGATGATATTACACTACGGTAAAAAAAGTCTATTCTGAAGTTTGATAATTTTTGGTTATCTGAGTTTCACAATGGTTCGGGGACAAAAAAATAGGTTTCAACAATTGTGAATGTTTAAAATTTTCAAACATCGCAAACATCCATACATTAGATGTTTCGGGGAAGCGCATATTAATTTGCAATAATAAAATATTTTTCCTTTGCTTTTTTTCCGTTTATTCCTTTTGCAATGCAACTTTTTTCCACTCTGGTTACGTCATCAAACTTCCGCAACCAAGCTCCGCTATTTACTGAGCTATGCCTTTTACAAGGCACCTAAAATCATGATTTATGAGCTAATTTTTTTCAAATTGCAGCAATTTGGAATTTTAGTATGTTGCTATGATTTTTAATTTATCTGATTAATGATATATAATGCTTTTGTTTTGTCTGCAACAGCCAACACGTGCTTCATGGTTCATCTTGTCTGCTTGTTTATGAAAATGCACCTGCTAGCTTTAATGCTGCAAGGCAGCTGTGTTGACTCGGTTCATTGTGCTTTCTTGCGCAAGTTGTTTAGATGTGTGAGGAATAGTCTATAACAGTGTTTTGTCAACACCTTTTGGCCGATACCAATATATCGGTAAAATCCAAATATCGGCCCGCCCTTATATTGGTCTATCTCTGGTATTTTATTCAAATCAACTTCATTCTTTTTTATTCCATAAGACTATCCACTTCTAACAACCTGTGTTTACCTGGAGTTAACTCAGCTCCAGGGAAAATGTTCCCTTATTTTTGTTGTTCCGAAAGTATAGGCTTTAATACCAGACTCCACCAAGTCTTCTGCTACCTTTATCTTTGAAAGTCAATTTAAGAGGCACTTAATAAATTGAATGAAAGTAACAAGATAAAAAATAATGTGTTTATTTACGTTCACATTACACAAACTTTTAATCCATGAGGAACATAACGTTGCCTCCATTGGTTTTAATAATGTTAGTCATCTAAGTTGTTGTTTTTTATGCATTTAAAATTTTTTTCTTATTCATATCCAACTTTACAGATAAAATTACACTCCATATTTTTTTTGCATGAATTAATTTTTTAGTTTTTGTTCCTGTAGTATTTTTTGACTATACTGAATCTCCTCAATTAGATTCACTCCTGTGTACATAAGACATTCTGTTTTAATCTGTAGTAGGTTTACCTTGTCATGTTCTGTATGCTTGTTTGTTTTTCTATGCTTATGGTTTCAAGCTTTTTGACACATGGGTTATTTTAGCTATATTCAAATTTTGATTTTTGGAAGCCAATATTTTGGCCATTTTTGGAAATACTTGAAAAACTTTTCCAAGCTTACCTGTTTGCTTTTCCAAAACATTTTTTTGGTTTGGATTACTTTTAAGGAACCCAACTAATTAAAAATAAAACAATGATGAGTTGTTTTTTTCGTTGGTATTTTTGGTTGGCTGTGTTCTTTACAAGTAACAAAACAACAATGAGTTTGGGAAATAACAAAACAACAATGAGTTAGGGAGAAAATGTTTGGGTGAAAAAATAGATTTTTTGCAAATCTAAAGAAAATTTAATTTTTTAGCTTTTTACACTTTGCTATGAGCGGTTTTTGGAAAGCATCATTGAAAACAACATAAAAATCCAATAAAAATGGTAACCTAGTTGTCAAAATGTTGTAAACATTTTGTCAATTTTTTAGTTAAATTCCATAACTTTTGTTACTCCTAATATTATCATTTGAAATTTGGTAGGGTGTTGTAAGGCACCAAGATAGATAGATAAATAGAGTTTATCGGCGCAAACATTAAACAATTTCATGCAAATGAAAGTTAAGGCGCTGGGATACTGAAAAAAAACTGTTAAACAGGTTGTCTCATCAGGTCCCCCTCGACAGTTCCATAAATTTCTATTGTGGCTAAAAGTTGATGGCCGAATTATTGCGAGTTTAATAAGGCTTCATTTTTTTAAGAGGTTGCAGTCTGCTGGATGATCAACACAGTTGCGTGGCAGTGCTGGGTCGCAACCGGTATCTGTCGTGGTTTGCCCAGTTCCACAAAGAGCATGGCAGAAAAAGTGTAAACCCAGCTAAAATGAAACTCTGTCCTTGTTTCCATAGCCCTTTCACATCCAAGCAGACAAATGTTGCTCTGTAGCAGTTCGTATTTTGGTGCCAAAAAGAGGTCAATTCTCCAACTTCCGCAAAAGCTAGCCGCTTGAGGAGCCACATGCACTATGGTGTACAAAGCTTAACAAGTTATGCAGAAGCATTTCATTGATGGTGCAGAAATTTTCCAAGGATGCAGGCCTGCTGCATATGATCGAGCAGAACCTTTTTGGTGCATTTTCCATGCAAAAGAAAGAAAGAGACCGTGACAGCAAAAAAAGAAAACAAAAAAACAACAATAGAATCTAAAAATGATGTTGCACTTATAGTATATACTTGTCAAATCGAAATCAATGGTACATTACGAATAGGCGGAGATCGGTAAATACAGGTTGTACAGCCCTAACCTTGGCATTATTTCATGGCATTGTATAGGCTAATATATCACTATATTTTTTAACCAGTCTGTCTTTTAACTGCTTTTTGAAGGCAGGTGGTGAAATATCATATGGAATCCCAGATTTTTAGGCCAAGGTGTTTTAGAGATCTTTTGCCTTTGACTGTTGAAGCCAGATGCCGAATGTATCCACCTCGTATGGTAGCACGGGTTGCATGGGAGTGTGCCTGACTTACAGAAGTAAACAGTTGATCGAAATTAACAGTTCTACCCTAGTACAACCTATGCATGAACTTGCCTATTTCAAGAATGTACAGTATATATCATTAATTTTAAGAAGGTTTAACTTTTTATACAATGGTAAGACTCTCAAATTATGAGAGCTATAGGTCATTGCTCTTAATACTTCATTATGTAAAACATTCAGTGGGTTCAAAGTTGTTTTTCCATCACCACCCCAGATACCAATTGCATATAGGAGATAATTGTAAGTTAAACTGTAGTAAACTGATCTCAATGCATTATTACTAGGGCAGCCAAAAGTCAATAAAGTCAATTTTTCTGCCGTTTCTAAAGTTTATAAAACGTCCACAAACTCAATTTCATGCTCATACCATGAGGGAATCACAAGTTATTAGGTAAAAAAAAGTCTAAATTTATTGTTAGGTCAAACTTTTCTTGCAGCACAGTTTTTTTCCCTTTATCAATATTTTATTGAAACTACTACAACAGGTATTAATATTCTTTTGCAAGTTTAGCTGCACTTCTGTAATAATAATGGGTTTATTCTGATTTCTGACGTAATAATGTTGTTTTGCCCACTACCGGATGATTGAAAATTATGCAGGATAGGTGTGGTAGGCGAGAACTGTGGTCTCACAGTACTTGTTTTGATAAATGCTCAATCCATTATGCATATAGTGTCTCAACTTTATGATGTTCTCTGGTTTGACTCTGCTGTAGTTATTAATGCACTTACCAATACATCATCCCCAAAGTTAAACAGCCAAATTTTTTCTTATTTTGAAGCTTAGAGTACATGAATATGCTTCTGGGTTAACCCAACACCTAAGGCTGAATTATTTTGCGATTGCAAACGCAGAAAATTTATCGGTCAAAATCTGTAAATTATAAAGTCAAAATTCTAAGTTTTTAGGTTAAAAAATTGGTTGCCCTAAATATTACATAGGTAATATCTTATCCTATGAGACATTGCAACACTTCAGGAGAGTTTCATTTCATGGTTATGTATGTGGTTTGATATACAGTATATACCACAAGGTACTTGGTGCACGTTGTGTGTTTTTACTTTAAAATTACAAGATTGGCATAAGTTATTATTGATAAGCATATATGTGGTTTTTGAGAGATGTATTATAAATCAAAAGACCAGCAGAAGCCAACCAGTTCAAACCAACTCAGGTGATGATAGAAACAGATGAAGAAAGCAGGTGTTTTTGAATAGAAAATAGTATTTGCAGAACAGATGGAGCAGTGAAAGCAATACTAAATCACTTTGTTCACAATTTACAACAAAGCCTAAACCTTTGGTGAGTTGGATGGGGAATCTTTTCTGTAATTTTAAGATGTTACATGTGTTTTGAATTAGAACATTAGACCTTTCAAACAACAAATGACAAAAGCAGTTTATTTTGGCTTTAGCAACTCTTTTCCCCAAAAAAGAAGATACATAAGAAAATGTTTTTTCAATATTATAGTTGTGACTGGCATTTTTTATATAAAAATTTTTTTCCTATATGCTTGGTTTTCGCTCCATAGCTGTTTGAATAAAAACAACAATTTTTTTGGCAAAACACATTCTAATTAAAAAATTGCAATTCCATTGCCCACTTAACATAGGAAAGAAAAGGCCACAGTAGGAACAACTAAATAAAACAGTACCAAGTGGGTAGTGACATAACAAACAAAAATAATGGTCCAGTAGGTTACAGGATGCATTTACAAACTGATATAACATGCTTGCAAGATGTTGACACAACTATGTGGTGGGTTAATGGATGGTTGCAACTAATCATGAGCTATGAACAAGCTGAAGTAAAACCATCGCAAAACTTTCCGTTGTATAGCAGGACTATGTTAAAACCATATAAAACTCAACAACAATGAGTGAAATCAATAATTAATTATGACAAGAAGTAAAGCAACAAATAGCATGTCTTCCCAGATGCTAAAACATGTTCAGCAGATCTCAACACAATCCAGATGGAAACCATGAAGCTTCGTTAGTCAGAGTTAAAGATTGACATTCTGCAAAGAGTCTTAATAAACAATTTTGTGGTTAGACCAGCTGTTCTATATATTTTTGCATATTACCTATCTACAAACCCAAAAACTGTCAATTCCTCTCCGACAAAAATTACAAAAAAATAATTGCAAATATTTCACTCTATCTACTGTGAAGAAAGAATAGACAATTATGAAGCAAAATTGGGCTTCTATAATATCAGTCATTGCAGTTTAAGCAGCTTGTCCTTGTGTACCTATAGACATTTCCATCTAAGCCAATCTCATTATAGTATTTTATGTGTTGAAATAAAATAATATTATCTTTGACTTTTTCATCCATGGTTTTTCCTTCCCAATTCAAACCTAGAACAGATTTCCTCCCAGGAATTAAAAATTCTTTCCTTAGTGAGCCAAATGGCACCCATTTGAGAACCACTGGATAAGACTGTCTTCGAGGCATGTTGCTGGGTCGTAGTCATTCGTAGCATGTTTGCCAGTCATAAACCCAACCTGAAACATGTGAAAACTGCTAGCAGTATCTATGTATATAATATGCATATGAGCATTAGTGCTGCTGCATAGCTGTCAACTAATTAACTACAAACTTTTTTTGCAAGGAGGAAAAGAATAAATGCAGTAGACCCTGCTTAGTAAAACCACCTGTGTACCAAGCATTTGTACACAGTGTTCCCTCTAAGATTTTTATAAGTCGGCTCATGTCCAAAAAGTGCCATCAATATCAAAAGAAACTTGATGCCCTTTATAAATTTTCTTAAAATGCGTCCATTTTCAACAAATATACCATATACATTTCATCAACCATATTTGGTGAATGATCCAAAAAACAAAAAAATGGTCTTCACTTTTTTTAACATGTACACACAACATTTTCTGCTAAATGAAACCAAACCTGCTAAACCAAAAAATGGTCATCACGTTTATCAGGCAGTAAATGAAATGAGCTGTATGCAAACTTCCTTCACAAATGTGAACCTTTTCTCTGATTAAAGGAAGCGAGCCCCAGCTTGAAAATCACTGCACTAAGCCAATAGTACAGTGTAGTTGAATCATGCTGATGATACTGCACAATGTGTTTACTTGAACTTTGTCCAAACGTAGTAACTCAGAAATATTGGCAAATCACTATTTTACCCAAATTTGGGACCCTGTAAAGTGCTGTACCATTCCGAGTCACAGTGGACCTGACAATGATGATGGTTAAAGGGTCATTCCACTCTCCCCTACCCAAATCCAGACTGCACCATGGGCCCTTGATCGGCTGCAATTTTAAAGTCATGCCCAGCACTGAAACAATTAAAGAAAGTTTGGTTTCAAACAAAAAGAGTCGGCACAAACTGCTTTGGCAATTGCGGAATTGACATGGCGTACACAAACTCATCTAAAAAAAAACATCATGAATCACATGTAACAAACAATGATTAAATATAATGTTCTTCCGGGAAAAATCTTCATCTTCATTTTCGGCTGACGTGCGTTGAAGACTTGAAGTCCAATGCGTGATGGTTCTTGGAAGAAACCTAGTGTTTGTAGGAAAGCTGCATAAGCTTGTCAGCTTTTTCAACCGGAAGTTTTTTGCTGCTACAGTGCATCAATTTATCCAGTTTCCACGTTTAAAGTGGTCCTAAACAAAAATGTCGTTTTATGTATTTGGTCATCTGTAGACGTGCAAAGCATCTGGCTGTCCTGCATAAAATTTGCACACCTCTGTTAAGTTTTAAAGATGCTCATCAAAGAGCAGCCTCTTTCAGCTCCAGCACTGCATGCTGCAAAAGTTGTCACAATCGCAACCAAAACTCTAAAACCCGGATATTGCTATACTTCTACAGCTTGATCCGAAGCTAATAACTACTTGCGGATCTTAAACAAAAACAAGAGTACAATTTTGTATTAGATCATTTGTAAGCATTGATTGTCGAAAACCTTTTCTCCCAGACTTTTGACTATTTATACTGACTTGATCAACACATAGTATTTTTAGCCTAATTTCGCAAACAAGCACTGACTTCATTAGCAATTTATTGCATGTGCAAGTTACTGTTTTTTGAAACAAATGCATCGTAACTATACCTTGTCAAGCTTATATTAATTACAATTACTGTAGAATTCCTCCTGCATGTTGCAGGCTTGTTTGCTTTCATACTTCAAATACATCACAAATGATTAGGAAATTTTTCTGTCACACTTCGTGGCATCAGCCGTTTAACAGCCGCTTGATGAGATGTGAGCTGATAGTGGAACTTGATAACAGTCTTGATAAGCCGAAAAAAACAAGTTTTACTGTCTAGCAAAAATGCGTTACACTCCAAACACAAGTAGAAGTTAGGATAAAAGCCTCTATGAACAACTTAGCTGAATTTTGCCAGGCAACTTACCTTTGCTCAAATTTGAAAAAATATGTTAATTCCTTCGCAAAACATGTCTATTCTTCCAGTCCAAGTCTTTTTAAATTGCTTAACGTGAAATCACGCCTGCACGTCACAGTTTACGGGTGCACTAGTGGGCAATATGCTTCCAGATTCAAATCATTCTTATAAAATGTGAAAGTCGAGAACTTTACAATGATCTGGACAACACAGCAAAGATTGATGAGCACGTAAAAATGTAAAACGTGCCCAAAGCATTTTTGCAAAACTTCTACATTCTTGTGGAAGTCTAGACTGTTTGTTTGCACGACACATAAATCATGATAATGTGCTCAGAACTATTTATCAATCTTGTAACTAGAAAACTTCCAAACTGTGTCTGAACTTTACAGCAAACAGCATTGTTTTCATACACATAAACCGTGAAAATGGACCCAGAACATCTTTCATAAACTTGGCAAGGCAGAAACTTCCTAAATGCGTCTGAACTTCACAACAAACCGCTTCGTTTTTGGACGCATAAATCGTGAAAATGCACCCAGAACTTTTTTTATAAACCTTACAAGTGAAGAATTTAAAAAATGCGTCTGAACTTCACAGCAAACATCTTCGTTTTTGGACATATAAATCATGAAAATGCACCCAGAACTTTTTCTGTAAACCTAACAAGCGGAGAACTTCCAAAATGCATTTGAACCTCACAAGAAACAGCTTTGTTTTTGGACACATAAATCGTGAAAATGCACCATAACTTTTTTTTTATAAACCTTGCAAGTCAAAAATGTCGAAACTGCATCTGAACTTCATAGCAAAAAGCTTCATTTTTGGACACAAATCAGGAAATGTGCCCAGAACTTTTTCTGTAAACCTTGAAAGCGGAGAACTTTGAAAATATATGTGAACTTCACCTCAAACATCTTTGTTTTTGGACACACAAATCTTGAAAATGCGCCCAGAACTTTTTTGCAAACCTTGCAAATGGAAAATTTCCAAAATGCATCTGAACTGCACAGCAAACCTCTTCGTTTTTGCACGCATAAATCGTGAAAGTGTGTCCAGAACAATTATTGTAAACCTTGCAAGATGAAAACTTCCAAATGCGTCAGAACTTCACAGCAAGTACTTTCGTCGTTTTTGGACGCATAAATCATGAAAATGAGCTCAGACCTTCTTTCCACCTTGGAAGCAAAGCATTTCCAAAACGCGTCTGAACATTTTTTGAACCTGAACGGTTAAAATCATGAAAATATGTCCCGCACATCTTTGAAAAAACAATGAAATGGTGCTTTGTGAAATTTTCTTTTGTGAAGGAAATTGCATCCAATTTTGCAAGTGCTGGTTTTAAAAATTGTGTCGGCTGGCATCCAAAAAATGTGCCAAAAGTGCCATTTTTTGCGGCTTAGAGGGAACACTGATGGTATAGCACTTATCAGCACTAATGTACAGCCCGAAAATTACTTATGTACAGCCCAAAATACTTGGAGCATCGTTTTTTGTTTGGATATAAATATCTCTCCAAGCTGATGATCTATATTTTTACCTTTTTTATTGAATAAAAAAGGTATATTTCTTGGAATCTTATTTGGTCAAGTCCAATTGCCAATGTTGCAGACATTCTGCATAAAACCCATGTGCTGTATGTATGCTTTACAAGTGTTTAATTTCTAGCAATTGGGTGATCCAAAATGAGAAAATGGAATGAATACTGGATTACAAAATGGCGTTTTGGGATATGCAAACCGGTGTTTTTCAATGTTAAAATTCAGTCCCAATGCAATTGGGATTTAATAAGTGGGGGTGGTGGGAAATTATTCCGTGGGTTTATTAAGTGGGGTCTACTGTAAAATTTATCTGTAGTTTTTGAAAATAAGTTAAGTAGTTTTTTCATTATCTTGCAAATTGTGCGTTAAATCTTTGCTTCATTTGTGAAACATGGTAAGTTTTTTAGTTTTCTATCTGAAATACAGCAAATCTGAATTTGATTTGACTGACAATTTTGTCCGGTATGGGCAAAGAACCGAATTAAGTGAAGATGGTTGTTTCTAGCCTGACGTCATCTTATTGCTGAGAACAAATTTATGACTCAACAGCCCAGACTTTCAGAAGCAAAACAACTTTATTGATGTATTTACAATGGTACGTCAGAGTCAGGGGCGCATCCAGGGGGTCTGTTTCGCTGTCATGACAGACCCCTTTGTACCGCAGGTAGGCTCTCATCATTGAAGCCGATGATAACATATCAAACGCTGTCATAGCAGGTATCTCATGCAGGTCGTTTCAAATGCTGTCACTGCAGGTGTCATGTGGTTGTTGTTTGGAGAGGACATGGTGTCCAATTGCGATCGTTTTGTTTGGCAGTTTCGGCCTAAATTTTATCTGCTGCTTACACCTAGGTTACCACTAAATCAAATAAGTTTAGGCCTTCCTCAGAGTCATGCAAAGTAATGTGGGTTTGTTTCAACTTCAGCTATATTTTTATGAGGAATTTCTAATAAGGAAAGGTGTGACAGCTAGCCTCAGAAATTGCAGTCACATTGTCTGAACAAAATATCAGTCGGGTGTATTTCGAAAATAGCTTTTTGAGAATTGAACAGTTGACAATGTTGTTTTCTGTGCAAAATGTCCTATATTGATTTCAAGTAAGTCACTTTTACATTACGATGTAAAATCATCAAAGCAATTGCAACTCAATCGTTCTTCTCCACAGTGATTTCGCAAGTATATTTATAAGACCGCCATCTTTGATCAACAGCGCTCTACAGACGCATTTGTGCAGCTGATTGTCAGCTTCGATTTTATAAGTGTATGTACGTATGGATAAACAGCTGTCATTGCTGTATGGCTGCCATTTGCTGAATGTTCGACAGGATAAGTATCTTTTCAGCACCATTTTCCTCAGAACAAATATCGATTGTGATGTAAGAAATTCCCTGTGACCAAAGGCAACATGATAATTTGGAAATCTTTCTTTGTGTGTTTCGACAATGAGGTCAATACCACCATCTATTCTAAATAGTTAGTTGCACTAGGCTGCTAGTCCTACTAATCAGGTTTTATTGATTGGATTTTAGGTAGAGCTCGATCGATATGGCTTTTTTGGGCAGATACCAATGTTGTTAGTTTTCACTGCTGATAACTGATGCTGATATTTTGCAACACTCAAACCACGGTTGAAACACAATACTTCGGTGCAATGAAGAAGCACATAACTCCTTAATAACCACATTATTATCCACTTGTTGAAAAAATTTTTTCTACTAAAAATTATTATCAAATATGAACCTAAAAACTAAATTGTGTGTAATTTTCCTATTCTAAGCTTTATTGGGGGGATAGGTTCATGTGCCGATTTGGGGAGACTGGTTGTTTGGGCCTATGTATATGGAATTTTGAGTTTTTTAAAAATATAAGCATATTTTTGTTTTCTGTCAGTATATTTCATAACAGAAAAGCAAAACCGAAACAAATAGGTTACATGAAGTAGCACTGCTGAAAAGAAACAACTTTGAAGAGCTGAGTCATTACAAACTCAGATTTGTATGAATTGCTATCAATTTGCATTGAAATGATTGCCTTTTATCCTATAAACAAAGCATTTCTATAAATGACAGCAATGCAAAGATGAACGTCAATGCTTTTGTAATTATTTGCACTAATTGTTGAAACCTCGTAACCATTTTATGCTGTAGGAATTTCAAAGTTGTTGTGTTTTATTGTTGAAAAGTTTTTTTTTTCTTTATCTCTAACAAAGCATTCTAAAACTGCTAAAAATCTTTATCTTATGAATGGTTTGCACTTTATCAAAGGAAGCATTGCATATACCAGATCAACGTTTCAAGTTTTGAAAGCATTTGAAAATGCATTAGAATCGCAGTTGAAGCACATTATTGGTGATAAAGCTTGAAATAATTTTTGTGTTTGCTTAGACCAGCGATGTAGTCGAGAGTGCAACCTTTGAGACCGAGACCTGGTTAAAACTTCGAGACTGAGACTTAATCAAAAACTCTTAAGATTCTTTGAGATTGAGACTCGAGACTTCAAAATTTGAACATTTTGCCAAAATTTTATTTTGAATCTTGTCATCACTTCTGAGTAGAATTTTTTAACACTTTGAGAGCTGGCCTACGTTATATTTGTACTTCGATTTTGGCCAAAAATCAGCAGTTTTTGGTTGCCTTATCAACGTCCTAGCTCCTCCGCCGATTGCGCTAAAGAGCTGTTCAAGGGCTCAAACGAATCAGCTAGTCTTCTAGATTGCACTCGAAAAACAATTTTTGGTTGGGGGGTGTGGATTTTTGTGAGTGACGTCATAAGTGAAGTAGATTTGGGGTCATTTTGGCTCATGTTGCCTGGCCTAGGGCCCAACTGCTAAGCCAAAGTGTTTCGCTGAAGTTTTCATTGGAAACTAGGCTCGAGTCCGAGTCTCTCTTTGGCATCTGCTAGGATTCGGGGATTTTCGGAAAAAAATGCCTAAACACACGTGGCTTTGCGCGGGAATTTTTCCGGTCTGGTATGCTCTACAGACCCGGTAAAAGTCTCAAAAAACGCGGCAAGTCTTCAAAGCTGCACTTGAAAAAAAATGTTTTCCTTGGATGGTACGGGTTTTTTGTGAGTGACGTCATAAGTGGAGGACTTTTAGGCCACCTTGGCCCACTTTGCCTGGCCCTGGGCGCCAACCGTTAGGTGGTAGTATTTTGCTGAAGTTTTTACTGGAAACTAGGTTACCATGTCGCAAGTGTCTTCTTTGGAATCAGATGAATCGCTGTAAAGTTATTTCTTGTAGGAATAATATAGTCTGAATCCCCATTATTGTCATATTACTTACTATTATCACTTTCACATTCTGAAAACCTTACTTTCCAGTCACTTTCTTGCCATAAAATGATCTTGGTTTCATTTAGTAAGAAGTTATGCCTTTTTCCGCAAATATCTCAACAAAATCAAACAACAATAACTGCAAAAAAGAAAACAAACTGCAATACCCAGACTTGCGGAATAGTATTGTTTATCTACGATTTTGTGCCTAAATGACCACTGTGCCGAATTTGTCCCAGCCACAAAACCTGCCTAAAAACTCACAAAGCATTGATGCTAAACAAGAAATGCCAGATTCCTATTCTACAGAACTGACTCTATATTCTTGTATTTTTCTGTTGTCCAGAACTGAAAACTTTTCCCAAAAATGTTCATCAAAATCTCTACTGAATCTCTCTTGCTAAGAACCAACAGTCGACAAGAGTTCAAGATGGCAGATGTCAAACCTGTAATCACTAAAAGGCGATAAAGTGCTTGAAAAAAAGTGCGACTCCAGCCGAATTTGGGACACCAGTTGTTGAGCGATAAAAATAACCATGTGCAGAATAAATGAACAAAACGTTGGATGGAATGAATTCGGCACATATGACGTTAAAGGGTTAACATGAAATTATGTGCAAACCTGGGTCACTAAGATAGTCAAACTACGGATTTGTTCGTAGGCAGCCATCTGCTTACCACGTGAAACCTGGGAGAGAATGTTATGTCGTAGACCGGTTTATTGGGACAATTGCGGAGTTGTCTGAATATTGCGCACCACTTGATGTAGTTGGAAGGCTGCGTGTCGTAAGGAACAGTTCAGAGAATTTGTGTTAATTAATCATGGACGAAGTAGCAACTTGGGCTTTCGAACACTCTGTGCAGAAAACTAGCTTAGCAGGTTTTGTGAGCAAGTATTGCCGATGCACTGTATAAGTTTTGCTGATATAATACTTTGGCAACATCGCAAAATTCATCAGTCAGTTTCTAGTCTTAAGAGAAAGTGTAGCTTTGCTGAAAAGTGATATCAAGAGCTGCCCTTCCGCAACAGACCCCTTTTTCCAGGCTAGATGCGCCAATGGTCAGAGTAACCACCATATACAGACAGTTATGAACAATCTTAAGTTCATGATATGCAAAGAAATCATTTTGCACATATGCAATCGCTGAAACCTGGTCCATGAGCAGTCACTTTATTTGGAAGATAATGCCCTCCAGACATCTTAGGAAGTACAAGTACACTTGGGGATAATGCTCTACACATGTACCGTCAACACTGATCAATAAACTGAAACCGTGGTGCAGGGCTCTGTGTTGAGCGTCATGTTCAACATGATATACCATGCCTGTGTGTGATGTAATCATCTCTATGATTAGTCGAATGTTGCGCTAACTTGTGGCCATTATTTTTATAATTCTATACACTTGTTGCTGATTATGAGCATGCTTGTTTTGCGTCTCAAAGCTGCTGAATCTTCCGTAGAGACCAGCCAGTGTTCTTAAGAACACAACAGTGGAAGTGCAGAAAAATCCAGATAACAAGATGTGAAAAGGGCAAATTTCATCCAGTATTGGCAAAGATCCGGATTAAAAAATGTGGATAACCAAATATTTTTATAAAGAAAAATGTTAGAAATAATTCATACCACTAGTTTTATTCGGTTTTGCCGAAGATCCAGATTAACCGAGGTTTGCTGTGCTTTGTTTTTGGTTGTAGTGCCTCATTCTTTGCATTGTTTTTGTAACTAACTTTTATAGAGACTGTTGTGATTCTTGCGATTATCTAACTAGCTGAATTTATTAAAGGTTTTTGTATGTAGAGCATTTTTTGTTGATACTGTTGTTAGTTCTACAGTTAAGCTTAAGTTTTGAGTGTGATAATTCATTAACCAGGTTGACTTAAATTATTGTTTCTGCAATAACTAGCAATGGAAGCGTCATCATATCTGTGGAATAAACAAATGATGGAAGATCTTCCTGATGAACCAGAAAGATTGGTATATTCGTTTTTGACATTTCTCTAGTGAACAATTTTTATATAAGGAAGTTGTGATCAGAAGATTAATTGCCTTTTGTATTTGTGCTGAACCATAAAACATGTTCTAATTGCCATTGCTTGTATACCAGAAGTGGTGTGTTACGTACTTGTTCTCTATATACAGTGTTTTAGGTCATATGCTTTATGTACAGGTGGCTTTTTCTCAGACTGGTGTCTTCGTGCATTTGTACATTCCATTAACTGACGATGACAAAATAATTGGTGGCACTTTGATGATTGTGGAAGAGGTATGTTATTATAGTTAGCTGCTTCAGTGCAATGACAAACAAAGGTAATGGGAGCTCAGTGTGGATTTTAAGTTGATATGACATATATAATGAGCTAATTATGTTTGGATTGCTGTTTCATCTCGATTTGAAATCAGAAACGACAAAATCATTGGAGCTGCAATTTTGAACAGTACAAAATTTAGCCTTGCACCCTGATAAAAAGGTGCTTTACTTGGGTTGTGGAGCTGTTTTAGAGTTGCTAAGCAAGTTTTATTAAGGGAAAATCACTTTTTTGAAATATAATGTTGAAAAACTGATTTAACCACAAACATTTGATTGCCAGACAAACCAAGACCAAACAAACCAAAACCAATATATTGTTGAGTGACTGTTGACTGCAGATCTCTGTTTGTATTCCCCTGAAACGTATTATTGGTATCACTGATCTCTAACATGTTCACCACCAGTGTATGATATAAATATATTCATTCATACCTTGAGCTCTCGCATTAGCTGCTATTTTCACACCACTTTGCAACTCCATAACTCTCCAGTTGATTGTGCTAGTGAGCTGTTCAAACCCTGAAGAGATGCAGCTAGTCTTCTAGTTTGCAATGAAAAACAAATTAGGTTTTGGGTTTTGTTTTTTTGCGGGTGACAATATAAGTGGGGTAGGTTTTTGGCCATTTTGGCCCAAGTTACCTGGCTCTGGCCCCCAGCCACAAGATGGAATTTTTTGACTCAAGTTTTTATTGGAAACTAGGCTAGAATCTAAGTCTTTTGAGCTTTTGATTGGCTTTGTAGTGTTTCTGGTTCAAAAGTTACGGCCTAAAACAGAGGTACTCAACACGCAGCCCCATGCAACCCGCAGCATCATATTTTCTGGCCCGCGACGTCCAGGCTGTACGACTGTACGTGCATATGATTGCTGCACCAGCCATAGACAACCACATGCACAAAATGCAAGAGAGAGCGAATGATGTGACAGATAGTGTCAAACGGCATAGACGAATGTATGAATGCACGAGGGACACACACAAACAAGAATGTGGCGCGCTTCTTATCTAAACGACTGTTAAGCCCAGGCTGCGTATCTTTTGCACCTTTGAGATGGCAACGAAGAAGAGCAAAGTCGGTGATGAAAACAGGGTTTTCAACCCTGCGTGGGTATGAGAATTTGGTTTTGCGGAAGTGCATGGCAAACCAATGTGTTTTATCTGCCAAAAAACAATTACTGTGCTAAAACGAGCGAATCTGCAACATCACCATGAACAGCTTCATCCAGAGTTTAAAGCAGCTTATCCATCTGACGGCAATCTTCGGAGAAAGAAACTCCAAGCATTGCTCGATGGGTTTCAAGCCAAGCAATCCATTTTCCGCAATATGGTTAAAAGCAATGACAACGAGACTGAAGCCTCATTCAAAATTGCCTGGAATATTGCCAAAGAAAAAACCTGCTGCAGAGGGAGAGCTTCTTACCTAACGCGCCACCTGAATTCACTCGACCTAAAGCTACAAGGAAAGCAAATGATTCTACCAACAATGACAAATGATGTGGTAGTATTTCAATCAAACCGAACCTGTTTTCGCAGCACCTTGAGATAGGGAACTTCACACACTTTGCTGTTCTACAGTCCCAAGTGTGCCAATCAGGCTCATTTTCATTCACCCAGGCCCTTACTGCCCATATCTGACTCAATTACAAGAGGAGTTTTCATCGCACTTTGCAGGCATCAAAATTTTAGAACCCGTGCTGGTATTGACAGAGAATCCATTTGTTGGTGACGTTCAAGTTACATCCGACTGTGTCAGCACCATAAAATTTAAAGTCGAAAAAGCTTTGTTTGAGGACCAACTGATAGACCTGCAGCACAACAATATTCTCAAAGAAAGGCACAGGGAGGAGAACATTGCTGCCTTTTGGTTAACCTATGTTCCAAAGAAATTGTACGCAGCATTAGTTGTGTGTACTCAAAAAATCTTGATCTGCTTCGGATCTACATATGTGTGTGAAAGTTCCTTCTCTACCATGGGAGCAATCAAATCAAAGCAGCGTTCTCATCTAACTGGTCGGCATTTGACAGACTTCCTGAGAGCAGCTACAACTGAGCAGCAACCAGATTTAAAATTACTTGCAAAAAAATGCATACCTAGATCTCCCATTAGACAAAATATGTTTTAGATTATTTGTTCCATGCTCGTTTAATTTCTCATTATTTTGTTCCACATTTCATTGATGTTCTTCATGTTTTGTGAAACTTCAAGAATAATCGGTAAACTTTTGAAAAGTAACCAATATGATGAAAACGCGATTTTTGACCTAATGTAAAATCTATTCACTGCAATATAACAACTAATCACTGTTACTGAAACTGAGGACGTTTATCAAGAATGTTGACAGGCCAACTGCAAGACAGAAAATTAAATGGTATGAGGCATTTTATATAGTCTTACCTAGGTTTGATACATGGTGAAAAGAATTGGTAGTTCGCAGCCCGCGGCACTTGTTAGAGTTATAATGTGGCTCTCTTGACCTTGAAAGTTGAGTACCCCTGGCCTAAAACAAACAATTAATTAATTATTTATTGAGGGGATTAATTATTTTGTTTATAGGTCGTAACTAAGGCAACCAAAAAATGTGTGAAACATCTACAAACCAAATTTCATGCTCATACCATGAGGGAATCCCAAGTTATTAGGTCAAAAAAAGTCCAAATTTATCATTGGGTCAACATTTATTGTTGAGTCAACCTTTCTTGCAAGAGTTTTTTTTTCTTTATTGATATTTTATTGAAACTACAACAACAGAGATTGATATGCTTTTGCAAATATACTTGCAATTCTGTAATAATAAAGGGTTTCTTGCAGGGTTGAGAAAACCCGTTTTTTTAAAAAAAAAAACAACCCACCTGTTTTTTTAAAAAAACCCAGGTTTTTTAAAAAGAAACAAGATTTTGTTCTTTTTTCAAAGAAAACAGAAAAACCCCATTCTGAATTGTTTTTATTCCATCATGCAATATCACTATTTTCAGAATTACACTATAATAACTTGTTATACCTATTATGGCATTCAAAATTGAGGGTAAACCAATGTACCCCATCTCTGATTTCGCAATGTGTTGTTGGTCAGTTCACTCCTAAATAAGGCTTGGCAAGCATTCGCACTGCTAACAGAGAAAAACTACTACGACACAAACTCTGCAGTATCACATCAAGTTTACGTGCATGCCCTGCTAGTTCAACATCTACAGAGTGTATTTTTTCAATATATGATTTGGTATGTTCCAAAATCAGAAAAAGTTTAGATTTAGAGAAGGCAGAAAAACTGGTGAAAATATACCGATTGTGCGCAGCTGAAGAAGATAACCATTAGAATTTGCTCAAACTATTCAATATATTCTTCTCTTTTTTTCAAATCCTTTAAATTTTGTTGCTGTTTGTTTTGTTTGATTGAAAAAAGCAATTACATACAACTGTAAAAGTGTCCTGCTTATTTTATTTTTTACTTCGTAGCAGATTTTTCAAAGGAAAAGTAAAGAGTGGGTTTTTTGGTGGGTTTCATTGTTTTTTTAAGTGGACTTTTTCAAAAAAACCTGGGTGGGTTTTTTTGGGTCGTTTTTTTTTTACAACAACCCTGGTTTGTTTCAACTTATGATGTAATAGTTTTGAATTGCCCACTATGGGATGATTGAATAATGGGCATGGTAAGGCAATTAATGTGGTCTTACAGTAGTTGGTTTGGTAAATGCTCAATCCATTATACATATAGTGTTTCAACTTTATGATGTTCTCAGGTTCTACTCTACTGTAATTATTAATGTACTTATCAATATATCATCCTCAAAGTTAAACAACCAATTGTTTTATTAATTTTGAAGCATAGAGTGCATGAATATGCTTCTGAGGTAACCTCAACACCTAAGACTGAAATGTTTTGTAATTGCAAACGCAGAAAATTTCTAGGTCAAAATAAAGGCAAATCTCAAATTTTTAGGTCAAAAAATTGGTTGCTTTACTCATGACTAAAAACTGCTTGATTGAGTGAATGAATGGATTTTTTTGTCAGTAGACATGAAGTTCTGTCCATTGTACAAACACACACTCTGTGCACAGTGCAGGTCGATAAAAAACAGACAAAACAGAATGTTTTACAATTGCGTTGTAGCCAGCTGAATCACAGGGTTACGGACATTTTCTTAACAGAACGTTTTGCAACGGCATTGGAGGCAGAACCACAGGCTTACAAACACATTCTTAACACTATTGTTCGCTAACCTGTAACACTTGGTACAGCACTACTGCAGAGAAGGACACCAATTCCTAAACTGGTCAAGGCCAGGTAAATTATAAATACTTTGTGGCATGACACACCCTCAAACGAACAAACACTGCAATGTTTGAGCACTAAATCACAAAGTAAAACGTGATTGTAGTGTTCAAAGAATAGTGACGAATACAAACAGTCTGACTGCATCGAAGTATGCAACCATATGTTGTTGGACATTCTGCTTCTCTCAAGAAACTGGTACACATTTTTTCTTAACAAGGCCTCAAAGGTAGGAATGTTACATTGAACATGATGACTACTAGCACTTGCTCTCCATGGCAGGTTGTATAGAGCTCTGCATCCAAAATTTTAGGCCACACACAATCTCAGCATGCATGATTTCATGAAATCACACCATAATTGTGATATACACATGCGTGTACAAAAGGAAATAAAAAGTATATGTTCAGCTGCATTTGAACATCGGAACACAGAGCCTCGCAGCTTGTTTGCTGCATAATGTTGACATTGCAATTGTTTCTGAATGTCATTGTCATCTGAGAGCTCGGTATCCAGTACAATCCTGAGATATTTGTAGTGGTTAACATGTTTTTGAAAAGTTTTAAACCCACTGTACACCTTGGTTGATGCTGAAATTAGCTGGCTACGCAGCAATTTTTGCTCCTTGCGAAAATGAAACCTACCAATGTTCTCAATGGAGCTACCTTTTTGTGAGATTTTTTCTTTTGAATTCGTAACCTACCAACCACTTTGATGTTACCAAATTTCATGCGGAAACAAGCAGCAAGTTGAAAAAATAAAAAAATTGCTAGAGTGTTCATTTCTTAGAAAGATATAGAACCATCAATGCCCTGGTTGATGCTGTAATTACTGCAAATTTTGTTCCTTGCAAAAATCAAACCTGCCAATGTTCTCAATGGGACTGCTTTTTCTTGAATTTCTGGCTTTGCCATATTCTGAATGATTCAGTGTTTCATGTAACCCAGGGCTTCTCAATGGACCCCTGAAGGTTTGTGGTGACTAATTGAAGGGGTCCACATGATTTTCTTATGAAATAATACTTTCGTTGCTGACCAGTGATAAAGTCCATGATGTCTCAAGAACCCATATGAACAATGACTATCCGCTTCGTTGCTGGTCAATGGAGCAAGTAGCAGTTAGGGGCAGTTTTGCTTTTCACGTTTTGGATGTAGCTTTGAGAATATGCCTTTTACTCGCCTTTTTGTTTTTAATACCACTCTTAACACCGAAAAGCTTGTTAGTGATAAACGTATCCAAAAATCTGTAAGCAGATATACAGTAGCGTAAACTTATGTAGATAGAACTGTGTATTAAATGCAATGTGTAAATTGATTTTTGTGTCTGATTGATTAAGTTATCTCCTGGGGTCCACAGAATTATATGAAAAGGCATGGTGGTCCATGGACGAAGATGAGTTAAGAAGCCCTGATGTAACCAAACATGAAATTGAAAAAACAATCAAGTTTCAGATTAATGCTTAATGCTTTCAAATTTTATAAACTTACCCATGGTATCAACCCTACTCAACTGTTGTGGGAAAACTTTACACTATTGGTATTCATGACCAAAGTGACCAACGAAAGTAACTGTGAACTTTCACTGTTGGTAATCTTTGCCACAGTCGCCAATAAAATTGTCAGATTTCCGTAGAAAAAGCTTACTAGTAGAGCTCAACCAATCTATTGGCATGCTGTTAATATATTGGCCGATATGACGATGTTGCCGATGTATCGTATCGGCAAAATTCTGCCGATATATATCGGCAAGATTTGCTCATAAACGTGTTAGGATGTTCCTCTGCATGTAGTGTTCATAAACCCAAGTTACTACTTCATCTCTGAAGCTGACTGATTAACACAAATTATCTGTCCTGTTCCTAGCACACAGCCTTCATGCATAATAATCAGACCATGGTGCAATAGTCCCAACAAAACGCTCTATGACGTAACATTCGCTCGCAGGTGTTGGCATGGTAAGCAGATAATTGTCTGCAAACAAACTAGGTTACGAGCTATTGTGTTGGTTATCTGTTTTATCAAAGTCTCTCTAGGCTAGGCAACCTTGTGTTCAACTTCAGCGTGCATCAAAAAAGTGCCTACATCACAGCGAGCAGTGACACAGGTACCCGCAGAATTTGATGTGCAGTTCTTCATCGCAGTGAAGTGATGGTTTTAATGCATCACACATTGTTTTTTACTTATGACATGCAATTGTAGGAACAGATGTCTACACAGGGATTAGGCCTACTTACATGCAACACATGTTTGCCTGTTTGGCATTGTGCAATTGTTGATTTATAGTTAGACTATTGTGAGTCCTAGAAATTGCTATGGACTGCGGTAGGCACGACGGATGAAGCCATCCTATTAGAGTGTATTTGACCTTTGGTTAAACACAGTTGGTTGAAGTGGTCACGTGACAAGTACAATACGTAAAAAGAGACAAGGGTTTGGGTTTTGGGGTTTAGCCTACAGTTCACACAATGCAAACAAGAAGCTGCTAACAGCTTGCCAGTTCTGAAACCATGACATTACATCACAGTCAACTGAGACAATCATGCTGTCCAAGCTTGTCAAGTGATCAGTTCAACCAATCATGTTCGACTGGTGGCAAAACAGCTACAGGAGTATATATTTTGCCATCGCTCCAGGAGTGTATATTTTGCCTCATGAGGCAAAATAGACACTGCTTGTTCTTAACTTATAGCAAAGACAATCTGCTTTTTCACAATTTTAACTTGTGTAATTATTTTTTGTTCATGTGACCTGAAGAAAAAAATGGACTGTAATGCTTTTCAGCTGTCGTTTGGGTAATGCATAAATATTGGTAATTGGCAATGAAAAAGGAAAAACATTGATATTGGCCCAAAAAAACCTTATTGGTCGACCTCTACTTACTAGCTATTTGATTAAAAGCAAGCTTTTCTATGGACATCTGACAATTTTTCTTGACCTTTTGGCAAAGGTTACCGAAAGTTTTTGGTTTTTCTTAGCCTTTTTAGCCAAGGTTTCCAACGGTGAAAGTTTTGGTCATTTTGGCCACATGGTTACTTTTGTTGGTCACTTTCACCATGAATGTCGATGGTGAAAGTTATGTGATTTGGTGTTTGCCTTTGAGCAACCGCCAAATGCGAGTTTGCATTCTCCGAAGGCAATCTCTGGCACCCTGCTGTGCAAACAGAAGTTTGTACTCGGGAGGCAACTGTTGACATGGGATTGTAAGTACGAATATATTTGTACACTGGCAGGCAACCAAGAGACCTGTTCAAACTGTGAAAAGACTCAGCAAGCCTTCGAGTCTTCATTGAAAAAGGAAGTTTTTGTTTTGGGGTTTCATTTTTTTATGAGTGGCGTCATAAGTGAGGTAGATTTTTGGCCATTTCGGCTCGTATTACCTGGCCTAGGGCCCAATAGCTAGATGGAAGTATTTTGCTCAAGTTTTTGTTAGAAACTATGCTAGAATCTTAGTCTTGAGCGTTTGATTGACTTTCTGGCATTTCTGGTTCAAAAGTTGTGATCTAAAAACAACAAATTAATTATCTGATTAGCGGATTATTTCCTAATTTTGTTGTGTTTTGAGGTCACAACATTTGAACCCGAAAACCCAGCAAGTCATCCAAAGTATCAGAAGACTCGGACTTTAGCCTAGTTTCTAATAAGAAACTTGAGCAAAATACTACTATTTAGCAGTTTGAGCCCAAGGTTGGAAGTTTGCCAAAAAGGCCTAAAACTACTCCACTTATGACGTCACTCACGAAAAATCCCAAACCCCAAATTTTTTTTTCATTACAGCCTCGAAGACTTGAGTCTTTTGGAGGTTTCAAACTTTGAACAGCTGTCTAGTGCAATTGCCAGAGGAGTTATGCCGTTGCTAAGACACTTGCAAACTGCTTGTTTTAGACTGAAATCATATCGGCTGCGAAGGTGTTAAGTGCTTTTTCCACATTATCCACTCTGTACTGTTTCTTTTACAATTTAGGGTACAAAACGATTGCTTGAGTGGAAGCCTACTGGCAGTAACTTAACTCAATTGGAATTTCCGTCAGCTCAAAACACTGAAATTCTGAGTGGCTCATCCAGTGTGGTTGTTGGACAAAATACAACAGATGAGAGGTACGCTGTTTAGTTTATCTTAGATTCTGGTTTATTTCAAAATAAGTCTATTACTTTGTCAGCTATATTCATGTATCCATATGAAATACGTGTATATATGGTGATTGTTGGTGGATTCCATAGTAGGAGAGGTTTGATGCAATGGTACATCAAAATCAACTCCATACACTTGACTGAATTTCAATGAGGTGGCTTTTCAATGATACACATAGAAGGCAATGGTATTGGTTGAAACTGATCTATAACATATTTTATAGGTAGATTTTACTTTCGGTTAAGCCATTTTTATAGTTTTCAGCCTCCTTTTCAGTAGGAAAAAAGAGATGCAAATTGTTTTTCTAGCTTTTCCCTCTCTACCTTAATATTGACAATAGAGTACAGTGCATCTGCTTCATTTAAGAAGTTCAACTCTTCTTTGTACATATTATCCAAATCTTCATCATATAAACAGTTCTTTCAATCCACTGCTAGGCTGCATGAGATCTTGGCAAATGTTGAGCAACCATTTGATTGTCTTGTCATCCCGAACCATCACACCATGCACTAGGGAGGTCGATGGATTGGACAGTGAAGAACAACATGGTCAATGGTGTGTTCTTCTGTGCCACATTCACAAGCTGAAGAAGGGGTCATACCCCATTTGTATAAGTAAGAATGGTAAATGTCTGACACTGGTGTGGAGTCAGTTGAGCCAAACCCACACTGTTCGTGACAGGGCCATTCCAGGAGAGTGGGTGCCGATTTCGAGGATGAAGTACGGCGTCTCATAGTGTTCTTCAACCACTCCAAACTTCTATGCCCAGAATGCTGCGCTTTTGTTGTTGTAGTCAGATGAACTGATGAGTTGTTGTGCAGTGGGTACAAGTGGGTGCCTTGATTTGAGATGTTGTGCATTTCCACCCAGTGGACAGCTGAGCGCTGAGTGAATTGAAGGCTTCATGACGCAACATGCTAGAGACAGTGTGGCTCCTTTGTGATGAAGCTCAGCATATTGGATGCCGTTGAAGAATGTCTGCTGTTGTAGCTTCCTTGTTGTTAAGATTGAAGACTACTGACACTACTTTTGTAGTGCTGAGCTTTAACAACTTCCAGATCTGGAGGTATTCCCCTACAGTTGCCATGTCTTTACTTAGCACTCCTTCCACTGCCTGCCAGTTCCCATCAGCATACATGATTGCTGGATCGTTGGCATATGCATATTTTCTGGAGACAGTGGTTAGCAAGTTAGAGGTGTATACCTTCAAGAGGAAGGGTGCCAGGATGGATCCCTGTGGGATCCAAATGATTTGTGGTTAGTTGTTTCTTCAAAGGTGGTGAAAGTTTCCAATTGCCCTTAGCTCAATGTCATTCAAACAAAAGTGATGGCCACCACAAAAATAAAGTAACTGGTTGAGTGCAAACTGCAAAAACAAGTTAGTGTTGAAAATTCCTTACCTATTGCTAAGATTTTGTTATAAGCAGGATTGTGTGGGCAGCTGCCTTAATAGTGGGTAGATCGCCCATCAGAGTTGTTTTTTTACCTCAAAAGTCAACAAAAACCTTGCATCTATCTACATAGTACATACATTGCAAATGCATTACACTTCATTAAAGTGATTTATATATGTACATGCTTTTTCATCATATATAGTGAAACTTAATTGGTGTGTAATGATTTTGTTTGTCAAATTCATATTGCCCTGTGTTTTAACCAACATTCTTGACTAAACTTAATTGACTTTGCAGTCATAGACTTGCAACAATTTGCTTATTTTATACTTGTACACCTCAACAATGGCTAACAAAATGGTTTTGCAACTAGGACACATCAGTAGTTAAGTAACAATATAAGCTATATTGTTCCCCCTGTAATTCGGGGAATGAAGGCACATCATATATTCAAACAAAGGTACTGTGCTACAAGTGTAATTGTAATTTATAACCTTTGATATTATTGCAAAGCGCTTGAGACAAAGAAAAAACCTAAGGAATGTATTATTTTTGAAGTTTTTGCAAATTAGTAATATGTGCGGTCATACAAAGGACCTTGGTCATGGTCCAAAGGTCCTTGGTGCGGCCATTGCTATACTGCTACTCTGAAATCCTGCTACTTGCTTAATCGTAAACAAAAACTCTCTTATTTGCAAAACTAAACAGCTGGCAGAAGTCTATTTTCTGTCCTTAGCTACCACAAAAACTTCATTCCCTTAAAAATTTACTTTTTACTCGATAAAATTGCATTTACAGCTATAATTGCTTAATGACTAGACTTAGGTCCTCTACACTACACGTGGCAAGTTGACGTCTACTAAGCATTTTTTACGCATTATTAACGCAGCGTTTTGAGAAATGGTCCAAAGGCCCCAAATCGCTATTGCAATGGTAGAGCGCGCCATACTGAAGCTGATAGGCCACGTTAAGTTGTGCAGCTGCTACTGACGAAGTCAGAGGATGGTGGTTTCTGTCTGCCAGCCACGTTCTGGCATTATGGATGAAAGTGAGCTGATGAAAACTCCACTAATTATTTTACCAAAAGTCGACAATCACTACAATTCACAACTGTGAGCCGCACACCTTATGGGACGGCGGATATGGGCGGCGCAGACAGTCTATGATATCGGACAAACAAAAAAGAAATGTTCCTTTTCAAAATCAAGCTTCAGTTTTTAGTAGAACCTTGATATTGCTTGTTCATTTCGTTCGTATTTGCATTTCACAATACAGCGCTCAAGAGCAAAACAGCCCGGGCAGTGACAAAACAAATGCGGAATCAAAAAATTCCTCGGATCCGGACTGGACTGTGGTCAGTAGCGAGAACAGAACTTCAGAAAGTAGTGAGCCATTCGAAATGGCAACGACAACAACAGCGCCTGCGGATTCGCCAGTTCCAAAATACGACTTTTCGGTTCCTTTACGAAGCATTCATTTCATAAAAAAGTGAGCTATTATGCAAAAAAAATGCTATTGCAAATTAAGTTTTTATTTCCGTTGGCACCTCTGAGTTGATGGCGTACAACTTCGTGCCATACCGAGAAAACATTTTAATCGCAGAAAAGTCTGGATTGTGCTTCTTTACGTTTGTTGCTTGTGCATGGCGTATGACACAGAAGTTTTTGTTATCATAGTTAGCCGTTTCACCGGCATGAATGTAAACTTGGAAAATACCGTGGGCTCCACTGACGTAGATTATCAGCTCAGTGTGTGCCTTATCAGTTGCGTCAGATGTTGATAAGTGGTTTTGCGGAGGACTGACTGCCGTAGGTTGATGCTGTACTTTTAATCACTCGAATTGCCGTACAGCCCTTGTCTCTGGCACACATGATCTCGTATAAAAATAATAAATGAAATTAATCATAACGAAAGCTGTCGATAGCTTTAGCGTTAAATGCAAATCCATCAAATTTAGATCTGCTATCAAGTTCTGACATGCGCGAGGTCTACAGTAGCGACGTTTCAAAACTCATAACGTGTTTTCAACAGTGTCTGTTATGATGATGTTTCAACTAACACGCAGGTTTTACAAAAAAAGACAATATTTTCGTTTAGGTCTGATAGAGATGTTGGCTGGCGATACCTTGTGATGGAATTGCAAGATGGCGGAACTTTGCCTCCCCTGCATTTTCACCAAGGCGGCTGCAAAAAGTTCCTCAAAGCGCTCGAGATGTATGTTCCTACTGCGCCGTAAGTATATGCTTTTGAAATCTGGGTGTAGAAAAGAGAATAGCTTCACGACTCATGGCTTTGTTGCGTAGCTCGATGAAGCACAAACGAACGATTGAAGTTCTGCCAGAGAATCCCAATGCACTTGCTCAGTCCTTCGACGAACTGAACCTATTCGCTGACTCCAAGCCGCAGCAGGCTCACCAGCACCCAACTGCTTTCGCGAAACGTTTAATGCAGGTTAGCCTGAAACTTACCGCAGTTAAGTTGCCGTGCATATAATACATTTACTGCTCTTGGCTTAATAAGCTAGAGACTGCTCAAATAACGTGATATGCGACCGCAAATATAGCGCCGTTAATATTGGGATTTAAAAAAGGTTAATTGAGCAATGACATGAAAAATTTGAATAAACCAGTAGCATTTTTACATACAAACTATCTTTTGTGAAACGTGGCGCTCTAAGTAATAAACGTTGCAGACTACAGCTGTGTGGCGTAAATTGTAAGGTTAAATTCGTATCGAGATATTCAGAAACACTGATTCTAAAAGTGGAAAGCGAATAACATCGTAGTCTAGAAATGTTACTCTTTACTCACCAAGTTACGCAATGTTAAGCACTGGGCATGATGATAAACTGCAACTGATGATTGGACTGTAATTCGGGAGCAGGTTAGTCCTTGGAAACTTGAATACATTTCAACCATCGTTATCCCGTGGTGCACCCTGGCCCGGAGTGGTGCCGCCTGACAGGGCTCCAGGTATAGGTCAAATAGTCTGTCTGAAAAGACAGACTGAGCTCTTTAGCCATGCAAGGCAATCGATCTAGGTATGGGGAACCTAGAGGCAGGGGAGGAATATTTGTTCACTGTGGCAGCCCCAGCAACTAAACCTGGACCCAACGTTTTGGCCAAGCGTTTTTTTGACGCTCTCTGGGTGATGCGCTTTGCGATCTGCTAATGCCTGGACAACTGAGCGACTCTCACCTTTGTGCGGACTAGCTTTGGGAATTTCTTCAAAGCGATCATCCTCTCTTGTGAAGGTTGTGCCACACACACACGGGCTCGTTTAGGACGACTTATCAAACCGCTTGCAAGCAGTTTTGAAATTGATTGTTAGAAATATGCCATTGCGCTCTCTTTCGATATAATCATACATGTTTTGGTTAGCAGACTGGTCTACAATTACTAATTTTTTTTCTTCCAAAGGGAATTAACTTCCAGGCACCGCTTTTTTGTTCGGCTCGGTTGCAATAATGCAATATCCCTAACTTTGTGAAACTTCAAGATTTCATAAGTTTTTTTTGCTGTTAAATTCATCAGTGTTTCCAAAATGTGGCAACTTTAAGAGATTTTTGAGGACTAAGTATTGTGAATTATGAAAATATCAAAAGAGACAAGTGATTTGAAAAGGGTAGTATCAAGGAAATAAGAAGTAAGCCTTTCTGCTTTTGGCATCTTTTGTGTGCCGTGTGCAACCTATCTCACTTGGGCACCGAGGGTATAGAGTTATGCTTACTCCGTTGAAAACTCTTATGAAAAGCACTTTCGCTGGCGAAAAAAATAGCATAACTTGAAGTTTGAATTTGCAGGAAGTCGTATTGCTGGGTCGCAACCGTTCTTCACGTTGTGCGCTCAGATCCGAAAGGATTTGGGCGTGGCAGAGAAAGTATGAACCCAGCTAAAACGAAACTCCGCCCGGACATAACCCTTTCGCATATAGCAAGCTCTACGAATGTTTGCAGCGATTTTTTAGCATGGAGTGGTGGTTGGAATCTCATTGGATCAGATATGCTGAAATGTAACGTTGTGATTTCATTGTTCACCAGAAGTGGTCCATAGGATATGACGCGCTCCACCTGCAAAGCAAAAGAACACCAGCTGCAACAAGAAAACCAAATAACATAATCGCAAATACACTACAAAACCAACAAAATCTTGGCAAACAAACACAACTTAAGTTTCTTGGATACATTACTGAGGTGTGCTCTGTACGGTCCAGTGTGACACCAAGGTACTTGGGGTAAGGGTCATGTGGGAGAAGTTTGTTGTCGATGATGACCTTCACGACCTGTTTAGCTCGGTGGTTGTCCAGATGGAAGAGTGCTGTGGTGGTCGTGGTGGTATTCAGTCTTAGGTATACCATTCATGTAGAGAAGGATCAATATTGTCCCAGATCTTAGGGCCTAGATGCTTCAAAGACCTTTTTCAATATTTGGTATGGACCATTTGCCAAAAATGTGAACCCCTAGTTGCACTACGCGTGACATGACAGTGTACTTGATTCACAGGGGTAAAAAGGCGATTTAATTTGTCAGTGAAGGTTGCCAGAGTGAGTTTGTGCGTGATTTTACGTAATTCAAGGTTACAAATGTCATCCAGCATGAGGGGGTTGAGCTTTTTATATAGTGGTGCTATCTTTGTCCTAAAAGAGCGATGAATATATGCCATCGCTCTAATGATCTTATTGTGCAATACATTCTATTGGTTTAGGGTTGTTATGCCAACACCGCTCCAAGCACAAATAGCAACTTGCAGATAACTACAAACAAAACTGAAGTAAAGTGAGTTTTGTGTACTATCCCTCAAATACTGATGTATTCGATAAAAAATTCCAACACTAGGAGAAAGTTTTTTTTCAAGGTAGGCTATATGGTTAGACCAAGTGAGAGCGGTCCTGTAGAAGTTTACTTCTTAGTACGAATAGCACGTTGTACCATTGCTTTGCTGACCTCGAAAAGCTGTTTGGAGCCATAGCCTTGGCCGCCCTTGTCTCGATTTTGATAACTTCTTGTTCAGTTGTTTACTCAAATCGATTTCCTCGCACGCCATGACAAGTTCCTGTGATCTCGTTTGATGAAGAGCAAAGTCTTCGGCGTGCACTTATTTGGTTTGAGTATCGAAAAACGGGCGACTAAACCAAATAAGTCCCATCTCATCAGTCTAGTGTCACACAGGTCATTGCAGTCTATGCTGCGTGCTGTCCCGCCAGCATCAATGCGGGCAGTGGCACGTGGGCATAACAGACACTTTTTGTGTTTTCCTTACGCGGTGCTGCCGGTTTAAATCCGTTTTCGTGTGTGTCTGCCACTCAGATGCGACGTTGCAGGTTAGCACATGTCGTTTCCATCTGTACCAGACCGTTATCACTAGACGCCGGAAGCGCTGACGTTGCGACTAGACTTAGTTCGTGACGGACTAATGCGAGATGATAGCTTCCGTTAAGGATATGGGATGAAAAAAAAAGAAGAATCGGACATATATAGCTTATTAGCACGCAACCAGAACCAGCACCTCGAAGTATATACTGAGATTGAGTCAGCCTGCGTGTTCCATCTTGCTCGTCGCGTTACATATATCAACGGAATCGAGAAGCCGGTTCTACCATCGGTATGGTTGTATTTGCAGAAATCAGACGGGCGAAGGTAAATACGATCGAGGCACCGATGTGTGCGATTTGCTTCTTTCTCGTTGCCATGCGGTAATGACGTAGTATATGTGCTTACATGAGCGCATGCGCATCGTTTTGTCGCATAGCAGCGTCACAGTGTGAACGCGATCTGGTAACCTGCTGTCATCGCGAGCTTTCCTGCGCGCAGAGCAATGGAGTTCCGCAGCACGTCGACAGAATTGTCTGTCACATTCACAGCAGCGTAATGTGCCGAACGCTGAAACCAAGCGATTTCCTTAAATAACAAAATGGATGTGAATTGTTTCTTCCAACCGAATCATAGAATTATCTTCTTTACAGAGGCTGCTACCGTACGTGCTCAAGTGCGCTTAATCTGCATCAGTGCATAATTGTTTATTTCAGTTATAAATTAGCTTGACACGTATTCAGTTTTTAGTTCTCTGCATTAAATGTCAGTTGGGGCTTTAAAGGTCTAAGCCAGGGATGGTCAAATTTTTGACTCCCTGTCCACATGCGATTCTAAAACTTCACAGAGGGCCTGATCGGATGCAGGTGAATGGATGGTTTGCGTAAACTGAATTTAATTATTTAATTCAATGCATACACCACAACATGAAAGGTTTCGTCCTTGAACAAATAAGCAAGTACGACAGTATAAGGCTTTCTGCGTGAAATATTTCGTATATAGATATTTTACAACGCAGCAAAGAAAATATCTTTCAAATTTTCTGGGAACAGTGTTGTTGGAGAGTGCTCTCGCTTTTTAGCCAGTGAATCAAAGCCTGAAGATATATTTGTTGTGGCAATTTTCAGCAAAGGTAGGGATTAACTTTGATCTGTGGCGAGATTTGTGAATGTTCATGTTCTGCTTACAATCATAACCCGGGTTAAACAATGTATCGTTTGTGCCATACTCCGCCTGTTTGGAAATGCATTTTCATAAGCGCAGCTTAAAATCATTCAGCTAAAAAAAATTAAGCTTCTCCTTCAAGGACAGGTTTGGACTTAATATATCGATCAATTCCATATGCAGCTCTTGTCGTGCAGTTTCATAATCTTGCGGCAGGTTGCAGGCAACCAGCTGAAGTGACATGTTAATTTAAAAAAAACAAAAACGTCGGAGGATTTCTGCGAGCAGGTCGTCCCGAGACTCGCTTTATTTCTTTGCGTTTTGTTTGGCTTGTGTGGGAAATGAGCGAATCGTTGTGTGAAATTTGCCTGGAGGATGAAGGCAGCTTGGGGTTGAAGGCTCTCACATTTGCGTACATTCGAGCACAAGCTGATCTTCCCGTTAATGTCTCTCGTGCAGCGCATTCATGGGTGAAACTATATCTACAGCAAACGTTAAGCCATACAGCCACTTTGACCTTTTTTCAAATTAAACTTACAGATCTATCCATTGTGACATCGCCAAGTCTACCCCAAGGTTTAATATTAATCCCTCTGATAAAAAGTAGAAGCTAAGCCGCACATTTAACGTCGCTACTTTTCATCCAGTGCTTGTGAATATAACTAATAGGACACTGCCTTTTGCTTCAACTCACAGGTTACGGCGAGCTGCAGTTTTACGTGATAAGCCGAATTTTTCAAACTTGAGGGGACACAACAGACATACTGTCTGTAACATTAATAATACCAAAACTCGCCTTCGGAGAGAGGCTTTCTAGCCTTCTCCTATATGAATACCAGCTAAAACTACTTTATTACCTGACTCTTGAGTCCCAATTTGTCGGTGGACAAGATTCTGTGGAGTGTGTAAATTCGCTGCCAGCCTTTGAACACTTGTTTTCCGTTCTTGCATTGAACGCTTGCTAGTACCGTTGGCATGCCTCGTAGCAAGACCAATCATTCTGGATTACTCCTGAACTGGGAAAACGTGGGCATTGTCAGGAGTATGAAAAATAAATCGGATTTATTAATATAATGTAAACAAGTTCACCAGGCCGGATTAAAGAGTTAAACGGGCCGTAGTTTACCCTTGCTTGGTCTAAATCAGTGGTTCTCAACCTTCTGATCTTGGCGGACCCCTTTTGGTGCTGTCTATTGCATCACAATAGGCCTTGCCTGCGGGGGATAAATCTCAATAAGCTTTTGTATTGTCCCATCACAATAGGCAATTAAGCAAATGTTCAAGCCTATTTCAAAAAGCGATGATAAACAGCAAAAAATTTCAAAACTCGTAATTTATATTTCAAAGTTCTCACGGACCCTCTGCAAACGTTTCGCGGACCCCCAGGGGTCCGCGGACCACCGGTTGAGAACCACTGGTCTAAATAGATGTTTGTGTACTTTGTATCGATAGCTCTTTTAGAATTTTACGAGTTCTTTAGCTGGGACCGTAACAGGAACCACGCGTTCAATTTGTTGACAGGCGATTTAAACTTTGTTAGCTTGGCGTATGGTTAAAAATAGTAACTGTGTTTTCTGATTTCATTGTTCGACTCGCATGTGAGCTAGAGGCACACAAGCAGAGTGCCACGGAAGGCTGTGCAGGAGTTACCATTGGTACGCGCTGCAAACGTTTGCTTTTACCCAACATTGAACGGTATGAAAAATCACGAAACAGCATCATAGTGTTGTTCTGGTGCGTCACGAAGCAGGTGTATGCTGTGAGGGCTTAGCCGTTCAAAAGATGTGAATGTAAAAAATTGCTGGACGTGTCCGCAGTGGCGGTAGCATTTTGAACCCAGTGTTATTTGTGAGCTTCCTTTCAAGGTGAAAAATGATTAATGTTGTTATAGGCGATTAATCGCTCGCAATTCATTCAGCAAAGACATTGCTTTTGCAGGATCCTGTCAACACAGCATTCAGCGGCTTTTCCCGCGTCACCAACTTTCTGCAGGACATGCTTAATCCGCAGGAGATTCCGCAGTCTCGACCCGCGCACGAAAGGGCGTCGGTCTTCGTCGAAGAAACGAACAAGCCGCCAGCAGAAGACGATGCCGTCGGTGGTTTTGAAGTCATCACATGTGTAAGTCGGACTGGTTGTGAGACTTGTGCACAATTACACCATGTCCACCTTTTTGTAAGAATACTGTCTGAAATCGTGTATGTTCAACTGTCTAAATCAGTGGTTGTCACCCAGGGGCCCTCGGAAACCTGTAAATTTGAAGTTTGGTGTTACATCGTGCAACACGTACGAGATCATCATTTCCCCTGACTTTCCAGACAGTGTATCTGACACAATGGTGCGACGGTAACCGAGACAATGCATCAGTATTGTTGCGTCATAATCTCATTAGAGGATTGTTGTAGTTCCTAAATTTCTTTCCAAACTGTTCGTGTATCTAATCTAGCAACGGCCGAACAAGCTACTTTTCAATCTTAGAACCAGTTTAGTTTACGCAGATTAGTTGATTATAATATTAATAATAATTAACAGATTAATAATTATTTCCTTGCAGCTTAATGCAGCTTTTATTTATCGAATGCGGCAGCATTGTATGTATTATTCCATTTTCTTCCACATAACTTGTGAAGCTTGATTCTCTACTCTAGTGCACATCTAACGAAAGTGTCGAAATAAACCGGAAAACGCAAACACGAATTGATATACTTGCCTGTGAGTTGCAACAGCAAATAGCTCGCTAGCAATAACTGAAATCGCTTGGAAATAATTGTTCTTTCGCTTGTGAAATACTTGTATGAAGGTTTTCTGTGCATACGAACGATAGCTTCTTGCAGTGTAAGGCCAGGAATTATGCTCGTGCTTCTCGCATGTTCATCTAATACAGTGAACACTGCTGCATTTAACAAAATAGTGATCAAATAATATTTTTTAATTACATATAACCGTTGACAAAACGATGGATATACACTTGTTTTGTGTCGTAGCAATAGGGATCCGCCATAGCAAAAAGATTTAGAAGCACTGGTCTAAATTGTATCTCACTGCTAAATGTGACTTTCATGCCCCTGACACTGTTGCGCACCGCCTCATCGCCATTCGGATATTGCCGAGGTTTTGTTCTGCAACTGCGCCCTTGCAATACCACCAAAAAAAGTTTAGTTTTTTACCCCATTTGTTAACTGGATATACAGTACTTGCGCTGCACACAACTCTCTTCTGAAATGTTGTTGCTCTGCATTTGGGCATTCCGTGAAGTTATTGCTCGCACTGCGTTGATCCAAATCATTGTAGTAATGAGCTGTTCAGCAACATATGTACACCAACGCGAAAGTTATTGATGCCAAGCTGTTTTTTATGATACACTGAAACTGTTTGCCTGTTTAACTCATAACTCTTTTGAAGTTTGTTGCCGGTGGTTTTCCGGGTTGGACTTAATTTTTACAGAAAGTATGGCGTCGATAACTGGAAAACTGTTTTCTGTGTTCATTAATTTCCCGCAAGTTTGCTGTGTCAACAGATATGAAGTTGTGGGTTTGTTCATTCTGTAGATGTTGAGTGCATGTTTATCTTTTCTCATAAAAAAAAACTAAATTGGCACGACACGACAATTATGCCTACTGTGAGGGTGTTGGACGAGAATGTTCTCGGTTCTCGGTTTGCAATACATCTCCAGTGCGCCCGGCAATCGCAATGCAAGTCTGATAATCCTTATTTGTTGCTTGCAACTGTCGCCTGCCAGATAGCAAACTATAGTTTGACGCTGGCTTGTATCAAGAAATTCGAAAATACTCCTGTAAACGTTATCACACTTCGATCGTCGATACGTGTGTTGGTTTCGCTTAGTTCCTCATAATCGCCACTGCGAACGCTGCAATTCTGTGTGCGATTCCTTGCACCGAACCAGAACAGCTTAGTAATTGCTTCTGTTCCAAACCAACTAACCTCCCCAAGTTGCTTTGTATTTTTGTTAGCCCGTACTTGAGCCACGTTCTGATCCCCCACGCGACAAACCTATGGACGAGGAGTTCTGGAACAAGCACAAGGATGAACAAGGCAGGATTGTTGGAGTGGGTGAAGTGAAGAAAGTCATTTTTCGAGGAGTGAGTGGGCCTGACAAGTTCAAAAATGCTGCGTTATTTGTTTTATGTGTAACTTCAAAGTTGCACTTTCGTGTTTTCCAAACTTGATGCCTCTTGGCGCTATACCTCAACAAATACAAAAGATTGAATTCGACTTCTCACTTAATTTTGTAAATATGCAAGAGCCAGATGTCAACCCTACAAGCGATTGTTCCAGATTGACGGACCTGCATAGTAATGCTTGCTTCCTTTCACTGCAAACATTATTTCTAGGATCTTTTGTAATCAGAAGTGTTGTATTTGCATTAAATATACTTAACGGTGCAAGCCTATTTATCAGTGGCTTTAACGCTGCCAATCTTGCGAGCAAATGTGGCTTTTAAACTTTGTGAAAAGTCTACAAGAAAACTGGATAACAATCCACCGACTTACTCTGGTTTAGACGTCCTTTGTTAGGCTCCCTGCAGGGCCTACTGTTCGATATTGGGTTCGCGCACTCAGCGCAGTGTTTTGGACTTCGGGGAGGAAGGTGTGATGCCACATTCACTGCACTGTACGCAATGCTGTTTCGTTTGTGTTAAAAAATTTCTATGGGCTTGCGAACGTAGTTGTGCTTGGTTTGCGGTTGTCGTGCTTGAGCTCGCTTGCGATTGTCACGTTATGCATTGTCAGGGAGTTGAGCCTAACCTGCGTCGGGAAGTGTGGAAATACCTCCTTGGTTATTTTGACTGGAACATGACTACTGAAGAAGTAAAATCGCACAGGCGGAAGAAAGAGTAAGTTGGGTCGGTGTCGCATGAAGCAGCTCCGAATAGATCGATGACAATCGTGACGTGCTAGCTGCATTTGTTCTCTCGGGTTGTTTTCTACGTGTTATCAAATATTTTTCGTAATTACGTCGTTGCCCCGATGTTGCAAGACATTTATCTTTGCGCTGATTTTGTTAACGCACGGGCTACGAAGAATCTAGCAATAACTGTTTTGTTCCTATCAGAAAACGTGAAATTGAGCAAGACGCTTTTCTTGTTCAGCTTAAGTTAAGCCGTTCATGGTCAGAAATCTCATGCGTCCTCCCTTCTCGCTTTTTTTAAAATCTTTTCAATGGATTTTGTTTGACAAACATGTGATCTCTCTCGATAATTAACGATGCTACAAGATTCTACCAAATTTTGCATTGAATGGACGTCAACTGTGCCGCGATGAGGACAACAAGAGGTATCGCCTGAGTCTTGCTCGGGATTTCCGGCCAGACAAGCCGTGCGAGTTTCTTTAAAAGCAGTTTTCCTCTTAATGACGACAGCAGTCATCTTGTAGAAACGCTTATTCTTGATCGTCTCGCATATCTGGGTACATCTTGTATATTGCGTCTTGTGTATTTTGCAGAGATGATTACTACCGCATGAAAATGCAATGGAAGTCGATCGACGAAGACCAAGAAAGACGCTTCACCCCAATCAGGTATCTTCGGCGGCGAAACGATATCCCCCGCGATCATCACTCGCTGACTAAAACAACGTCAGGAACACTTTCGCATCGTCCCTTTGCGAACCGCTTGGTTTACAAACTTTCAGCAGTTTCCGCGACAGTGTAAAGCACCAGTAAACAGCAATGGCTTGCTTCGCAAGAAATTTATTACTACTAGATAAATAACGGGTACGCACCCGAGTAGATGAGGTAAAAGTGCGGAAAATAAAATTCTTGCGCTTGTACCGTTGTTCCTTCCTTTCCACCCGGTGGTAGTGCCGATTATTACCTGCAGTGCAAGAGTCGAATCAGTTTCGGTGTACTTCACAAGCGCATGTGATTGAGAAATACGTTGTGCTGCTGCTTGTAATATATTCGTAGTGTTGTCGGGGAATAGTTTAGTCGCGAGGTGGGGCTGCTGTTTCACGTTGCCGAGGTAACAAGGATTGTCTGTGTTGCGTCACTGAAATTGTGCCATGCCAATACGGTTGTTATACGTGTCGCGAAGATTACGAAGTAATTTAATATTTTTATGGAGATTAAAATAATGAAATGCTTTGCTAGACTACCACCGCTGTTCGCAAACGTGTTTTGACTGCTTTTAAGTAAATCCGTGCTGAGCCAAGTTTGTCTGACAGGTCAGAAACAACATGACAAATGGTTTCTTGATGCATTTTCCTTGCTTATGTATTTGTAGTCAATCGTATTAGTAAACCGCTGAGTGAATGCAGTCCAGATCTATTTTTGCAAACCAATTAATTTTGATGTTGCTTAGCTCGAAAAAGCTTGTTCGGTGAGCGTTCGTTCCAGGCTTAAAGTGAATGTTAATTAAGGCTTTTGTATTTCGCGCCGCATTCGACAAAAATCAGCTCGGCTGCGCTTGGGGTAAATTTCTGTAACGATTGCTCACCAACGCAGAGATAACAAGTCGCTGATCGACAAAGACGTCGTCCGCACCGACCGCGATCGCGTGTTTTACGAAGGCAACGACAACGTCAGCCTGAAGCTGCTTTATGACGTGTTGATGACGTTCGTGATGTACAACTTCGATCTGGGTAAGCTGGCGATTGGTTTCATTACAATAACCCCTGTCGGCACATGTCGCGTCCACCAAATGTGCCACCACTGCTCTGGGATAATTGTATTGTATTGAGTATTGAGTAACGTCGTCACTCCCACACGCAAGGCGCTTGAATTAAGCATGCATCGCGGTAACATGGAATACGCAAATGCATGAAGGAAGACGAGGATACATACATGGCGGTAGTAGAGAGTATACGCTTGATGGCGCAAATACATTTACTTTGATGAAACACAAGCTTTTGAGACATACGCATGAATGACGTCATCATGCTTATTATAATGTAGTACTGCGATGACATCCAAGTACATCGATTTATAAAATGCGTGAGGGAGTGGGAGGCTGCGAAGGACCAAGGGTCGTCTAGGCTGCAGACCTCCCAAGGGCGAAACTGCTTATTTTGTAAAGGGAATAGTGCATAATAGTTAGTAAAAGTCTTTTGCTCTGGGTGTAAAATGTAATATGGGTAATTACAGGGTAAATTCAAATAAAATGTATTGAAGGCAAAGCCAAGCCACCGGAAGAAAATGGTTTAGAGTTATCAAATTAAACATTTACTGTTTTCACACATTCGAAAATATTCGTGTGTGCTAGAGAGGAAATGCGTCAAAAGCTGTAGATCGCTGCAGCACCGCAATGGTGTCACGAGATTTAAGCGGGTTGAGAACCAGTCGCGCAATCATGCTTTGCGGAAAAGAACTTGCTGTCAAAGCATGCTGAGAACGGAAGTTCGCTATTTTGTGTCTACAGGCTACAGCATCCCACTACTTCATACACTGGTTTGATGCGACCAATTTTTGTGAACAACCAAACAATGTAATAATTAACGGAGATACTTCATTATTTGACAGTTTCCACTGTAACAACGTTACGTAATTAAATCATTCCACTTGGTTTATGTACACCAATCAATAAAAAACACAGAGTGTATTTCTATTATCCGAGTTATACATATTTCTTATACTTCTCCGAAAAAAGTGCCAAAACATTTTATTTTTATTTCTAAAGGAATTCTTGACCAGATTTCTATTGCACTATGTTTCATCATTTTAGAACCTGAGTTCGAACGTGCTTTTGGTAAAGCAAATTGCAGATCGCTGTCAGAGCGGTTGTTACTTGTTACGAATTCACAATCAGGAAGCAATTGAGCATTGCAGTGTTTACAGTCCATTCATCTAGGTTTAGGTGGGAAGCTCACTTTGCACTGCTGTGCCAGCAGCCATATATTCAGAACAGAAAAAGCATTCCAACATATAAACTTAACACACTTACGTATGCATGTTTCTTCTGGCAGTTTGTTATTCAAGTATAAATAGTCGCTTGCATTGGACGTTTTGTTTCAGAATTCACGGAAGGTAATATCTTTGCGGTAGAGTTAGTTAAGTATTTTGCCACAGCCCATCTGTTTATAATCAATATCAATTCCGTGTTTGAAGAGATCATCAGGTGAAGTGAAGGTGACCCATTTTTCAGATGTTTTGAGCTTAGCTTTTATATTGGCATTTCGAGTGTAGCAAGAGGTAAACGTATGAAAACAGGATTTTTGCATGTACTTCAGTAGCTTGTACCGTAGAGGTGTGAGATCTTCACAAACGAAGACGTGCTGTCTTCCTTCGATATTTTTGAGTTCCCGTTTGTTAGTAAGAAACTCGTTTCTTTTTTTATATGACACAAATCTTGCAATGATTGGGCGTGGATTCTCATTGTTTCTTCTTTTTTGTCCTAGTCGATGTACTCTCTGTATTTCATTATCTTCGAGATCGATTTCGAGATCATCTGCTATTTTGAATAAGACCTTTTCCCCATCATCGTTGTCTTCTTTATTTTCTTCTACTCCATAAAGAAGAATATTTTCTTTTATGTATTGTTCTTGTCTGTCAAGTTGGAAGACAAGCAGATTTGTTTTCTGAACCATCTCATCGCGTACTTGTTTTTTTTTCTTCAAGCTGATTCAACTTATTTTCATATTCAACCATCTTTTTTGTATTACGTTTAGCTTGTTCTCAAGATTTTGTGTGATATTATTTAGCTTGTCCAGTTTTTCATTCTGATAATGCTGACGGGAAAGGCTCGGGTGTGTTTTTGAGTAGGCATATCTAGTATCTGCGAGGTGTGTGATTTGCGACAATTTCCTTGACCTTTAACCTCATCCGTGACCTTTTATGCCATTGGGCGAAGCGTCATGGTAAACTTATGCCTCGAACATGCAGTCTGTCGACTCCTGCCGCAAGTGTTCTCTTTGTTGCTGGTTTCATTTTCTAGGTAATCTGGTTTTATACAATGTGCTGTGCTGAAGAGCTCGTGGCTTGGAAGGCAGCTCGCGTACGTTGCAGCTGCAAGATCTCATTTCAGTTAAAAAAAAAACATGAGCTGAAGTTTGTAATCGTTGCCAGCCACTTGCCTGAAGGCGATTTTGTTGCCTGCGCAGGATACGTTCAAGGCATGAGCGACCTTCTCGCTCCGATCCTGGAAGTTGTGGGAAACGAGGTCGATGCCTTTTGGTGCTTCGTGGGGTTCATGAACATCGTGGTAAGCTGCGCTTTGTAGGATTTCGCTTTCAAGTTCTCTAAATTAATGTGTGGTGGCCGTTTTTTATTTCTTCGGTGCGAATCTTTGTTGAATTTCGCTGAACAAGAACTTTACACTCCTTTGATGTTACTTGGCAATTTTCCCACAAAACCTTGGCTACTCATCACAATCCACACTGTTGAAGCAACTGCGGCACAACCTCGACTATCTTGGCTGTATACCCGCACCTACCAGTTGAAAAGCAGGAGTTTCTGAAGGAACCAATCCAGCCGATAAATTTAACCCAGGCTTTCGTAAGACGGACTAAGTGGTCCAGTGGGATAGAGCGCGTGCCACCGAAGCTGGTAGGCTGTGTTCCAATCCATGTCGGGTCGCACCGAGGTCTTCAAGAACGGCACTTCAGGGCTGTGGAACTTAAATTTCAGGCTCCAGCCATCTAAATTTTTGGCTCCGGCTCCAGAAAATTTGATCCATTAAAAACAAAAAACCTTTGTATATTTTATCTGTACAACTCGCTTCCCCCACAAACTAGCTCTGTGGAACTGGAACCCAAGTTTCAGGCTTTGGCTCCGGCTCCACCATCCAAAAGTTTTTGGTTCCGGCTCCACAGCCCTGTAATGTGTGGAACGTGCTTCACGCGCGTTGCTGTCATTGGCACTGCCACCACTGCAGCATTCACAGCGAAAGTAGCCGCGCGGCCCACGGCGCAAAGTAAGCGGTGATTGACGCCCCTGCACCACTAGACTGACACTCCAACGCAGCGCAAAGCGAGCGAAATGAAACTTTTTTCTTTTGTAAAACGGTGACGTAATTCTTAGCTGAAAGCACCCTTCAATCGGCAAGGGTTGAGCGTCACACCATACCTTCGCTGTGTGGTCTTCCGCAACAGACAGTAATTACAAAGAAACTGGTGCAGTACCACACCACGCTTTGACGCTTCTTGCATGAGACCGTTACCATTGTTAAGCACGACCCGACGCTGCGCTTTCTTCCTGTGTCGTCATTATAGCAACCATGCTTGTGTCTGAAACCCGCCATTTATGCAGCAACACAATTTCGACCGAAACCAGAAGGGCATGAAGCTGCAGTTGCAGAACCTGCGAGCCCTGGTCCAGTTCGTCGATCCGAAGCTTTTCGACAGTTTGCTGGAGAAAGACGCCTCGAACCTTTACTTCTGCTTCCGGTGGCTTCTCATCCGCTTCAAACGCGAGTTTACTTTCGAAAACATCCAGACCTTGTGGGAGGTGGGTGAACGAATTGAGCGTAGCGAACAGGATAAGGGTAAGCAAAGCGAAGAAAGCTATGAGAAAAAAACTTTCTCACGCTTTTTCGACACCGACCAGAGAAGTGATCTCGCATTTGGAAACCTTAATTGCTTCCCGTTTTTTTGTGAAAAATCTCGAGATTGTCTCCTTTACTCCTGTAAATGCTGCACATTAACCTGACTGAGGGCACCTAAATGTAAGTTTTAGTGGCTCCTTCGGCGTCGTTACTGCATGGCGCTTACCTGATCTGTTCTGATCCGATATTTAGCTGTACGCCAGCAGCGTCACGTCTGTCATGCTGAAGTAACGACACCGTGCGCAATCGCCTTTTCAGTCTCGGGTTTTCTCAAGTCGTCAATTAAACTTCTGCTTGGTTGTGGTCGCAGAAAAACTGTTTGGCGATGACTATTTCAACCGTGAAACGCATTACAAAATCTGTTTTCAAATTACTGAAGTGTGATGTTATTGTTGCTAGGAGAGTGTGATGCTGTTGTTAGGAGAAATTACTTTGGTAATTTCAATTTTGAACAGAACGCTCGAACAGGTCCTGTTTCGTGCACTTAGCTTTTTTGGACGTAGAACAAAGGGACAAAGCAGTTTTTGATTGCTTTGTCATTTTTTGGTAGCAAATGCTCAAGGAATAGGAGCTGTGATGTTGGTTTCGATAGGTGTTTGTTTGTAGCCCACGCGTTTGTATTTCAGAAACATAACCAGCATTTTTGCAGCTGCTTTCAAATTTGGATATGAAATACTAAAAGCGCTTGCTAAACTGTCGTGGCAACTGCTTTCAGAAGTCGTGTATTAGGAATGTGTCTGTGCTTGTAAACAGCATGGTTTCTTTCGGCACACCTTGCTCAATTTGAAAACGTTGCGTTAGCACTGCGTAACGAAACCTTTTATTTTCAAACAAACGTTTTATTGTTGAGGTATAAAGTCTCTTGATGTTGCGCGTGAATAACTCACTTTTTCAGAACCTTTGTCTAGGAAAGCTGGTTTTCATTTTTTTTCCTGATTTTTTCTGGGAAATGATTTTTCTGTTGAGAAAATTAGTTGTTCAAGAAATTAGGAAAAACTGCACTTGATTATAGAGTCGCGATACATTTTCCTTTTGTTTAGAATCAGTGAATGTGTCCCTGCTAGCAAGTTCGACCAAATTTGCATTTGATTTTTGTTGACTTTCAACCCGGCACTGACGTGCGTTGACGATTTCGGAATTTTTGATCGGTTTCTGTGAAGAGCGTGCAAAGACCACCTCCCCGAGTATTATTCTCTAAGGTTTCTTTCGAATCGACGCTGGCCTCCTACGAAAGTGTGTCCCCTTACACTGTGATTTTTATCATGCGATATGTTTCAACGTGAAAAAATGTATCGAGTTTGTTGAAAAAGTGCTCTTATCATTCCTTCGTGACCTCCGTCTTGTGAATCCGCAAACCTAACGTAATAATTCTTTTTGATCTTCGTTTGGATATGGTTAAAGGGCCGTCTTACAAGAGTTTCTTTTCGTGCGGCGAAATGAAATACAAGCATGTTCGTTCTCGTTTTGTAAAACTTGAGCTGCGTTTTGTGCGAATCTACCATCAAATATGGTTTTGCAAAGGTCTTCACTCTCGGGCCAAAAATGCGCTGATGCTGCGTTCACGGCGAGGTACGCGTGCAAAGCGCCGCTTCGACCGTGCAGTTTTTTGTTTTATGGCAATGGCTGCCTTTTTCTGATCCTGTTCTGACCAATCAACTTTCGTTGAGCGGCGATCTGAGAAGCAGCTTCTTCGCAGGTGTGTTGGACTGGTCTGCCCTGCCCCAACTTCCACTTGGTCTTTTGCCTCGCAATAATGGACACGGAGAAACAAAAGCTCATGGATCCAGAATACGGGTTCACTGAAATCCTGGGGGTAAGAGCGGCATCCGCTTATGCAATCTGGCTGTGACTCGGGCAAAAGCTGACGCTGCTCACTGTTTTGCGTCGAAAATAGGTCATGTGTGACGTAGAACGAAACGTCACGCTCGCTTCTGGTTCAAGACCTACGCAACGCCGTGTGGTGCCCCTGCATATTGCGAAAGAACTGAAACATGTTCGCTGATAAATTATTATGAGCGTTCGCAATACGCAACAAGCAGAGTCTCCAACTAAGGCCAGCGGGTCAAATGCGGCCCCCGAAGCCACTCTGTCAATGATGAAAACTATTTTTACGAAACATTTGTTGATTTTTGCAGAATGTAACATTCCCCGAAACAATCACTTCACGTGAGGCCGGCCCTCAATCTGTTGTGTAATAACTTATGCGGCCCTCTGGCAAAAACGTTTGGAGACCCCTGCGCTACAACAATTCAACCGAGCGATGTATATCTTCATTCTTCGGCCACTTGAATTTTCTTTGCACTCGCACTGCGGCGCACCTGTCCCGCGGGTGTCTGTTAAAACGCTTCGTTCCTCCTCAGCACATCAACTCGCTCGTGAAGAAAATCGACGTCGACGCCACCTTGAGCAAAGCCGAAGGCCTTTACCTGCAGATCGCGTCGAGCAAGCGAGACCGGTTCGACCAAGTCAACGAAATCCTGGGTTTGCCCGTCGACTGAATCGGCGCCTGCGCCCAACTCGTTTTTACCGGACTGCCCTCCCGCTTAAGCGGCGGAGTGCTAAGGCGCTGAACGAGCCCCGCCAGCACGCTGAACGAGCCCCGCTGCCCGACGTCGTCTCCCTGTAAAACGTAATTTCTTTCATGCTTTTGCTTTCGTATTCGTGATTAATTTCCAACTCACTCTCGAGCAAGCGACGTACTACATTGTTCGTGAAACTGCAACTTTTTCCTGAAAAGACTAACGGCAGAAAGGAAAGTCGCGTGCCCCTAACAATTCAACACTACCGCATGTTTTTGAGTGTTTTTTCTGCCACTGTTTTGTGATCGTGCTTTGTGTTATTACATTTTTGCGTTGCGATCGTATTTCTGCTTCTATCGCCAAGCCTGGAAGTGGTCACTTAGATCCAAGACAGTATTTTTCTTTTTAACGCTTGCTACTTTCGTCTCTTTGTAAATGGCGTGTTTTTGCACTTGGCCTTGAAACGTTGTTTTCCGCTATTGTGACGTCCGCGTCAATCTGTTGCTATTCTCGGTACAGGCGCGAAATGAGGCAAAAGATTTGTTGTTTGCTTGAATTCCGCCGCAAATATCTGCGCTCAACTCGGCACCGTGCTTAATACTTTGCCAGCCGCCTGCCTGTGTCTTAATAAAACATTAGAGTTAGGATTTTGCAATTCTATTTGTCGGTAAAAGTGCGCACGAAATGTTGAATTTGCTATTCCGAATTTCGTGCATGAGTTGAAACAACTTCTGACAAACCCAAGCCGCGTTTTTTTTCCAGTTTACTGGAGCTGCAGGGTCATGGCGCATCAAAACATCCATTTTGCGATGTTTCGGGGGGTTCTTGAAGCAGGTGCCGTGGTTCGTTCCTTCGCCATTTTTTCGACAGTGATGCCGCTGTGTTGCGTCAGAATGACGGTGCGTCTAACATCGTTTCTTATGATGAGTTGGACAGAAATCCAAACTTTCTGAACTTCAGTCTGGAAAATTACGCGGTGAAGACCAGGCGCAGTCACCTCACAGCCTTTTTGTGCGGCTTGCGCTTGAATTGCTCTGATCCTTCATTGCCGCCGCGGACGCTTGTTAACTTTAGCAACGGTCGACCGATGCGTTCGCCTGGTGTTTTGTTGCAATAAATACGGAAAGCGTTTGTTGTTACCGCGACAGGTGTTTGTTTTCATGGAAATTCATGGAAATCACCAGGAAATTAAAAAAGTCGGCAGTTGGATGCGTCATAATAAGCTATCACTAAATTATAGTAAAACTGTCTACATGATATTTAACACAGACAAGAAGCAGAGCTCCCCATTTAGAGTACAAATTGGTAGCCACCTAATTAATAGAAGAGTCAATTCAACAAAATATCTTGGAATGCACTTAGATAATAAACTAAACTGGGATACACATATTTCAAAGCTTGAAAGCAAGCTTTCTTGCTATTCTGGTATATTTTATAGAATTCGAGAGTACTTGAGCACAAATGAACTTAAGATGATATATTTCAGCCTTGTGTACTCCCATCTACAGTATGCCATTGGTGCTTGGGGCTCAGCAACAAAAA
>Ga0210059_1000615_pt1 | contig 46998 bp, 27 predicted proteins | sample Ectturendosymbi2_FD_188042 | JGI IMG/M metagenome (GOLD analysis project Ga0210059, IMG submission 188042) | Ecteinascidia turbinata endosymbiont from Florida, USA - Sample 2 (SPAdes) (version 2) | ecosystem: Host-associated > Tunicates > Ascidians > Unclassified | place: Key West, Florida...
CAGGTCATCCAGCCTCCTTCCATCGTTAGTCAGGCCCACAGGCTCCAAGGTAGAGGGGAGACCAATGTGGGTCAATGACCTCTTGAGGATGGAGTTGATGGCTGAGTGCCTTGGGAAGCGGCCTGCATTTTTAGTACAGAAGAGGCCATGGAGCCCCAGCTCATCAAAAGTTTGCCACAGCGGCATCTTGAGCTTTCAAAGATTTTGGTACCAGTTTGGAGGGCGATTGCAATACGGAGCTCATCGGGACTGAGCAACTTTCCAACACTGGCAATTGGGAACGCTTTTGACCAGGCGGCAGTGTGACTCTCTTGTGCAACAAGTAACCGACAGTGGTTCCAAGGGTTATTGGTGTTTAGCAGGGAATTGAGTGTATCCCTGCAGGCGAGGTCATCCCAGGCTGCTTGTGTTCCCTTTTCTAGTGGTGATGAATGATGGTGTTTGGACCAGTCGTCAAATGCGTCGTTTACATCCCCATAAGGTATTTCCAGGTTGAGAGAGGAAAGTAAACGGTTGACGAGGCCTTTACAGGCATGAGACGATGACAGGAAACATGGCAGTGATAGGTCTGCCATGGAACGAAGGCTCAGGCCTGCATGTCTGATTGGTAGAGATGCTTGTGACCAGTTTTCTTCTCCAAAAGACACATTGCATATTTTTTCCATGTTGGTTTTTATTGCTGTGTCGAACACCTCCAGTTCCTTTTTGCGCTTGAAGCATTTAGGTAGCACATTTTCTGATGTGGGCCATTTTAAATGTTCACACTGACTGCAAGTCCATGTTTTAGAATAATTTCAATTGAGCACAGTTTTTTGCTTAAGTGTTAGGTAGGCTTTGTTACAAATGGTCATGTGATTGTTTGATTTAATGTTTTCTTTCTTAGTATAAAGCTTGTATTACACTCATTACTACCTGATAAATGTTAAATGCCAACTATGCTAGGAAAGCAAGATTTTTACAAGTTGAATATATCTGATGCTTAGAGCAAAACGATCACTTTCATGTAGTTAAAAGCATTTTGTTTTATTTTTAAATATGATTTAAAATGCAAATCAAAGCTGCAATGCAGTCTAAAATCAGAAGACCACATACTGTATTCATGTGGTGTGCTCAAAATTTGATGTATTAAATAGTAATATACCAGAAGAACAGGCCTTGTTTCTTTAGAAATTAAATAAAATCTTATTAACAATTAAATGTCAGCATTTTTTCGTAATAAAATCAGTATTTTTTAGATAATAATATCAGTTAAGTGAAAATCTTTCAAGTTTGTATCACACTGTGTTTATTGCATCTTGTTTAAAAATTACAGGGATGCATTGATAGACAATGTGTAAAAGGCAGCATAGTGCTTGTCACAATTGAAGCTCTTAGTTTCGTTTAGATTAATGCTGTTTAAGTATGTTTTTGGTAGGCTGTGTTGTCTGTTTTTTTTTTGTGGAAACAAAAGCAGTTCCAACTATTGGGGTTATTAAACATTGCTTTTTGTCATTCTCTGTTGTATGGTACGATTCCAACAAATTATGGCATGTAAACGGGCACACAACTGCAAGTTACTGACAAAACAACTTTTGTGCTAAAACAGATTTACATAATGATTTCATATGAGATGCGTGATAAAAAGAAACAGACTCGACAACCTATTTCTTGCTTTGCTGAATTTTGTAAAAAGTTTTGGAGGATCTAGGTTATGTTAATAAAACCTTTAACTGTCTGGCTGCTATACCAGTTCCCATAAATTTTCATGTTTATCAGTCCATCATGCCCATTGTTTCTTCCTATTGTACAAAGTTGTGCTTGGAGATGTTAACCCTATTTTTTCATACAGAAATACACGGAGCACTGGTTGACACATTTTTACAGGAGATAAATACATGACTATAATATGTTTTCAATTGATGGTTATTTTTAGTGCTGTTATAACATACAAGGCAAGGGTGTTGCTAAGAATTTACTGTGGTTAAAAACTGGTTGTTTTATCAGTTGTTATCACACTGACCATGTTTTTACTAAACACTTTCGCACCTGGGTTAATTCAAGCGGTTCGCAATAAAACAGCTGGATTGCACATGGTTTTGCGTGGGAATTTCTCTGGTCCAGTAAGTGCTACAGACTAGTCAAAAGCCCAAAAGACTCGGCAAGTCTTGTAGTTTGCACTCGAAAAAAATTTTTTGGTTGGGGTATGATGGTTTTTGGTGAGTGACGTCATAAGTGGTAGACTTTTAGGCCACTTTGGCCAACTTCAGCTGGCCCTGGGCCTAAATCGCTAGACGGTAGTATTTTGCTGAAGTTTTTATTGGAAACTAAGCTAAAATCCAAGTCTTTTGATACTTTGGATGACTTGCTGGGGTTTCGGGTTGAAAAGTTATGATCTAAAGTAATAAAAATATTTGACTGATTAAATAATTAATTTGTTTATTTTAGATCATCACTTTTGAACTAAAAATGCTAGAAAGTCGATCAAAGGCTCATAAAGACCCCGACTCAAGCCTAGTTTCCAATGAAAACTTCAGCGAAATACTTTGGCCTAGAGGTTGTGCCCTAGGTCAGGCAACATGAGCCAAAATGGCCCAAAAACTACTTCACTTATTGATGTCACTCACAAAAAATCCACAACCCCCAAGCAAAAATTTTTTTCAAGTGCAGACAAAAAGACTGGCCGATCCGTTTGAGCCCTTGAACAGCTCTCTAGCGCAATCGGCAGAGGATCTATGGTGTCAGTAGGCAACTGACAACTGCTGGTTATAGGCTGATTTCAAAGTAGGAATATATCGTACCCCACATCTCAAAGTGTTAAGCTTTGATCAATTGCTTGATATTTTCTAATGTGCGTTGGCACTTCTGAAGATAGTTCTTTTTCCCTTTTTTTTTATCAAAATGTTTTTGCTTTATGGAGTTTATGGTTAGAAGTTGTTAGTAAGATGCTAAGAGTTTTGTACTAATTAAACTGTCAGCAAGAGATGGTGAAGCTAAACTTCTGTGCCAATTTGTCTTGGATGTTTAAAGAGTATGAATTTCTCAAACGATATCAACATGCAGCAGATGCTGGATTTGAAGGAGTTGAAGTTGCCTGGCCCTATGACCATTCACCAGATGTGCTTGCAATGGTTAGAAAGGAAGCAAATGTACAGCAAATATTAATAAATACAGGTGGTCATGGAAAACTTGGAAGTGCTGCTAATCCTGAAGCTCTTCAGGACTTCCGTGATGAGCTTGAACTGGCTATAAAGTATTGCAGTGCCCTGCAGTGCAAAAAGTTGCATATCATGGCAGGTAGATGGGATGGCCACATTGTAAAATCAAAATGTTTGCAAACTTACATTGAAAATTTGAAATATGCTGCAAGCTGTCTCAAAGCAAATGGGATTTCAGGACTCATTGAACCTATAAATTCAAAAACCTTGCCTGATTATTTTCTGCACACCAGTTCTGAAGCTATTGAGGCTATTAAGCTTGTGGACAGGCCAAACATTCAGTACCAGCTTGATTTATACCATCTTCAGGTTATGGAAGGAAACCTTACCTCTAACATCAAAAACCTTCTCCCATTTATTGGCCATATTCAAATAAGTCAGGTTCCTGGAAGGAATGAGCCATTTTCTAGTGGAGAAATTAACTACAAATACATTTTCAGTTTACTAGAAGATGTTCACTATGACAACTGGATTGGCTGTGAGTACAATCCTGCATCTTCAACAGAGAGTGGATTGGACTGGTTTCGAGATTACTGCAGTGCAAAATCTTCTACCTCAAAGTGACTGTGTACAATTGACTGCTATTTTAACATCTGTTTCAATGCTGAATAATTATTACATACTACGATTTTTAAGGCCGTAGTTTATGCGCAGATTTTATAGAATTTGAACATTTACAGATGAATGATGTGAGCACCAATAGGAACTTTTATCAAGAAACACATGAGGAATACAAGCTCTGTTTCTGTGTATGGTGACAACAGCCAAAATAGTTCGGCAATTAGACGTTAATGGGTTGAACGTTTGGCATCAGTTTATCATCACTTCATCACTGTGTTTCTAATAATAATGTGTAAAAATGTATAAATTATTTTAATATGTTTGATAGTTGCTGTCTAATGCTGAAACTGTTTCACTTGACTTTAATTTGGAAAAGGCTTTTTACACTTTGACTTACTGTTATATGCAAAAATATAGCCCAAGTGATATTTCTGTTTTGTGATTCATGGACGCTGGTGAGAGTATTGTTGTGTTTCAAAATGCAATCGCATATTGTAGTTTGTGAATTATCATTCTTTCCATGTGTGAATCAAAGCGATTATTTTATTCCTAAGTTTCATCAAAGTTGCCTGAGACTTCTAATTTTACGTTTGTGATTTTGGGCTTCTTTTCGCAGATCTGTTAGTTATATTGCAGTGAAAGGTTTGGAGTTGTGTTGTTAAGACCTTACCTGTTTGTTATTCTTCATTAATTATTGCTGAGTGCAAAGGTAAGCTGATTGGTTTTATTTTGATTCTGCAATAACGATCTCTATTTTCATAAGTGATCAGTTACTAGATGTTGTGAAAGTTTTTCAAATTGCATCTTTTGTTTTTGAAATGGATCTTTTGTTTTTGAAATGCTGAAGTGATATTTCTTTTTTGTGATTCATGGACGCTGGTGAGAGTATTGTTGTGTTTCAAAATGCAATCACATATTGTAGTTTGTGAATTATCATTCTTTCCATGTGTGAATCAAAGCGATTGTTTTATTCCTAAGTTTCATCAAAGTTGCCTGAGACTTCTAATTTTACGTTTGTGATTTTGGGCTTCTTTTCGCAGATCTATTAGTTATATTGCAGTGAAAGGTTTGGAGTTGTGTTGTTAAGACCTTACCTGTTTGTTATTCTTCATTAATTATTGCTGAGTGCAAAGGTAAGCTGTTTGGTTTTATTTTGATTCTGCAATAACGATCTCTATTTTCATAAGTGATCAGTTACTAGATGTTGTGAAAGTTTTTCAAATTGCATCTTTTGTTTTTGAAATGCTGATTGTTATCAAAACCAACATTTCGTTTTCAACCTGTTGTTTGCAAAACGTGGTTTGTTGAAGAACTGTATAATGAGTAGGTATAGGTAAAGTGTGTCGCCAAGCCTTGTGCAGATTTGCGATACATGCTGGACTGTTCTCAAATGCTTGATTCAGCAATCATTAGAACGTACGTGAGTAAGAAACGACTAAACGGGGACATTTTTGTCAGAGGTAAGCTGATGAAAGCTTATTTGCAAAGCAAACAAATTGGAGATCTAAGTCGTCGCATTTTTGAGATGCGGCACGAGCGCAGGACCATATTTATTTAAAAATGCTTCGCCTTACATTTCTCGCCTTCCTGAGTTCCTCCATCTCCTCCAGGTATTTTTCCTGTTTCTGTGTCCATGCCAACCCGTAAAATGCGAACCATTTACTGCTTGTCAGATTTCTTTCCTGCCGTACTTTAAAGTTGCAGTTCTTTGAAAGGCTTATGTTAACGAAGTCCACGCTTTTCCAGACGCACATTAAATAAAGAAAAATATGCCACGAACTCTTTACATATGAGCTTGTTGTGATGCAGGGGTTTTAATATATTTTTCTCAAATGTGTTTTGATGCAATGTAATTTCTCCCCCTGAAAAGACATATGGCGTTTTTTCTTTGAAAAATATTGGAAATCACGCCACACCGTTTTTAAGGGGTTCTGTATTTTAGGTGTAATCTAAATACGTGTGGTTGATAGTCGCAACAACCTTCCCAGCTGGAAGAAAATAGCAAAGATCTGAACTGTTTTATGTAATGATAGAAGCAGTTTGCATCGAACACGAGTTTGCTATTTACATTTTGAAAGTGTATGTCGAGGTTTAAGTAGAGAAAAAGCGATATTTATTTGTTTGGAACAACTCATTTCTTGCATTGATTTTAGCTTCGTTTGCTCACCACCAGAGGTTGTGCAACGCACTCTGCAATATTGCTATAATTGCGTTTGTTAAACTGCATCAATATTGGGAAATATAACAAGAAATATGTCATAAGTGGATGTTAAACGGTTTTTCTTTGAGAATGTGCCATTTCCTTCTTGTTTGCAAGTGTTAGCAATCGTAGGCGTAGGGATCAAAATGTGGGAGGCTTCATTGTTTGCCCTGAGAAGTATTTCCATGCCCCAAAAGTAGATTTTCAATAAGATTCAAATTTAACCTCTCTAAGTAATAAGAAGACACATCTAATCCATCTAATTTTATCCCATTATACCTGAAAAGTGTCAAATTGACAAAAATAAAATTTTTGAAAAATATAACAGTTTCTACATACATTTTTTTCCATATTGGAAATGCTTCTTGTCGGAAAGCAAAGTAGTTGGTGGGCTGCAAGCCTCCTTGCACCCCCGCCTCCTGCGTCTGTGACAGTAATGCAAGAAGCTCATTGCGGTAATCTGTGGCTTTTTCAATTCGCGAAACAGACTTCGTGTGCTTGTACATCGCGCATGTTTGAGTGCTCCTGGTACCATCGGCGGATTGCATTCCATCAATTCTTGCATTTAGGAGAGATTTCTCATTTCCGTCACAATAAAGTTTCATGAGTCTGCCAATGGGGCACGAACCTTTTGCATTCATGCTGCTGTTGATCTTTCATTCGTCCTAACACAATTTTGTTTTTTGGGAAATATATGAGCAACGTACTTTTAAGCATATTGAAACCAACATACTGTCTCCGTTCTGCTAAGCAAACAGGTTCTGCTTGTGACACTAATCGCACGAAGAGTGGCTGTTTTTGTTGTCCGTTTTTTAACGCTGTGCTAATATGATGCTATGTTAACGCTTAAAGTGAACGCAACTTATGGCTGTTTTTTTTTGTATTGGCTGAAGTTGGGACGAACTGGAAGAAGCTTTTGACGTGGCAGTATAGCTGCTCAGCCCTTACAAGGTGTTCCCAACTCCGAGGTAACCTGTTCATTGCTCCTGTGCTTGGAATAAGCGAAAAACTCAGTCTTGTAAAACAGGTGCGCACATCACTTTTTGTTTTAATTGCATGCCAAACTGTTCTTTTTGTTTTTTTTCATGTTCTTAACAGTTTATCGTTGGCATCCACATCGAATATCTACGTTGCTGTATGTGCGGTTTGTTTCGCGTAGACATGGATGCTTTTTTCGACACTGGAAGATGGCAAATTTGCTTCGGTCCATTTGCAGTTTTTCAAATGCTGTGTCTGAATAACTCAGTTTGCCGCGAGTACTTGGGATTCTTGAATACTTTCAACCTTAAAAGAACATGTCTCCCATAGTCCATCTGCACTTGTGCGCCACTTTTGGTAGGTGTGTAATCTATCAACATATTGCTTTTTTGTTGGTGAACATTTGTCAGCTTGGAGTCAGAAATTGTGCACGCCAGCAGCATTAGTGTCAACAGTTACCCACCAAATGTAAGCAATTATTCACGAAAATTCACCTAATCCAAAGTTTTCTACAAACCTTCAAGGGCAGTCGCCTTCCATTGACGTCGTGCTTTTGTTCTCCGACTTCATACGCCTCGTAGCTTTGCTTTCATGCAGTGGCATACCACACAGTGTTTAGCGTTCTATTTTAGGAAACTGAGATGTTCGCAACAGGATTGCGGAGTCGGAAGTAAAACATCCGGCCTTTCCAAAATTTCCGACTCCGACTCCTTAACATAAAGGGATTGAAATTCGGCTGTTAAAATCAATGGAGATCGTGGTACACAGCAAGAAATCTGTTTCAACAAAAGTTTCAAAAGAACTTGTACCATGCAACAGGAATTCCCAATTTAAAAGTGTGATGTAAAAAACGATCCAGTTGTACATTCGGAGTCGATAAAAAAATCCGACTCCGACTCACAGTGTTGTTAGGAATCCGACTCCACCCAAAAACCTCCGACTCCACAACCCTGGTTCGCAAACAAATTGAAACGTTCCGCAAACCTGCGCCATATCGCCAAGAAAACAGATATTCCAAATTGTTCGTGTCACATATTCGCTGTCGTTAAAAGATACGTTATGTAGAAATTCTCTGCAATTCATTGGGGGGATGTTCAGAAAAATGCAGACAGTCGTATAACAAAGGTTCCTCACCGTTTTCCTCCGTTCGCTTATAAATTTTTCAGATTGCCATGTACTCACTAAAATCATGGATAAGCGGTAGAATTGATAACTTCATTATGGTTTAGTTTAAAATCTGTATGTGATTACTACCAATTACAAACACATAAAACAATTAGTTGTCGCAACTTTATGCTTCATAATTGTTATTCGCTCCGACCCTTCAATGCACCCTGAAGTACAATTCTCCCATAGAGGACACAGACACCTCAGGTTGGGACCCCCTGCTCTGCAGATTGTAATTACCACTTGATTTTAGCAGCTGTTGGCATTGTTGACTTAATTGTCGCGTTAAATTAAATCGTTTCTGAAAAACACACACTTAGTGTTGGAGAAACGTTTATTTTCACACGGGTGTGTGTTGTTGCAACCTCTCCGCTGGCTTTGCGCTGAATGCGTCGTTCACCAAGAACGGCATGTGTGCGAAGAACAACACCATATATATGTAGTGCGAACAAGCTGTAATAGAGTGATCTCGTCGGGTGAACTCTATTGTTGGTTGCTGCCACAGTGCGAAGCTTTGCGCACATGCCGCTCGGGCTTTCCGATCGTAACAGCGTCAGCGTTTCCAGTGAGGGACGCTTGGGCAGCAGCCATAAGAGGACTCGAAATACCACACGGTTTCAAGCAAAATTTAAAAACTGATTAAATAGTAGTGAATTGCGAAGAAACTGTAGCTTTTGAGTCAAAACACTTTCTTCTTCGAGAAATTAATTGTTTACTTTTCACAATTATTAAGGTTTGGTACGCGTGCCCAGAGTGAAGTTGTTTCGTTACAGTCCATTCGCAGGTGTGTTTTCGTTCATAGAATGAATAATAAAAAAGTAAGTCAATTCGGTCACAATGTCTGAAAATATACACCAATGCACACTGTTACGGCGTGTTTCGGTACTACTGTTACTGTACTGTGGGACAAATGACCGGAATGTCTCAGCTAAAAAACAGGACTCTGTTTAATTACTTACTAGGTTGAAGATTACGAAGCAAGGTTTTGAGGCGGGAAGTCGTCGCTCCTCTGCCGTGAAAAGAAGACTGTGGAATTGATATCTTGCCTGGCGACCAGCTCGCCAGCATGAGTACTTTGTACAAACGCTTCCTGGCTGTGTGTCGTGCTTGGCCTGCCATGGAAGTCCGGTCGCAGTATACGAACACGCTGATCACTCACATGAAAAAAGCGGGTAAGACTAAATTCACTCATGGTGACACCACCATGCTGCGCGATCAAGAAAAGTGTGAACGAACTTTAAAGAGCTTGGAGCGAATCGCCAGCAACCATTACAAGTCGGCGTATCCGCGAAAAGCTGATACGTCGTATACTGGACTGAGTACGGAGAAACTGTCTGGTGGTATTGACGAACTTATTAAATCTCGGATGTCTTAAATGGATGTCCAAATTGCATTGAATCATGTTTGAAGCATGCTCTTGAATTGTGGTCTTTGCTATACCGGTATGAGCTCAGAAGCACGCAGCTGTTTTCATGTTTTGTCCATTCTTGTTGCAATAGACCAGGGGTGGGAACCTGCGGCCCGCGTGAATGTTTGATATGGCCCATATTAGATTTTTCGTTGCCCAAGTCAGCGCACAACATCGCGTCGAAACGAAGCTCCATGATAAGCAGATAGTAAGATAGCAAGTCAAGAGAAATCCCTCTTCCTAATAGTTAGAGAAAGCTAGAATTTTAGAATAAAATTAATTGATTTTGCGGCCCACCAGTGATAACGCACAATTTTTGCGGCCCGTGATAGTAAATAGGCTCCCCACCCCTGCAATAGACCAATGGCGGGCAAACTGCGACTCGCCGTGTTTTGTGCGGCTCATCTACCTGAGTTTCATTTATCAACGTATTTACACGAATTCGTAAGGTTAGTTGCCAAGGAGTCTACGCGATTTGATGTAGGTCATTTTATGTTAAACTTGCATACTTTATCGAACTGTATTTGACATCACGAACTGATTTTGCGGCTCGCTGCTGTTTTTGTGTTTTCTTCCAATGACTCTTCTGTTGAACAAGTTTGCTCACCCCTGCATTAGACCAGTGCTCTTCAACCTTTTTGTCATCGCGGAACCCCTGATATACTTTCTCGTTTGTCATGGAACCCCATTAACAAAAATTTAAAAAACATGAATTACTTATAAGAAAACCAAATATTTCGTCATGAGACATTGCAACAAATAAGTAGTACAGAAGTTAAAAAGCAAGAAATTTAATGACTCGGTTCTTGCATTTTTGGAATGTAGCTGCTACATTCAGAATTTGGTCATCCGGCAAAAAGAACCCGTATCTGAAATATATGTCGCCCATTTTCTGTCTTTGGCAATTGAATTGAAAAAAATCGTTTCCCCTAAAAAGCGAGGAACCCTTGAAACTCGCGGAATCCCTATTGAAGAGCACTACACTAGACTATAGAGAGTTTAGTTTGCAACAGTAGAGAAAGCATGCAAAGAACATGGCCTTGGGCGTCCACAGGGGGGAAAACGGGCATTTGCCCTCCCTGGAAATTGGGACTAAGAAGCAAAAATGTATAGAAAACGTGAAATCAGCAGTTTATTTCTGATTAGTTAGGTTAATTTTACAATGACAATTCGTTTGCCGATATGACACTCACTGCACAAGAGTCAGGTTCACTGTTTTGGTAACATGCAGCGATGAGCTCGCAGTTCACTTGATCCGCTTCTTTGCCTGCAGGGGCAGGTTGCGAAACTGGGGAGCGAATTGTTGTGTCATTGGCATTTGTTGCGTAACAATAACATGGCAACCAATCTTCGAAGGTGCACTTGAAGTTACGGTCGTAGGCGTTTTGCCACATGTCACTATTGGACGCATACTTCTTGGCAGGTAATACAGCGAGCGAGACAGTGATCAGTGACTGCTGATAGAGGTAGGCCACGTAGGTTTATAGCAATGGTGGGCAAACTGCGGCTCGCCGACATTTTATGTTGCTCTTCTACAGTAAATGAATAGCAATATCTCAAATTGCCTCATATTTAACGTGTTTTCATTTATCAATATGTTTACACAAGTTCGTAAAATCAGTCACCAGAGAGTCTACGCGATTTGATAACAACGTCAGTGAATCTAAATCGCAAGTTGGGCTGCTAAAGTTCCCAGAATAAAACTAAGATTTTTCAAAGAGACATATTGTCAAAAACATTCTGTCATCTTGCCAATGAGGCATTTGCCGCAAGTGGAAGAACACTAACATTAAGTGTAAGACTACTGGAGGAGTTCCAAGCCAGATTTGAACATTTCCAAGAGTTGAAACCATGCTTTGCATTCCTTGCAAATCAAGGCGGATCCACCCAGTAAGGTTAGGGAAGGAATTTCAAAAATATTTGGTAGTCAAGTCTCATTACGGGTTAACTAGGCTACTGTAAGAGAGAAAGTATTTTTCACAACACTACTGTGACAAAACAATGGACGTCAAATGGCCTTTTATCGCGAATGCTGTTTTCCGAATTGTACAAAATCATGGTGAACAAAGTTACTTTCGTAGGTTTTGGGGGGGCGATCGCCCCAACCGTCACCGTCCTGGATCCGCCCCCTGTAAATGCATTCAATGTTAATGTAGTCGGTGATGGCTGTCCAGACCACCAACCGTGTGACATAAAGCGTGACTGCTGTAGATAGTAAATTGATCGAAACGCAAGAAAATCGGGCTCTAAAAAATTTTATTCAATGCCACTCCACGCTTAATTTATAGCAACAGGTAAATATCCAAAATTTAAAAGACCAGTGTACAACACATTTCTGTGTATAGCACAGCATATTGCTGTGAATTTTTTTCTCTCAAACCATCGTGCAACCTTCAAAAATGAACACTTGAGTGAAATTAATTGGCACAGCTTTAACAACGTACTGTCCAGATTTTTGGGGTCAGGAAAATCAAACAAAAACTTAATATTGACAATTCTGTACATCATTTAATGTAAAACCTGTATCCTTTACCGTATTTGTATTGACTACAAACAGTGGCTTACGCAGAAATTTTTCATGGGGGGTTGGTTCAGGGTCATATGGTGGTCATTTGTATTTGGTGTGCGCTGTTTGTGACGTCACAATTTGACGTCATGTCCTTGTTTCCAAACCAACGTTTTGGCGAAGTTTGTTGACATAATCATGCATATTTTTCTACACGCACTCCCCTTATTTCATGTGTCATTGCAATGAATGTAAATTATCGACGCTCCAAGTTAGGCTATCGGAGGACAATAAACTCAACGCTACGACACAGCAGTTCATAACTGCAACTGCAAAAATATCAGGCTGCGCGTTAAAACAGGGGAGTGAAATACGCTCATCACTACGTCAGAGCAATTTACAACTGCAAAATGAGGCTGCGCTAAGGTCTCGTCAAATACGAGCAGTTGAGAATTGAAGGTGTGCAACTGGACTGACTGGCGCAGACCCTGTTTTGCGAGATCGAATTTTACTGAACTACACAAGAACTGAGAATGCGCATAAAATATGCAAGAAAACGTTTGATTTTTGTGATGAGCAGAAGTCTACAGGGCCGTAACCAGGAGGGAGCGAAGCCTCCCCTAGAAAAGTTTTCGTCCGCACAGGAAAAATGTGTTGACGTATTTTGAAACTATTTGATATAGTTTTAAGCAATTGTCCCTCCCTTAGAAAGCTCTTACCGCCCCCTGATGTCCCAAGCTGGTTACGGGCCTGGAAGTCCAGCAAACGTTTAGTTTTAGAAATTGCTTATGTAGCCAATGCGGTCAGCGCTTGTGCTGATCAGCCTTAGCAGACAAAATAAAGGGAATTGTTTCGGATAAAGTTAACTACCGCGGAGCACAATCTTAAACATGCGTAGTAGACGAAAGATCTGCAGAAATTGGTGAGATGGTTTCTGGACGCAGACGATAACGAAGATTCCTCCCATATCTGATTATTACTTTTTGGCCCATTAACAATGTTCCTAGAAATTTTCATGCAAATTCATTCCGTGATATTTGCATTACGTTGACAAATCAACAAGCAAAAAATACGCGAAAACAATTAATCTCCTTTGCGCAGGTAATAAACTTTTCGTAAAATATCAAGCTCAAGGGGGGGTTAACCACAAGCCCCCTTGCCCACGGCCTTGCTGAATATCAAATATCAGCCCTCCAAACTAGCATATCGGAGGAAAATACAATCAACGCTACGACACAGCAGTTCATAACTGCAAAAATATCAGGCTGCGCATTAAAAGAGGGTAGTAAAACCTACTCATCACTGCGTCCAGCTTTTTACCACTGCAAAATGATGCTGCGCTGATGTCCTTTCGAATACGAGCAGTAGAGCATAGAAAGTGTGTGGCTGGACCGGCTGGCGCACACCCCAGTTTGCAAGATCGAATCTTGCAAAACTACACAAGAATTGAGAATGCGCATGAAGTACGCAAGAAAACTTTCTATTTTGTATTATGTATAGAAGTCCAGCAAACTTTTAGTTTTTCTTTTTTCCTGCTAAGACGTTATCAAATTCCTGAATGCTTCTATGTTGAAAAAGCTGTTTTTGAGCTCGTGCAACAATTCTATCATGCTACGCAAATTGCTAATGTAGCCAATGCGCTCAGCGCTTGCGCTGATCAGCCTTAGCAGACAAAATACAGACAATTGTTTCGGATAAAGTGTACTATCGCGGAACACAATCTTAAACATGCGATGGAGGGTTTGCAAAACGTGGTGAGATGGCTTCTGGACGCAGACGATAGCCCGAATTCCCACCAAAACATAATTATTACTTTTTGGCCCATTTACAATGTTCCTTGAAATTTGCATGCAAATTTGTTCTATGGTATTTGCATTAAGTCGACAAATTAACAAGCAAAAAGTATGCGAAAACAGTTAATCTCCTTTGCGCAGGTAATGAACTTTTCGTAAAATATCAAGCTGAAGGGGGTTTTAACCCCAAATCCCCCCTTGCGTACGCTCTCGACTACAAACTGGTTTTGCGGCTCGCTGGTGTTTCGGTTTTCTGCAAATGACTCTTCCTTTGAAGAAGTTTGCCCATCCTTGGTTTATACTATTTGTGAAGGAGCATGAGTGAAAAAAGATGCTACCAATAAAGCGCATTTGTTTGCAATCAATGTTCCCTCTAAACACTAACGTACGGAAGGGGAAGGCCGCTGTGCCATGGCCACCCCTCAGACCCTAAAAATAAAAAATGTATAGACAGTATTGTCTAAAACTTCCAGAATGCACAAAAATGCGTATTTTTAGGTGTAATTTTGCAAAATTCTCCCGGGGACATGCCTCGGACCCACCTAGAATGGTCATGCCTTCGGCACTTCCCCTTAAGTTGATTTGTGATGTCACACGATTGTGACGAAACTTGGCCTCCCCCTCAGAAATTTTCTGCGCGCGCCACTGCCTCTAAAGGTACGCAACTTCGCAGTACCACCAGACCGTTTGCGCAAAATCTCATCTCACGCAATTTTCAACATTCCAAAACATTGGAAAAGTACGAAAACAAGGAGAAGCTATTTGAATTAAATGGTACTTTGTTCGTCTTTTCATAAGATTTTGCACTTATTCTAAAAATTCATACACTTTGTAATTCATTTAGACCTTTGCTACCTCGGTCTTAAAATACTCATGCTCACTAAAACAAATATTTGCTTAGTGTAAAGTTTTCTTCCAGGGAAAACACTGTTTCCAAGTGTTGCGCATTGGACATTTTATTTTTGTGTACGTCCATTTGCGTTGCATCGCTAACAATTTAAAAAAGAGAAGCAAAATATCGATTTTGCCCCTCTCCCTGGAAAACAATTATGCGGACGCCCATGAACATGGCGCAATGCTCTACTGCTGGGTGCGTTTCTAACCATGAGTGATCGCCTGTGTGGCATGGTTTCTTGTTTTCCTAAGCGTAGTTACCAGCGCAAATGGCTTACATCAATAACGTTTTGCTTTGTTTTGATCTTGGAGAATGTGGACGCGTTGCTTTTCGTGGCTGCTGTGATCTTCTGAAATTTACATCATACATTGTGTTATTCTTCGCAACGGCAAATATATACTTTGAAGAACACTGAGCTTTATGCGGCAATTAAGTGAGTTGTATACAGATAAAACACTTGCAAGCCGTTTAGGTGCATAGACGAGGGGGCAACGAAGGCAGGACATTGTGTTTGGAAGCGTTCAGCCTTCACATATTGATTGCAGACACGCACGAGACAACTATCGCGGACTGCCGGGCGCATGCGGGCAATCAAAACGTGAGGTGCACTGTTAGACAGCGTGCGCGTTAATGACAAACACCACCCCACTCGACCAGCAAAGTAGAAGTTATACAAGTCAATACGCGCTTGCCAAATTCCGAAACGTAGCTTTTAACCGTTTTGGAGGTCTCGGCCGCTGCGAGTGAGTCAATAATTAATTGTTCGCTTTGATCAGAATCAGTCGCCGAATCTGGCACACGCGTTGGATAGCGTTTACGTCATGCAACTATAGTAGACGCTCCAAACATAAGCACGTGGCTGCTCCGATCATGATGCTACACTTCCACCACTGTTTTTGCGAAACCACACACAAGTACGCGGTCGTGAAGCCGGAAGCCTCACTCGTGACGCTGGTTATAAAGACGTGTGCTAAAGCTCGACTTCACTCTGCCGCAATTGATATCGCCAGTCAGGAGTTAGTGACCGCAATTGTTGTGCAAAGTTCCCGACCCAGTAAGGTTCTGCCGGACTCATTTTGGATTGAAAGTTCGTTACCCTGTCAGAAAACAATGCACTGTAAAGTTGAGTGAACACAGTTCACCTTTGCAGCCAGTTCTTGATACCTGGACCTCCCGTTCCGGCGGAAGTTATTGAAAGGAATAGGTGAAATACTGCGGTCTTTATCCGAAACCAGCTTGTTAGGTTGCCCAGTGAGGCAAAGTTTTCCGATGCTCTCATACTTTTTCTCCGGAGGATCATGCTCGACATTGAAACAGGCCCGCAATGAGGGGGACAAAAACAGTTCCTGTCAGGTGAACAGATTAGGCTTTCTTGTGACTTTCTTCCACGAGTATTAGGGCAGTTGACTATAACAGCGATTCGGGAGGAAACATTCCTGTTGACTAGCATGACACTATTCTCTACAGAGAAAAAATAACGTTGATTTAGAAAAAATATCGAAGTTGATTCTTGGCAACCAGACGGATGAGTACGCTTGTCTGCAGTACTTCAGTTCCTTAATGGCCACTGTGAATGCAAGCGAAAACATAGTTGCGCTGATTAGCAGGAATGACCAGTCAATATCAAGACCAAAGAAGCTTTCGGCCGTAGTGATTTCATCTCTTAGAAAGAAATGAGGTTTCGGGTGATAACTGCCCTGTCGTGGCCAACTTTGTAATATTCTGGCTAGCCTCGTTGTAAAGGGTTTCACGGATTTTAACCTAGTCTGTGCGACGTTGAAGGAAAATATTTGGTAAGTTGACATCCAACAGACAACTGTCTGTGGCCTCCCGTGGATCTTGAAATATGACATTTTCCTAACTTTTTAGTAGAAAAATGATTTTTCTAGTATTTTCGATGGTAAAATGTAATTTCACCACTGTTGCAACCCCTAGAAAAATTCACTATTGACCTACCCAAGAAAAAATCCTCCGACGCCCATGGGTCGGAAGGTTTCAAATCGCGTAGTTAATTAGCAGGTGTTGGTTTTTCATGGCTTCAAAAGTATGTTTCTCTTTATCTTTCAACTGTCATAGCTTGTCTTTGACGGACAAATCACGGAAATGTTTAGTGGAGTCTCTGACAAGTTCCACCAGATGCTTTGCTAGACCCAAAAATCGTCGAACAATTCTGAAGTCGTGTGGGCAGACAGTTCTGAGATGGCTTGTTCGGAGAAATAGTGGTCAACAATCGTGATTCGCTTGACAGCGGTGTTTGTCAGAACCAACTGCACACATGAAGGTAGGCGCGTAGCCATAAAGTTTAATAGAGGGCAAACAAGAGTCTCGACATCTAAATATTTTTTGCCCCTAGCCTTTGAAGCATTATTCACAAAGCGTGCATTTGTCTTGCGTTTTTTTCCTGAACAATTGTATTTAGATTTAAGCCGCCAAATAAAAGTCTGCTTTCATTAAATTGACGAGTTTTAAAAGTTTGCTTTTAGTAAAATTCCAAGCTTTCGCGTTGGATCAAAGTCCCCATTTGCTTGTAAAACCTTCCTGCGAAACAATTTGTGAAAATCTCGATGCTATCAGTGCAAAATTTGCAGTATGCGTTCTGCAGCCAATATTGCAGTAGAGCAAGATGTCATCGCGGCCGCCATTACAATTGTTTTTTTGTAATTGCACGCTTTTGATGTACAACAGCACAGGTTCAATCGAAGCCGTAGCGACTTGGCTCTAGTAAGACACCAACGTCCGAAGTACAGGCCTTCTACAAAACTTGTGCGCATATAATACATGGATCCTGTTAACCTGTAGTCCATATCTTGAGCGATTAATTGACGTATGCAGCTGATAAACGTAAATGCTAGAGTTTCTAAGTCTCAACACGTTTGAAAAATGCTTGAATTTGATGGCACTACGCTATGACATGCGACTACGGCAGCACTTTTGTACACTTCGTGCACTAAAATTTTTTCTAAAATACGACTAGGTATTTAGTTAGCTTTTAGAGTTAACAACATAGTTAACAAACATAGCAAAGACAATATTGTAAATTGGGGAAAGTTACACATGTCCTGCAAACAAACTTGCATATGTTTGACCAGGCCCGTAACCAGCTTGGGACACCAATAGAGGCGAAGAGTTTTTTGAGAGGGGCCCAAATTTTTTGAAATATGTCCAATAGTTTCAAATTTTTCCAGGGGGTGCGAAAATTTTTCCAGGGGGTTTTTCCCCCCTGGTTAGGGGTTTGTGTTTTGACACTTTACACAAAGTGTGAAAATGGTTGTAAATTTACAAAAAGGAAGCCACTCAGTCATCACCTCCGCTCTGCAGTAAAGTTTAAAAAATCCTTGTTGCCGCAGTTTGACGCAACCGTTCCCTGGTTGATCCAATGATAATATCATTCTGGAGAGCTGCTTGAAGTCTTTTTTTTAATCCGTTAGTGTTAACAAAATTCAAACTTCACTCGTCGGCAAGCTAATTGGGAAATCATTCATGAAAACTTTAAGGCTCCACATGATTTTAATACGTTTTCATCACAAATAAATATCTAGGATGAACGCTATCGTAGCTAAACAGTCACCATAGCGTTATAAAGAACACTTTGAAACTGGATTGCTTCTTAGCCAAAGTTTGAGCTTAAGACATAAAATTTAGCGTATACGACCGTCATATTCACACACTTATCTTTAAAATTGTACAAAAAAATATCTACGATATTCATTTGAAGTCCGTGGCTGACACTGCACACAAGGATAAGCTATATTTTGTAGAAAAAAATTGGGGGGCCAAAAATTTTGACTTTAGGCGAGCAACAATATGTTTTTTGCGACACCGCCTCTCGGAGCACAAAATGACTAGATACGCTAAAAATTTGGGGGGATGACCCTCTTGGACCCCTGGCTATGCCTATGCAAGCTGGTGCGGCAAAAAGAACTGCGAAACGCGTTACTCCTTGATTTTACTTGCGGTTAGTGAATACAAGTGGTTATATACAAGTTTGTATTTCATAATTACCGACTTCCACACGGAGCTCAAACCTCAGGTAAGGGTCAGCTATTATATGAATTCCCTAATGCAGGCCTGCACAACTCAGGAAGCTCGAAGGGCCAATTTATCAACATAAATTTTACGCGGGCCGCAAATATCTATTTCATTTCGACGTTGAGATTTCGTTACGGTATGGAAGATATTCTGAAACGGTAATTACTTGTTTGATGTCGAGCTTTTGCAACATTTTCTACAATTGAGAAAGCTCTCGCGGGCCGCAAGAAAAGCTTTGCAGGCCTGCCTAACACTTACATTACGCACAACGCTTGATTAATCACGGACACTTGGCAATAGCCTTCCATTTTGATTCGGTTGACTAAAGCTGAAGTAGGGTAGGTTCCTTAGTCAGTTTCGTCGTTTTGCACTGAAGTATTTGTTTGGCTTATGTAAACTAAACGATTGATGAACGAGAAAAATTTTGGAAGCGGAGGGGGAAATTGCTCCCACTCTGGCTACGCGCCTGCATGAAAACTTGTAAAAAATTCAGCACTGAAAAGTTTAGCAGGGTTTTTATCAACTGTCGGCATAATACTGCACGGCATTCCCGTATACAGTTTTGTTTAAATCTGTAAAACCAACACGTATGCGAATATATAATTATGTTGTCCTTGACAACACGGTGCGCACCAATTTGAAGATTCTATCACTGAAGAAATAACCCCTCATTTTTCCATTCTCTTTAATTCAGCATCAGGTTGGTCTTGGAGCGAGACAGGACTCAACTAGACGTTCAGAAGCAATATAGAGTAAAACCAGGTTTTGAGTATAGCATTGTACAGTATCATCTCAAACATTTTCCTTATCCGGTTAGTAGCTTCGTAAACCATTTTGTAACTTTTTGTGCTGAAGCGACGCCACTAAATACTTCAGACCCTTGGGTATGGTTCACATATTTTACCTCTTTGGCTGAATTAGCTGCCTCTGGTAATACTTTGCATAGACTATGGAAGTGACTTTTTCTTGCAGTAGTGGTCGATCCTACGCTGTACTGCTTTAAAGGTTGGGATAGACTGTGGAAAAGACTTTTTTCTTGCAGTAGTGGCAGATCCTGCTGTGTTGCTTTGATATAAAAAAGTTATTCGGAGTGTAAGCATCTCGTTACTTATTCAATACTCCCACATTCCGAACTAACTCGACCGCGGCATTACAAAATCGTATATGGGTTTGCGGAAACGTTGAACCTTTAAATTGAAATTTGCTTGCTCATGGACAATGTACCCTCTAAGGTGCGCAAATGCGCAGTACCACCAGACCATTGGAGCAGTGAAACCTCATTCTCGCGCATTTGCAAAATTCCAAGTTCAAAAGTAAAAAATCACTGACATTTTCAGGTCAGAAGAACGCTTCTGTTCATATCGCGTAGTCCGTTCAAAACCTATTTAAACTTGAATGTGTACTTTGTTCGTATTTTAATAAGGCTTTTCACTTTTACAAATGTTGTGATTCATTTAGAACTCTGCTAACTCACCCTTAAAATATTCATGCTCACTAAAATAAAGATTTGCTCAGTGTAAAATTTTCTTTGAGGGCACACTGCTCGTAGATCAACATTTTTGCGAGATGTTCTTCATAGACTGTCAAACCTCTTCAGCGGTTATATTACAAGACTTAACATCCTAAGATTCGCCAAGCAGGTAGACCAGCGTGCAGCTCGAAAGATCTCAGGTTCCAACATGACGGTGCCAAACTTGCTTCTTGCCCCGGGAACCATCTGTTCTCGTTACCCCCCTGCAGCGTGTCTATTTGTATTTACTTTTTCGCCGCAGTTTCTTCCGATTACACCTGATGAGAAACGATAGTGTTACCCATTCAAGCCAGATTTGGAAAAATCTAAACAGCTCGACCGTGACAAGGTACAAAGCCGTAGCAACTCACCTCGTCGAAAGTCTTCTTAACATTCTTATTCTGAATCTGACGCTATCTCCTGTTCGGAGGCGTTCAGCCTACGCATACTTGTTGTAGACACGCATGTACGAGACAACACTGACCGACTGATATCCTGTAAGTTACAAGTGAGCTGTGCTTGACTAGCACACATGCGCTAAATCAAGATAATGCGAAGTACTGGTTAGTCGACGTGCACGTTGATGACAAACACTGCATATATCAGACAAAAACGATGGATATTTTACATGCTCCCACATTTGACCCCCCAATATTGTTGAAAGAAGAGCACCGAAATGCCTTTTGTTACGGAGAAAATGTTACGGATAAGTCGCTGTGCGGTATTCTTACTCACATGGGTCTTCAAACGACGTTACTGAAAACTCAGAAGGAATTAAAACAAGCTGCTACATGAGAGTGATTGTGAAATCGGTACCTGTTGCGATGAATTAGCAGTTGATTCAGTGGCTGAGCAGTATGACAAGTACCATACGTTTACAAATATTCGTACAAAGCTTTTGTAGTGCATCTTCAGATCTCAATAACAGCAAACATCATGGGCATATAGTGTGAGGAATTGGCAGTATGTACATACGGTAATCATCAATATTAATTGTACTTCCAAAATGTGCGGAGTCTGTTGTGAATGTATTGCTCTGATGTCATGATCTCGCCTCGCTTTTCTTTCTCTTCTGCAGTTTCGTTCAGCGACTCGTCGTTATAATCGATAGGTTCGTTGATGGGGGCATCGTTATTGGGGTGAAGAAAATACGCCAGAGATCTTCTTGCTATCTTCAATCTGTTCTTATCTTGTGGAAGTGCCACTCGGTGAATCTGAAAGGAATCTTTGTTTCTTTGTTATGTTTATAACATTGCTTTATGTTACATTTATCTTGTATTGTTCGCTTTTATTTATAATGGGCGACATTCTGAAGCTTGTAGGGATAGAAATTTAATCTCAAAACTACATAAGCAACAGGGCGTTGCCTGTTTGGTGTTACAAAATTCAGATCAAAACTGTTGCACATTAGAATAAGAAACTTCGACACTCTTGCATTTTAAATAATCTCATGCCATTGCTAAAAGATTAGAGATGATCAACCAATTTTTGCCCGTCTCTAAACTTTTTCGCCGGGATTACCTAGTACGAAAAGCTGATGCTTTCACTTTCATTGCAATGAAACACGCACCTTCTGCTTTTGTACCCCTGCTCAGGTAACCTCTGCCCAATTTGGCCAAACGGTTCTTCTACTTAAATTAAAAATTAGTTAACGTTCACGTAGAAAGCTGATTCTTTCAGTAGCTGCATTTTTTTAGACGCTCTTTCGGACAGTCCTATCGAAATCTGCACAAGTTTTGCGGTTTTTGATGGGGAACAAAAATTTGCCTAAATTGACCCATGGCTACCTGAGGTGTAACAAAATTCCTACTCAAAGACCCCTCCTGAGGTAACCTTGACCAATTTGGGAAAAAGGAGTTGGTGCATGTAGGTTCACTGGTAAACCACGCCAGCAACGTTTGACCTAAGCCAGCACGGGCGTAGATCACACGAGTGCAAGCCCTGACGCCGCAAATCAATTTGGCGCGAATGGCTCCTGCTCAGAACGTAGTCTTCATCGAGGAACAGGTAGGAGAATGTATGACGCCTTCTCCGTCAAAGGAAAGAAATTGGAGCCAGAAAGAAACTGCACCTTGTTGTGTGTGCACTTGTGGTGAAGGGACAAGGCATTTTATTGAGGACATGATGAACCTTGTGCTTCTCTTTTCTTACTTGAAGTTTCTAGAACTCTGGCTTAGCCAAAAAAGGCTTACTCTTGTTGCGCTTGCACTTGTGGTAAAAGACCAAAGCACTTTATTGAGGACATGAACTTTGAGACCAGACAACGCTGTGGAACCTGTCCACCAATAAAACAGAACAAAACGAGGTTCACGTGCCAACTGTCAGTGCCAACGATGCTTGCCGGCATTGATCACTTTCAAGTTTTCTGCAAAGATTACTCACACCCGTGGAATACCAACCCCCGGTGATTTCCAGGAGTGGTGGCCACGTGGTACCTAAGTGAAAATCACGTTATGGTTATGGTTAGAGTGAGTTTTTTGTTTCCCTGTTGATGCCTTGACATTGTAAAAATCGACAAAACTGCACTTATTTATAGTTTTCATATTTCAATTTGGGGGGCTTGGAGCATTGTTTGGAGGCTTAGCCCACCAAATCCCCCTGTGGCGACGGGACTGGCCGTATGTGAGACATGAAAGTCAATAGCAGTGGCGCGATCAATCTGAGTGCCCAACAATTGTCGGAAAGCATTTGCCCATTTTGGGCAAGTTTACCTTATGTGCCCGATTTTCGTAAAAAATTTTGCCCAAAAATGTGGCTGAAAATTGCAATAAAAATAGAAAATTTTCATGTCTCAACCTAATTTACTTTTGTTGCAGATAGAACCACTAGCTTGAAATGAGGTTCTGTTTAAACCTTAAACCGACCACCAATGACGTCTGCTGGCTGAATTTTTAGATTTTTCTTTACTTTTTCATTCATTTGTTAAGAGGACTTTCCACATTTTTGTTTGGAAAATTGCTTTTGTTCTTCACGATACACAAAATTTTCCAAAATCAACACGTTGTTTTTTTATGATCGGATGAGCTTGAGAAGACTTGCTGTAAAAAAAACGCTCGGGCGTCTAAACCTGTCACTTAGTCCAGTATAAGCGAATAAACAAAATCTGCCAATTTTGGGCAAGGACAACAAAAGTGTTTGTGTTTAAAGGTTACCTGAGCAGGGTTAAAAGAGTTCAAAGTTTATTATGCCCACAATAGCAAGCTGACAGTAAACGCAAACTTGTCTCCAAAGGTTTCCTAAATTTTTATTGATTTTCATGTGCTTTGTTTTGAGTTGATTTCCCTCTTACAACATTTTTTGTGTGCTTAAGCTACAAACTTTTTCTTGTCAATTAAAAATTTAAAGCCGTATCCCAAGATAATTTTGGATTATTCACCTTACATTCTTCCAAATGTCGATGGGAAAAGAATAAAAGAAAGACTAAAATAAGGATATTCTTACCGTTGATTTTAGCTTTCCTTTTGTCCATAGTTGTAGAGTGTTTCCAATGTTAATGATGACAGCGTCCTTAACAGGTATGGCATCAACAAATTCCCCTTCTACATTTTGAATCTGCAAAATGACAGCAGGCTTAGCATACAGCAGGCTTAGCATTGCTGGTGTTCACAGAAAAAGCACACAACCGATTTTTGACGATCTCATGGTTGTAAATTTTTTCCAGATAATTGAAATTCGCAGTCGCAATTTGCTTGGTCATGGCTACAAAATTGCCATGGCAGGATTTCGGCGCTGGCCCTGAAAGTCTTCTCTGGTGTGATTTCACCCATATGCAAAGTTTGAGAATAAAATTCACGGGTATTTTATGGTGTGAAGGTTTCATTTTTCGTTTTCCTTACTAAACTGCACTGGGTTTCCTGAAATTCAGCTTCTGTGACACATTTTATTTACCACTGCAAACAAAAATTTGGATTCATTTGGAGGTTGTTTTGGCTAAAAATGAAATGTTTTGACTAGAAAAATCATTATTTTTACGTTATTTTCCTCAAACCTTTTCAGATAACATTGCTTTTGAAAAGTTCAGAAACAGTTGCCTTTTTTGTCTTACTACAATAAACGCAGGCATTTGACGTCACATATTCTGGCCTTGCCACAGTATTACAGAGCAGATGGTTCAATGTTGCAAATATTTAATTCGTATAGTCGGGTTGAGTGGGGTTTAGTTTCGTCGCCACCAAGTGTTAGACCACAAATTAAACTTTGCAAGGTCGTCTATCAGACAAAACATGGTCTGATGGTACACAAAACTGTTTTTCGATCTCTACACACAATTTGAAAGGATCTTGGAGAGTTTGGTTGTTGTCATGCTTGACGCAGTTGTAGTTCGCGTTTTCTAAGCGTTTTATATCAAAAGCTGACGTAATGGTAACTTAGTTTGAAATGAAACACGTTTCGACAATACGTGATTAGAGCAAAAAGGGTGTGACTTTTTGTTACTTACTCGGTTGAATAAAAATGATTGCTGATTCAAGCACTGGTGTAGTTACATCCATGACGTGAAAATCATTTGAAAACTCCATACACCGGTTTAGGCTTCACATGTTATGAAAAACATGCGCAACAAATGTAGTTTTAGTCAAGATTGTGAAAACAATTTATTCGAGTATCATGGAAGAGGTTGAGGTAAGTTTTTTTTTCAAAACTACAGTTTTTTCACATTTCGTTTAGCATCCTATCGCATTACTTGCAATCCTCCAATCTCGTCTTGGTAAAGCAACGAGATAGATGTTTCGTCTGCGTGAGAAGCACACCGAGATTGATTTTCTTCAAGTTGCTCGGTCACTGCAGGGTAATAGAAGACTTTCCCGCAAGTGTAGGTCTCCGAGGTGTGTCGCAACGAGTGACGTTTTTCAAAGTAATGCTCATCCTTCCAACAATGGTTTGAAATAGTATTTGCACTGGACGAAAACTTAGCATATGTGAGAGTTGTTGCCGTAAAGCTTTTTTCGATCAGTATGCCCAATTTCAATATATTTCAATATTATGAAAACCACAGTTTTGCTGATGATACAGTTTTAGAACAATACCTAGTCTTCTAGTCTTCACAAAAGCGAGGTGGTCGAATCTGTTGAATCTAACAGCAAATTTAAAAAATAGGAATTCGATTTCACTTTACACTATGCGTCCTCAGCCCTTAAATCTTATTCAAATAGAATCTTTTAGTTTAGTACAGCAATGACATTTAGAAAAACTGCAAAATACGATTTCTCAAGAAATGGCTGAAGCAATTGATGAGCTATCTGCTGAGGAGTTCTCACCAAGTGCTTTTAAAACAACCTATATGTTAATAAAAAATAAACATTTTAACACCGATTCCTTCGCATTGTAAAAGCGTTGAATTACAACTACCTTGGTGTAATTGTAGACTAGAAACGGATATGGAAAAGATAATATGTGCGAAATTAACCATTACCGGTATTTGAGTAAACAAGCACTTCGCATACAGCCTAACAAATTCACAAGTACAACACGGACTTATCGCTAGGAAAAAGCAACTTCTTGTCAACTGCAACCAATTTCGATTGTTTTAAATTGCTCGATGAGATGTTTGACTACATCAGGAATTGCAACTCTTGAAGTTACTAATTTTTTGCGTTTTATCATATATTTATTACTGGTACCGTACATGCTAAAAGGCAAAAAAATTGCAACTGAAAAATATTTACAGTATTGAAGTGGGGAAGTTCATGTTAAATGCTACAGTTAATGATTGTTTCAAGCTCAGATTAGTTCATCCACATAATTGGAGACAAACTAAAACTCGGAGATTTGCATTACAGAGAGCACGTTTTAACCCAGGCAATAAAACGTTAAAGTACAGTGCAGTAGAAAGCTGGTCACAAACTCCTCTAGAAATAAAAATAAACTACATGTGCAGGGGCGTAACGACGGGGTGGCAAGGGGGGCACAATTCCCCGGGCGACGAATCACTGCGTGGGACGCCGAAAAGTATCAACAATGTCGTAAGTACTTTCTTCATTACAGTACATGTGCTTCTAAGACGTTAGGTTCGAAGACGGGGGCGCCAAACTCGTTTCTTGCCCCGGGCGCCATCTAACCTCGTTACGCCCCTGTACACGTGTCAGGTACTTTTTACACCCTAATATAAAATATGTGTCATCCAGGTACTAGAAACCCTGTTAGTACGTACGTTTCCTTTTGTTCTTTGTATACATATGACGTAAGTTGTTCCATGAGCCATTGCTGTTACCTCGTATTTAGTTTGCTTGTGTTGCATTCACTAACAAATCGATCGTATTTTCTACCTTGTAATCTCGTACAATATACTGGGGTGTCTGTGTGAGTGAAAGCCGCTTCGCAACGTCTTTTAAAGTGGATGGGTTTTCCGTGATTGTTCTGGGGCAGTAAACAACTGGGGCTCGCATTGTCAATTTTGGTGAATTTCTTAACGATCAACGTCTGATTATATTTTGACCACAACCCATTCAGGTGTCAAACCACTACTCACAAACGACTTGCGCCGTAAAGCTATCATTCGCATAGTGAATACAGTCACCTTTATATCCATTGCAAGAGCCAACGCATTGAGAATCCTCATCGAGAGTTCGCCTGCTTGTTTCATGAATTCTTCCATCATGGTAGAAAAACAGGGTGCCTTCTGATCTGGCCATTCTTTCTTTTCAAGGTCAAATGATCCCCCATTGACGGTAAACGCCTCTTTGAATTCGTACGGTGCGTTAGGGTTGGTCCTGGTAGTTATAAATGGAGCTTAAAGTACGTTTTACTGCGAGAATCTGAAAGGAGGTAGAAACTATCATTGCCACAAAAAATCCCGACTAATGACAGCACTGCCAGTTTTCAGCGGAGACGAAAACTGTGTCAGAAATGAAAACTTCAATCACTCTGAATAAGACCTTCTGTTGGAATGAGAACTGATGTTTGCACAGTAGGCAAAATTTATGCTCAGTAAGATTTTAATATCTGATGCATAGTTTTGAAAGGATTCCTTCCAAAGGACAGTTAGTTCCAAGTATGTGCTTTACTAGGGATATGCGTCTGGGAGAAGCAATTTGAAGTATTGTTTCACTCAACTTCGGAAATACATTGTACTAAAAACAATTTTTGGCCTTTAGTAAAATATCTTCATCAACGAATGGAACACTGTAAACAATCCTGACGATTATACATGCTGACGGGATCTTTGATTTTTGCTAAAATATTACCAGTTCTTGTAGTGATTTCAAGAACCAATTAGTTTTGTTGACTTTGAGGCACCTATGCAGTGTTTTCGTCAATTCACGGTAGTAGTAAATGACCGCAAATTGTGCACTTATGTTTCTAAAGATATTTGCAAACTGGCTTCCTGCGTAGAAGTTTGTATTTCGGCTGAGCCTTTTGCATACTTGTTTTCCTTCGTTTGGGCCACTGACCTTTGTTTGTAAGGCATTTGCGAAAAACAAACCTAGACCATTGTTTCATACGTCGAGCAGATGCGAATTTGTCTGTGGTAGACAAGTGGTTCAATGTAACATTTCTACCTTTGAGGCCCTATTGCGGAAAAACGTGTAACTCGTTCTTGAACGATGCAAAAAATTTAATAAAGGATGGTTGCGCGCTTTGATGCAGTCAGATTGTTTACATTTGTCCTGATTCTTTGAACACTAGGACTACATTTCACTTTGTGACTGAGTGCTCGGATGTTACAGTGTTTGTTCGTTTGAGGGCGTGTGCGTGTCACAACACAATGCGTACTTTATCTGGCCTTAATCAGGGTTGGACTCAGCGTCCTACTCTGGTTGCAGTGTTGTACCAAGTGTTACGGGTTAGGGATAGCGAACAATAGTGTCAAGAAAGTATCTGTAACCCTGTGGTTCTATCTTCAACGCTTTGTATAACGTTCTGTTATGTCTGTTTTTATCAAACTGCGTTGTGTAGACAGTTTGTGCTTGTACTCTATGGACTTCCTGTTTGTTTCAAAACATCAAAATTAATTTAAATAAGATCTGAAAGGTTCTTTGTGCATTCGTTATAGGTGTGTTATCGCGTGAATTGAAGAAGTGTCGATTCTACCGCTTCTTTTGTGCAAAAAAAGTATAAACTTGCGTTGATATATCAATAATCGTGCTCGGCGGTCATTTTTCGAATCTGTATTGTGATTTTTCTTGGCTTTCTATAAACAAGCAAGTCATTTTGATCACTGGGCGATTGTACTTTGTCCACAAATTTCCAATGAAAATTAAATTGTTGTACATGGAAAACCTGCATAAGTTTTGCAGAGCCGGAAAACATGCTAACATAAGAACACAACAAGATATACTTCTCTTCTCCTGTTCCAATGTACCCGAAATTTGTTCCTGGTTTTCTCTTATACGGCAGCTTCTCTTCTAGAGGGCTAGTGAAGAACTTCTCAGTCTCCTTAAAAATTTTGTCAACTAGGGATCTGAAATAAACACAGAATATCCAGCTTGATAAAATCGCTACCAAGGTTTCGTCGAATTGGCGAAAATAGGCAAACAGCAAAATTGACTGTATGAAATTGTTAAGTTGGAATTTGAAAAAATTATTTACGCTTACGTGCCGAGTAGACCCCAAACCAACAGAGTTGCATCCATTTTGGTTTGAGGTCTAAATCGCATTGTATGTTTTGAGCAAGTACTATGTATTTCCGAAGTTGAGTGAAACAAAGCGAAAGGTTATTCAAACACGTTTTTGCACGTCAAATTTTCAATAGAATAAAGAAATTAGTGAAAGGGGAAGTGTAATATTTTGATATACTCTGCAGCAAGTGAAATGCACATGAAGCATTGTATGAAGAAATCTTTCAGAAATTCTCAAAGAAATTTAAGAATTTGTGAAGTTTCTCTTTGTAGTGAATTAAAACACCTACAGAGGTGATCGAAAACTTGACAGCAGGAAAAATACCAAAAACTGTTTGCAGCACTTCTGCTTTCAAAGTTCAATCAATTCATATACGAAGTAACAACATATATCCGTTAGTTGAAGCTAAAAACGGTCATTTTTTCGCTGAGACATTTCGGTCACTGAGACGTTTCGGTCGTTTGTCTCATAGTAATATTAAAACTCACCGTAACAGTATTCACTATAGTCTATATATTTTCAGACACTGACCGAATTGACTTAATGTTTTCGGTAATCTAATCTAAGATATAATTCAGTCTATGACCGAAAATAAACCTAGCCTGCACCTGTCACTGTGTCTGAAAACCAATGAAAACTCATGCAGCGTGTTCCATCGCTACTCGCTAGTGGCTATTTAATCAATGTTTCATTTCAAAAGCAACATAAGCTCTTAAGAAACACTGTAAAGTAAAACCGAAACCTTTTAGTCAACCTTCAGCGCTTCTTTTTTAGCTTCAACAGAACTGTTGAAAAAGAGTACATCGTTCACTGCCGAATTCAATAAATTTACTCTTCTGCTATTCACGACATGCCCAGCCAAATAAAACATTCGTCTACTAGCAGCGCTCTGCGGGTTCCCGCACACGCCTCGCAAATGCGGGTACCCGCAACTCGCGCGGGTTAACCCACCCGAGGCAGGACTCTGTAGTGCATAGCCAAATGTTATTATTGTTTACGCACTGACAACTCTTGAAGAACGATGTTCAAAGCCTAGAGCAGGCCTGCACAACTCAGAATACTCGAAGAGCCAAATTATCAACATAAATTTGCAGCGGGCCGCAAAAGTCTATTTCCTTCGGATGTAGAGATTTCGTTGTAGTATGGAAGAAGTTATAGAACGATCGTTCCTTATTCGAGATTTTGCAGCATTTTCTACAATTGAGAAAGCTCTCGCGGGCCGCAAGAAAAGCTTTCGCGGACCGTATGTTGCGCAGGCGTGGCTTAGAGCAAATAAGCCCAACCTGCACCCCAACCGAGGGTTTTGGGCGAACCAGTTGAAGGTTTTCGTTGTTTTAGATTCTATGTACAATATAATGAAAACCCGTCCTAATTTAAACATCCTAAATTCGACGTTGTTGATGCAATGGTCCCACTTGATCACGTCTGTATACTGCTTACTGGTAGATTTTTATGCATCCACATTGACACCTCGATGCAACACTGATTTCAATTTATTCTGGTTTTTCTCTCTGTTCTCTCTCTTTGGCACCACACTTCCCTATAACATAACAATTTAGGAGTGATTAAAGATGGTAAACATTCGTTATTATTGTTACTTTCAATAGCATCAACCAGTGGTGGGCAATTACTTTGGTTTGGGGGCCACTTTGGGAAGGCCACGTTTAGTGGAGGGCCATACCTTCTAATTTAATCGCAGAATAAATAAGACCAAAACAATTATGGTACACAGAAAAGGTTTTATTATAATTGTTTTTGTGAAAATGCACTTTATTCAGCGCAACCAATTCAATGAGACAAATGTAACCTCACACAATTTTCAACAAATTTCAGGTTTGAAGATTTTTCCCGAATGCTTCCGCGGGCAACTGAAAACGTTGTGGCGGGCCACATTTGGCCCGCTAATTGTCCACCCCTGGCTTAAACTTAAGTTATTCATAGCGTGGCCCTCATTAAAATAGTGACATAACTTTTGGCCCAGTTGGACAAATGGCACTTCGGTTGGACAAAGCTGTTCTAGAGCAAAGCAATGCTACTATCAATTTCGAATCGCTCAATGAACTCGCGTAACCACTTCAACCAATTACTCACCGTTCGATTCCAACATTTTTTAGATATACAAAACCAACGTCAGAAAAAGCATTAAGCAAAGCTTTTCCAGATTTGAGCAAGTCTTCCCTGGAGCATTCTGGCACATTCAGACCACATGAAGTGAAATCGATGATTGGAATGAGATCTTCCTTCATCGTTCTAAACTGAGCAGCAGAGTGCCTATTTAAACTGTCGTTTTTTCGTTTGTAAAATGAAGCCTGTTACGAGATGAAGTAATCCTTTTTGGTATATAGATTTGGATTACTCTTTCTTACATCATAATACAGTGCCGGGAACATTAAAATCCCTGGAAATGCCAAGCGAAAACGTTCTTGCGGATGAAGAAAGCTATACCATTCAATTGCCCAATCACTTGGTTGACCAGCAACATTGTCAGAGCCTTAGGCCATTTACATGCAACATTAAAAAGTTTTTTTACACAGTAACGCGAAGTTTAATTCAGAATCGCGCATTCGTCGATACGCACGTAGGCCGCTCGCGTTTCTGCGTTGCCTTGCACGCATTGGCTGCCCTTGCTGCACGAATCTAACAGGTCTGTTTGGTATTGACCCAATTCTTTTCGCGCTTGGGAATGTACGCCTGTTAAAATGCGATTAGTTACTGAAAACTGCTTTAAAGAGATGGTTTAATTGCCATTTTGACTGGAAAGTCCCTTAGGACATTTTTCAACCGTAAAACTAGTCCAGGCATTTCGCTCAGGGTTTCAAGCAGATAAACTTCTTTGCAACAGCATCCATGCTCATATTCGGTCTCAGCACATCAAAACACAACAGGAAACGTCAAATAGCGAGAAACCGCCGCTACTCCGACACAGAATTATCCAGATTGACGGCCGTATACAACGCAATTTGATACCAGAGCCGCGGGACATGTGAAATTTGGTCAGCGCAGAACCATTCATTTAAATAATTAAATCAGCTGCTAACCGACAAGCGTATGTTGAAGAACGCTAATTTGCAGAGAGCGCATGGTAATGGCTTATTCATGCATTTTTGCGACTAAAATCACGAAGTAACACGAATGCAGCAAGAGAAAAAACAACAGCATTAAGGAGCAGACATTAATTTTATGTTGATGAAAATACAAAACATCAGAGACTCAAGGTTTAGCAAATTGATGATTGTTATCTAACATGTTTGAATCACAAAAAGTTGGCGAAAGACCATGTGAGTCAAGTTCTGTAGCTAGCACAAATCAATTTTTAATTGAAGACGCTTTACAAGCAGCAAAAGAAACAAAATGCATTAAATCAACGTCAGATAAAATAAGTAAACAAAGTAGTTCGATATCAGCAAAATGGGCAGAGCAGTTCACAAAAAATATCAGCTAGTTAACTTCAACAGCTTGTAAAACTGGATTAAACCAGTTAAACATGTAATTTTACCATAATTGTTACCAGGGGTGTAGTGCTAAACAAAGAGGTGTGGGAATGCCATTTCCGCAAGAGGCTTTCCCACACCTTTGCAAAAAGAGATGTGGGAACGCCGTTCCCACACCAAATAAAAAAACTGAACAAATAGTTCGTATAAAGTGACCATTCGCCTACACTACAAGAATTTCCACACTGGATCCTCTTGTTTCACTGTGTACACTTTTGACTAGCAGTGCAAATCTGCGTGTTGCTAGCCCATCTGTGAGATCGCAGCCTTAATGTGATCTTTTGGATCCCTTAAAGCAAGGTTACTAGTGCAAAAAGGTGTGGGAACTCGCCAAAAAGGGGTATGGGAACGCCGTTACCACCCCACTACACCCCTGATTGTTACCAACTTTCATCTTCAATCTAACCTCTGAGATGACATGGAAACGCCAATGTTACATGTTAAATGATTTTGTTGAATTCATCAAATACGAAAAAGTGCATATGTATCTATCGTTTAAATCAATTCGCACTAAGAAAAAACTCCCCTAAAAAGCTAGTTAATCTCTATTTCACCTTCCTGCTGATAAGTTTGCTAGTAGCTAAACCAAAACAGATGCAATGGTCTGCAATACCGTTGAGAAACTAGTGCCGAGTGCAAAAAGGCTGTGACTTCCTGATAACTTCAATGGAACCAAGGCTCGAACAAATAGTTCAGCAAAAGACTGGCGCATCGTGCACTGCAATGACGAATACGCAGGACAAGTCAAGTTGAATGCAACAAAGTCTACAGCACAACCACAAGTAAATATTTGTGTTTAACCAGCACGTCAGCCCCGCTTTCCTAAATGCGATTTCTGCAGGCATTCGATTGCGAAAAAAAACTTAACAACAGGTAGGTATTGGTCAGCATTTCCAATAAGATGTTAATTTTGACAGGCATGGGGCGCTGGCAGAGGGGTGTTGCCTTGGATTTTGAAATTTGACATTTTCTTATTAAACTTATAGTAGAAAAATGTTTTTCTCCTAGTTTTGAGTTATCGAAATGACATTCACCATTGTTAGGCACCACCTGGAAAAATCCACTTTTGCCTCCCCCCCTCGGAAAAAATCCTTCTGACGCCCATATTGACAAGTGCTTTCCAATTCTATCCACAATGAGGACCCGTACACAAGCGTGCAAAGACTTACATACAGGCGTGAACTTCTCCACAGTCTGTAATTCTGGATTCGATTCCCGGTGAGGTTAACATGAACACTTGGACAGCGGTACTTGGCGCTTTTCCGGTAACTTGTTCCGCGTTAATGAATGGCTGCCAGAAGAAGTTGGGTTCAAAAATTTTAACAACAGGTTTTCAGGTATGTATGAGACAATCAATGACGGATTCATATAGGCAGGCCCGCAACCAGGTCGCAGCTGGGCAATTGCCCCCTCCGAATTTTTCAAAAACGTTTGGAAAGGGCCAAAATTATTTTAGTTGCTAGGTAAAACAAGTGGCAATCATTTTGCCCCCCCCAAAAAAGATATATCAACTGGTTGCGGCCCTGCATATAGGCCTCGGGAAATTCAAAAAGCAGGCTCTCGAAAACAGGTGCGAACTGGCTGACTTCCACCTTAGTGACTTCCCAGTGCCACCAACGCAGCATCCACAGCAGAGGTGAGCAGGTATTCATTTTTCAACTCCTGATCCATATCCCAAAAATTTTTTGCACATCCATACCCAATCGTCATTAAATAATTTCAGAAATTTAGTATCCGATATCCATCTGTATCCGAATGCAACACTGGCTAAATACAAAACAAGACTGCACTACGCTTGGTAGAAACGTAATAAACCTAAAACCAACCCCTAAACCTAAACTGCAAATCTGAACACAAAAGTTTGGAAACTTTTGAAAAAAGTAAATAAAAACCGGGTACTATGAAAAGTGCAACCACTACTACCAAAATGAAAGGTGCCCGTTCATGGCAAGAGTCAACGTGAAAATCAATCACACAGTAAGTCACGTCTACTTGACTACCGTGACAGTGCTGCTAATGTGACAAAATCAGCGTTTTATTCTAACCGTGTCACCGTCAGCAGACCTATGGCCACTTCCAAATAAAAACACCCTGTCATTTTGTGACCCAATCCATAAAAAATAACATCACATGTTGTGCACTTTCAATCGGAAAAACAGAAAAGTTGTGTGTATTTTGTCGCCAGAGGTATAGTTCTGTTGTGGTTATTTTTCCATTTGAACTGTAGTGTATCCGGCTTTGTGCGCTCATAACACTGAGTTCATGGCACTAGCAGTTGGTGCGATGAACCTGGTCGAGTGGGAATTCCTGCTGTGCGAGTGGTCGTCGTTTGGGCTCTCAGCATTGTTTCGGCTCGGCTAATAATGGAGACGACTCTTTTTATGGGAAAACTTTTGATATAAGCTACAGTAGTCTACTTTTTCAATAAGTTCTGAAAACTAGACACAGGTTTACAATTTGGGGTAGAGTTTAAGACTAGGTTATATGGCAAAACGATGGGCTAATGCAAGGATATAATCCTTGTCATGTGACCAATTCAACCAATTTGGTTCAGCTAATGGCAAAAGAGCTCCAGCATTCAATCAATTGGCAAAATAAAGTAAACAGATTTTGTAACACTGAGAGTAGATCACAGTATAAAATATAGTAAAACTATGAAGCATACAAAAACTATAAACTCAAACTGTCTTTTAGCAAAGGTTGACTGTACAGTATAAAACTTGAGGAAGAATGTTCAAAACTCTAACCAAAATAAATGTAGCTCAAACACTGAAATAGACCAGGGGTGACCAACAGGTCGGTCACCGAGTGTCACTTGGTCGATCGCGCCTGATTTTGCATTGAATTGACAAGATACCTAAAATGAACATTTTTCAATCAATATTCCAGAAAGTACATAAAAAGTATCCACCAATTGGTTGGTCATGTATATTTTTTCGTGCATCTTGGGATGGCTGACCACAGGCCAGCTCGGCAGATGCCGCAAAGGTATTGCAACATGTTTTTCTATCATTGAGTAGCAATCGTGATTTATGCGTAACAAACACTTTGCCCTCTGCGCATCACGATTTACTTACTAAGGCGATGGTACGCTGTAATTGCACACTAGGCATTTTGCATTTGTGACTTCAGTACCGACCAGTCGATCGCAAGTTATCAATAAATTTTCTAGTTGATCCCAGTCGAAGACAAGTTGGCCACCCATGAAATAGAATATTAGCCTACATAACACACACAACAACAAACAAAGCAAACAAAGCAACACACCAGCATTATAAGAGCAGCTTACTACTTCCACTTCGCTGGAAAAAAATTTACAATAAAGTAACATGAATTATCATTGATTGTGATGAGTGCAGCACATACTGACAAAATCATTTTGATTTTATGTGAATATCAAAATCATAGCAAAGAAGACACTACCACGATCATTTGTCACTCTCAGGGAAATTTCGTTATTGAAATCAAACAAATACCCTGATCCTGTCCTGATACAAAATTTTTCAAAAACAAATATCCAAATCCAATCCTGATCAGAAAAATCACAAGTATCCTGCAGCAGGGGCGCAACCAACTCTTCATTTCGGGGGGGGGCAGTTTCATGAAATTTCATTCGATGACGTCATCGTGCTTATTCAACCGTGGTACAACTTTTTCGCAAACGGTTACATATAATGATAATGTATTTTTGCCGGCAGACACGAAGTCCATAGTATACAAACACACACATTCTGCACTACGCTGGTTAATAAAAACAGACAAAACAGAGCGTTTTACAACAGCGTTGGAGGCTGAATCACCGATGTCAAGCGAAATTTCTGACTTCACGCCATATGCGCATGTACAGAGCAACATTCAACATATCAAACACGCTGAGAAAACTGATGATTAGGGCTTAGGATTTGGTGTTTAGGTAAGTGTGTCGGGTTAGGGTTTATCCTACAGTTCGGAAAAGAAAAATAATTGAAGTCTAAGACTAAGTCCAATATTTTTCACTGGTTTTGCTTATTCCCGTACTGCAGATCCGTAGCCACGGGGGGCATTCGGGAGCAGTGCCCCTCAAAATTTCTTTTGTTTCCCCCAAATTTTCTTGTTCCCAGAAAAATTTGTTTCAAAAATATAATAAAAACAAAAATCGCGCTCCCGTAAAAATGTATTTTCCCCCTCCAAACCTCAAAACCTGGCTATGGGCCTGCCTACTGTAGTTTGTTGTGGGTATCTGACCTCTAACCAAAAAGTTTAATTTACACAACACACATCAAAAAAGTAATCGCCAAACTTTATTCCTTTAATCTGAGAAGCAAAATAACTGACAAAATAGGTCAGAAATTTCGCTTGACACCGGGCTACAGAAACATACTGAACAGAACGTTTTGTAACGGCGTTGGAGGCCGAGCCTCTGGGTTACAGACGCATTCTTAACACTATTTGTTCACTTGGTACAACACTACTGCAGAGTGGGACGCTAATTCCTAAACTGGTCAAGTCCAGGTAAAGTACCAATGTATGGGGCGCCGTTCGTAAAAATATTATATCTGAAAGACTTAGCACAAAAACTGCTATCTCTGCGCATATTTAGCTATCTCTGCACGCATTTAGCTATCTCTGCGCATAATTAGCTATCTCTGCACAGAGATAGTTATCTCTGCGCGTATTTAGCTATCTCTGCACAGAGATAGTTATCTCTGTAAGCATTTAGCTATCTCTGCGCAGAGATAGCTATCTCTGCACACAGTTAGCTATATCTGCACGCAGTTAGCTATATCTGCGCAGAGATAGCTATCTCTGTGCAGAGATAGCTATCTCTGTGCGCATTTAGCTATCTCGGCACATGTGCAGCTAAATCTCTGCATGCATATATAGCGCTGAAGCGTGTCGGAGGAAAACATTGTATCCTGTCTGAAGAAAAACTTTGTGTTCTGTTTCAGTAATCCAGAAAAAAGCTAGGCTACTGCAAGGCATGTATTCCCTGGCGTCATATAAAGCCAGGTGGTTTTAGGTCTAAAGTATACTGGTCTGATAATAACATTGGTTTGCGCACACGGTGGACAGCAGTAAACTTGAGGTAGTAGTCTCAGTGTTAGTGCCATTTTTTGCTTAAAGTATCAAAGAGGATCTCGTCAAGTGTGACCATTCCAACTGTTCTCACCAGGCGCAGCTCACCGCCTTCAGGTGCACAAAGAGAATGCTCTCACAGAAAGAGTGCGTTGAAAGCGAAGTGCTCGCTTGGAGACGAGCACCGTTTTGTAAAGAGAATACTGTCATAGAAAAAGTGCATCGAAAAGAACTGCTCCGTTAGGCGTTCTTGCCCGAAAATAACGTTGGCAACACACATCACTTTAGTAGCATTATCACAGTAAGCCCTACTGCTTCGTTATTACTTAACATAACCAGCATTCCTGCACTGAAATGCGAAGTTAAGGTGCGAGATTTAAAGCAACTCAAGCTGCAAACATGAGGTGCAATGCGTCCTGTTTGAAGAAAAATTTGGTCTTCTCTTTCAGTGATCCTGGCAAAAGCTAAGCTACTGTATGCATCCTTGTTTCTTTGATTCTTCAAGCAGTGGGCTTACTGCACTGAATGCGCGCAGAGATAGCTATATATGCGCAGATATAGCCAAATGCACGCAGAGATAGCTATATGTGTGCAGAGATAGCTATATGCGTGCAGAGATAGCTATCTCTGCGCAGAGATAGCAGTTTTTGTGCTAAATCTGTCAGATATAATATTTTTACGAACGGCGCCCCATACATATCTTCAATAAAATGCTTTGACCTTTCACCACAAGTGCACACGGTGCAAGCCCTTTCTGGCTTCAATTTCTGTCCTCTGACGGAGAAGGCGTCATACATTTTCCTGCCTGTTTATCAATGAAAACTACGAGCTGAGCAGGAGCCATTCGCGCAAAAACGGTTTGTACCGTCAGGGCTTGCACACGTGTGATCTTCTCCCGTGCTGGCTTCGGTCAAAGGTTGCTGGCGTGGCTTACTAGTGAACCTACATGCACCAACTCCTTTTTCCCAATTTGGTTAAGGTTACCTTAGGAGTGGATCTTTGCGAAGGAATTTTGTTACACCCAGTGCGGGATTTACCTATAGGCTACGCCTAGGCATCAAGATCCAAAGGGGACTCTGAAAACTGTGGTACGCATAGAGTCAATGGCTGGTATATCATCATTTAGATTAAACTTCGTCAAAAAATTATGTCTTCATCAGGGTTTTTTGAGGTGTTTTAGAAACCGATTCGGGTCCAGAGTCTTCCAACGAGTTTCCATGAATCTCAATATGACGGTTGGTCAAGCTGCATGCCAACTAGTATGTCGATATACTCAAAGCACGCTGGCTGCGTTCTGCGTTTGCTGAATCGTACTGATTGTTACATGTGACTCTATCAAATGTTGTGCCTGTTCATGTTTGAAATGCACCTGACCAGTGGCATAACTGACGGGTGGCAGGGGTGCGAACCGCCTTCCCCTGCCAAGCTAAATGTAAAATCCAGGCCCCTATCTAGCTTGTATATCGGTATTTACTATTCTTTTGGTTTCATTAGATTGTTGTTCTTTTTACGTTTTTTTGGAGTATTTTCCGGTGATTTTGGGTTTTTGTATAGCCGTTCAATACTGCATTTTTTATTGTTTCTCAACTATTTTCTGAGTGTTAGCCGGTGGGCTCCCTTCAGCTAAGTTTCCCCATGGCTCAAACCTCTAGTTACGTCACTGCACCTGCAAGGCTGCACTGCAGATAAGTGCTATGCGTAGGGCCAGCAGCAGTATCCTACAATAAAAGCATATTTCTTAGGTGACTGAGCAATACTGTCATCGTTTGTATCGCGTAAAGTTCGATTGGTATTTTTAGATGTGATTTTTTTCATTTGAATTTCCTTCACTAAAGTCATTCAGAAATCAGATTGCTATTCAGTACATGCGCAAGTTTGGACTGCTTCCATGCTAAGCAAATCAGAGAAGATCTTGATGAGCTTGAATAGGAAGCAAAAGTCACTTTGCCAACTGGCAACCACAGAACTCTTTCCCAAAGAAACAAAGAATAGGGAAACAGCTAGAAAATGACAAAAGCGCGTTTGGGTCTGATGCCTTAGATTAGTAATTCTAAGTTTATACAACCACGTGGAGCTTTATTCCTTAGCTTGATGGTCACTAACTGCTCAGGCTAAAGATCCTTTTCAAGATTCAAAAGAATTAAAAATGAATTGGACAGTCACAATGTTCCAGGAGAGGTTGTCCAAAGTGACAAACTTGGCAAACAAATTGTAATGAATTCTTAGATAATTTTGTTACGAACAAAGCCAGGAAAAAAACTGTTTACTGTGTTATGTTCAGCCTTACTTGATTCGATGATTGTAGCTTTTAATTTCTTTATACGTATTTCAATAATGACAGCATAAGCGAAATTTAAACCAGTCCAGTCGCCACGGTGGGCACTGGTGAGCTCAGCCCTTCCAAATTTCAATATGAAACACGATAAATCAGTAAAGATTTTATCAAATTTTCAGAATGATGAGTCTAACAGTTACAACCATTTGGTTGCGTTTAACGTGACGTAGGCCTATTTTGCTCGTGTGTGTGAGATTTTTTACTGTCGTTGGCGTGGTAAGCGAGTTGCAACGTGATCCTCACGCTGTGCATTAAAGTCTTTATGCCGCCACACATACTATATAGGTGCAGTGTGTTTGTTGTTTTTTTTAACACAGGTAAGAAAAAGCAGATCTGATTCTTGAAAAAACGTAGACCATGTGTTTTATTAAATATTTCAATTGCAGCGATTTCGGTTGGTTTGCCTATGGCAATTAATAATCCTGTTCCCACCAGCGAAGTGGGATTTCAACAATTCCGTGCAATTCAACACTTTTGCGTCGAAGGCAGCAACAAACGCAGTGATCGTGGGTACTACAGAAATGATACAGAATTTCTTACTAACCGCACTTTCAGAGGGTCATTTTCGGATTTTGGCAAATAGATTTAACGCTTTCCATTTTTTCCTCGCAACCATAGGTGCAGGAGCAGGCAATTTTTTGGGGGAGTGAATAATATTCTGCCCGTATTTTCCCAAATTTGCCCGAAAAACTTTTTTGTACAAATTTTGCCCCTACAAATTTTCTGTAGCTGTTGGTACATTACATTTTCCTCAACCATGTTGCCATACATACTTCACTTTTCAGATGGCAGATTAATTCAGCCGTGACGAAAGTATATAAGAAAACACACAAACTTATAAAGGTAAATATACTTCAGGCCCGTAGTTAGGTTTTAAGGTTGGGAGGGGGGCAAAATACAATTTAGAGAGCATGATTTTTGTTGTTATTAATGTCTTAAACAAATTTTTCTGGAGACACCAAAGTTTGGGGGTTCTGTCCCTGCATGGCCCCACCCCTCCATTAAAAATGTTTCGTATGTAACATGTGTAAAGCATAGCAGCTCATCTAGTCACCCAACATAATACTGATAAAGGCTATATAGGTGGTTTGAGGTAGATATGATAAAGTATTTAAGTACAAACCAGAATACAGAATAACAACTTCCAAAAATATAACTTGATATACCTGCAACTACATGTCTATCTTGTCAATAAAGACCAAGGAATAGATCTGATTCAACTTGAAGCTTCCAATAGTTTAACAAACCTCAAAAGTTCTAAAATAGCATTAAAACATTTAGCATTTATCTGAAAGTGTACATCATGAGAAAGTAATCAGAGGTAACAATACAGCCTTCATGAAAACACAATATCACACATCAATCACCATGACTTCAGTAAGAACCAAAGTAGGAAATGAAACCTGTACTGAAAATGTACACCATGAACATTTAACTAAAACAATAAAGCCTTCATGAAAACACATTAACAGCTGGCATGATTTTAATAAGACCCAAACATTACAAATTAGCAACTGAACACTATTCTAATAAAATACATTTTGATGTTAAATAAAAGAAAAAGTACTTCCTTCACAAAAACATATTGTGAAGCATATACTGGCATAATTTGAACAAGACACAAAGACTCAAAAATTGCAATTTTAAACACTGGCCTGTAAATGTACTGTATGAAGATTTAACTAAAGGTTCTATACTGCCTAAATCAAAACACAGTGTAAGGTATCAACAAGGCATGGCTTCAACAAAACTCAAGTTTCTAAACTAGCAATTGAAAACTCTACTGGTGTGTGCAACTGGCATGACTTAATACAGTGTTTGTCTCTGAGCTTCCAAAATAGCAGCTGAACACTGATCTGCAAAATCCAGTAGGAAAAAATATAACCAAATGGAAAAAAATATAATGAAAGTAATACTGCCTTTACTAAAACAATGTGAGACATCAACTGGCAAGAATTTCATGAAGCAGAAGTTTCCAAAATAACAACTGAACATTGTTTTTAAATCTATACTGGCATGCAAAAGCAACAATGTTGACTTCAAAACTGATTCATAAATTTAGAAAAAGTAGTTGTTTCGTCCATGTCTTTGTCCAAATATATCAATGATGCACTTGACATCTAATTTATTTGAAGTTTGTCTTTCCAAGTATAACAAAGATAAGTTTGACAGTCGTGTTTGACCCATAGTTGATCTAAGATATGTTTTCAATTGCCGCAATCCAGAAAAAGACCTCTCAGCAGAACATGACGTTGCAGGAATTGTAGCAAGTATTTTTGCAGCTTTGGCAAAGTGGGGAAGAGTTTTATCTAATCCATTTGAAATTAAAAACTTTGTACATTCTACAGCTGTCTTCATTTTGTTGTTGCAAGTAAGGTTATGAAACAGTTTACATTCTGATTCCAGCAAATCTAGATCCACAGAGTAGAAATCTGAGATCAACTTCAAACTTTGTTTGGTGGTACCATCTCTCAGCACTACATCTGCAAGGGAAAGCAACACGTTTGAATTTTTGTTTCCAAATCTTTCTGTTAGTTCTGTGGTGACTCTATCAATTGCATCATAGTATATGTCAAAACATGCTTTTTCAATGTTAGGTGGTTCATTTACAATTTCTGTACTTTCACCACATAAAGCCTGCATCCTTTTTGAGGGTTTTGATTGGCGATGCAAAGAAGGACTTGTGCCTTGTTCATTACACATCTGAAAACTTTTGAATGCTTTGCAAACATCATTCCAAATTCCATTTTCCTGTGGTCTTTTATAGTGGCAATAGTTCCAAGTGCACTTTTTTGGGCTGTTCCTGTATCTATTTCCTTTCACTGGAGGTATGTTACCAGGGGATTTGTAAATGAAAAGATGAACTTTAAAACTTCTAGTCCCAAAAGGAACTGGAAGTCACAAACAGCAACAAATAGACCAAGGCCATCAACACTGGTTTTTAAATCTTTTTCATTGCTGCACTGCTTCAAGGCGAGCAGAATTCTCAAACTCTAACAGTGCACTGATTTTACTGCTTCCAATCGACATGTCAAACATGTTGCACAAAATGACTTTAGTTTAATGTATTTTCGAAATTTGTCATTGTTAGCAAAGCTCTTCAAAATTGCTTCCCTTTTTGGTGAGTGAAAAAAATGATGTAAAGACTGAATTACCCCAAGTGCATTTCTCAATACAATGTTTGCTTCCAGGGTATCTTGCAGAGCTAAGTTCAAACGATGTGCATAGCAATGCACATAGACTGCCACAATCTCTTGCATTCTAGCTGCTACACCTTTCTTAACTCCACTCATGTTGGCTGCTCCATCATAACACTGCCCAACCATGCTCTTAACATTTAACCCTAAGTCTTGAAGTACACTCTTTATAAGAATAAACAATGTCTTACCCTCAGTGTTTTTTGGGTTACAGAACCCAATAAAGCTCTCTTCACTCTTGAACTTCTTGCATGATATACCGAAAGCATATTGAGAGTTGTTCATGATTGCTTACATCAGTTGTTTCATCCACAATGAGGCTGAAAACTTCAGCATTAGTAATGTTCTCACAAAGTGTTAGTCTGACCAGACCAGCTGCAATGCCCATGATTTCATTCTGAATATCAGGAGAAAACCATAGAGTGTGCTTTTTTACGCTCTGCTCAAGTTTGAAAGACAGCCATGGTATATCTCAACATCTCAAATGCAGCAGCTCCAAAAATTTACCACGGTTTCTGTCTGATATTTTGTCAACATGAGCTCTCTCTTCTGTATTATTCCGCTGTGGAATATTCTGCACAGCAGTAAAAATCAAAGTTTCCACAATAATTTGTAAATACTCTCTATTTTTTTACTTCCTCTTCATGAAAATAGTGCACGTTGGATAAAAATGAACTTTGTTGTTTGAGGTTGATTTTCAAGTTAATCCACTTTTCCATAGCTGCTTGATGGCTTTTGCTATTGTAGTGCTTATGTAATTTTTGGGGTTTTCTCCAATTTGAAAACAAAAATGACTTACTAGCAGGATAAAATTTCTGACAAGCAAAGCATTCAAAACTCTTTGAGCTTTTATTCTAACTTAACCATGGAAAAGTTTCATAAAGTACTGGGTTGAAGTCTCATTTACTGCTCTCACCAGGATACTGCTTGGGATTGTATGATTCAAGAATTGGCTGATAGGGTTCATTAACATCAGTAGAAATCAACTGAGAACTACTTTGGCTTAATGCATCAGATTGCAAATTTGAACAAACTTCAAGAACAGCAGTACCAGGCACAGGCTCATTTACAACATCAAAACTTTCATTAACAAGAACCTTTGCTGAAACCTTATTCGTGACATTAGCAAGTTTAGGCACACACTCTTCGGTTACATTAACTGGTTGATCAACAATAAAATAACCGTTACTGAAACTTCACTGACAATATTAACAGAGTTAGCCTCATCAACAATGTTCACAGGTATGCGCTCTGTATCTTTAACAATCTTTATAGACTTTTGATTACTGTGAAATGACAACTTTCTTTGTTTGGGGTCAATAACATTTGAAAACTCAATGTCTTTATATCACCAGCATGCTTCCTTTTCAAATGCTGTATTCTATATTCAGAATAAATTATTTTATTGCATTTTTCACATTTAACTTTTGTTTGATAGCTTCTTTTTCTGTTTTTATCCATTACGTTAAAAAGTGGTAAACATTAGCTAACAACCAGTTCACAACAAAAATCTAGCAAATATTTATCACCTGCCAAACACGAAAAAGTAAGCTTTGCAGTTACCACACAGCAAATGAAATGTTTTCTGAAATAGAAGAATGCCTGAAATTCATTTCTTAATAATTTAACTTAAAAATAGTAAACTAGGCTGTGCAAGGAGATTAGATCAGATTATCGTAACAAGCTGGTTCAGTACTTTGAGCATCTACCTTACAGTTCTGAGCTTTGGTGTTCCATTCACAATCCAACTGTTAGCTAAGACCCTTGCCCCTGAGGTAGGCCTAAAACACTGATTCCTTTACTGAAAACATATCTGGCATGTACCATTTTTTTGTATCATGACTGTGTCATGAGTCTCACAACATTGTTTGTTCAACTGCACACAAGCAACAGCAACAGGCACCAAGCAGTATGGCAAAATGTGGTCATGCAAACACTTTAGCTATAATGAAAAACGAAAGCTTAACTGTACTTGCTTGGATAGACTTTATGTCACGGTCAACACAAAGCAGGTCACGCACTCCAGACCTGAAGTTGTGATGTGATCACTTCAAACAATCGTATCTGACTAAAAACAAAATGCTCCAGTAGTACTGCTTTTGCCTCAGGGACTGGAGGCAAAATAGACATTGCCATTGCCAATATTAATCCATTTTCTATAGGCAGTGGCTACAGGTCCGCCAGCAGACCTGCACCTTCACATTAGAAAAGATATTTGTCTGCCACCTGTTGTGACAGTAACGCACAACGAGTGTGCAATTGAGTGCAATAGCTTGGTAGAAACGTAGACTACTAAACCTAGACCCTAAACCTTAAACCCTTACTCTAAACCTTAACCCTAATCCCTAAATCTAATCTGTAAACCTCAAACCTAAAACCGTAAATCTGAACACAAATGTTGGGAAAGTTTTGAAGACAGTAAAGTGCAACCACTACTACCAAAAAGAAAGTCCCCAAGATGATGGCAACACTGAAAACCATTCGCACAGTAGATGTAAATGCATCCCCTACACCAGGGCTTCTCATACTGCGACCCCATTGCAAAAAAGGTTTTTCTAGGCGACCCCTTGATGGATAGTCCAATGTTAATGATACGTGTAAACGTCACATTAGTTTACAAAAACATTCATATCTGGTTTGTCAAGCCAATTTGTTTCGAGGCCCCAAAATCACGTTTCGCGATCCCGTGTGGGGCCGCGACCCATAGTTTGAGAAGCTCTGCCCTACATGACCACGAAGATACCATTAAAGTGACAAACTCAGCATTTTATACGAAACGCATGACTGGTGACTGACCTATAGCAACATCCTTTTATATTACATAATAAACAAATTTTGATACACGCAAAACCAAGCAATCATTTCAATAATATTGTTACAGAATGTCGAAACATTTGTGCCCGAATTTATTGAGATTTTGCCCGAATTTTCGACAAATCAAAACTTTTGGGGGTGCGCTTGCGCCAGGGCTGTGTAGTCGGAGTCGGAAGGATTTTCAACCTGAGGAGTCCGAGTCGTAGAAAATTGTAACGACTCCGACTCCGGGCAGACCTTTTGCTCCCCAATTGTGACTGTTTGTGCCACAAACGTTCGTTAGCGTCACACTTGGCACTTTAAGCAGCTTGACGCTTCAACTAGAAATGATCATGGCTATTCAGACAGGCTGCAGCGCACTAACTTGCATACCTTCACTCAGGGGCCATTCCAGATCAGCAGCGTCCCTTGGGCTCATCACGGAACCTACACTTTGTGAATGCAACCGTTCGGGGCTTGTATCACTGAAATTTCCATTTGCTCATTCCGGCTGGCACTATCGTTGCTCCGTGACGTTGGCTACGCAACAATGAATGAGAGTGCTCATGGGAGCTCGTCCGATGCTACGTAACGGATGTCACAGAGCAATGATAACGCCAGTGAATCCTCCACGTCTTAGGCTCATTCATATTAGTTCGAGTTACCAGACAGTTTATCGTTTGTTTGAAATTATTCTGGAATGGGTACTGTCCATTGGATTGGAATTCAAATCCAATGTTCTATGCAAACCCATTGCTTCAAAACAACATTCAATCTGATATGAATTAAATTGAAAAAATACTTAATAGAAGAGGGCAGCTCGGGCTCCAATGGATGAGCCCGAGTAAAGAGCGAGCGAACGTATTCGAGAGAGCCGTTGTTGCGAATAATATTTTTTGATTCACGTCACCTGCAAATTGCACGCGGAAAGCCAACATGAAACGAAAATATACGAACACTGACAATGCCCAATGGAAAGAGCCTGAGTTAACAACCTTAATCAGTGAAGTGGGTGGTAGCACAAACATGCAAAGCAAGCAAGCTCGCGTTCCACAATATAAAGCGTAGTCGAAGGCTCGGGTTGATCCCGAGTGCTGGAATCGCCACTGCCGACATATTATTTAAATGTTTTTGCACAAAGACTTTTCTCCGCAAACTCGTGCTGGTGTTGGTTGACTTGTCAACACTCGGCATTCCACAGACCGACTCGATTTGAATGAGTAAGCGGCAACTAAAAAAAACGCACTGTGACCTTAATCCCCAGTAAAATAGACACTCGGATGTCGTTGCGTTGTCAGGTAGCCTTGCACTTTATTGCGCGCCATCGGCA
>Ga0210059_1000616_pt1 | contig 46989 bp, 33 predicted proteins | sample Ectturendosymbi2_FD_188042 | JGI IMG/M metagenome (GOLD analysis project Ga0210059, IMG submission 188042) | Ecteinascidia turbinata endosymbiont from Florida, USA - Sample 2 (SPAdes) (version 2) | ecosystem: Host-associated > Tunicates > Ascidians > Unclassified | place: Key West, Florida...
TGTTTTCTTTTCATTATGCCTATTTGATCTGCAACTGTTGTTTCTCAATCACTTGACAAAAAGTGATAAACGGGGTTGGTTGACCAGATGACCGCCACGGTCTTTCGCCAATCCTATGTGACACAGCGCCCTCTTTGCTTACACTGATCAGCTATTGTGCCATTGTATTCTCATTTGCTCTAATGTTCACTAATGGTTGGTTTCCTGCATGCGATGGCTTTTATGGTGCTTCTGCTTATTGGCTGAGTCATATGAAACAATAAACCATTACCATTACCATAGACTGTTCAAGGCGCGCCCGAAATTACAATAAAGAAAATCAGACCCGCCCGTTTATGTTCGACTTTCAAGTTCAGTTATCACTAGGGCAAGTTTTTGCAACTTTTGCAACTTTTTTTTACAGCTTCCAACAGCTTCCTAAATACTCAAGATATATATAATTCAATGTTTTGAGCTGTTTCCAGGAATTTTATATTGCAACTTTTTGCAACTTTTTCGATTTTTGCATGCAACTTTTTGCAACTTTTTCGATTTTTGCATGTTACTTTTCGCAACTTTTTCGATTTTTGCATGTTACTTTTCGCAACTTTTTCGATTTTTGCATGCAAAATAGGTTGTTTCAAGTCTTTCACAGTCAAATGTGCGCATAAATGCAACTTACAGCGCATAAATGCAACTTTCGCTGAAAATAAATGCAACTTTCTCGCTTTGTTACTGCAACAAAAACTTGCCCTAGTTATCACAATGACTTATTATTTCAGCTATATTTTACTAATATAACGTTAAGCAATGCGCTATTAATCGTATATGCATCATACATATGAAGCATTAACATAAATAGGGATTATAGCACAAGTTCAGAGGTTCGATTCATGGAGGAGAGAGCAATCCGAATAATCATAGGGCTTCAGGCATAAAACAGGTCAGTGGACCCTAATTTCCTTGCTTAAAATTCCAGTGGGAATCTTCTTCTTAGCCAGTGGCTAAGGCCTCAAGATTCCAGTGGGAAGCTTCTTCTTAACCAGTGGATTAAGGTAGTTTTTAGGCAGTGGCCAAAGTCGGACAGTGGCAGGGGTGCCAGATTTTTTTCGCAGTTTATGGCCAAAATTTTGATAAAAAATGGCCACAATGGCTGTTGTTTGAAAAAGTTAAGGCCAAAATCACAAAATGTTTTAACTATGGTAATTTCTATATTCATAGGTGTCTGAAATTGTTCGGAAAGCAGTATACTTTTTGCCGAAAAAATGTGGTTTTGCCAAAGAAGCAAGTTTCTACCCCAAAATAGCAATTTCTGGCTTAAACTTAAAATTCCCTGTTACAACTTGTCTTTGTTTATCTTAAAAAAAATTTGGAGCCATACATTAAACCACACATTATTGTAGATACAAACAAAGTTGGAACCATACATTAAACCATACATTATTGTAGATACAAACATGCTTCATTTCTGACACATTTCTTGGCTAGACAATTTTAAATTAACTTTCCAATTCAACTGCAAGGCTAGAATTCTCTTGATCTTGTGTTTCAAATACATGAACAAAAGATGAAAAGGCGTGAACTGCATTAAAGTTGATGATCATAATGTGTTAACCACATGCTCAAAACCATCATCAAGTTCACATAATGTTTGAACGAAAGGGCACACTTGAGAACAAACACTGACTCATGACAGGTCCGACTGAAACACTTGCACAAAATCTAGAAGATTGCAAGTGTTAAATAATTACTACACACTTTGAACATTACAAGGTTGAAGGTACTGCAGAGGGTTACTGTGAAAGTGATGAGAAACTTCTAAAAGTAAAATCTTATCAAAAATGCAAAATACTTTTACTAGGACATTATCAGTCAATAACATTATCGGTCACACAACCGAGTGCAGCAGTCTTCAGATTCAGTACGAGCGCAGCAGATACCAATGGTAACCAAAACTCAGATTATCACTGACTGAAACATCTGTGCAAAATCTACTGATTGCAAGAGCTAAATCATTACTACACACTTCAAAGCAATAAAAGGTTGAAGTGCCACGGTGTTACTGTAACAAAATGAGTGACACGATGAAGACTGTCCAAAAGATACAAGAACACAAATTATTTAATGAAAACTTTATTTTTCAGTGACAAACCGAAAAAATGGCAAATTTTACAAAATGGCCAAATGCGTTTTTTATGGCCAGGGCAGTTAAGAAATGGCCAAAATTTTGGAAATTGGTCATGAAATGGCCAATCTGGCAACCCTGGACAGTGGTCAGACTGAAGTGACAGCCTCGAATCACGCTGTTTTTGTCAGCCAAAGAGCTTCTCGCTCTGAGTGTTTCTTTATGTTATAAAGAGTAGGCTATAATATAAGCTCATGTTATCGGCACGCATTCACCACGTGACTTCGTCATACACTATCGCGGGTCTCGTTTGCCCGAGTCAGAGTTTCGCATAATGCGTTATTTTATCTTTTTAAATCGTGAATATTACTTGCGAATGGTTACTAACTGTTAACAGGAACTATACTCCTAATATTTGTGGTTACTCTCATCCTCAATAATGTACAAAAATCTAGTGCGAAATATATATACACTACGTTAAAATGCAAACAATTCACAATGTCTGCTCCGGTTGAACTGAATTTCTCAGTCTTCATATTGTTCCAGCTTTTATACGTTTGGGTGAAAGGCAATTTCTTTGTAGAACTTTAGTTCCCCAATATTCCTCCAAATCACAACTGTTCATAAAAAGTAATGACAAGCTTCTGGGTCGTTTTCTTGACTTATTTTCTAAGTCATTAATGTCACTTATTAACTGTATTCCGCAGTCTGAAGACGTTTCATGTTGAGATTGTAACGCGAGCGCAACAGTTGCAACACTTGCAGCAAGGTTGGGCTAGACTTGTTGAAATGACTGAGAATGAAGAGACATGTAAAATGCAAACTGAAAAAACATAGGGGAAGGTGGGGTACAGTCGACACTTTTTTGCATTTTCGACCACTGCTACTTGATTTCAAGTCGAAACAAGCTCAAAATTTGTCACACAATTGCGCAATTCTTATGCTAGCGCGTTATATCTGCGCTAAACCATGTCCAGGGTCGCCGTAACGGGGGTGCATTACGGGGGCACTGCCCTCCCTGCCCTTTGAAAGGGAGGGAAACGGGGGCACAGGTGCCCTTACATACCAGTATCGTAAGTAATTTCATGATTTATCAAGATCAAATCGAAACAAATTTATTGCCGCTATTCGCGCACACTTAAAATTCAGCATGGTTTTCTACATTTCTCTTAATACTTTTGAGGTCAACATTGTTGCTAAACATATAAATGCGTAAAGAATGGCTATTATGGCTATTGGTGTGCTTTTACACTGAACTCAACCAAACAGTTTTGAACTCGTGGTACGTCAAAGCCATGGGCGTCCACAGGGGCGTCAAAACAGGGGCGAATCCTGGAGGGACGATTGTGCCGATCGCTTCCCCCTAAATCCATTGTTTTGTCACAGAAGTGTTGTGAAGTATACTTCATCTGAAAGTAGTGAAACCGTAATGAGACTTAACTACCAAATATTACTGAAATCGCCCCCTTAACCTTATTTGGCTGGATCTGCCCCGGGGTCAAAACGGGCATTTGCCCCTCTCTGGAAATTGGGACTAAGAACTAAAACTTCTAGAAAATTTGACGTCAGCAGCTCAATTCCAATCAATTGATTTGTTTCTCGCAATAACATTTTATTTGCAGGTACGACACTCACACTGCGCAAGAGCCAGGTTCACTGTTCTGGTGTCAAGCAATGCTAAGCTTGCAGTTCATCCATGTCCACTCATTTGCTTGCAGTCACAGGCGTAGCCAGGGGGACCTAGGGGGGCATGTCTCTCTCAAATTTTTGAAACATATAGTCATTTGTGCTTTGAGAGACGGTATCAAAAACAAAATAGTGTTATTCACCTAAAATCAAACATTTTGGCCCCCACCAATTTTTGGATCCCCTAAATTTTTGGGCTGGCTACTCTACTGCCTGTAGGGGCAAGTTGCCAAACTTGCGAGGAGATTGTTTTACTGTTGGTCTTTATCGTGTAATAATAACATGGCAACAAATCTTCAAATGTTCACTTCAAGTTACGATATTAGGCGTTTTGTCGCATGTGACTCTTGAACGCAGACATCTTGGCAGGTAATGTAGCGAGACAGCGACTGTTGATGGCGGCAAGCAGGGACGTCGGATAGCAGTGGCATTGAATCCCTGACCTTTCAAATGAGGGAGAACGGGGGCAAAGGTGTCTTTTCACCGGTGATTTTATGATTTATCAAGTTCGAATTGAAACAAGTTGTCTGTAGTTTGTTAAGTCAACGTTATTGTTGAACTGTAGCAAGCATAATAATTGGCCTGGCCTTAACCAGATTATTGGGACACCAGCGGAGGTGAAAAGTTTGCGGGGGGGCGGGGGCGGAATTTCAGCACATTTTTCCATGGAGAGGCAAATTTTTTTCAGGGCAGACTAAGCCCCTGATGATTGGTAACGATTTTTTTGTTTTTCGTAAGTTTGCATTGCCCACAACTTTTTTTCTGCACTCCTTGCCCTACCGATGTTCCGGCGTCCCTGACCATGTCCTAGTCCTTGTGGATGGAAATTGGTTGGTATTACTGCCAGTTAAAAATGCAGTAGACCTACAGCTATTGCAAACAAGGTGTGTAGTGATTCAACTCGGAATGAAAAGGTCAAGACGAGTGCCTGTTGTATCAACTTTGATGGCAGTTCTGGCAACGTAACGTTTTTCAGTTCTCAAAAGATACTTCGGTTTTCGAAAGTTGTTGGTTGGTTGCGGGTCATCTGCATTTTGGCAAAGGTTTGCAGTTTTGTTTGTTTTCAGATATTGGCATAAATTACGTACTTTAATATTTTGTCCAATTGAAATTAACTCTCCCACATTCAAACAAATGACAAAAGATGGGAGGTTAATCCCGTGGAAGACAAAAATCTCACGTAAACCAAGGCAAATTTTGTGAAGTGTTCGTACTTAAATTTGCCTTCTTTCCTTTGCAGTGGCGATCCTAGAATGAAAAAACTGGGGAGGGTACAGCGGGGCCAAGGAAAATAGTAGGGGGCCAACATAAATGTTTCTCCTGTAGGGGCGTAACGAGGGGGCAAGGGGTCGAAATTCCCAAGGTATCGAGTCAGTATGGGGGCGCCAAATCACTGCGGGGGGCGCCGAATGGTTGCGAGAGGCGTTAAAACATCCCAACAATGTCGCAAGCACTTTCGTCAATACAGTACATTTGCTTCCGTCAGGTTAGAACCTGCGGGCGCCAAAATTGCTTGTTGCCCCGGGCGCCACCTAACCTTGTTACGCCCCTGCTCTTCTGCATGGCGATTTTCCGTTGTAATGAATATGGATTTGGTATGATTAAATCTATCAAACCTAACATAGGCTTGTGAATATCGGCAGAACCGTCGCCAGAAAGTCTTTAAATCGTTTAAAATTTAGCTGGCTGCCCCCCTAAATTTTTGGGGCCCCTGGGTGCACCTTGGCGGGGCCAAGGAAAATAGTAGGGGGCCAACATTACCGGAAACGACAGAGGTAATCAGTTCATGTCAGTAGTTTTCTCCAAGTCAGTTGTTCTTCGAACGAAAATGCCGTTCAACAAGAGTGAAGTAATTGCATTGTAAGTTCAATTCGCTTGTCAGTTCGGTTTGATTGACGTAACTTTGCCCTTGCGCTCGCCGCTCGGATCTCCAAAGCTTCCTTTACCACTTCCGGTTTGATTACGACTAGTAACCGTACTCGAAACTGTTGTGTTATCAGTTGTCGTGTTATCACGTACATACAGACCAACTTCAATAATTTGCCGTCTTTGTTTATATTCATATAGTTATTTTGCTAAAACATCTTCATCAAAAAGGTTGTAACACATTGGAATCAGCACGATGACGTCATAACACCGCTCCTAAGAGAGACCCTGCGCGTAGGTATTGCATTGGGTGCCGCACTTGGTAGGCCCGGCCCTGCTTACTGCGCATGCACACACGGGTAAATCGCTGTATCCACGACGCTTCAGTACAACGTGATACAGCTGAGCAAAGTGCTGCTGACTTGCTACCAGTTTCCAGCGTAATGATTGTTTTTTGCTCCAGCTTTATTTGTTTCAACAATACAAGTAGTAGCCTACTGCAGTTCGTTTATTTAGTGTCTTTGCTCTTTTGAAGACAGTTTTATAGAAAGAGCCCCTTTCTAAGGTGCAGCCAGGGGCCTCATACAACCTTAATCCGCCCCTGCCGATGTATAATGAATAGTTCTCGTCTCTGCCGCGTTTCAAAACACGAGTGCATTTACAACGCAGTGTGTCACATTTCACATTAGGAAAGGATTCACCTGGGAAGGTCACCTTGCAAAGCATCTATGTAAACATACAAAGTGGAAGTGTTTTTGCATGTGATGTGTCAGACGCATTATTTTGGTCGGTAAAAGGGGTGTCAAAGTTAATTTTGAGCTCTTAATCCATTAGTGATACCGCGCGCTGTTCTTCTCCATATATATATGATTGATTTTTCCAAGAAAATTTCGCATTTCTTAGGATTCGAGCGTAAAGCATTTTCAACTGAATATCTTGGAAAGCAACAACTTAGCAAACTGCAGATGTTTTTTACGCTGCCTGCATTTTGCTAAGACCTACGTGGGGTTTTGGTCAAACACGTACGTTTTTTGAGCGTACGTACGTTATGAAGTTATTTTGAAATATTGAGTTATTTTCTGCTTGATTATACCTGATAGCTATTGGAGATGAGGAAAGATTTCAGCGAGATTCCGCCAATGTATTTCGCGGGGGAGGATGACTCGAAGACCTTGCGGTCATTCTCCTCCCCCTGATTTCTGATTTTTTCGGATGTTAAATAAAAATGTCTGTCTGTCTGTCTGTCAATGTAAGTGGCGTTTCTTTCAATCATTGTAAACATGAAACCTCTCAGTATCACCACAAAAGTTACTATGAGACACTAAAAAGTAGGTCATGAATTTTTTTTAGAGGAATTGGAAGCATAGAGTGTCTGTGTAGGTAACCATGCAATCTATTAACACTTTTCACTATCGGTTCAACATGCTAGTACCTGGTTGCAGTCTTGCTTAAGCTGTGAACGTGCTCAGCCTTGTCGACGTTTGCGGACGTGCTACTAAGAACTAACTTAGGAACTTGCTGCATCCTCTGAACCGGGTACATTTGCCCATCTGAAGGGGTGCATTTGTTGTACAGCTGCAGCAAATTAACTTTGAGAAATGAAACGGAATCTACCTTTGTAGTTCCAAAATTCTAAAAGTTCTATTAAAAATTCAGTGGGTTTTTGTTTTTTCACACAGCTTTTTTGTCCATAAAAATTTTGGGGGTACATGCTCATCTGTCAAAATGCTAAAAGGTTGTATGGTCAGGAAAAGGTTGGGAACCCCTGCTCTAAACTGCTGTGAACATTTTGTATTTTTAATGTTTAAATCCCTTTCCCAATACTTTTGCCTTTGGTGGCTGACAGAATGGCAATGGATGGCCTGCCGTTGTAATCACTGTACAAAGGATATCGCTATCTGATTGGTTTGTGCCCTGAGTCCACTCACTTTCTATTGTTCAACCACTCCAGTCCTTGTCGTTCTGAAACGTTCAAACATGGATTTCGTCTGTATCAGCAGGTTTTGCGTTTGTTGGTGCCCAATACAATTAAAAAATAACAATCTCAAACTTCTGCTTGGTAAGGTCCATTTTGTTTACGCATATGCTGAACTGCTGCTTTCGCGAAACGTTTGTAAACACGTTACCTGGGTTTTGTAACGTCAACTGGGTTTCCGTGAGCTGGACTGGGATAAATGAAAGTTACAGAGCTGAGGTGAAATTGAAAGTGGTTGTTCCTTGCCAGCGGATGCTTACAATAAACATTAACATGTTTCACTCAATACTATTAGACTGAAATATACACCCAGTAAAGCAGGCGAAAACTCCCCTGAAGAACTTAGAAAAGACCAAGCATTACTTTTAGCTGTTCGTGCTACCGGGTGTTTTTACTAATAAATTTACTGTACATCTATTGAAGGTCTATTCCTTTCAAAACAACTATACACTGATTTTCCAGGATGCACCTAATCGTTTTCATGTCGGTGAAACATTAGTTGGCCATAAAAGTTTGGGAAACATCGTATTGCAATATTTAAAGGAAATTCAACATAAAAGCTGTAATTGATCACCGGCGATCAGCCAATAGCGGACGGAAAAGTGCATCGCTCAACAACTGCATCGTAGTGCCTCTACAAACATCGGCTCTGGAGAACTCTTGGATTACAAAACATGATTCGCCTCCGTCATGAATTGCCACCTGCAAATGCACCTGCTGGGACGCCATCAGTTACCTTTGGAAGATTACAAGCATCACGAACACTGGAACAGCATCAGTGACGTGGCTTGGCAGAAACGCTAGATGGCGCAAAGGACATCGACACGTCGCTGGCCGATGAAAATCACAGTAGCACGTAGGATGACATCATTGCTTGCGCGCCGGGAAAGTGCCGGCAATGAAGTGATTTTAAACAAATGCAATAAGAACAAGCTCCAGACTATAACGGCTTTGACGGTTAACGCGCGGCAGTTAATTTGGGAACAATGTAAAGGTCCTTTTCCGAACACCTGAGTTCACGACACCATCAACTAGGAAGTTGTTTGAAAAGGAATTCCGACACTTTAAGACCGGGATTCACTGAAATCAGCTGCATTCAGAAATATAATGCTATGAAAAACTGATGAGCATTCCGTGAAGAAGATGCATCAGTAATTAGGGAGAGTAGTATTGAAACAAAGAGTCCAGCACGACACCTCGTGTCACCAAAGAAAGCGCGTTTGTGATACGTTTCGTGAGCAATTTCCTTTCTAAACGTTCAGCAGTATTTGAAGCAAAAGCAGTTAGTACATTAATCGCAGGGTCTCTGTAACTCAAGCTTTATATCACGTTGATTGCATGACAAGTCCCATCTTAGGCTTTTATCTAAGGTGATCCTAAAAACTTGTTGCTATTGCAACAAAATGATGTTTATAATTTTCATATGAAACACTGTGTACGCAACACTATATAGCTATTGCACTACGGAACTAATACAACACATAATGCAAATCTTAAGTTGAAGCTATTGCCTATGACACCGTCGCCATAGGTATAATTTCACGCTACTGATTCACCAAAGTGGCGAAACCAAAATACAGTAGCTGCAAACTTACTTTTATAATATTTCATGTGTATTATTACGCGCTACGAAAGATATGGTCATAAAAGTTACTTACAATTTTTTCAACAGCGGGAAAAACAACCATCTCGGAAAAAGTTCCGAAAAACTGAGGTTTACTGCATTAATGTGACAGTCCACAGTGGTTTTCTCTCGTTTTTATAAATGCAACACTTCTTATAGCGGCGTTACTTGTCAATCTTCTCCGATTATGACTTCATCTCTCTACATTGCTCGAACTTTTCTTGACATGTGGCAAACCGTTCCAAATATCGTTATTTGGTAATAAATATCGCATTGTTCGCTAGCGCATTGTTCTGGTGATCAACATTGAAATTGGTTGAGTAGGTATCAAAGTTTTTGAAAGGCTCATGCGCTCATATAATTACTATCTCTTTGAAACAAGCCGATACGATCTTCTGCTGGACGTTTTTCTGCGGCAAAATTAGGGCCAATTTCAGCGGAGAAAAAGTTTAGATAACGAAAAAATCTGCAACCCTGTTTTGTTTAATTTCACGTATCTTGAAGTTAGTAAAATTTGAACAATGGTTGGCTCCTTTATGCTGATGGCACTGTTTTTTTTGAAATGCATTTCTGAATTTTGCTCAAACAAACCACTGCACAACACAACTGCTTTTTTGATTTGTACCGTTTTAAGTTCTATCCTTGAGTACTGGGTGCCCTTTTCCAATAGATCTTGCTTCTCGTTCATGTAAATTTCTTTATTTTCGTTTCTACTTTAGCAAACATTTTGATTGTTGATGAACAAAAGTTTATGCGTTTAAGATGTCTGTCGAGAACGTCATCTGAATTTTTATGATTGCCAAGGAGCGTTCTAACGTTAGCAGCTCTCTTGTAATGTAGTAAAGCTTCGCGGTAATCATTTTCTTCGCACAAACAATCGCCAATCTTTTCCTCAATCAAGCCAATTACTTCTATCAGTGATGTTCTGCAGCTACCCGTTCGAATCGTGATCGCAAGTTCAAGCTGACGTTTTGCTTCAGAAAACTTTTTCAATGAGAGTAGACAATCGCCAAGGTTAGCAATATAGATTGCTAACAATTTGTCACATGTCCAATCAGATGGAACTTGTTTCCTTAGGTTGACTGCTTTTTGGTAAAACACCAAAGCTTCTTCAAACTTCCGCATAGCGAACAAGCAATGGCCGATTTGGTTTAGATCAGCTGCAATATCATACGTTAGCGAAGGGTTACCACTGGCCTGTCGCATTCTACTCGCTAGTTCTAAACTTACTTTTGCAGCTTCATAATTTTGTATGTAGAAAAGGGAAATCCCTTTATTACTGTAGAACATACCCAACGTATCGTCGGCTCTAGGCTTTTCGCAAACACTCTGCCTAATATTGATTGCTTCTTGATGACATTTTATTGCTTCCACGTACAGAGAAAGCTTTCCCAAACACATTCCGTACAAATTTGCAACATCGGCAAGTAGTTCCTTGAGGGAAGAGCTTCCATTGATTAAGCAGATTTGCTTGGCCTGCAAAAATGCTTCTGCACCTTCAATGTACCGGCTTATGTGAAAACAACATACTCCTAAGTCGTGATAATACAATGCCAGTTCCTCGTCAGTTTTCCAGTTTGGACGTGCATCTTTTGCTTTATTAAAAGCTTGTATGTAAAAATGTATAGCTGATTGTCTATTAATGCCTGAAACAGCCAGGTATCCCACAGTATACGCTGCCAGTGGATCTGGCATATCTGCCAAAAGCAGTCCCAAGACTTCAGTTCTTTCAATGAAATGCATCGTCTTTGCGAGCTCTTTTGCAAGATCACATTTTTTATTCTTAAGCAAGCAAACAGCCATGGTAAAGCAATAAGCGGAAATACCAATGTTCATGTTTTGAGCACAGAAGCAAATGTTTTGTTTCATAATGCCGTTTATTTCATGCCTGTAAACAACTTGGCGAAAAAATAAATTATTATTTAGGGAAGTTACTACTATCTGCAAAAGAAAAGAACGAAATCCAAATAGTATGGATACGTTGCAAACAGTATGGAAACGTTGCAAATTGGTCTGCCTCGACCTTATCGCAACAACATAAATTGGTGCTAAGTATCAGTGAGTTTACCATTCGTATTTTGTATATGCTATTTGTTAGGGTCACGTATGAGTGCGTTGTACTGCCTTGTATGTGTGTGTGTGTGTGTGCGAAAATGTCTAATAAACTTGTAAGACAAGAAAGAAGTTTCCTATAAAAGGTTATGTTGTGTGAGACTAAATTGTTGGTTAACTTTTGATTCAAGCTTGCTGAACTGGCAGAAGGTAAGAATTAAACGTGAGGATAATCTTTCGATCTGTTAATGTGCTTCACAATATTACTGGAATGCTAATTGAACTTCAAGAGTTTTCTTCGAACGTTCATAATTTGATATGGAAAATTATGAAATCTAGGAATACTTTTTTAGTCAATTTTAATGCAATGTTATATACTTACCTTGAGCATCTCCCAAAGGGTTACTTGATTTCAACTAAATGCTGCCATTGCTGTTATCTGAAAGACTGTCAGCACTTGACATCTGATTATATCGCACTTCCGTCAACATTTAAACGTTTTGTGTTTGTAATTAAGTGTGAACAAACTTTTGCAACTTGCGCTGGAACCATTTTACTGAAATTAGGTGTATTAGATGACGTAAGGCTGAGGGATTCGGGGAAGATAGTTTAGGTTAGAGGCAGAAACACGCTCTTTCCCCAATCTGAAAGATGTGTAACGGCCTCTGATAGCCTTTCTTTCTTAGTTATCTTGATAGCCTGGGAACGTAATTTATGGCTTCCCTGAGAGCAGGTCACCTGCATACTTCTGCAAAAAGGCCACCAAGCAGTACTTTCGCGCTGCGAACCTGTTTTTACAGAAGTTGAAACGCGGATTGGTGCGACCCAGCTCTTAGCAATATAACTCAGAAACTATGCGGGTTGGGCTGGCATGCCTCTTAGCCTTGGCCGTCTGCATGTCCACGAGACAAAAAGTCTATACTATAGACACTATAGTAAACCACTCTCAATGCCCCATTTACGGAGTAGGCGAATGATAAAGTGTCCCACCCGCTGCAAAGGCAGGTCGGCAACGTGGTGGAGCCAGGGGAATGCAGCATCCAAGTAACAGGAACGCTGTAAGGCTACTACAGCTCTTTTCCCAGCCAGTCGTCGTGTGCCTTCCGATGTGACTGAATCGCGTGCAGAAATAGTGGACAAAAAGTGAGGGAGCATCAGTTGCTTATGCTTCCCTCAGAGAGCTGCTTCCGTTTTTTCTCATATGTCTGCAGTAATGAACTTCGAGGCGCGCTACTGAGGCAGGCATTGGGTGTAAGTGGAAGCCTCTAGTCAGGCCCTTGGACGCAGGCGACTCAGGAAGGGGGGTCGTTGAAGCCAAGAACTGGAACAGCAGGCTCTAATGGAAACATTATTTAATAAATGAGTAATCATTTTGAAAATCTGCACCACTCACCGTGATTAAGAGGTGGGGCTTGGAAGACGAGGCCCAAAAATTGTCTGTTCAGTTTCTAAACTGAGCGGTTTTACTACTGCTCTTAGGGCATCCCTCTCAGCAGTCGACAAAAATGTGAAGAAGCAAAAACACCTCACCATATCAAAGCTCCCCTTCTGGAATGAACGGATCCAGCTTTACTGGATCCTGATAACAAAGAATCTCCCAGATGACACAATGCTCTAGTTGCTTCTGAACTCTGTTGTTATAACACTGACATTGCAGCACTGAGCGAGAACAGACTCACATATGAAGGTTCACTGAACGAGACTGGTTCTGACTATTCCCTTTTCTGGAGAGGACTCCTGGCTGACTCCAACGAATCTATGGTGCTGGCTTAGCTATTTGCACGAAGCTGCTGCTCTCGAAACGTCTATTTGCAACCAATGGGCGTTCGATGACCTTGAGGATACAACACATACAACACCAGTTTGCTACTTTCATACGTTTGTGTACGCTCTGATGCTGACAATCGATGGGATGATATAATGCAATATGTACGCAGCATTTTGTAGTACGCTGAGTCATATTGCAACTGCGACAAGATCATTGTACTCGGGGACTTAATGCAAAAGTTGGATACAGTTTCGAAATCAGGAGGAAGACCATCGGTGAGCATGGCGTGGGCAACATCAACAACAACGACAATCGTTTTCTCAGGATCTATTCTGAGCGCCGTCTTCGTGTCACCTTCATGCTCATCCAGCTCAAAAACGAGAACAAAACCACCTTGAAGCATCCTTGGTCGAAGCACTTGTACCTCCTCAATTACGGTCTCAACGGACGCACTGACCTGCAATACGCAATGATAATACCAGAGCGATGTATGGAGCACAGTGCTGTGCCGATCATCGCTTCCTTAGTACTTCCCTCTGTTCGCGCATACGTCCTCCTGCCCGTAAACAGACGAACCAGCGCCGGCGGAATATCAGCTCTGTGAAGCAGCCAGCAATTCTGTCCAGCTTGCGCGAATTGGTCTTCACAGCGGAGGTTGCTGCCAAAACAGACTGCTCTCAAGAACCGTTCAGAAATCTCTCAGATGCCTTGAAGGTTTGGAAGACTCTCAGCGAAACGGTAAGTCACAGCACTTGGCTACAGTTCTAGAAAACAATAAGAACGCCTGGACAGAAACAAAGCTGAGATCCAACAAATATGCAGTGAGTGAAATCCAGCGCTCGCTGTCAAATTCCGAAATTCATTCTTGGCTAAGTTCCACGATAAATGGGTCTGTCTCCACTCATAAGCACTGATCCGAATCTCAAAAATGGAAAAATAAATGAAAAAGTTTTTCGCATCCATAAGGTGTCTGTGGCCTGCACGCCACTCAGATGGTAGTCTTTTCAGCCTCACCATATGCAAGTAGTGACCCAAAATATCATTTGATACCACCTTGGACTGAAATAGGTTAATCATGCTGCTTTTACCTGGGCATTTTCCTTAAGAAAGGGTGTGACTTAAAATAATAGTCAGTTATGGTTTACCAGGAGGCGTCGGAAAACAAAAGCTACTCATTCGCCAAAGCTTCTGCCTTGGTAAACAAATGCGATTTACCCACTAACGACAACCCAAGCGGTTACAAGTGTGAATCGCAGTCTACAATACATTTGTTATAAGGTGCACACCTATCTTCTTAAAGATTGTGAATGTGGATACTTCTTCAAGTTTGGCTTTTTTAAGCATTTGTATGCTTTCCAAGTAACACTCGGTATTAGCAACTTTTTTCAACGGCATTACTTTGGCAATTTTACAAAAAGCCTATACTGACATTCCTACTTTTTGTTTCAATAGTTGTCAAGATTGATGTAATCTGTTACTGTTAAGGGTGAACACTGGAGAAGTTAGTGAAAATGTTAGCGATTTTCTTATATTCAAGAACATGTTGTGTCTTGAAAACCACGTGCCAATCATCCGGGAAATTGATCAGAAAACCGCCCAGGGCGTTTCGTATGTTATGAGTGTATTTGCACGTTTTTTCAGCTTGAACTCAAAAGCAAGTAAACTGCTCTCTGAAAACACATATAACATTCATATTTCAACATCTTGCAAAAATATGACGTTGTTTTGTGTTGCTAAATCTTTTTCAGAATATATGAGTGTGAAAGAACTTGAAAAAACAAAAAAGAGTACAATATAAGGAAAAGAGAGTATAAGATATTTATATATTTAACAAGCTGCAAACTACATCGCTTTTTGTTTCTTTGACTCTCTACAACGACTCAAAGTGATCAGTATTGCTATCCTTAACGTAGCACATGTATTAAACTCGCACATACTGTAAAATGTGCGTAAATTTAATGCTTGGAACAGGGGCGCAACCAGGTGGGGGCATTTGGGGCATTTGCCCCCCCAGAAATTTTCAAAACATTGCATAGAAATTTTGACATTTGTAGAAACTTTCAAAGAATAAAGATGAAATTTTATATTCTAATCATTTTAAGAAATCTTATTGGAAATTTTCTTTGTCCTATTGGTAAATTATCTCCTAACAAGATTTATCTTGAGACAGGTTATCTGATCGAAAATTTCGTAAATGATTGGTATTTAACCACAAATATGTTGAAAGTGTCAACATGTGGGAGATAGGCCTACTGTAGTTTAAAATGTTCGTATTTCAAGGCATTTTTATCTGTTTGTTCGTGTACTATTTTGTCTCAGGCAGAGACAAAATTTGGTCTCAATTTGCCTTCATGAAACTTTATAACATTAGAGTACTGTTGAACCGTGCAAAGTGCTGAAACTTTCAAACTGCTAAGAGAAATCTTGACATAAAAGTTGGTGCCTCGTCATACCGCTTGTTCTACAACTTTTTGATTACTATTTTTGTTAGGGGCAAAGCGGATCACCATTATTGAAGTAGCACATTTCTTAAAAAAGTGTTGTTTAGCTGCATTTTCGCTTCGAAGCCTGATAGTTTTGAACTAAATTTAGGTTGATGACTGTTTCTCGTTTCAGTGTCTTTCTGGGTTGATCCCAGTACCACGTCTTGGGAAAAAGGTTTAGTAAAGTGTCATATGAGTGCTAGAGTCAAGTGTTGAACGCACCAATCTACTAGACCACTTTGGCACCAAATGACGCTTTATAAGACCATATCTTTCGCAACCAGTGCAAGTCCTAAAAGCTCATAGGCTGAAACGTGCTTCTGAAAACTTTCACACAACTCACGGAAGCCAGAAAACGCCGTTTTGCCCCAAACACACCTGATCCGTTATGCGCCAGAGGCACAAGACACCTGATCAGTTTTGCCCGAAATAGTAGCATTCAAAGATCCCCTAACCCTTGACATGGGCCAGTTTGAGATCTTCATTTGTGATAGAAATTCAAGCTCGTGCTGGAAGAATAGGGCTTGCACGAATTTGCTAAAACAAGGCGAAAATTAGGCAGATTTACTACTGTAGTAGCCTATACATCCGTCACACTAAAGCCATGACTACACTAGTTGAGTACGGAACTAGGTGTTTGTATGAGCATACTAATTTTTGCTCTGTCCTGATCGTTCGGTCTGCATTTTGTTTAAAACAGAAAAGTTCTGATTTTCGGAAATGTTGCGAAGAGAACTTTTATCTGTGTGTCAGGCTTATGCAGAATCACATGGAAATACTTTCAACTTCCGCAAAACTGTTTGTATGACGTTTAAGGCTAAGAGAGCAAAAAGCACAGTCATCCCATTACTGACACATGGGGTGGTAAAAATCTAAAATCTGTTAACCACTACAAATATCTTGGAGCTGTACTGGATACTGAGCTCTCAGATGACAAAAACATTCAGAGACAACTGCAATAAAAATATTGTGCAGCAAACAAGCTGCGAGCTTCTTTTTCCCGATGCTCAAATGCAGTTAAAAATGAACTTTTCGTTCCCTTCGTACGCTATTTATGCATCACAATTACGGTGGAATTTCAGAAAGTCATGCATGCAAAGATTGCGTGTGGCCTATAATTTTGGACGCAGAGCTCTATACAATTAAACTGCCCTGGAGAGGGAGTGTTAGCAGTCATGACTCATCCGGTTCAATATAACATTCCTGCATTTGAGGTATTATTAAGAAAAAATATGCACTTGTTTCTAGAAAGATGCAGAAGGTCTAATAACATAATGGTTGCCTGCTTTGACGCAGTCAGATTGTTTATATTCGTCCTTATTCTTTGAACACTACAATCGCATTTTGCTTTGTGACAGTGCTCGGACATTGCACTGTTTGTTCGTTTGAGAGTGTGCATGTCACAGTGCATTTGTACTTTACTTGGGCTTGATCAGTTTAGGAATTAGTGTCCCGCTCTGCAGTGGTGTTGTACCAGGTGAACAAATAGCGTTACGAATGCATGTGTAAACCTGAGGCTCGGCCTCCAACGCCGTTACAAAACGTTCTGTTAAGTAAGCTTCTGTAGCCCGGTGTCAAGCGAAATTTCTGACCTCTACGAAATTTCTGACCTATTATTTTTTGTAAGTTATTTTTCTTCTCAGAGTGAAGGAATAAAGTTTGGCGATTACTTTTTTGATGTGTGTTGTGTAGGCTAAATTAAACCTTTTTGGTTAGATGTCAGATACCCACAACAAGCTACAGTACGGGAATAAGTAAAACCAGTGAAAAATATTGGACTTAATCTTAAACGTCAATTATTTTTATTTTTCTAACTGCAACATAAACCCTAAACTGACACACTTACCTAAACACCAAATCCTAAGCCCTTATCATCAGTTTTCTCAGCGTATTTGATATGTTGAATGTTGCTCTGTGCATGCGCATATGGCGTGAAGTCAGAAATTGCGCAAGTGCGAAATTTCGCTTGACACCGGTGATTCAGCCTCCAACGCTGTTGTAAAACTTTCTGTTTTGTCTGTTTTTATTAACTAGCGTTGTGCAGAATGTGTGTGTTTGCACTATGGACTTCGTGTCTGCTGATAAAAATACATTATTATTATACGTGACCGTTTGCGAACAAGTTGTACCACGGTTGAATAAGCACGATGACGTCATCGAATGAAATTTCATGAAAATTCCCCCCCCCCGAAATGAAGAGCTCGTTGCGCCCCTGGTCTAGAATAGATGATGTCGAAGGTAATTTCGCAGATAGAAATTTTCGGAATGTTGAAAAAAATATTTACGCTTGCAAATCATACTGGGATTGTTACAGATTCAAAACAATGTTTTTTCTTTTTCTTGGTTTTTGAATAATGAGTCTCCGCCTTTGTGACGCAATCGAATCAAATAGCAATTTTTAAGATAGGAAATCGGTTTCACATAACTACTGTACACGCATCCTCAGTCCTAAAATCGAATTCAAATACTGTAGATTCATCGCAAAGTTGTGAAAGCGGAGCCCAGTCGGCTGTTTCTATAAAGGCTTGCAACAAATCTGAGCTTTTAACAGTTTTTCTGTGTATGATCACAAGAATTCTCCCAAAGCCGTATTCCTGTCGAAACAAAACCTCCTTCAAATGTTGTGACTCTTATTTTATCAATACATTTTGCTTTAACTGCTGCCTCACTAAAACTATTTTGCTTAAAAAAGTTGCCATCACTCTGCTACATTCTGTGCACAGAATGGCGCGGCCTATCTCTTACGCAGTGTGTAGTGTATGGCAATCCGAGCATTGTTTCATATTTTGCTTTCATTTCTAACAAAAGCGTAGCGCCCGGCAACTTTTCATTCAATTGTGCTGCGCGCGGACAGAGAACTGGATTGTCTTGGAGTCTTTTGCGATCGAAATGAAACGTGATAGGCCTGAAAAGAAAACTGAGTTTCTTTTGTTATGTTTTATATATACTTTCAGAGCGAGGTACGTGAGCACTTTCAAGTAGATGGACAATGTTGTCCAACACGAATATTAAGCACGACAGAGTCAAAAATGTAGGAAATCTTTTGTCAAAAAAGAATGAAAAATTTTAAACAGCCTTAATTTTCCATGGGTTTAATATACTGGTTCAAACGTAACAGCTGCTGTGAAGTACAAGTTTGGCAAATAACCTGCTTAAGTTTGACAGATGAAGAGGGTCATAGTGTTAAATTCGATTTGACGTTTTAAAAAACTGCACTGGCAACTGCTACATTCGGCGAAAGTTAATCTTACATTTTTTTAGCCAAATATAAGATTTGGAATTTGCTCCATACACTTATGAATACCGAAACTTTTGAATCTACGTAAAAGTCAAAAATATGTTGCAGCCTCACCTAAATCATCGCAGGTGGCGATAATGATTGTTGCTGGAACAAACAGACAACGTCGCTACCTGGCAAAGCTTATGTCAAATAAACCTGTTCTGTAGTGGATGACGGTTTGATAAAAAAATTTAAGCGAAGCAATCAACAGTACGCAAAGAAACTGCGTAACAGTCATTAACTCGACAAAACAGTTGTTTAGTGCCAATAGCAACTTCGAATTAGAATCTGCATGTAATTCCATTTGTGTGTGTGATGCTATTCGAAGGCTTGGACAGTGGTTCCCAAGCTTTTTGTACTTGCGAATCCCTGTACATAATTATTTTCCAGAGAAGAGCCAAATCCAAATTTAGCAGTTTTAAGAAAATGGAATAAGAAGCTTCCGACCAGACGGCTTTTTATTTGTTCCTTTTCATTCACGTTCATCGTCACGTATGGCGACAACGTTTTTTCTTGTGCATAACTCGTTACCAATAATTTATCATATTGCGGAAGTGAGATGTTATCTCATAAATTATATCATAAACATCATACAGCATATTCCACGATCGCATTTAACTCTAGCAATGGACGAGTCTTCATCACAGATCAGATGAAGCAGAAGTTGCATTTGCGTTACTAGAAAGCTTTAACTTAGCGTTCAAGTTTTGATCGATTGCTGGATGCTTTTAATATTTAAGAAGATTGTTTGAATCAAATGCAGACCTTCACAATCAGACCTATCGCTTTCCATAAGACACCTTTATAATAATATAATAATAGTTTTTATGTTACAGACAGGGCCGGCCTTAAGCCGATGCAACCGATGCAGCTGCATTGGGCCCGCGCTATGGTGTTTGGGTAGATTGTTCATTTTTGCCAGATACACCTTGCGCTTGAGAATTCAGTAGAAACGCGATATAAATTTCATTGTTAACAAAGAACGCTCACGTCAGAACAAGCAAATTTCCTCTCGAACGTTAGCAAACCTGCTCAATTCTCGTCTTAGCGCTGCACTGTATATCTGCGCTCTACCACGATCGTAACACGGTTGACTGAACACGATGACGTCATAAAATCACTGCTCAGAGAGGCCCCGCGCCCAGGTCTTTATTGGGCCCCGCATCTGCTAGGGCCGGCCCTGATAACAGACTCGTGGTCCATATCTAACAGACGCAATCACACAACACAAGAGCATAAATAATGGCTAGCCATACAGTAGCGCATTGCAGTAAAAATTTTTGCACACGACCAACGTTGACAGGAGCAAAACACTTTAACAGTACCCCATTTGTGTCGTCATTCACCCGTCACAATGCAGGGATCCAGTAGTGGGAGAGAAATGAAGGCATTCTGACATCAAAATTTTGAGACAAACAGCTCACAGAGAAAAGAAAAGTGAAAGATAAGTCAAATGGGTGTGCACGTTGGCGCTCAGAGGCATGCAAGCTGTTCCGATCAAGGCTTCAAATTCTCGCAACGCATTTGTCAGAGATTGACAGCCAATTAATTTTCCTACATTTTAAAGCAGGATGTGGCAATTGGCATTTTACCAGTTTTATTTCTTACTTTTGTATGCTTGGTTTGTACACATTGCAGACACATTTGTTACTACACAAAAGCAATACTGATGAGACGTGAACTTTGAAACAATGCACCAACAACTATTTCAGATAGTCACCATCATGGAGCGTTGAATAATTGACGAAAAATGAAGGTTTGTAAAAAGCATCAAACATTTGAAGCGATCGGATAAAAAAGTTAGATGAAGATGTGCAGCGCATACAAAATCGATACAAATTGTTTCTCAGGAAGGCATCAAAGGTCCTGACACAATGGCTAACCTGGTGTGGGCGAACACTTACGTTTCCGGGTATGTAATGAATGATTCGGTAGACATCATTATAGGCAGCACGTACGCGCTTCATACTAGTCTGGGTGTATTTGCTCCGCAATTGGCAAGCATACACTGGCATGCTATAGGCACGAAGTAGAGTGTTTCTTACTGCAGGAGAGCACTGATCAAAAGTGCCTCTGAGTTTGTTTGCTACACAGTACAGTGATTTCACTTGTCTCTGAATATCATCATCATCCTTCAGTAAGGCGTTTATCCATAAATCAAGGAATTTCACTTGGTCAAACATTGCACACGCACACCGTGCAGAAAAACATTTGATGGAGCAGGTTGTTTATACTTTTTTGGGCAAAAAAGAACACCAAATATTTTGTTGCAATTAAAAGCGATTTCGTGTTCAGCATCATAGTCACCACAAATATTCAAAAGACATTTCAGCCCTCTCATAGCTTGGGACTCTCTCTCCATGGTGATTCACCAAACGAATTACCCTGGTACCCTGGTGCTGGCCTTGTCGTGGTAACGAACACTAGTGTAGAGGCATATTGAGTACAATGTGGCAGAATTGCACACAACTGCTGTACCAAATATACGCCTGACAACATATAAACGAGTCGCAAATCTGTAAAAGATTGTGGTAGAAGTTTTCATAAAACTTTTTTTATAAAATATCTGGTAGAAGGCACACAGTGGTCTTGTGCCAATCTTTACATTTTTGAATAAATCAACCCAATGACGTCAGTGTAACAAAAGGATCGAAAGAGTGACTGAGCTGCGGTTCACTGTGTGCTCAAGTAATGTCGTCAATGACGTAAATACCGCAAGTACAGCGTCGAGGTAAATGATGTAACTACCCTGTTCACAGACCATATTTACACTCTATGAACTTTATGTTCAGCCAATGTTTCACCAAAAGCTCTACATTGCGTTGCACGACGGTGTTGAATGGTAGGAGAAATGTTGGTGAAGCATTTTGCCAGTGTATGTGGAGGAGCGCGAATAATGAGCAACAACTTCTGTTGCAGAATGATGTGCAAGTTCAGTAGCCAATGTGAGTGTCGTATTTTTGACATAGGCCATATTTCTGTCACACTAAACTTTTGCAGTTCAAAGCACAAAACATTACAGATTAGGCTGTGTGTGAAAGTTGCGTACGAAGTGTGAAAACTGTATCGTAGTGCATGCGGAAGGATTCAAACATAATGCAATAAACATGTTAGTATTTTGCAGGCCTGCCTGGAAAAAGAGTTTTCAAACTTCGTGAAGTTTCTTGGCTTCCATGGGAGAGTTGACAAGCATGCAAAAACGTTGGCATTATTTGGTGTTATTTGAACTGCAGTTTTCGTTAACAGTTGCAATAAATCAGCCTTTCATAAATCATTAAGATCAGCTACCTCTACCAATTAAAGGCTGAGACCAACTACTGCTAAAATGATGTGAACCTAGTATCATAAAGGCCAACATCTGAACTGCAAACCTTAAGTAACCAGAAAGTGCCTTTAGAGTCAGATTTCAAAACAACAGTTTTCTACTGTAAAATGTTTCGCATTATTTTGCTGAAAAGAAAACCGCAGAGTTTCAATTGCCCACATTTGGCAATATTAGCTTGCTTGAGGTTTCTGTGGGCAACGTAGCGTTCGTTGAGTAAAAGTAATAAACTGGTTTTGAACAACTGAGACGTTTTGAGATTGACTATGCCTGCTCCATATCCGAACTCATCAAAGCTATCAGCGATGTTTGGCCAAAGTACGGCAAAGACAAGCGTTTAAAATGTGGGTGTTGAAATCCTCTAACATATTGCAGCACAGGTGATGTGTGTTATATTCCATTCATAACAATCAAGCACATTACGAATGAAATGTTGTTATGTGGCTTAAATACCTGCTATATTGAGCAGACTGATACCTTTGTAGTATGTTCACTACAAGCCCAAGCGTATATCGGTCACCATGTGTCTCACCGTGATGGCATTGTCAGTTGCTTTTTGTGCCAGCCTAAGTCCAGAATTTCAGAGATCAACAACAATTTTACAGTGAGTTAATTGTCAAACACAATAAAGTCTATGCGAAGCATAATGCGGATATTTTTCTATCACAGCAATATGACTTTTTACGACTGTAAAGGCAAGGTAACGTGAATCCCTGAACTTACTATAAAAGGATCACATGACTTGATATGCAGCTGTGCATATAGGCACTATATATGTAGTTCCACAAGAGCGTTGGTCGCATGTCATTGTTTACATTCTTAAGCCTCAGGGTCAGCGTTTGTTTTAGTGAAGTCGCTTTGCTTGGTAAACGAAGCATAAACCAGTGCAACAGTGTGAAAGGACGCCGTGCTTCTCAGTGTATCATTTCTGTATTGCTTCCTCTACAAGCAAGTTGAGCAGTTCAGTCGGCTGCTTGCATTAAGGCAGACTGCAAAGGTTTAAGAAAGTCTGTAAGGGTTTTAAAAAGACTGCAAAGGTTTTTAATAGATTTCAAAGGTTTCAAAACACTGCAAGGTTTTCAAAAAGGCTGCAAGGTTTTTACAAACTCATCTTCCCTAAACCCGTTTAATATAATCGGAATTTGCTTGACTCAAGGGAAAAAATCTCGACAATGTCATGTACACCCGGTGTGCACAAACATTTGACTTTGAAGTACAGTTGGACCGTAGAAAGTGGACTTTATTGTTGGTTAGTGTGTTCTACTTTGGCATCGCTATACATCACGCCCCACTGACCACGCATAAAAGTTTAATTGCGATTCATAAAACCAGAACAATCTCAAACCACAAATAAAATACTTTAACAGAATGCGAGCGCAATGAGAGCATGTAAAGGTACAAGCAAGGCTGTGCTAGACCAAATACAGGAGTAGAGGCACATAGGCATGTCATTAGACCAATTGTGATTTCAAACCTCACCATTCTGCAAGAGGTAACACAAAAATTGCAATTAAGTTTGGCTTTTACACAGGTTCGCGTGAATTAGCCACCACCCAAGCAGAAAGTGTTGAATTGTTTCATATACAGAATTAGAATAACATTGCCATAATCAATAAACGTTACTAGCAGTAATATTAAGATATTTTTCCGAATTTAAAGAGTTTTCGAAGACGTAAAAAGACAAGGTCAGAAGGAGATTTTTTTCTCTTTAATTCCAAAACGCCTAGAAGCTTGGTATTTTCAGTTGATAAAAAGAGTATAAGCTACCAGTTTAGAAAATAGGCAGATTTCTGAATCAAGTAATTTCCTTCACAGTAAATCTTTTGCCTTTGTTATCTTCTCAAAAAGAATTTAATCACAACAGTCGCGCTTGCAAAATTGCAATTTGTATCGATGCCATGTGTATCAACCACCCTTGTGCGCAAGGAATCAATGATGCAGCAATTCATTGAAAATAAACCAATATTTTCAATGTGGTAAATTCGACACAAAATGCGCATGTAAAAGAACAAACTAAATGTTTGCCTGCTCGTCTGGAATCTGGTCACTCCTTAAATATTTTACAGCAGCAAGGAAATATGGGATGATATTTATCTTTATGATCACATCAGAAGTTGATCATTTAGAAGGTCATAGGCTTGGTTTTTGTCGCTGAGGAGTGTACGTCAGTGCACATGTGATAAAATAACAGAAAAGCCTGAAATGATGAATATGAAATGCTTGAGGTTGATTTTAGTTGCACTTTTCTGCTTCTTTGCCTGATCTATTAACAAACTTTTTCAATAATTAACACCAAAAATAAAGTTACACCATTTGTGCATTACTAATAACAAGTTAATCCTTCTACAAAATGTGTTTTTAGCGCAAAGAAATCACTATACTTAAACAGGTGTGCTGTGAAAATTGAATTTTTATGGAAAACACAGTTTTATAAGAATTAATATTATTATGTTTGCTTCCAAAGGTATGAACGTGATAAAAGTCGATTACATCCACCATGACTGCTGTCATAGAGTTGATCAATAACTTCTCAAACACGTTGTTCAATTTGTACGAGGGGTCTTTTCACTGTGCTTTCCAAGCAGTTTTCAACTAAATCTAAGTTTCTCGTTCTGAAAATAAAGTGCGCAGCGCTCTAGCCATTTGTTCTCTTCGTCTTCTCCTAGGTAAATACGAAAACTTCAAATCGTTGATTTTTTTATCCTGTTCTTAGCATAATGTTTTAGGAATAGTTTGTGTGAAAGATTCAAAAATTTTAGTAGATGTTTCATCTGTCTAACGATGGCTATATCACGGAGAAAAATCTAGGTAATTTTATAACACTCCAAAATTAGAAGTGGGTGGTTCTTAAAGCGGGCTATGCCGAAACGCAAGGGGAAAACACAAATGGGCGATAGGAGAAAGGTTCTCTTTATTCAGGAAACTCATACGCACACAAATAATAAAACTCACAAAAATAAACAAGGTAAGATGAACAAGCAAAGGCACAGAGTAGAAACAAAATCAAATCATATTTGTATCTTCCCGGGGTACCTACATGATAAATATACAAAAGGAGCAACAACTCCAAATGATCATTTACCTAACTTTATTAGGCTACTATTATAATGCAAATAATCATCTTCTTACACCCTAAATAACTTTATCAGGTTCATATATCGATGTCTTGGTCCAAACCATGCATAACTTAACAGATTGAATTAGTACCCTTCCAGAACAGCCTCTTAAGGAATAAGTGAGCGCCATTTTCATTTGAGTTATATAACCAAACTTGCATAACACAAACGGGTATTTCACTGGAACGTTATTACCGCTACTGTACCGCAGTACAGGGTCACCAACCTTTTTGAAATTGTGAGCTACTTCTTGTGTACCGATTAATGCGAAGGACTACTAGTTTGATAAAAACTTACGAAATAAAAATTTTGCTTAATTTACCTTTGGTTATTAGTATTGAAATTTGTTAATGTGAAGACATTAGTCATGCTAATGTTATGTTTAGAACAGGCCTGCGGACAACTTGCATGGTCGTTGCGGGCGACTTGATGTTCGTGGGCACCACGTTGTTGACCCCTGCCGTAGTAATTGCTGTTGGTATGATGAATTTCAGTACATTATGTAACGTAAGGAGTAGATAGCGGATTTGGAGTTTCTGAGAGTGAAATCTGGTTTCGTTAGGATTAGGTGGAGCGTGCGATACATTTCTTGGCCACATTCTTGCTGATGGTGTTGGCACCAGAATCGTCGCCAGAAAGTTTTCAATAGGGGAGCTTTACGTTTATTCAGGGGCATAGGCGTAGCCAGAGGGCATCCAAAGGGGCCATGCTCCGCAAACGTTTTTAAAAATAGTGTTATTTTGTGTTTTGAGAAGCGTTTTTCCAAACAAAATAGTGTCGTTCGCCTAAAAAAAAAAAAATTTGGGCCCCAAATTATTGTCCCCCAAAAAATTTCTGGGCTGGCTACGCCACTGTTCAGACAGACATGACATTCTGAAATTTGATAAAAATTCAACCGATTTGTAGTGATCCATAATTCAATTTTGGGGAGCTTGAGCATTGTTTGGGGGGGATAAACCCTCAAGAGCTCCCCGTGGAGACGGGACTGGTTGGCACAAAACTTGCGTTACTCTTTTAAACCTTGGTGACGTGTTTGTGAACGTCACTCAATCAATCCTATCACACTAAACTGGGGGCCAGATTATGTGTTTGCTTCTTGCAATAAATTCTTGTTATAATGCTTTGTTCATAGGCGCCGAGTATCGGAGTACGTGCGTGCAACGCACTCCCATTAATTTTTCATTTTTTGATTGGGCAATTCTGTGTTAACAAGTACTAAGACATTAATCTGAAATTCATTGGCACTTTTTTGGATAAATATGAAATAGAAGATTTAAAAATCGCAGATTTTGAAGTTATTTTTGTGACGTCATGGATTTCGCATTCCTGTAGAAATTTCGAACTCAGCGTCTGCGGCTTTGCTGAAGCATTGTGTCGAATGTGGTAAGGAATGCGATGGAACAGAAATGTTTGAGAAACACTGATCTCAGCCTTGCACTTGCATAGAGCTGTTGGTGGTTGTAGTGGAAAAGCAAAGTGGCGAACTCATAAGTCTCAAAAGAGTGACTGCGAAAATTAGAGTTTGGGTTTGGGAACTGTGTGGCTGATTTTGACAATTTGTATAATTGCATCTACATTGGATCGCGTATGGAAAACCAGGTTTGCTTGATATTGTGAACAGAAGACCGGAACAACTAAACGAATAAAAACCAGATCAAAACTGATGAAACCGAAACCTAGTTTTATTAAGCTGAGGAAAAACACATCTAAAGATATAAAAAACAAAAGGCAACTTTTACAACATTTAAGTTATTTTTATTTTTGCGCTTTCCTGCGTGTGTCGATCCAACGAATTTGATGTTTATTGCTTCTCCATGTGCTTACAAGCACATGATTTGTATATCAGAGGACTTTTAATCTGAAATATATTACACATAACTTGGGGAAAAGTCTTGAATACAGTTAGTGTGGTGTTTGATGGGTAATGGCACTTATTCGAATAATGTGGAAAACCCATACTATTGCAATGTATTGTAAAATGATTCGTGAAATGGTGGGAAAAATCATACGACTTTGTGGTATTAAAATGCTGGATAGCTGCCACTGCTGTTCTTATGAAAGATAAAACTTTTTAGTTCTGTCTACACGAGTCTTTTATTTTCGTCAAAACCTTACAAAGGATATCTAAACTGTCACTATACATAACCATCAAGCGTAGCGCACACACCGTGCTACCCATTGCAGAGAGCGATGTTGGGGCAAGCCATCGAAACAATGCTTGTTCTCAGCATGTTTTGGATGCATGTTTCACGGTGAAGTGCTGCGAAACGTAACAACAAAAAGTGGCAATTGAACGAAGCGCAATACAAAGTCGTAAGTTCTCACTGAATAAGTTGATGTAACCGTTGCTTTATAACGTTAGATCACATAGAAATTCTCAAATATCTTAACATATTATGCCACAGAAAAAGCTTCATTTTGCTGCGATGTGTCTATTTGTCGTTTAAGCTGCAACTTACAATTTTATTGTGTTCATGACCTTCTTGTGGACGAACTGGGAAGCTCATAATTACCACGCATGGAAAGGTTTTATTATTTCCATGATTGTTTGCTATCATTGGTGCATAAGGTCTGGTGCAGAAATTACCTCTTTGCGATGGTGGTATGTGACATTGCGCATGTTTTAAAAAACACGTTTGTTCGGTAATAACATCCGATGGTCAGAATCAGTACAACCGTAATAACAGAGTTCATTTCAAACGATGCATTTGTATTTGTTGCAGGACACTTTACTACACAACCATTTTTTTTCAATTTATGAAAGAACATTTTCTTCCATTCTATTTGCAACTTGAAACCTCCGTTCAATCTTATTTCTCATTAAATATGATATTTGATGGCTGCCGTTTAGTTGCAATGCTGAACTGCGGATAGGAGATGACTGCCTCGTAATGGGGGGCAGCTCCAGCAAAAAAGACTTTCAAGTTGCATTTGTAAATAATGATGAAATTCGGATAAATTTCCCTTCCTCAAAAGAAGATGAAGCAACGTCATCAGTGTGTATCGTACGGCCGTCATCTTCATCACGTGATTCTACTGCGCGGCCGAAAACTGTACGTTTGAGTGGACGTTGGTCTTTATTTAAATATTTTGTTATTCCTGTGGACTGTTGCTGCAACCTAACGCTGCCAACAGGACGTATTTTTGTAAAAAAACTAAAGTTTTGCCAACTTTATTCGCAGCTGAGGCATTTACTGGCTGCACCATCGCGCAAAAATGTAATTTTCAGAGCCTTGTTTCTAGTTCATCAAAACGTTCACATTGTTGTACACGAATGTGCCACTACGTGATATGATAACTGTTTGAAAAACGCATTATTGACATCGTTTTCAGATAAAGATACTGTTAATATCATCTCTAAATGATGGAAATTAGGACAATACTTGAGGGGTAAAAGGTCAAGAATGTGTCTTATTTGTTTTACGCTTGGTTCGTTGGTACAGATATTATTAAAAGACTATCTAGGCTGTTTCAGTGACATACTGATCCTTGTTAGGCCGCAAAACAGGCACTCTATTTTTTGTTGTACAATTTTAACTTACAAAAGCATTGAACGTTTACCAGCCAATGAAATCAGTACCTCGTTGCGAAGTTACAGACTCATTGATTTGTAGTACACTATTATTTAACAGCTGCTGTAGACAATAGCCAAAAATGTTTGGATAATTTTTTTAAGTGCAAGCGCTCGTACAGCAAATTAAATTCTTCTCAAGTACGACTGAGGCTTCGAATTTTCTCAAACAGTCAAACGATAGTTGATTTGCACAGTCAAGCGTAAATATGAACTTTTTTGTACTTGATCGTATCTCTTTTGTCAGACTTGCAAAAACCATTTTGCAATCACATTTCATGCTGTTGTCGTAAATTCATCAACAGTGAGTTATGAAAATCTTCAGCATACAGTGAAAGCCCAGTAGATCTCTTAGGTTTAGAATGCTTTGGTGATTTCAGTGTTGCGCAAAATGTTTATTATCCTCAAGGAGAGTTCTCCATCCAAACTACAGAAAAATGTAACAAGCCTGTGTAAAACAAGCAAATTTTAGTGTGAGATTACTAACGTATTACAAGGTAAGCAAGGAATTTTCATGCATGCAGCATAATGATTCATTTCCAAGTGGATCACGACCTGACGCAGACGAGATTCAAGTAGACAGCGCACTGTTTAACTGCTTTCAACATGGCACAGAAGAACTTGATGACTTAATGCGGGAACTCGCCGATGTGAAACAGGTAAAAGAACAATTGTTTTGAAAATTTTTTTGTGTAGACGTTTTCTCAAGATTCTGATTTTCTATTTGCTCAATTTCGAGATATGTAACAATGTTTTCAATAGTTTATTTCTCTCTGTCATAATGCCTCTCGGTTCGCAGCTATCGTCTTCTAGGAACACAGAGGCTACCAAACACTGGCAGGTCATGCTTGGCTATGGCCTTGTAGCGAAGCTTGCGATGGCCTGTTCTCCAGGGTGCGTTTTCAAACTGGGCGTGCAGAATGTCCTTTGGCAGTCGCCCGTCTTCCATTCTGCTGAGTCTGCTGACCAGGGTTCCCGCTTTTGGGGAATTTGTCCCTGGATTGGGAATTTCATCATCTTTTGGAGAAAATCTGGGGATTTGAGGAATCTAGGGATTTTTAGGGAAATTTCATTTTTTGGAATAAACCTGCGAAAAATTGTGGTCATGGGTTTCACGATGTGAAATCAGTGAAATTCAAATTGTGATTTGCTGTCAGTTACAGGAAAAAGAAATAGTGCACAATAACATCAAGGTTATATGCTATGTTTTTCGTAGAGAAGCGTTAAGCCTACCTGGAGTTACCATCATTAAAAAGTGCTTGAAAGGTAGAGCCTAATCACCTTTCAGTGAAAAGCATAGCTTAACGGTACGTCATTTTTGCGAAAGTCATGTTATACTGTGGGATGAAATGTAGTTAACCTACTGATATATATTGGGATTGCATTATCAAAACGTAGTTAGTTTGAAATCACCATTGCTTTAAGAACTTTTAATGTCCTTTTAACAAGCAACAAAGTGTGTTACATTACGCATTTACTGCATAATGACTTCGGAACACTCGGAAAATGGAGGAAAACAATCACACACTCGTAGGTAAATCACACCTCAAGATTCTGTAGGTTTGCTGTTGAATTTCTCTAAAGGTAAATGAAAGTAAAATACTGATTTGTGCAAAAGCTAGGGAATTTTTATGAAATTTTGGGCATTTTAAGCTTAACTTTAGGGAATTTCTAATAAATTATTGTGGGAACCCTGCTGCTGATCTTGGTTCTCGCTGAAAAAGCCCAAAGTAATGTTTTGCGAATGTTTACAGCATCCAACGGGATCACCGCTGTAGGTCAATACGATGTTTTGAATGCAAGTTCTTTCAGCTTAGTGATAACGCTCTTGCGACGTGTTGGATGTGTCAAACCGCTATTAGTTGCACTATCTTTTGCCAAGTCATTTCGAATTTCAGGAAAAAGAGGCGCTTCAGACAAAAGTTGTTTACCTTGAAGCGCAGTGCATGTCTCTGAAGCATCAAATGCAAATGGCTGAAGATGAGAGTAAGGAAAAAGATGTAAAGGTGAAGAGTGAAAGTTTGATTGTTATTAGTAATATATGTTTTTGTTTGTTTCATCACAATCGCTACAGATTTCTCAATTACTTCTATAACAAACGATGTTTCAGCGTTTAATTTCAAAACACTCATTGGCATTTAACTACCAGTTTGAAGCAAATGATAGAGTTGCAAATCTATGTTTTTTAGTGAAATTCACTGCACCTCTAAATGTCAAAGTTAATTTCATTTGTTTGGATAATTTCTCTGAGCATACCTTACCAAAGAGATTAATTATTGAAGAAAAGGTTCAGTGAACAGTATAAAAACTGGAGTAGAGAAACTGATCACTTAATTGCATTGACGACAACCTATTTTGTCTGTGCTGATTTGCTGCTCACATTTTTTGGTAATTAATAATTTTTTTGCATCTATTGTTTAAGCTCGATTAAGTGTGTAGCATATGAAGTTTGATTAGACCTAAATAACTTCGCCATAGCCTATAAATAGACAAAGAAACAAAGTATGAAAATTTTGTAAGGAGTTTGGCAAGTTACAAAGTGCGTTTGGAGAAAGAAAGGTTTTCGGGTTTGGGGTGAGATAACTTTGCAATGTTTCGACTTTGCAACACTGCTCTTTAGGAAATCATTTGCCACCAAGTAATTAAGCTTCGTAATTTTAAGCGAATGATTTAAGTTGACAGTGATTTATAGTATGTTTCGCAAGTCTTTTATGGCTGTTTATTCATATACTTGACCCTGCTTTAAATATGATCAAGCACGTGTACAAACCAAAATGTCTTAATTGTAAGATTAAGGAGCTGGATGATAATTCATCTCATTTGAGAATGAGACTGGAACAACTTGAGGGGGAATCTGAAAATGTAAAAAAGGATCTGAATGCCAGCAAAGAACAAATGGAGGTTGGTGTTTATCTTACAGTTGTGGCTATTACAGCGGTGATCCCAGCGCACGCTATACACCGCGTAAAGCTATTTTGTGACTTTACCTCAAAGGCAGAAAGAAACCAGCGTTATATTTAAAGTTGTGACATTGTTCATGTGATGTATGTTACTGCTGCGATCGGAAATCCCGAGCAGCACATGCGCTAAGCTTCGCACTGTGGCAGCAAGCAACAATAGATTTCACATGCCATGATCACTCTATTATTGCTTGTTCGCGCCACATATATGTATGGTGTTGTTCTTCACGCACATCCCGTTCGTGGTGAACCACACAATCAACGCAACACCACCGGAGAGGTTGCAACAACATCCCCTCCTTCTTACAACGAACTACACCGATCGCACGTTCTTTGTGTGAAGGCTGAACTCCGCACGACCTTCACATCCTGGTCACAGTACCGTTTTGTTGCGTTTGGAAATCCCGAGCGGCACGTGCGCAAAGCTTCGCACTGTGGCAGCAAGCAACAATAGAGTTCACATGCCATGATCATTCTATTATTGCATGTTCGCGCCACGTGTATCTATGGTGTTGTTCTTTACGCACATCCCGTTCGTGGTGAATCACACAATCAACGCAACACCACCGGAGAGGTTGCAACATTGCTATAGCACTTGACCAAACACACAAATCCAGAATAGTATTATTTTGTTAACGATTAGTATTTGTTTTGGTTGTGCAGACTTGCTGAAAATCGCAAAAGTTGTATCAACTTTTTTTGTATTCAAAGGCATGTTCTTAGAAAAGGTGATGCAATCAAAATTCATTCTTTGTTGTTTACATTTCAGTAAAGCGGAATAAATCAAATTAAACAGTTTTGCACGTCAGAATTTAGCAGCGAGATTGAATGCCAAAAAATTGCTATTTGATGGGGGAAAATATCACGGACCAAATGTAGGTTTATAATACGTTGCAAGTGACCATAAACAACGCTATGATTTGTGTAGACATCATAATGAAATTGAACACAAACCTTACCGTCGTTTGCCTTGTGTTCCTTGGCTTCATATCGGGTTTAAGGATGAACCTGTATTTTGAAATTGATCATTCAATTTAATCTATACCTGTTATATCAGCGTCAGAGAATTACCCACAGGAATGCGTTAGACAATCAACAAGATATGATGGACCTACTGAAGAATAAGATAGACTCACTTGTTGCTGAGGTACTTTTGTCACATTTTCATGTTATTTTCAAATAAGCGATCAACTTATCTGAACATCGTTTGATGGAAGTTAATGTGAAAAAGTTCAGTGTACGTTTACTGGCAAATGGACTAAGACATTAGACCAAAACTGATTTTGCTTAACTACAAAGTTACCTTCCATTCTAAACAACACTTTCAAAAAGTCACAACAGTTTAAAAAAGACCACAGCAACGACTGTATGAAGAAGCACAAACAATGCAACAAGTGAATTTATATTATGTTTTAAATCAATGAAACGCATTTTACCACTTATGTTTGTCTTTGGCAGAGATTTCTTAACTTTTAAAAGCACTTTTGAAACGTGACAAAATAAAGCCGAAAGCCTTGGTGAGAGCGTCATCTACTGCTGTGTTAATTAATTACACCATCACTAACATCAAGCTGACAGAAGCTAAAACAAGAGAAAGAAAAGCTGTTAACGAAGTGGAAGAGTTGACTGATGTGCTCAGCCAAAAAGTCATCGATCTCGAAGAAGCACGGTGGACGCTGCATGTACTCAGCGAGCAGGTGATGAACGCGCTTGGCAAAAACTGAAGAAATAGATCGATAGTTTACATTCTGCTTGTCATTCATCAAGAAGTTTCTTGTTAAAAATTGATGCTGCAAACGTATTCATGGTAATTTCCCCAAATGATTCAGAAAGATTTCTTTATTCTATTTTATGATTGAATGTTGCGTGATATTCTGCACAGCACTTTGGATCGTAGTCTCGTAATCTCACGCAATAAAGCGTGTAAATAATTTCCAATCCCAAAAAGAATTTCATGCAAAACTTGCATCTGCATTCACCAGCGTGCACTACAGCTAAAGTAAGTCATTTTAGTGCCTTCCATATTGCCTTGTAAAGATGTTTTTTAATGAAGTGAGATGTGCTAGTTGCAGATCCATAGAAACAGTGAACAATTCCACGGAGAGTGAAATCGAATACGACATTGTTTGGGAAATTACATATGAAAAATGTCTGGAAGGGAAAGTATGAGATTTACACAAGTTTCGTCAACTCCGAACTGTTTCAGTTGAAAGTTCACACACAAACAGTTTTTAGCTTATAATACAAATTGTGGCAGGTTTCGGGTGGTGAAGTGACCATACAAAATTTATGTTTACGAGAAACCGAACTGTTAAATGTTAAAATAATTAATGATTAAAGATAGTTGCTTATATTTCAGTCAAAGTTTCTCAGAGATTTTGAACACTGTCAGGAAAGAGAATAAAAACAGCTTTCACGAGCCAAATTATGTTTTCAAAAGAAACAGAGAAGTTTTGTTGAAACTTTGAATGAATTCTAAGCTTAAGATAATCTGAAAACGCAAACAGATTGAAAAGAAATTTAATATGGGTAAAAAATTTCAATTTCTCTTGTGTTTAATCCTATGCAATTTCAAAGTTTAAATCCGTTCTTCCACTGTCCTCTCTCAGTCTTTGCTTCTGATTTTAAAATTGCGTCCCTGGAAAAGATGCTGCCAATCATATAAAACAATGACTTGTTATTCCATAATTATGGCTGCAAAGAAAAATGAAAGAACGTAAGTGAGGGTTGTCGTCTGGCTATGATTTTGTGCTTTAGGTTTTCAAATGTTCGTGAAGATTCAGCACAAAATTCATAGTCCTTTCATGGCTACTGACATCATTTCGTTTATTTAAAAGTCTTGTACGAGAGGCCTTGAAGCTGGAGTAATTTTAACATCAACTGCTTTATAATCAGGTTTTGGTTAAAAACTGGGCGTTTTTCAATTTCACGTGAATGTTTACATTTATCTTGAATTCATTTTGCAACAAGAAAACACGTTCCATTTACAGGAAACGTTCCAACTCAGCGATATATCTGTGCAAAATATGTCAGTCAAGGTGTTGAGTAGAGTTTATTGACACAAACAATAGAGAGATTCGAGCAGGTTGGAGTCAAAACGCTGGGTCACAAAAATCCTGTTGGAGCAGATTGCCTCGTTGAGAGGTGCTCGGCGAGGCAATCTAGTTATGTACTTTGTCATAATTTGGAGTGATGGCCGGATTTATGTTGAATGCGAAGCCGTGATAATATCAATCTTTTGCTGTGCGGTGCGAGCGCTTTGTCGAAAAGGATATAAAAATCAAAGCGTGTTCTGAACGAAGCCAACGTCATTTCTACAATTCTTGGCTTTAGCATAGTGGCAAAGGTTAGATGATAAAATGGATGCCGATTTTGCGCATTTGACCTAAGGTAACCTCGGACGATGAAACGCTGGAAACACTGCTCGTTTCTGCAATAAGGTGAACGTAGCGGGCCGGAAGGACGTTTGTGCTTTACTCACTGATTCCACTATAAACCTAAAGTTTCAAACCTGAAACCTAACCCCTAAACCTAAACCGCTCAACCTAAGCCGCTCAACCTAAACCGCTGAACCTAAACCCTAAACCTAAACCGCTCAACTTAAAGCCCAAACGTAAAGCAAAACGGAAGATATGAAGAGAAAAGTGTGGACACTTGTGCAACAACTACTACCAAAACGAAAGTCCCAATGCTAAGAGCCGAACCGAAAATCATTGGCATACGAGCCCTGGAACATGTCTGTTAGGCTGTGAGGTCGCTGCCGTCTGAATGATAAATTCAGCGTTTTATCTGAGCCGCTTCATGCCAGGCGGATCCGCAATTACCACCTTGACGCAGAAACGAGCAGTATTTCCAGCGTCTTCATCGCGCGAGGTTACCATAGGTCAAATGCGCAAAATCGGCATCCATTTCATCATCCACCCTGGCATAGGCTTTGCAAAGCCAACTGCTTCTCGTGACATTATCTTATCTTCAACAAAACAGCTAGATGCTGCTCAAGTATCATTATCAGTAACTTCGGGTTTTGGTGAAAGTTTGGAGGAAAAGATAAGACAAAAGGAAGCGGAGTCACATTTTCTGGCTGAAAATTTGGAAGAGGCGATAAAGCAACAAACAGAACTGGATGCAACCTTGACGACTTTAAATAGAGAGGCAAGTATAGTTTTTTCAAATATTTTTATGCAGAAAACTTTAATTTTGATACCAAAATGAGACAAAGCATATAAAATGTGTTTTAAGTGTTTTTAACTACTTGTTCAGTAAATTACGCTTTTGTTTACCTGCTGCTGTTGATTCCTATAGATTCCCACCTTTTTACGTACAAAACCTTTTATTTGCGTGTTCATTTGTAAACATTTTTACTATGTTCCTTTGTAATTTTTTTACTTTTTGATTTATATACCAGTCTTTTATCCTCCTGACGCTTTGCAGCTAAAAAATTCCAACGAGCGTTATCAATCAACTGCTTGCAAAGCAGCGGAACTGCACAGAAAACTTCGCGACGCTGAAAGCACGGCGGCTGCGGCTAAAGCAGAAGCTCGAGAGAAAACTGCGTGCATCGCGAAGATTGAGGAAAAAGTGAAGAAGATAGAAAAGGAGGTCGAGATTTGTTCCTTGCTCAATTCCGAATTTCCGTTTTTTCAAACATGCAAAAGCCTCACTTGTTAAATATTTGAAATTAGGCTTTAAGACATCGTGTAAACCCCGTGAACTACCAACCATAGGATACTGCAGTTAATCCGTGTACAAGTTGCATAGAGATGTCATGCTTTCAACGACCGTGTTGTGTGAGATATTCCCGATCATTCGTTTTCAGCGTTACGTCAGTCACGCCTTTCTTGACCGTATTTTTCCTCAATAACCTGTCTAGCAACAAGTGAAACTCTGCTTGCTGCAGTAGATAAATTGCATGTATAAACTGTATATTTTCTTTTTCTTTTATTGATTTAAATAGTGAGTTAACAATAATTAAAGCGATTACAACTTTTCATTTCAATCTCAAATTATATTGGTCAAAGTCTTGGTTTTCTTACTCTCAAAGGCATGGTAAAAACATTCAGGCATAATTTCCGCAAAACCAGCGTTGATATCATCCAACTTTTGCTATCATCCAAATAGTCTTAATGAATTTTGTTTTTTTCAGGCGAACGAACTTACAGAAAATAAGATCTGTGCCATTTGCATGGAAAACGAAAAAAACATTGCTTTCTCACCTTGCGGTCATGGTACATGCAGGAACTGCGCGCCAACTTTGTCCAAATGTCACATCTGCAGAGGGAAAATAAAAAACAAACTACAGATTTACCTTTGAAAAGCTTACTGCGGAAACCAAGTTTGCCTTTGACTGAAGTTGATGGAGTTACACGCAAGGGTCCTTTTTACTGTATAATAATCTGCCGTTAGCAAAAAGATTATATGATTTTCGTCATTTCATGAGGAAGTTGTATTTTATCATGATTCTGCCCAAATAGTATTTATCTCGAAAAACATGTGCCTCTTGCTGATAATGTTATTCTAATTCTATGCAAAAAATGGTGTTGGTTTATTTAGAAAAACCCTCGCTTTTTTGGTGATGCTGACCAATTCACTTGCCGCCAGTGGAAATGTTAAAAGATTGGGCATGAATGGGGCAACACTCCTGTTCACTATATAAGCTTGACAACAAAGTAAATGTAAACTTTATGGGATTTGGATGAAGCGATTTTTGCACAGGCAAACTTTGCAAATTTATTTTAAAACATTTAAAATGTTGCCTGCAGCCTTGTTCATAAGATCTATTGCAATTCTACACATGCTTGCTCGCAGTTATTTAGTACATCTTAATGAAACGCTCAAATATTCTGCAGCAGTCAGTCTTTTATCCCTGCTCAGGTCTATTTAAAATATACAGTGTTGGTATAATTTGCCCCACCATGGCAAAATTGTTCCCATCACCACCAAAGCTTACGGAAACGTTTTAGGTTAACAAGCACGTGTTTGAACATCTCAAAAACTATTTCCAAGCTCAACTGATCCTGAAAAGAAAGTTGTTGTATGTCGGAAAAGTTTTGTTATTTCAAAACCAAGCACATGTCGCTCCTCACAAATCGCGGGTGGTACGGTTCCAAACGGCACGAAAAATACTCGAAAACATCCGAAATTTCGCCAATAGCTTTTATTGATGGTCTGTACAAGACCCATAGCGTGATATGTTCGAAGCTGATGAAAGTACGTGCAAAAAAGTAAACTAGGTTGAGACATGAAAATGTTATTTTTATGATATTTTTTGTGAATTCGTGCACACAAGGTGTATTTTGCATTGACCGTAAATTTGGCATCGTTTTCTTGTCGTCAGTGGTTCATGTACTTGTGCCGATTATTGCTGACGTCAAATCAGGAAATGTATTGTGGATGGTTGACTGCACGGCGGGAGGCAACATCGTGTTGCTTTGGTCGGTCATGTTGCTTTGTTGGTCACAGCGAGACATTTCGCTCAATTTTCAAGAATCAAAATTCTAGCACGGATCTGTGTATTTAAAAACCTTTGGAAAGGCAACGAAATGCAGGCTGTGGTATTTTTTTCATTCCGCGGTGTTGAATGACAATAACTGGAACATGTTTCATATACAAATAGAACATCACAAGATTTGCAGTAAAAACTCAGCTCACTCCATCCCAAGGGAAATTATTGAACAGCAAGATTTTTGGCGCTTGGCAAGCAATCATCGAAGGTAGAAACGACTCACGTGTGTTAAATCTGCTTCTCTTCAATCATATTTTGATTGATCTGCTAAACCAAAGCGCTTGGTTGGCCTACCAAATGAAAATGTCAAAACGTTTTTGCCGCCAACTGGTACAATTGGCTTTCACTATATTCTTGTTGGAATATTCAGGTGCACTTTGCCCGCTCCTGGAAACCCCCCTTGACTTCAAGCAAGTTTTGAACAGGCGCAGTTCACAAATTTCTTCTTAAACAGGTAAAGATGTGGCCCATAGGCTTGTTCATAAGATTTATTGCAATTACAATGCTTGCTTGCAGTAATTTACTGTAGCACCTCTTAATGAAACGGTCAAAAATTTCCTCAGCAGTCAGGTCCTTGAATTAAAAACAAAATTCGGTCGACTCCAACCTTACGAATATACTTGGCCCACAATCTACTTGTTTTCTTGGAAACTACGCTACAATCCGAGTCTTTTGATACTTCGGATGACCTTCTGGGATTTGGGGTTCAAAAGTTATGATCTAACGTAATAAAAATATTTGAATAATTCGCTAATTAGATAATCAATTAATTTGTTTACTTTATATCATAACCATTGAACCAGAAACGCTAGAAAGTCGATCAGAGTCCCAAAAAGACGCGGACTCGAGCCTAGTTTCCAATGAAAACTTCAGCGAAATACTTTGGCCTAGTGGTTGAGCCGGTAACATCAGCTAAAATGGCCCAAAAATACTTCACTTACCACGTCACTCACAAAAAAACGCAGCCCCCAACCAAACATTTTTTTTCGCGTACAGTCTAGAAGCGTGCCGAATCTTTTGAGGGTTTGAAGTGCTTTTTAGCGCAATCGGCGGAGGAGCTATGGCGTTGGTAAGGCAACCGATAAGTGGTGGTTTTAGGCCGAAATCTAGGTACGATAAATTCGTAGACCGGCTCTCAAGTTGAATTTACAGTCAAAAAAACAAATATGTGCAATGCCAGGGTTGGACGAACTCGTTCAACATAAGAGTCATTGGCAGAAAACCATAAACACCAGAGAGCCGCAAAATTAGTTTGTAGAGACAAATGCAGTTCGTTAAAGAATGCAAGTTTCACATAAAATGTCCAAAATCGAATCGCATGGATTCCTGGGCAACGAACCTTTTAATATAAACACATTGATAAATGAAACAACCATCGAATATGAGGCGACAACTTGCTATCAGTTTGAGATACTGCTATTCAGCTAGAAGAGCCACGCAAAGCATGTCGGCAAGCAACATTTTGACCACCATTGGCATGTGCGTTTTATACTGGTTCTATTTGATATTATCCCTGTTTTCGTGAGCATAATATCAAACGAGATTTTAGCAAAAAATATTTTATAAACTAAATTTAATTTTTCCTTCACTATCGGAAATTCCTTCCCTATTTAATTCAACTTTGCGACATAATCAACCCCGACTAGCATGTGTCAGCGATATTATAACATAATATTTGGAAGAACAATTTAGGCTGCTACCGACGTCAATTCAAAGCGTTCATTTGTGTTCATCTTTCAGTGAATGCAGCGGGCACCACAGGAGACAAGTGTATCTGCTGCAAAATAAGTTCAATAAGAAACGTTGAAAACCGAGATTGTGCGTGTTCAAAAAATACTAAATGCTTGAAACAAAGACCGAAGTCACAGCCACCTTTATCCTAAAGTTTCTAGTTCAAAATGAAAGCACAAAACTATAGATATTGAATTATTTTGTCATGAACGTCGCTAGAACGCATTTGGTCTCGAGAAGACTCTCAAAAACTAAAAGCTTTTAAGGGTATGTTATTTAAGGAACGTCAAGGTTATCATCTGTGAGGTATGGTTTAGTGTAAAATGTTCCACCAAGAACAACATACTGACTTCTGTAAACTTTACACATAGTATTGGAATTGCTCCATCGTCCAACCAAATTTTTATGGCTTTTGCAATGAAACATTCAGGTAACCAGAAATAGATATCGCACAGACGGTACTCTTTAATCAGGTTCCCACCCTCACCGCTTGTGTCTTCAGTGCATGAGTGCTTGCACAAGCTGAAGCATCTCTGCAGAGCTCTGTTGTGATCGGAAAGCCCGAGCGGCAAGTGGGCAAAGCTTCACACTGTGGCGACAAGCACATGCCACGATCACTCTATTACTGCTTGTTCGCGCCACTTATATATGGGTGTTGTTCTTCGCGCACATCCCGTTCGTGGTGAATCACACATTCGACGCAACGCCAACGGAAAGGTTGCAACAGCTCCATCCAGAACTGAAGTCATGAAAGTTAAATACGATTTTTTGTCATTAGATTTCATTTTTGGTACATAACATCTTTGATCAGTACATAAAGTCGGACTACATTTTCGTCCAAATCTTTTGAATGGAGCTCTACCTTTCTGATAAAGACACGTGCAGTTGCAGCCGATAATAACCGAGGTGGCAAGGCGGATATGTGTAGCGTCAGCTCACTGTACAGGAAGTGATGAAAATACAGCCGTGAAGGAATGAGCAACAAAAGGAGTTCAGCGTAACGCATTGCAAAGTACTGTTTTTCTTTGTTTGCCATTTTATTACACACGTGGTGATCATCACACAGTATTTGACTCTCTCTTTTGGATGTTATATGTAATGTTGTTCGATGCAAGGTTCAACAAGGTGCCATTGCAAACCATAACTTGTCAGAATCTTATGATGCTAAAAGCAAGCTTAATTCAATCGTTCTACAGCGAAAAATTGTTGCGGAATATGTGGATGACATGACTATGCATGCAATTTCTGGTTTGTGTCTTCTCAGTCAACAGAAGCACTACCCTTGTGAAAAGGTTGTTGGTTTTCACATATACTGCCTTCTCTGTTAGAAACTCAGCTCTGGTCAAAATGCGCACTAAATGTATAAACATAACTACCACCATCATGGAAAAGGAATGAATTTCAATATTTGCTCAGGTAAACCATAAACACGCTTGTGGGATTTTTCAAAGTTCTAGACTTTACGACACGGAGAACTCCAACACGACTTATACACATCGTGTAAAAGTTTTGCAAACAAACGTTGTACTCCACAGACTAATGAAAGGAAAGAGGAGCGTTTTTGTCCTGTGGCAATTACTATTTTACGCAAAACCGAACAATGTCTCTCGTAACCAGGGTTGCCAGGTCCAGATGGACAAAAAATGCCAAATTGAGCATAAACAATGCCAAACAAGTTGAAACAGGCTGGTGGCTGTCAGGTTTGAATTACCTGGATGAGTAATGGCAAAAGTACAATGTTGATATGGAACCAAACCTAGATTTATTGCAAATAGATAAAAAAAGTTGTTAATCTCGAAACACACCATGTCATCTTATACGTATTTTTATTTGGCAATTTCTATAAGTTTTTGAACCAATAAAATACAGGTTATGAAAATACAAATCTGCACCCTGCCATAATTTTTAATTACTTTCTTTGAATATGGCACACAGCTCACAAGCGTCTGATATTTGTCACAACTCCGCAACCGTTTTCTATCACAAAATGCAGTTGCAGAACCCACACGGAAAAACTAATCGATTCCCAGATCCAGGTGGACCAAATACGCCATATCGCTAGTGAAACCACGCCAAATAACGTTAATACCGTATTTACTCAATTGTTAGCCACCCTTGATTGTAGGCCACTCTTGAATGTAAGCCGCAATGAAACGGTGTGAAAAATTGATGTAAGCCGCACTTGAACATAGGTTACCTAAGCCTGTGAGATACTTTCGCGTACAGCACTTTTCGCGTTTATTCGTAACCCTGGTAATGATGCTTCACCACCGCAACTGCCTTCTGTTCATTATAATTCCTCCTGTGACGGACGTGGACGTGGTGGTGAAGAGAAGAGAATGCGAAAAGAGAGTTTGGTCGAAATATGGTAGCCAAGGAAAGATTGAACGTCATCTATCTTTCGACAAGGTAAGGAAATAAAAATAAAAGCTGCCCTTGATTTCAAGCCGTCCTTGATGATAAGCTGCACGAAATGATGAAAAAAACTTACTAGGCCGCGGCTTACCATCGAATAAACACGGTAAATGTTAAACAGGCTGAATATATTCTCAAATATAAGCTGAAAGCAGACAAGTTTTAAAAAATGCCAAACAACATGTTTTCACTACCAACACCAGTACAAAGGACAAAAACATGCCAAACTACGGCGTACATGCTGAATAGAATTTTGTCTTGTCAAATCATTTCAAAAAAGGTCAGATTTCTGAAATTTGGCATTAAAAATACCAATCGGGCAACCCTGTTCGTCACAGTCTGGCACGGGATGATGTAAAAGGCGAGATCATCGTTTTGTCAGTAGGAGGTCTGCTGTTCGAACTGTTTGTTTACTATGATTGCACCGCTAATTAAAGTCTACGCTTTGGTCGCGTCTACAAGAGCAAAATACGGTTTTATGTTAGCTAATGTTACTATGTGTAGGAGGTTTTCAGTGCTAGAGTACGTCTCTTGCACTCTTCCCAGGTTAGCATGCGATGCTGTCATACTGCGTTTCAACAAGCATAGTGAAGTTTCTACTAGCTGCGGCAGTGTTACCTTATCTGCAAGAATAGTCGGATTTACAAAAGCTGACATATTGTTTCATTGCATTTGGCTTTGTTGAGATATTATTTCATTGTTTTGTTTCAATAATTGCACAGCTGCACTCTCAAATGGTAGTAGCACTTTATCAGCATAAAAACAAATTTACGAAATGATAATGTGCACATGTAGTCCCTAACCTTCAAGGTGTGCGTTTGGCAAAACAAATACCTACAAAAGCCAAAGCACCTCTAGTTCAATTTTGTACCATAAAAACTGACAGCATATTTAATTTAACTACATATAAGTGTTACAAAAGCCACAACATACAAGTGTTAAAACGTACAGATAAATGTCTTTAACTCAGTACCTTTCCCTGCTTGGAGTAGTTTCTTTTCAGATATAAATGCCATGAAATTCACTTGGACTCGACAAAGATTCTTTTCATGAGACCAACTGTAAAAAAGGACCAAGCACACACTCAAGCAGCTGATGAATAATCTTATTTCCATTTTTAACTCTTTTTTCTGTAGGATCAATGACAGCAGGGTTGAATTTAGTGTCAAATATGTATTTGAGAGGTAGGTTCACGAGAAATTGGCTGTCACAAACAGAAACATGAAAAGCATGTTGTGCTTAACGGATCATGAGTTCTTAAAAGTTACAATGTAATGAAATCGTGACGCCATTTGGAAAATTCGGAGGACATATTGGAGGTCGGGATGGGAAGCGTTTTAACCCTTCCCGCACGCCAGTATCTGGAGCATCTGCCGTTACAAGCACCTACCACACAATAGCCTGCACTCAGGAGAATTTGGGTACCTAAAGAGGAAATATATTTCAAATGGTAGTTGCTAATTAATCTGCGCTTATAGAAAAAAGTAGGATTACTTTTTAGAAGGCAACGGCATTGCTGTGTGCAGTCGATTCTGCCAGTTGCGATATGTCGGCTAATGTCTTATTGAGACAGCATCAAGAACAGGAACTTTGGTAAAAACTGTCTTGTTTAACTGGAGCTGATTATTGTTGATAAAATACATGCTGCTGGCGTAGAAATAGCCATACGTATTTCTTAAAATGTAAATCCAAGTATAAAGATTTTAGTTACTTTTACATCTTATATTGCGATACTCACCGACAAAACTTGTCTGGAAAGAAATGTAATTCACATTTATCTTCCGAATTTGGCGCATACATCGTGAAGAACCCCAAAGCTTTAATGATATCACAAAAACCACTATAACCATATAAACAGATTTTTAAACTTTTGGGACGTTCTTCAAGCAGCATCAGAAAATGACAACTTGCGCAGAACTAGCAAAACTACCTTGGTACTAGGATCAGATGCACACTCAGTCGCAGGTGTCCGTCATTTCGAAATGGGTTGAAGGGTAACAATAGTGTTAAAATACCGTCGTTAATTATGAATGGTTTGTATCATAACATAAAATTTTCTTTATTAATATATAGCGGCAGTTGTTTGCACAGAGAAAAAATTCTGGATTGTTGAAATCAATATTTTGTTTCCAATGCCAATACAAATGGCTCGTCATCTCGGTACTCAGGTGTTTTGTGCCAGCCGAGTTATGTGCTTCAATTCTGAAATTCAAAAACTGCTAAGTTTGAAATTTTGTATGTGTAAGTTTAACGACAGAAAACAGTTGTCCGGTCAAAGCCAAAATTTTTGTTACAAGGAAAGCAATTGCCGTTGCAAAAATTAATGAGCAAATGCAAGCTTGATTTCATTTTGAAAGCAGGTGTTCACAAAACCTGAAGTTAATTTTTGAACTGCAGCGATGTATAGCCTTTGAATGACAATGATATAAATGGCTGGTTCAAAACACCAGAGAACAAAGGAGACGAACCATTTGCATGAATACTCGGACCACAAGATCGCTGCTTACAAACGAGAAAATTCTGTCTATGCAAGAAACTTCCACGATACATTAGCATAAAATACTGTACATTATTGATTAACCAGAAATGTTTGTAAAGCCACATCAGTGACCCACACCAAGCGAATCTATCGCAATTTATTGCTTAAGGAAACTAGTTTCGTGTGTTACACATCTTCAGTCCTGCGCAAAAGTCGACATATGAAACAAAAAGAAAAAATTAGGCACTGTTGCTAAGATCAAAACTCAAAATTACTAAAATTGAAGATTACAAAAAGTTTTTTTACAAAAATTTAAGATTACTAAAAATGAAGATTACAAAAATTTAGCATTTGTCACAATTGCAACTCTTCCACTAAACACAGCTACAACACTGTTCAACGAACCAATAAATTGCGATAGATTCGCTTGGTGTGGGTCACTGATGTGGCTTTACAAACATTTCTGAATGATAAGTACAAGCTTGAATCATTGCAAGGAGATGGGAGCAGAACCAGGCAGGCGATCCCTCAAAATGCCCGCTGAAAAGCTAGGGCCTGTAATTATTGATTAACCAATATTACCCAATATGGTGGCAAGGCGGTTATGTGTTGAAATCAGCTCACTTGCCAGCAAGCGACAGGGTGCAGCGGAGAATGAATGAGCAACAAAAGGAGCAGCACGAGGAAATGTAAAAAACTCTTTTTTCTTGTTTGCTTTTATAAGTTCCCAAATTGATTTATATGAGTGAGTGGAGCTGTTTAAGATCTGAAAACTATCAGAATGACAGTAATTTGGAAAAAGTGATATATAAGTGCATTGCATTTTTTTCGATTTACATTAAGATTGCTCTTATTTTCAGATGTCTTTTTTTATATAGAGCAATGTACGGTGTGCAAACGATTAACATTTTCTAGAGCTGCCTCACAAGAATTCAAACGTAAAGTTGTTGAAACCAAAAACCGGTTAACAATATTCTTGTATTTGACAATACTGCCAGGTAGACATGCAGTGGCATGGCATTCACAATTTGACTACACATACAATTTCTGGATTGTGTGTCGATGACGTGATCGTACTCAGTCAACGGTGGTACCAACTTTTTGCAAAAGCTGCCAAGCAATTGTGCTTCAAACATGATGTCGCGCCTTTTAGAAATTCCGCTCTGGTCATATTGCACATTGCTAGTTGCAACAACGTTAGTTAACTTGCGGCAATTACTATTGGATGCAAAACCGAACAAAGTCTGTCGTCATAATCTGGCAAACAATCGTGTTGTCATTATGAGGTCTGCTGCTCCATCTGTCTGTTTACTATGATTGCACCGCTGCTTAGAGTTTGTGCTTTGTCTGCATTGACGAGAGCAAAATTAGGTTGTATGTTCGGCAATGATGCTATTTGCAGGAGGTTATCTGACACCGTTGCTAGAGCGCATTTCCTGCACTCTTCCCAGGTGTGCACATAACGCTGTGATGTTTTTCTTGTTTGTGTTCCAGGTTTTTTTACATGAGTGTACGGAACTGTTTGAGATCTGTAAACTATAAGTATGGCAGTATATTGTGAAAAAGAAATATCGTTAGTGCACTGAAATTTTCTAGTTTTTTTGTAATTGCGTCTTGGAAATGCTCATATTCAGATATAGTTTTTCCGCATAGGACAATGTACTGCGTGCAAACGATCAACTTTTTTGAAGACAATGATTAGTATTTTCTAGATTTACCTCCTAAGCATTCACCTCAAGGGGTAAAAGTTAATGAAATAAAAAATCGACCTGGTATATTCCTGTATTTAACAAAAACGCCAGATACACATGGGTTGTTACGGCAAGTAACACTGTAGAGTTACAGCGGGCTAATTATTAACACGCTCCTCTTTACGAAAACCAAAACACAAACGTTAATGGACACCGGCAGACGACGCGCTCAAATACACAAGACTCGCTTAAGTGCTTTTCAGCGCTTCAGCGCACTAATACGCGAGCTTCCAGGACGTCAAATTGCGCGATACAGCGCACCAATGCTGTCGCCGCCAACCAAACTACGCTCCACAAAATGAAC